>Ga0187893_10003936_pt1 | contig 29123 bp, 28 predicted proteins | sample MA1701074metaG_FD_139574 | JGI IMG/M metagenome (GOLD analysis project Ga0187893, IMG submission 139574) | White microbial mat communities from a basaltic lava cave in the Kipuka Kanohina Cave System on the Island of Hawaii, USA - MA170107-4 metaG ...
ACCGCCGGGTTCGCGAAGCTCGACTCGACCATGCTCTCGAGGAGCTTGCGAGACAGGTAGTAGGGCGCGATGCGATACAGGTTCTCGACCACCCGGCGCGGCAGCGGGTTCGTCGCCGCCACGTACGCGAGGCATTCCTGCAGATGCGGGTTGCGATCGAGCTCGAGCCGCCCGCTGGTCTCGACGAGGAAGTCGATGATCTCCGAGACCTTCACGTCGAGCAGCGGCGGAGGGACCCCTCGCGGCGTGACGAGCGCGTCCAGGTCGATGGCCGGCGTGACGAAATCGGCGCCGAGGTCGCGAGAACGATGGCGGACCTCGTCACCTTCCACGAGGACGCCCCGGACGAAGTGCGGTGCGGGGAGCGCTGGGGCCGCGCGATCGAGCACGCTGCTCATGCGACACCCCGTACGTACGCGTCGATGCTCCCCGCGCACGTGATCTTGTCGCCGTCCGGCAGGTCGGAGTAGCGCGTGATGTCGCGTCCCAGCGTGGGGCCCTGGTGGCCGCAGGCGCAGGGGCGGAAGTCGATCGTCACGCGATCGCCGCTGATCACGCCTCCCCAACGGCCTTCGAGCGAGAGGTCGTGGAACGCCGCGCGCGCCTCGATCTCCCCGGTGGAGGCGTCGAGCAGCCTCTCACCGCTCGCGTCCAGCGGCAGCGCGATGACCCACGGCGCGACGTGGTAGCGGCCGGCGCGGCACATCGGGAACGGCGTGTTGATCTCCTGCATGCTGTAGAGGTGGTAGACGCGCTCGTCTGCGACGTTGAGCGTCTCGAGCACGTACTCGCGGTAGTTCGGCGGCAGCTGCGCGCCCTTGAGGCCACCGCCGATCAGGAGCGCGTGCTCGGAGTGGAAGTCGTCCTTGCCGAAGCCCTGCGCCCGGACCTGCTCGGCCAACGCATACAGCGTGGCGAACATGGCCCCCGCGAGGAAGGGCTGCTTGCGCCTCTCGACGAGGGCGTCGACGGCGCTCCGCATGGCCGCGTTCAGCTCGGCCTGGCGCCGCTCGGCGATGGCCTGGAACTCGCGCACCTCGGCCGGACGCGCCGTACCCTCGGCCAGCTTCCGACGCAGGATCACGATCTCGATGATCGAGCCGACCGTGATCGGCGGCACCGGGAGGTGCCAGGGCGCGTGCTTCCTGCAGAAGGCAGCGGTCATCGCCTCGCGAATCGCTTCCGAGCGAGCCGCGTCGAGACGCGGTCCGAGACCTAGGAACCTGCGTTCTCCATCGGGCTCGATCCCTGTCGCCCAGGAGAACGCCGTGACGTTGGCGCGAGCCGAGAACGCGACGTCGGCCTGGGTCGCGCTCAGGATCGCCGGCTTCCCGGTCGTTCCGCTCGAGGTGGCCACGTAGTGGCCGATCGTCTCGAGCCGCTTCACCCAGTCGTCGAGGTCCTGGACGGCGTCCGCGTCGAGCCCTGCGCCCGGGCTGGCGGACACGGTCTCCAGCCAGCGGCCCATGCGGTCCCAGCGGCCCTCGTTGAGCCACTGCTCCGAGTAGCTCTTGTACGCGGTGTGCGCGAACAGGAGCGGCACCAGGTCGGCAGGCTCGGTGAGCTTCGTGATGCCGCCGCTCTGGGCGCGGTTGCCGAGCAGCCGGATCTGGCGCACCTGGCTCTCGAGCCGTTCGTTCGCCGCCGCGAGCTGCAGCGGCAGCAGCTCCGCGGGGGGGATCCCGTGCCGGTCGTTCGAGTCGACCAGCCTCGACAGACGCTCGATGGCGGAGGTCATCGGGACGTGCCCTCCTCGCCGCGCGCGACCAAATTGTTGTTTCGCAGGCTATCGCGGCGCGAAGGAGCGTCAATCGGCCGAGGTGGGCTATCTGGTCCGCTGCCCGTAGCACGAGCGGGGACTTCCAGTGACACCTGACGAGGGAAACAGCGAGGCCGTGGGGCGGCTCAGCCTGCTCGCCTCGGCGCTCGGGAGCCGCGCCCTGCGCGTGGCGGCGGCCGGGCCCGGTGAGCGCGCGTGGACGGATGGGAAGTCGGTCTTCTTGGACGCCAACCTCGGCCCGCGTGAGCAGCTCGAGGCGCTCGCCGTGCAGGCGTCGCTGCTCGCGGCCGGAAGTCTCGCTCCCGACGTGGTGCGCAGGCTGACGCGACGCCCGGCACTGGTCCGGAGATACCTCGCCGTGGAGGGGCACCGGGCGCTGGTCGCGCTCGAGAGCGTGTTGCCCCCGTCGGTGCGGTCGCTCGCCGACGCCCACCTCGCAGCACGCGTCGACTCGCCGGCCGCGTCACTGGCCGCGGCGCTCGGCCGGGAGGCGATCGCCGACCCGCCGGACAGCTTCGGCACCATCCATGCGCGATGCCTGCTGGCTTCGCACGACCGCGCCGAGCTCTCGGCAGGCTCGCATCGACTCGTTCCAGGCGAGCGGCGCGACCCCGTACTGGCCGAGCTCGCGGAAGACGAGGCAGACGGCGCGGGTGCGGACCTCCTCTCGAGCCCCGTCGGCGCTGGCGGCGCGCTCGGCCGGTTGCTCGCGAACCTGCTGCGCGTGGTGCGCCGGCTCGAGGGCGGCGGCCCGCCGGGCGCCGACGCGCCGACGCATCGGACACGGCTGGAAGCGCGGGGCGGCGGCGGCGCCGCCCTCTCGACGAGGCTGGTCGAGGCCGAGGGAGAGGCTGCCGGCGAGCGCCGGGGGACGAAGTACCCCGAGTGGGACGCGGAGCGCGGGCGCTACCGGAAGGACTGGTGCACGGTCCAGGAGGTCGAGGCGCGACCCGGGAACGACACGCATCCCTCGACGCCGGACGGCCTCGGCTTGCGTCGACCGCTCGCCCGCCTCGGCATGGGCCTCGACCGCTACCGCCGGCAGGCGCAGGGCGACGACATCGACATCGATGCGGCCATCGAGGCACGCGTCGCGGTGCTGGCCGGGGCGGCGCCCGGCGAAGCGGTCTACGTCGACAGCCTTCGCCGCCGGCGGGATCTCTCCGTGCTGATCCTCCTCGACGTCTCGGGCTCCGTGGCCGAGCCCGCAGCGACGGGACGAACCGTGCACGAGCAGCAGCGCGCCACGGCAGCCGCGCTCACGCTCGCCCTTCACGAGATCGGCGATCGTGTGGCGCTCTACGCCTACCACTCGCGGGGGCGGTCGGCCGTGCACCTGGTGCCGGTGAAGCGCTTCGACGACGACCTCGACAGCCTCGTGATGCGGCGTCTGCATGGCCTCGTGCCCGGCGCCTACTCGCGGCTGGGAGCGGCGATCCGGCATGGCGCGGCGGTGCTGGAGAAGGGCGGCGGAACGTCGCGGCGTCTGCTCCTCGTGCTCTCCGACGGGTTGGCATACGACCACGGCTACGAGCCCGTGTATGGCGCAGCCGACGCGCGGCGTGCGCTCGCCGAGGCCCGCCGCCAGGGCACGGCCTGCCTCTGCCTGAGCATCGGCGCGGGCACCGAGACCGAGACGCTTCGGCGCGTGTTCGGGAGCGCTGCCCACGCCGCGCTTCCCGGAACCGAGCAACTGAGTCGGGTGATCGGCCCGCTGTTCCGCGCGGCCCTCCGCTCGGCGGGGGTCCGGCGGCGTGTCTCGAAGCAGCAGTCCGCCGGCGCTGTGTGATTGACCCTCGCCGCGCGTCACGGTAGCCTGGAACAGATATTTGGTCTCCACGTCCCGACGGAGACGGGATGAACCCCATGCCGGTGGGCCGGCTCTAGTGCGAGGCGATGGCGCGAGAACGGCTCGCCCGGACGGCGTGATCGGCGCGGCGCGCGCCCCCCGACCGTATTACCTGCCCATCGGGACCGAAGAGGCCGTCTTCAAGGCAGCCTTCCGGCAGGGCCTGTCGGTCGTGCTCAAGGGGCCCACCGGCTGCGGAAAGACGCGTTTCGTCGAGGCGATGGCCCATGACCTCGAGCGTCCGCTCATCACCGTCGCCTGCCACGACGACCTGACGACCGCCGATCTCGTCGGGCGATTCCTGCTGCGGGGCGGTGAAACCGAGTGGGTCGACGGCCCCCTGACGCGGGCCGTGCGCGAGGGCGCCATCTGCTACCTCGACGAGGTCGTCGAGGCCCGCCAGGACACGACGGTCGTGCTCCATCCACTGGCCGACCACCGCCGCCAGCTCCCGCTCGAACGGCTCGGCGTGAGCCTCGACGCGGCGCCCGGCTTCTGCCTGGTCGTGTCGTACAACCCCGGGTACCAGAGCGTTCTCAAGGATCTCAAGGACTCGACGCGCCAACGCATGGTCGCCATCGAGTTCGGCTTTCCGCCCGCCGAGGTCGAGGAGAAGATCGTCGCCCACGAGGCGGGCATCGACGGCGACCGCGCCGCGCAGCTCGTCCGGCTGGGCCAGGCGATCCGTCGCCTCGAGACGACCGGGCTGCGCGAGGTGGCCTCGACGCGCGTGCTGATCGCCGCCGGGCGGCTGGTTGCCGAAGGCCTCCACGCGCGCGAGGCCGCTCGCGCCGCCGTCGCCGGACCGCTCACCGACGACCCGAGCGTGACACGCGGGCTGGTGGAGATGATCGACGTGTATCTGGGAGATCCAGCATGATGACCGCAGAGCGGGCACCGGCCCGGAGCACGGCCGCCGCACCGAGGCGGTCGCTGCTGACTGCGGTGTGGGTGCTCCTCGTCCTCGGGATCCTCGGGCTCATCGCCTACCACGCGCGCATGGGCGCCGTCTCGCCTCGCATCGCGAACCCGGAGGTGACGGGCGTCCCCCGTCCGGTGGACTTCCGGTGGGGAAGCGACTTCCCCATCCAGGAGATGCAGTGGGGGACGGTCGGCATGATGCTGATTCTCATCGCCGTGTGCGCGCGCGCGTGGATCCGGCGCCCGGGCCACCCCTACGTCCTGATGACGATCGCGGCAACGGCCATCGTCTGGCAGGACCCGATCATGAACTGGGCGCCCTACGCGGTCTACAACCCGCAGCTCTGGCATTGGCCCGAGGACTGGCCTCTCGTGAATCTGTCGCCCACGGTCGAGCCCTTCGTCGTCATCGGGTACGCGGCCTTCTACTTCGTCGTCCCCTTCTTCTCGAGCAACTGGATCCTGCGCCGTCTCCAGGCGCGCGCCTCCACCGACTCGTTCGTCTGGCGCCGCCCGCTCGTGAGCATGGGGCTGCTGCTCTTCGTCGTCGGGTTCGTCTTCGACGCGATCCTGGAGATCTTCTCCGTCCACGCCGGGCTGTACGTCTACTCGCAGGTGATCCCGTGGGGCTCGCTCTTCGCCGGAACGACCTTCCAGTTCCCGCTGATCTGGGAGTCCACGCTCGTCACCGCGGTGATGATTCCGGCCGGAGTCCTCTGCTATCGCGACGACACGGGGCGCACGCAGGCCGAGAAGCTGGCCCAGCGATTTCGTTGGCTCCCACACCGCCCTGCCCTCGGCACGTTCCTGATGATGTTCGCGATCTTGAACGTGGCCTACTTCGTGTACGGCGCTGGATTTGCCGCGATCCGCGTGTCGAGGCTCGCGACCTCCGTCGCCTGCCCCTATCCGTTTCCCGAAGCCAAGGTCTACGACCCGCAGGGCTTCTACGAGAGGGAGGGGCAGCCCGGCCCGTACTTCGAGGGGCACTGGAACCGCTGGATGAGCCTTCAGCCGAATGGACGCCCGAGCGTGAACCCGGTGAAGGAAGACGGGTACTGCAGGCCCGACCGTGCATGAGCCGCGGAGCGTCGTCATCACCGGCGCGTCGCGCGGGCTCGGCCTCGCCTCCGCCACCCATCTCTACGAACGGGGCTGGCGCGTCGTCGGAGCGATGCGCTCGCCCGAGGCGGGGCTCGAACGCCTGCGGGCGGCGACCGGCGCTCCGGCCGCGGATCCACGCCTGCTCGGCGTCCGACTCGACCTCGACGACCCGGCGTCGATCGTCGTCGCCGCCAAGGCCATCGAGGAGCTAGTCGGTGCACCCGACGTCGTCGTGCACAATGCCGGGATCGCCGCCGTGGGGTCTGTCGAGGACCTGCCCGACAGCGTCTGGAAGGACGTCTTCGCCACCAACATCTTGGGGCCGGTCGCGCTCACCAAGGCGCTCCTGCCGTCCATGCGCGCCGCCGGACGCGGCCGGATCGTCGTCGTTTCGAGCCAGGGTGGCAGCCGGGGTATGCCGGCGATCAGTGCCTATTCCGCTTCCAAGGCCTCGCTCGAGCGCTGGGCCGAAGCGCTGGCAGAGGAGATCGCACCGTTCGGGCTGGGCGTCACCGTCCTCGTAGCGGGAGCCTTCAAGACCGACATCATCACCGAGCAGACCCCCGACTACGGCGACTACGACGGGGCCTACGCCGCGCACTACGCCGGCATCCGTCGCACGGGCCTCTTCGCGCTGCGCCTCGCGAGCCCGCCCGAACGTTTCGCTCGGGAGCTGGCCAAGGCTCTCGACGGGCGTGCGCCGTTCGTCCGACACGCGGTAGGCTTCGACGCCAGCCTCATGCTCCTCGCTAGTCGCATTCTGCCCAGTCGTCTCTTCCATCACGTGGTCCGTCTTGCGATGGGCATCCCGCGTCAAGGGGCTCTCAAGAAGCGCTAGCCGCCCTGCGCACGCCCTCTCACCCCACTCAACCGCACCCAGGAGACCCACTCATGTCGCTCTTCGACGCGTTCCGTTTCGACCGCAAGCGCGTGCTCGTCGTCGGCGGCGCCACCGGCATCGGGGCCGCCGCGGCCGAGCTGGCGGTCGCCGCCGGCGCGGACGTCGTCGTGATGGACTACGCCCCGGTGAAGCTCACCGGCGTCAAGGCCATCCGACTGAACCTCGCGGAGCGAGCGTCCATCGAGGCGGCGGTCGCCGAGTGCGGCGGACCGGTTCATGCGCTCCTCGCGTGCGCCGGCGTCGCCGACGGAACGCCGGGCATCGAACGGATCAACTTCATCGGCCACCGCCACCTGATCCAACGCGCGCTCGACGCCGGCATGCTCGGCCGCGGCGCGGCGATCGGCTTCATCTCCTCGGCGGCCGGTCTCGGCTGGGAGGCGAACCTCGAGCTGCTCAAGGAGCTTCTCGCGACGCCCGACTTCGACAGCGCGGTCGCCTGGGTCCAGAAGCACGACAAGGCGAACTACTACTGGATGAAGCAGGCGGTCTGCGCCTACGTCTCCAGCCAGGCCTTCGCGATGCTCAAGCGTGGCATCCGGATCAACGCGATCTGTCCCGGACCGACGGACACGCCGCTCGCGCAGGCGAACAAGGACGTGTGGCTCGGGTTCGGAGCCGACTACCGCGCGGAGGCGGGAATCGAGGCTTCGACGCCGCTGCAGCAGGCCTATCCGCTGCTGTTCGTGTGCAGCGACGCCGCGTCCGCCATCAACGGCATCACGCTCACCACCGACGCCGGCTACATCAGCTCCGGAATCACCGGCTCCTTCCCCAACGCGACGCCGATCGCCAGGGCGCTCACGGGCCGGACCTGAGCGATGACGACGTCATAAGGCGTATTGCCGTGGGCGCATTGATCATGCTGGGCACGCTCTTCGGACTGATCGTCCTGATCTTCGCGTTGGTGCTTCGATTCGATCCGGAGGCACGTGACCCCTCGAAGAGTAAGGGGCCCGATAGTGTCTGAACTGACTCCGGTGATGAAGGCGACCATCAACTTCGCCTACATCGGCGGGGCGTTCTTCGTGGCCATTGCCTTGTTCCTGAGCCTTCGTCGAGGACGCCCGCACCCGCTCTTGCTGGTGTGCATCTCCGCTATCTCATTCTCCTGGATCGAGGCCCCGTATGATTGGGCGGTGTATGCACAGTTCCCGCCCGCGATTCCGCGCATGCCGTCTTGGTGGCCGTTGAACATGACATGGGGTGGCCTGCCGGCGGCGGTTCCTCCCGGCTACATTGCCTACTTCGTCCTTCCTGCCGTAATAGGCGCCTCCATAGGGCGCCGGTTGAGCTCGAGATTCCAGTGGCGTGCACCTATCACGCTGCTGATCGTAGGCCTCGTTGGCGGCGGCCTATGGGCCTTCGCGTTCAATGCGATCCTCGGGGCTCAGCTTGGCGTTGTCCACTATGGCCGAGTCATCGAGGGACTCGCTCTGTGGCCTGGCACGAAGCACCAGTATCCGCTCTATGACTCTCTCGCGATGGGCGTGCAGATGATGGTCTTCACCTACATCCTCGGACGGACTGATTCAGGGGGGCGCACACTCATCGAGGTGTGGGCGGATTCCAAGTCGAGAAGCCGTCTAGGTTCTTCGTTCCTCTCCATTTCGGCTGCCATCGTCATCGGCCATGCGGTCTATCTTTCGGTCTTCGCGCCACATCTCGCCACCAAACTGCTGCGTTTACAGACCGTTGGACCGACTCAGCAACTGTTCGAAGGCGTGCCGAACCAACCGCTCTAGCCCTCAGGCCGCTGGCGCTCCGAACAGCACGGGCAGCGAGGTCGGTGAACGGAACACCTGCCCGCGGATGTGGGGATCGTCGCCGTCGGGATCGAGGCGCAGGCCGGGCAGGCGGTCGAGCAGGAGCTCGAGGGCGACGCGCATCTCGAGCCGGGCGAGATGCATCCCGAGACACAGGTGGACCCCGTGGCCCCACGAGATCGGGGGCTTCTGCGCGCGGAAGATGTCGAAGCGGTCGGGATCCGGGTACCGCTCCTCGTCGCGGTTGGCCGCACCGAGCATCGGCATCACCGCCGAGCCTACCGGGATCGGTACGCCCGCCAGCTCCGTGTCGCGGGCGGCCACGCGCGTGATGACCAGGAGCGGAGCCTCCCACCGGACCGCCTCCTCGATCGCTTGCGGAATGAGCGAGCGGTCGGAGCGGACGGCGCCGAGCTGGTCGGGGTTGGAGAGCAGCCCGAACAGCAGGTTCCCCGTCGCGCGGTACGTCGTCTCGACGCCGGCCGGGAGTAGCAGGCGCAGGAAGGAGAAGATCTCCTCGTCCGAGAGGCGCTCTCCGTCGATCTCCGCGCGTGCCAGGCTGCTGATGAGGTCGTCGCGGGGATCCTGCCGCCGGGCCGCGAGGATCCGCGCGAAATATTCCTTCAGCGCCTCGGAGGCAGCGAGGCCGCGCTCGCGGTTCATCGTGAAGCTGAGCAGCGAGATCGACCAGCGCTGGAACTGCGGATGGTCGGCAGGAGGGAGGCCCAGGAGGCCCGCGATGATCTGGGCCGGGTACGGGAACGTGAACTCGCGCACGAGCTCGGCGCGCCCACGGTCGGCGAACCGGTCGATCAGCTCGTTCCCCACCCGCGCGACCAGCTCGTCCTGCCGGCGCGCCAGCGCCTTCTGGGAGAATGCCGAGGAGACCAGCGAGCGGTAGCGGCGATGCTCGGGCTCGTCCATGCCGAGCATGACCTGCTTGCCCAGCACGTCGCCGAAGACGTTGATGATGATGGAGGACGAGAACGTCGCGTTGTCCCGCAGCACCTGCGCGATCTCGTCGTGGCGGTACACGAGGAAGACGGGCTTGGACTCGTCATGGGGCATGCCCGACATGTCGAGCCGCTGTACCGGTCCCTGGCGCCGCACCTGGGCCAGCCCGGTGTACGGGTCGCGAACGTCACCCGAGACGGCGTCGTCGAACTTCCCGAACTCCTCGAGATCGTCGAACAGCTGCACCGGGACTCCTTCAGACGACGGGGTACGCGACGGACTTGAGCTCGGTGTACTGGTCGAAACCGGCATGGCCGTTCTGGCGGCCGATGCCGCTCGCCTTGTAGCCGCCGAACGGCACGTCGGCGCCGTAGGGCGCGCCGCCGTCGACGCCGATGAAGCCGGCGCGGAGCCGGCGAGCGACGGCAAGCGAGCGCTCCAGCGAGCCCGACATGACGTTCCCGGCGAGCCCGTAGACGCTGTCGTTGGCGATCCGGATCGCGTCCTCCTCGTCGTCGAACGGAATGACGACGAGGACCGGACCGAAGATCTCCTCCTGGGCGATCGTCATGGCGTTGTCGACGTCGACGAACAGGGTGGGCCTGACCCAGAAGCCCTTCGTGCGCCCCGCTGGTGCGTCGGTGCCGCCGACGAGGAGCTTGGCGCCCTCGTCGATGCCCTGCTGGATGTAGCCGAGCACGCGCTTTCGCTGCTTGGCCGAGATCACCGGGCCGCAGAGCGTGCCGAGCTCCTGGGGATCGCCGGGGACGATGCCCTCGTACATCCCCTCGAGGATCGCCACGCCCTCGGCATAGCGGGAGCGCGGAAGCAGGAGCCGCGTCGGCATCGCGCAGCCCTGGCCTGCGTGCAGGCAGGGCGCGATCCCGACCATGCAGGCCCGAGCGAGGTCGGCATCCTCCAGCACGATCGTCGCCGACTTGCCGCCGAGCTCGAGGAACAGCCGCTTCAGCGTCGCGGCGCCCTTCTCCATGATCCGCTTCCCGACGGCGGTCGAGCCGGTGAACGAGATCAGATCGACCTTCGGCGAGAGCGTCAGCTCCTCACCGACGAGGTGGTCGGAGGCGGTCACGACGTTGACCACGCCGGGCGGGATGTCGGTGCGCTCCGCGATCAGGCGCCCGATCCGCGTCGCGTTGAAGGGCGTGTCGGGCGCCGGCTTCAGCACGACCGTGTTCCCTGTGGCGAGCGCCTGACCGAGCTTGTTGATGGTGACCTCGAACGGGAAGTTCCACGGCACGATCGCGCCGACCACTCCCACCGGCTCGCGCCAGACCCTCCGCGCGTTGTTCTGACGCGTGAGCTCGGAGACGGCGTCGCCGAGGTTCGTCTCCCACGCGTACTCGTCGATCAGCTTCGCCGGATAGGTGAGCGCACCGTGCAGCGGGGCATCCAGCTGGGGCCCGTGCGTGAGCATGCGCGGGCAGCCGACCTCGAGGATGAGCTCTTCGCGGAGCGCCTCCTGCTCGGCTTCGAGCGCGCTCTGGAGCTGCTCGAGGCAACGCTTCCGGAAGGCGCGGTTGGTCGACCAGTCGGTCCGCTCGAAGGCGCGCCGGGCGGCGTCGATCGCGCGGTGCATGTCCGCCTTCGAGGCGTCCGCGACGCTCCCCAGCACCTCCTCGGTGGCGGGGTTGAGGTTCCTGAACGAGCCGGCCTCGCCGTCGACGAGCTTACCGTCGATCAGCATCCGCGGTTCGAAGCGGACGTCGCTCTTGTCAGCCATGGCGTTCCCTATTCCTCACCGAAGCGAGCCACGAGGTGCGAGTTCTTGCCGTCCGGGTCCAGCCTGCGAGCGACCAGGTAGCCAGCACCCATCCACGCGCGACGGGTCCACTTGCCGAAGGAGAGTCGCGTGCCCGGAGCGCCGGATGCGGCGGGGAGCATCTTCACGCGCTCGAGAGCCTCCTTCACGCCGCGGGGACTCAAGGGATGGGAATCGGCGAAGGCGCGGAGGAGCACGCTGGCGATGTCCCGATTCACCACCGGTACGCAGTACTGCGGACGCCGTCCGTAGCTCGCCTCGTACTGATCCAGGAAGCGTTGGCCGACGAGATTGGTCTCGTCGTACTGGTCGAACCCGGTCCATCCGAGGAGCGCCTTCCACAGCACGGGGTTGATCCAGGCGTTCTGGAAGGCCGTGCTCGTGAAGCGGGGCGGGTCCCAGCCGAGCGCCTCGAGCGCTGTGTTGACATGGAGGATGCCGAAGCCGAAGCCGCAGTGAACGAGTGCGGTCGGCTTCGCGTCGTGGACTTTGCGGATCGCATCACCGACGTCCCGCGCGGTCTGTGCGATCTGCTCCTGCGCCACGATGCGAATGCCCGAATTGCGGCAGGCACCGTGGAGGCTCTTCAGGTAGCTCTCGCCCACCAGCGACTGCTCCACGAGCACGCCGACTTCGTGGTGCCCGCCCTTCGCGAGCAGGTCCGTCCAGAAGATGGGCTCCTCGGTCAGCGAGCCCATGGGAAACGCGAACGTCCATTCGCCCAGCCAGTCCTCGGAGCCCGTCACACTGACGGCCGGAATACGGAAGCGCTGCTCGATCGCCTCGCGCGTCGGAACGGCGTTGTCTGTGATGCTCGGTCCGAACACGACGAGGCAGCCTTCGTCGACGAGCTCGCCGTAGGCGTCGATCACCGCCTTGACGGTTCCCTTCGGAAGGCCCTCGACCTCACGGAAGACGATCTGCACCGGGCGGTCGATGAGCCTCTGCTTCAGGCCTTCATCGAACACGAGCTGGAACGTCTGCGTGAGGTCGGCCCGCATCTCCTTCGGGTAGTACTCCGGGAGCCGGAAGTCGAAGAGGTAGCCGAGCTTGATCGGCTGCGCGGTGCTCTCGTAGGCCATCTCGCCTCCGTGGGCGCGGCGCGTGGCGCGGCCGCGAGTCCAACCTAACATTTGTTCCCGAACGACCGCCAGGAATCTCTGCGGTCGATCGCGGCCTCATGTCGGCTTCAGCCGCCGAGGCCGTGGAGGCAGAACTCCCAGGCGTCCTCGGCCGTCACGCGCACGTGGTGCTTCCCGGCCAGGCGGTTCATCAGCCAGCTGTACATCACCGCCTGCTGGATCAGCAGGGCGGCGCGCCGCGTGTCGGCCGCGCGGACCGCGCCGGCCGCGACCGCGGCGTCGAGCAGCTCGACCAGCATGCGCGAGACTGGCGCCATCACCGCGGCCACGCGCTCCGGATCCCTGACCGCGAGGTGCAGCGAGAACTCCGAGAGAGGCAGGCGGTTGTGGGCGCCCCGCTTCCGCTGCGTCCCGAGCGGCTCGCACCATTCGTGGAGACGGATGGTGAAGGCGCGGAGCCGTGCGAGCGGCTCGGATGCGGACTCGACGGCCTCGCGGAGATCCTCGACCGACTCGCGGATGCTCTCCTCGAGCAGCGCGAACAGCAGCTCGTCCTTGCCGTCGAAGTACTGGTAGAACCCGCGGAGCGACTGCTTCGAGCGCTCGACGACGTCCTGGATGGTGAACTCGCTCGTGCCCTTCTCGTCGATCAGCTCGAACGCGGCGTCGAGGAGTCGCTGGATCCGTCGTTCCGCGCGCGTGCGCGCATTGCTGAGGCTGCGAGAGACCGCGCGTTGGCGCCAGCTCGGTACGTCCGGGTCTTCGACCGTTGCCATGCCTTTGCCCCGCCTAGGGAACCGCCGATACCGTAATCGAAGAGGGCTGTTCTCACATTAGCCCGCCTCTCGCGGCATCACGAGCCCGCGAGGTAGGGGTAGATGCGCGTGAAATCCGCGCCCGGCTCCTGCGTCGCGAACCGTTCCCAGACCGATGCCGTCACCGCGCCGAGCGCGCTCGGGGCGCCCTGCTCTCCCACGGCAGCGAGATAGAGCTCGAGATCCTTGCGCATCAGCGAGTTGCTGAAGCCCGAGGCATAGCGACCGGTGAGGACGTGGCTGGGAAACTTGTCCGTGACGGCGGTGTTCTGCCCGCTCGACGCGGCCAGCACCTCGAGCATGGTGGCCATGTCGAGGCCGACCGACCTCCCGAACGCGATGGCTTCGCTGGTGGCCGCGAGCGCAGTGGCCGACAGGAAGTTGTTCGCCAGCTTCATGGCCTGCCCCAGCCCGGGGCGGTCGCCGACGTGGAAGCGCCGATCGCTGAGCGCGGCCAGCACGGGCTCGACGCGGGTACAGGCCGCGTCCGAGCCCGCGACCATGATCGCCAGCGTGCGCGCGCGCGCGCCGGCCGGTCCGCCCGAGACCGGAGCGTCCACGTAGCCGACCCCGGCCTCCGCGAGCCGAGCGGCGATCGCCTCTGCCGCCGCCACGCCGATCGTCGAGGTGTCGACGACGTGGCTGGCGCGGCGGCCGGGGGCCGCGGCGACCTCGCGGGCCACCCTCTCCGACGCCTCTCCATCGGGCAGGCTGAGCACGATCACGTCGGCCGCGCGGGCGACCTCGGCTGCCGACGGAAGGAACCGGACGCCCGTCGGCGCGCGTTCCGGTCCCTCGGCGTCGTGGCCCGCGACGCTCACGCCCGCCGCGACCAGGTTGGACGCGAGCGCGCTCCCCATGTTGCCGAGGCCGACGAACCCGACCGCGTCCATGGTCACGGCTTCCGTGCGGGGCGCAGGGCCCTGAGCTCCCGCCAGGCGGCAAGGCCGGCCGGCGCGCCGCAGTAGGCGGCGATCTGGAAGGTCAGCTCGTCGAGCTCGGCGTCGGTGACGCCGGTCCGCTCCCCGCAGCTTGCGTGCAGGCGGAACTCCTCCATCCGGCCGAGGGCGGCGGTCATCGCCAGCACGAGCAGGCTGCGGTCGCGCGGCGTGAGTGCGCCGCCCCGCGCCCACACGCCCCACGCCATCGAGGTGAGGTAGTCCTGGAACTCCCGCGCCACCGGATCGGGGTCCGAGGTCATGCCGTCGACGTAGGCATCTCCGAGGATGGCCCGCCGCAGGGCGCGGGCGGCTCGAAGCGATTCGGTCTCTTCCATGACTGCTCCTGGGTGTGGATGGGTGATTCTCCGTGCGTGAGAACCTGATTGCCAGCGCTCCGGGGCGGGGCTAGGGTCGGCCCGACCCTCTGGCCGTCGAAGGGAGTCCAGCATGCGGATCGGCCTGATGCTCGGCCCGGAGCGGGGGCTCGGGCGCGGCAAGGTCGCGCAGCTCGCCGCCGACGCCGAGGCGGCCGAGCAGGCCGGCTTCACCTCGCTCTGGGTGCCCCAGATCCCCGGCGACTTCGACGCGCTCACCGCGATCACGCTGATGGGCACCGCGACGAAACGCATCGAGCTGGGAACCGGCGTGCTCCCGATCCAGACGCGCCATCCGATCGCGATGGCGCAGGAGGTGCTCTCGGTCCAGGCGGTGTGCGAGGGCCGCTTCACGCTCGGCCTCGGCGCCTCACACCACTGGGTCATCGAGGGCATGCTCGGCCTCCCCTACGAGCGGCCGGCCCGCGAGATGCGGAGCTATCTCGAAGTGCTGAACGCGGCCCTCCGCGGCCCGGGCTCGGTCGACGTCGAGAACGAGCGCTTCCGCGTGCACAGCCCGATCGACGTCAGCGACGAAGGCGAGAATCCCGTACTGATCGCGGCCCTCGCCCCGGCGATGCTCCGCGTCGCGGGCGAGCTCGCCTCGGGAACGATCCTGTGGATGGCCGACGAGCGTGCGATCGGCGAGCACATCGTCCCGCGTCTCACGCAGGCCGCGGCCGGAGCCGGGAGACCCCCGCCGCGCGTGATCGCCGGGGTCCCGGTCGCCCTCTGCTCGAAGGACGAGGTGGACGGGGCGCGCGAACGCGCCAACCGGGTGCTCGGGCACGCCGAGTTCTGCCCCAACTACCAGCGGCTCCTCGATCAGGGCGACGCCGACGACGTCGGCGACATCCTCGCGGCGGGAGACGAGACGAGCGTGATCGGCCGCCTCCGCGCCTTCCGCGACGCGGGCGCCACCGACCTGGCGGTTCGCCCCCTGCCGCTCGGGCCCGACCGCGCCGCGCGCATTGCGTCGAAGGAGCGGACGCTCGCGTTCCTCGCTTCGCTCGCTCCCGAGCTCTGATCACGCGTCGTAGTCGACGACCACCTCGCGGCTCGTCGGGATCGCCTGGCAGGTGAGCACCCAGCCGGCCTCGACGTCGTCGGGCGGAAGCGCGTTGTTCGCGCGCATCGTGACCGTCCCCACCTCGAGGCGGGCCATGCAGGTCGCGCAGTTTCCGGCCTCGCACTGGGACGGCGGGCGCAGGGCCGCCCGGCGCGCGGCGCCGAGGATGGTGTCGCCCGGCTGATAGGCGACGACGTACTTGCGGCGGCCGAGCCGGATCACGATCGACTCCGGAGCGGCAGCCGCGGCGGCGGCAGGCTCGTCGGGCGGATCAGGCGGGCTCACGCGAACATCGGCCTTGCCAGCTCCTCGGTGCGGCGGAATGATAGGACCGCCTCCGAGCCCAGCAATCGCCCTCTCCAAAACCGATAGCGTGATTCTCGCCCATGGACACCCGCGACACCCCCGAACAGGCCGAGCTCCGGCGCACCGCGCGCCGCCTGGCGCGCGAGCTCGGACCGCGGAGCGTGGCCGACCTCGACGACGGGAAGCGCAAGAAACGCCTGGCCGAGGCCGTGCGCGAGGCGGGCTGGCTCGAGCTGCGCCAGGACGGCGGCGACGGCGCTCCGCTCGCGAGCGGAGTCGAGGCGGCGCTCATCGCCGAGGCGCTCGGAGAGGCAGTGGCCGACGTCCCGTTCGCCGGCCCGGTCCTCGCCGAAGACCTCGCCCGCCGGGCTGGCACCTCGGCGGGCGACGGCGCCGTCGTCGCCTTCTCCCCCGAGCTGACCGGCGCCGCGGTGGTGTCGGGCTCGACCACGCAGACAGGGCTCGTCGCCGTCGACTGCGCCGCGGAGGGGCCCGCCGCCGCGTACGTGCTGGTTCCGGAAGGCGGAGGCTTCCGCCTCGCCCAGGTGACGCTCGACGCCGCGGGCAAAGGCGCCGACCTCACGCGAACGCTCCGCGCGCTCCCGGCCGGAGCCCCGTTGCTCCCGGTGCCCGGCCAGTCGCGCCTCCTCACGCAGGGCGATCTGGATGCCTGGGCCGCGCTCGGCCTCGCGCTCACGAGCGCGGATCTGGTCGGGCTCATGCGGGGCGTGCTCGACCTCACGGTCGGCTACGCGCAGGAGCGGAAGCAGTACGGCGTTCCCATCGGCACGTTCCAGGCCGTGCAGCACCTCCTCGCCGAGGCCCGCTGCCTGCTCGAGGGAGCGTTCAGCGCGGCGCTGTACCCGGCGTGGGCCGTCGACGCCCTCGCTCCCGACGAGGCCCAGAGCGCCGGGCGCGTGGCCAAGGCGTACGGCGCGCGAGCCGCGCGCACCGTCTGCGAGACCGCGGTTCAGGTGTACGGTGGGATGGGGAACACGTGGGACTGCATCGTCCACGTCTACCTGCGCCGCGCGCTCCTCTCCTCGCGCTGGTTCGGCGACGACGGCGAGCAGCTGCGGCAGCTCCAGCGAGAGCGTCTCGGGGTGACCGATGGACTTTCGTGACTCTCCGGCGGAGGCGGAGTTCCGGGCGCGCCTGCGCGCCTGGCTCGCGGAGCACAACCCCGGCCTGCCCGTCTCCTCCACCGACGACGAGTACTGGGCCCGTCAGGCGGAGTGGCACACCGCGCTCTACGACGCGGGCTTCTTCGGGCTCTCGTGGCCGAAACGGTTCGGCGGCCACGAGCTGCCCGCGGTCTTCGACGTGATCCTCGACGAGGAGCTGGCCGCCGCGGGCGCGCCCCCGCGCCCGAGCCTCGGCTACCTCGTCCAGGGGATCACGACGCACGGGAGCGAGGCGGTCCAGGAGCGCTTCCTGCCCGGCCTGATCAGCGGGCGCGAGCGCTGGTGCCAGGGCTTCAGCGAGCCCGACGCCGGGTCCGACCTCGCGGCGCTCCGCACCACCGCCCGCCGCGACGGCGACGCGTACGTGATCGACGGGCACAAGATCTGGACCAGCTACTCCGACGCGGCGGACTGGTGCTTCCTGCTCGCGCGCACCGACCCCGCCGTCCCGAAGCACAAGGGCCTCTCGGCCTTCGCGGTGCCGATGCGCCAGCCCGGGATCGAGCAGCGCCCGCTCCGGATGATCAATGGCATCACGAAGGAGTTCGGCCAGGTCGTCTTCGACGGCGCGCGCGTCGGCGCCGAGAACATGCTCGGCGCGCCTGGTGAAGGGTGGCGCATCGCGATGACGATCGTGAGCCACGAGCGGGAGCCCGGCGAGGTCGGCTACGTCGCACGCTACGCGAAGACGGTCAAGGATCTCGAGAAGGCGGTGCGCGCGGACCCGTCCGCGTTCCGGAGCGACCAGCGCGAGGCCGTCGCCTGGGCGTACGTGCAGGCGGAGATGCTGCGGCTCCACGTGCGCCGAAGGCTGTCGGAGCGCCTCGCGGGCCTCGACCACGGGCCCGGCGGCTCCATCGACAAGCTGCTCATGACCTGGGTCGAGCAGACCGTCGGAGCGGCCGCCCTCGACGTGGCCGGAGCCGCGGCCGTGATCGATGGAGACGACGTCGCGCTGAAGATCTACCTGTACAGCCGCGCACAGAGCGTGATGGGCGGAACCTCGCAGATCCAGAAGAACATCATCGCCACGCGCATCCTCGGTCTGCCGGCGTCCTGAGCATGCACTACGACCTCCCCGACGCGATCTGTGTGGAGACCGACGGTCCGGTGCGCATCGTGCGGCTCGCCCGCCCGAAGCAGCTGAACGCGGTGAACGACGCCCTGCACCTCGGCCTCGCCCGCGTCTTCCCGCTGCTCAGCGCCGACGCCGACGCGCGCGTGGCCGTCATCACCGGCGAGGGCCGCGCGTTCTCGGCCGGCGGGGACTTCGATCTCCTCGACCGCATGGTGAAGAGTCGCGAGCTCCGCCGTGACGTGATTGCGGAGGGGCGCGAGCTCGTGCTCAACATGATCCGCTGCCGGGTCCCGGTGGTGGCCGCGGTGAACGGGCCGGCCGTGGGCCTCGGCTGCAGCGTGATCGCGCTCTCGGACGTCGTCTACATGGCCGAGTCGGCGTATCTCTCGGACCCGCACGTGATGGTCGGCCTGGTGGCGGCCGACGGCGGGCCGCTCACCTGGCCGCTCCACACGAGCCTGCTCCTGGCCAAGGAGTACGCGTTCACGGGCGACCGGATCGGCGCCGCGCGCGCGCGGGAGATCGGCCTCGCGAATCACGTCTGCCCGGACGGAGAGGTGTTCTCCGCCGCGCTCGCGGCCGCCCAGCGGATCGCCGCGCTGCCGCGGCAGGCCGTGGAGGCGACGAAGCGGGTGCTGAACCTCCACCTCGAGCGCGCCGTGCTCGCCACCATCGACTTCGCGATGGCGGCCGAGAGCGAGTCCTTCGAAACGACCGACCTGCAACGGAACGTCGCCCGCTTCCTCGGGCGTTCGTCCTCGGGAGGCTAGGAGGCGAGAGTGGCCAAGCGAACGCGCTTCGAGGCGTACAAGGACGGGTACGCCAACTACCGGTTCGAGCTCAGTGAAGAAGGCATCCTCTTCATGCAGTGCCACACCAACGGCGGCAGCCTGGTGTGGGATTGGAAGGCGCACGACGAGATGTCGGACGCCTTCGCCGACATCGCCGGCGATCGGGAGATCAAGGTCCTGATCCACACCGGGACGGGCGAGAACTACAACGCGAACTGGCAGACGGAGCACCTCGAGAAGCCGATGTACCTGGCGATGGACGGCCCGAAGGGGCTCGCGAAGCTCGACGAGAAGGCCTGGTACGCCCGCATGCTCATCGAGAACATGCTCGCCATCGACGTACCCATCATCAGCGCCGTCAATGGCCCGTGCAATCTCCACTCCGAGATCCCGCTGTTGAGCGACATCGTGCTGGCCTCCGAGGACGCCTACTTCCAGGATCTGCCCCACTTCCCGCGCGGCATGGTGCCGGGGGACGGCCAGCACGTGGTCTGGCCCGCGATCGTCGGACGCAACCGGGCGCGCTACCTGCTCCTGACCGGCAAGAAGCTCTCCGCGCAGGAAGCGCTCGACTGGGGTGCCGTGAACGAGGTGCTGCCGAAGGCCAAGCTTCTCGACCGCGCCTGGGAGCTGGCGCGCGAGCTGGCGAAGCGCCCGCCGCTGGTGCTCCGCTACACGCGCATGCTGTTCACCCAGGACCTGAAGCGCGCGTTCCTCGACGAGCTGGCGCACGGCCTGGCCCGCGAGACCTACGCCCAGCGCCAGTTCTTCCCGATCGGCGGCGGAATGAGGCCCCTCGATCGGCCGTGGAACGAGGAACCCTGGTCGGAGTGAGCTCGAGCCCGCGCCTCGCCCGGGCGCGTCCCGCGTGACGGCCGCCGCCCTTGCCTCAGGTCTCTGGGGGCTCGCGCTCCTCGGCTCGTTCATCGGGTGGGGACGGCTCGTCGCGGCATGCCTGCGCGTCCGGGCGCGCGCCCATCTCGGCCTCGAGCTCGTCTGGGGCTTCGCGGCGACGCTCGCGGCAGGCGGCTATCTCTGCGCGCTCGGCCTCGCCACGCGACCCGTGCTCGCGGCCCTCGTCGGCCTCGGGCTGGTCGGCCTGGCGCTCGGGCGCGAGCGTGCCCCATCGACCCGGAGCGAAGCACCAGTCGCGCTGCGGGCGAGCCTCGCCGTGCTCGCTCTACTCCTTCTCGGCCTCGGCTACGTCACCGGCCTCCTCGACCCGCGCTACCAGGCGCCCGACGATCACGGCGCCTACTTCCTGCATGCGAGGCAGATCGTCGAGACGGGCACGCTCTCCGAGCCCTTCGGCTTCCGCCGCCTGGCGAGCTCCGGCGGGCAGAGCTTCCTCCACGCGCTCGTCCTCGTCGTGGCGCCGGTCGGCCAGCTGAATCTGCTCGACAAGGGGGTCTGCCGGCTGGGCTTCGCCATCGCATTGCTGGCCGGCTTCCTCGCGCGCCCGCAGCGCTCGCTGGCCGCCGCAGCCGTGGTGGTCTACCTGGGCGCCGCCTATCACGACGTCGCCTACAACACGAGCAGCATCTTCTCCGGTGCGCTCGCGTTCACGGGCCTGATGACGACGCTCGAGCTCTGCCGCCGCGAGCCGGGGAGGCCCGTCGCGAACGGGATCCTGACCGGGCTCGCGATCGGAGCCACGCTCCCGCTCCGGCAGAACTATCTGCTGGCCGCCGCCCTCATGGTCGGACTCGCGCACGCGAGCCGCCTGCGACACGGTCGCGACCCGCGCCAGGCGTCGGAGCTCGGCGTCGCGGCCGTCGCCGCCGGGCTCGCGTTCGGGGGCTGGGCGCTGCTCCAATGGCGGTCCCTCGGGACGCCGCTCTTCCCGTTGCTGCCGGGGTTCGCGAATCCAGAGTGGGCGGGCATGTTCTCCGCCCGTTCGCTCGGGGAGCTCTCCTCGCTGGTCGCGAGCATTCGCGACTGGCCCGTCCTCCCCACCGCCGTCGCGCTCACCGCCCTCTCGCTCGCGATTCCCGATCGGGCGGATCGCTCGCGAGGCCTCGACCCGTTCGCTGCCGCCGCGCTCCTCACCTTCGCCATCCAGTGCTGGCCGCTCGCCTACGTCCACCCCGGGCTCGACCTGCTGCGTTACACGACATCGTTCCTGCTGCCGCCTCTCTTCTTCGCCGCGGGCCGCGCTGCGGAGACCCTCACAGAGCTGCGCGGCCCCGCCCTGCTCCGCGATCGGCGCGCCTGGGCAGCGGCCGCGCTGCTGCTCCTGCTGCTCTGGCACTTGCCCCCTTGGACGCGCCTCACGGAGCGTGTGCAGCTGCTCCGGGCGGAGCTCGCCGCTCTGCCGAGGGTTCCGCGCTACGAGGCGCGGGCGCGTAGCCTCGCGAGGCTCCAGAGCGCAGCCCCGCCCGCGCGAAAGCTGCTGGTGATGCTCGACGACCCCTACCTGCTCGATCTGCGGCGAAACGAGGTGGCGTCGCTCGATCTGCCGGGCGGCGTGAGCCCCCCTCCGGGCCTCGCGAGCCTCGACGATCCGCGCGCCGTCATCGAGTACCTGCGCGGGCTCGGCTACGGGTGGCTCGCGGCCGCGCGTCCAGACCGCGTTTCGAGCTCGAGCACCTACCGGCTCGACCGTTGGCAGGCCCATCGCGACGGCGTCCGGGAGCCGTGGCAGTACGACGCCGGAAGCGTGAGGGCGTGGCAGATCATGGGCCGCACCGTCATGCGCTTCCTGAATCAGCTCGAAGTGATCACGGCGAGCTGCCGCCTGACCTACGACGATGCCAGGGAGGTGATGATCGACCTCTCGCAGTGTCGCTTCGCCGACCGAGGGTTCAGACCTTTCCCGTCGGCCGAGATCCTCGCCTCGCGCGCAACACCGTCTATGGTTGCGGGATGCGAAGCTTCGAAGAGATCCCCCGCGTCCCCCTGAGCCGGCTGCTCGGCCAGATCTTCGCCAGCGGCGCCGGGCGCTACGAGATGCGCGAGATGCAGGCGCGCGCCTACCGCGAGCTCGGGCCGGTGGCGGCGATGGGGCGGGGCCGCTTCACCAACGTCTTCCTGTTCGGACCGGACGCTAACCGCGCCGTGCTCCTCGACCGCGCCGACGAGCTGTCGTCGCGCGAGCCGTGGATGCTGATCATGGGCACGATCTTCCCGAACGGGTTGTTGCTGCGCGACGGCGCCGAGCACCGCCATCACCGCAAGATCATGCACGAGGCGTTCAAGCGGCCCGTGCTGCGCGAGTACGTCGAGCGCATGCACCCGGCCGTCGAGCGCGGCCTCGCGGCGTTCGCGCCCACGGGCGGCGCCCGCCTGCGCGCGTTCGACGCGTTCAAGGCGCTCACCCTCGACATCGCCGCCTCGATCTTCGTGGGCGTCGACCTCGGACGCGAGTCGCGGCGCATGAACGAGGCGTTCGAGGCAATGGTGGCGGCGGCCATGCCGGGGCTGAAGATCCCGTTCGTCGGCCGCCACCACCGCGGAATAGTCGGGCGCCGCTATCTGCTCGAGCTGCTGCGCGGCATGCTCGAGAAGAAGCGCGGCGACCCCGGCGCCGACCTGTTCAGCCGCCTCTGCCGCGCCCGCTCCGAGACCGGCGAGTTCTTCACGGACGCCGAGGTGCTCGACCACATGGTGTTCCTGATGATGGCGGCACACGACACCACCACCAGCACGCTCACCTCCCTCACCTTCGAGCTGGCGGCCCACCCCGAGTGGCAGGAGCGGATCCGCGAGGAGAGCCTCGCGCTCGGCGCTGCGCACCCCGACCTCGACGCGCTCGACCGCCTCGAGGGCCTGACCCTCGCCATGCAGGAGACGCTGCGCCGCTACCCCCCGCTGCCGGTGATCCCGCGCACCACGCTCTCTGACTTCGACTGGGAGCGCTACCGGATCCCGAAAGGGACGATGGTCGTGGTCTCGCCGATCCACACCCACTACATGCCCGAGTGGTGGGACGCTCCGGAGCGCTTCGATCCCGAGCGCTTCGCCCCGGGTCGCGCGGAGCACGAGCGCCACACCCACTCGTGGATCCCGTTCGGTGGCGGCACCCACATGTGCATCGGTCGCCGCTTCGCCGAGGCGCAGGTGCGCCTCGTCGCGCACCAGCTGGTGCGCCGCTACCGCTGGCGCGTGCCCGAGGGCTACCGGATGCCCGTGCAGCAGGCCCCGATCTCGAAGCCGGTCGACGGGCTGCCGATCGAGCTGGAGGCGATCTAAGTAAGAGCTCGATCAGCGTCGGAACGCGGCGCGCTCGTGGGTCGCGACAACGAACGCGCAACGGCCGACTACATCCGGTCCGCCATGTCGCCGAAAACCGACCCGTTCTCGCGCCGGATGCTCTCGATGACGAAGGGGAAGTCGTCCTGTGTGACAAGCCGACTCTCGGAGCGCGGCTGTGGGAAGCCCGCCGCCGTCAGCCCGGCGCCGACGTCGAACTCGACCCCCGCGTAATCTCGGAACGCCACTCCGCTCCAGCCGTCGTCGATGCGCAGCACCAAGGGCTTGCCGCGACCTTGGCACGCCGCGATCGGCCGGACCGGGCCCTTCGAGCCTGAGCTTGCACCCTCGAGGGTCCATGGCGCGAGCAGGGGACCGTGATCCATGCGGCGACGCTTCACCAGCATCCAATCGGGGATGCGCCGCTGCGAGTCCCACCAGGCTCCGTCCACCGCCTGCGCAGCGGCCACAGCCTGGTCGAGGGGCGCGACCTCTGGCCGGTCGAGCGTACGCTCGATCCAGGCGTCCATGTTCGCGTTGTATTCGCCGTCGCTGCGCGCGTCGTTGCTCAGCACGATCGCCCCCGCCAAGCGCACCCCGAGCTGATTCGAGTACAGGTCTTCGGGCGAGAAGGCGGAGATCTTCTCCGGCCACTCGGCCAATGAGGCGAAGCCGTACCAGGTGGCGATCTCGTGCCAGATCGAGAGCTGGAAGGCGAGCCACTTCGCCATCACGACGGCGAGCCGGATCCGCCCGTACTTCTCGATGGTCTCCGGCGGCACAGGGCGGGAGCCGCCGGTCGCACGCTCGAATCCCGCCCTCACGGGCTGCGCGTCAATCTCGCGATGCCACCGCAGATTCGGATGAGCGCGGAATGCGAGGCGCTAGCAGCCCGCACGCGTAGACGGGATCAGTTCTCCTCGTCCAGCTCCTCGAGGTACGTGATCACCTTCCTCGGGTTCGTGGCGCCGCGCAGGTCGCCATTGCCCTCCACGTCCCAGCCGACTTTGATGTCGCCGAGCTTGAGCTTCTTGGAGCCACTGAGCAGGGTCGCGTTCGGATCGACTCCGAAGGTGCCGCCCTCGTCGCCTCCGATCGTGATGGTGTTCTTGGCGACGTCCACGGCCGTGACCGGGCCGCCGAAGGTGAAGCCCGCGGCCTCCTTGTTCTCTCCCACCTGAGCGAGCGCCGGCGGAGCGAGCGCGACGGCGAGAACGGGGAGGATCCCCAAGACAAAGGACCGAGATCGTCCTGCGCGCATCGAGCCTCCTCCGAGGGTTTCGAGTTGCCGGGACGCTGTCTCAGGGCGCCTGGATTCGCAAGCCCGAGGGCGGCGCGGGTCGTACTCGGGGCGCTCGGCTACCGCTGACCCTCACGACAGGTGAGGGAAGGCGCTCCCGATGCCGCTCAGGATGAACTGCACGCCGATCGCGAGCGTGATCAGGCCGAAGATCTTCGTGAGCACGTCCATGCCCGTCTGGCCCAGCACGTGCACCAGGGTCGGTGCGTGCCGGAACGCCAGAAAGTCGATCGCGGTCATCACCACGATCGCGGCGAGCAGCTTCCACTCGAGCGGCCACTGGTGGTGGAGGCTCTCGGCGAACAGGATCACGGTGGACATCGTGCCTGCGCCCGTGGTGAGCGGGATGCCGACGGGGATCACGGCCGCGGAGATGACCTGGGAGAAGCTCTTCTCGCTCGGTCCCTCGGCCGGGCGCTCCGCCGGCTTCATCATCGAGAAGCCAGCGTTGAGCAGCAGCAGGCCACCAGCGATGCGAAAGGCCGGCATGCTGATGTCGAAGAACTTCAGGATCGCCATACCGGTCAGCATCGAGATCAGCATGGTGAGGAAGGCGGTGAGGGTGGCGACGTAGCAGAGCCTTCGCTGCTCCTGCTTCGAGCGTCCCCGGATCAGGCCGAGATAGAGCGGGATCGCGGAAACGTTGTTCGCCACGGCGAACAACCCCAGCAGGTAGTGCTGGAAGGGCGCCTCGTGCACCGGCCGACACTAGCACGCGCCAGGGGGTGGGCGATGCAAAACGCGCGCATACGGAAATGAGTGGGAGACAACCTCGCCGTTCGGACGCCTAGGACGATCGCGTCGGGCTCTCGTCAGTCGAAGGTCGTGAGCCGACCTCGGTGCACGACGGCGCGCACCTGCGCCGTCCAGAACGTCCGCGGGTCGGAGGGATCGAGCCCCTCGACCACGACGAAGGAGTGGGTCGGCTCGGGGCCCGGGGCCGGCCCCTCGGCGTATGCGACGCCCTCGGTATAGGCGCGAAGCGCCTGCTCGAGGCTCAGCCGCTGCTGCGGCTGCGCGCCGCCGGCGGGGAGGCCGCGCTCGTTCTGACGCGTGACGGCCGCGGCGAGGCCCTTCAGCGGGTCCTGCGTGAACACGTTCCAGTCGGAGCCGAAGGCCAGCGGCGCCTCGGCGTCGAGGAGCGCGCGCCACGGAAACGAGCGCGCCAGCCGCGCGGGCCCGAGGTTCGCCGACCAGACGTCGTCGGGCGACGGCGCGTCGAGTGGCACGGCGTGGTACGGCTGCATGGAGGCCACGACGTCCAGCGCGGCGAAGCGCGGGTAGTCATCCGGGTGCACCACTTCCAGGTGCTCGATGCGGTTGCGCACGCGGCCGCGCCGGGACCGCGCGGCGGCCTCGTAGGTATCGAGGGCCATGCGGACGGCCGCGTCGCCGATGGCGTGCAGCGCCACGGGCACGCCCGCGGCGTTGGCGCGCGACACGAGAGCCAGGAGCTCGTCGGGCTCGTAGTTCGGCCTGCCGCGCTCCTCTGTACCCGCGTAGGGCTCGAGCAGGTAGGCCGTGCGCGACTCGATCACGCCGTCGAGGAAGCCCTTCAGGAACCCGAAGCGCAGCTCGGGCCGGCGCAGGCGCTCCCGCACGGCGAGGACCTCCTCGAGCGGCGTCTCCAGAGGCAGGGCCACGACGACGTCGACCGGCAGCCGGCCCGCGGCCAGCAGCGCCTCGTAGTGCGCCACCTCCTCTGCCGACTCGCACAAGGTGTGGACGGTCGTGATCCCGAGACGCAGGGACTGGCGCAAGGCCAGCGCGAGCGCCTCGCGCTGCGTGACTGGGTCGGGCTCGGGCACGACCGCGTGCACCCGGCTCGCCGCGTGCTCGAGCAGCGTGCCTTGGGGCGTCTTCCCGTCCTTCTCGCGCACGATCTTCCCGGTCGGTGGGTCCGACGTGTCGGGGCCGATCCTCGCCAGCGCCAGCGCCCGGCTGTTGACCCACGCCGAGTGGCCGTCGTACGACTCGAGGATCACCGGCCGATCGGGCACGACCCGATCGAGCGCCTGGCGCGACGGAAGCTCGCCCTTCGGGACGATGTCGTAGCTCCAGCCTCCCCCCTGGATCCACGGCGCCTCGGGGTGCTCCGCCGCCCAGCGGCGCACGGCGTCGAGGCAGGCCTCGAGCGTCGGCAAGCCGTGGAGCTTCACGCGCCGCTCGCTGAGCCCGCCTGGGAGCAGGTGCGCGTGCGCGTCACCGAAGCCGAGCAGGAGCTCGCCGCCGCTGGCGTCGAGCGCGCGAACGCCCGCGCCCGCCACCGCGCGGACCTCGTCCTCGGGCCCGATCGAGAAGCCATGCTCCGTGACGAGGAGCGCGGAGCCGGGCTGACCGGCCCAGCGGACGTCGGTGACGAGGACCAGCGGCCGGTCCCCGGGCGGCGCGCCGGCGCAGGCGAGGAGGAGGGTCGTGACGAGGAGGGCCGAGCCCGCTTTCATGGCTGCCGCGTGGAGCTTCTCACAATCCCCCGCCACAACGAGTGCAATTCCATGGAGGCGATCGACCGATGAAGAAGCTGGCATCCGTCCTGGTGACGATCGTCGGCGTGCTCGCGCTGTGCGCGGGCGTTGCCGCCTTCCTCATGCCCCTCCGGCACGCGGGGCCCTACGGCATCCCCGGCCGGGGCATGGTCGGCGGACTCGCCTGCCTGGCGATCGCGGCCGTGCTGCTCGCGCGCGGCGTGCCCGCGTGGGTGCGCGTCGCCGCGGTGGCCGCGTCGCCCTACCTCTTGTTCCTCGCGCTCTATGGCGCCTTCGCGGAGCTGGAGGAGGTGGTCGTCCTCCATGCTCCCGACGCCGAGCTGCGCCTCTGGGTCGTGGATCACGATGGCGTCGAGTGGGTCTCGATGTCGCGCGCAAAGGCGGAGGCGCACGGCCTCGACGGCGCGCAGCTGAAGCTCCTCCGCGCCGGTGCGACGCGCTGCGTGGTCCCGCGGATCGTCGACGATCCCGTCGCGAACCAGCGCACGTTCGATCTGCGCCAGGAGAAGTACGCGGTGCAGCGACTCGGCGGCGTGCTCGGCATGTACGGGGACGGACCCGGCCCGGACACGATCACGCTGCGCCTCGACCCCTGTCCGTAGACCCGGCCCTCAGTCGGCGTGGAACGCCGCGGGATAGCTCGCGACGATCCGCTTCTGCCAGGCGGGAGTGGAGCGGGTCGCTGGGCCGCTCGAAGCGGATGCCGCGGCGAGCGAGGTCCGTGCAGAAGCGTCGCGGAAGACGAAGGCCTTCCAGAGCAGCGAGATGCGGAGCTGGTCGAGGTCGGTGCGGAGCTTGACCTCGTCGCCATCGCGGATCTCCCATGCAGCGCCGCCCGCGTGGTGGAGCAGCGACTCGCTCCGCACGACGCCCGGCGCAGGGACGTCCTCAGGGCGCCCGATCGCGCCCACGCGGTGCCACATGTACTCGTTGTCGCTGATCTGGCCGACGTTCCAGAGCGGCGACGCCTCGCGCTGCGACGGCCGGTCGGGCCCGTCGGGCCAATACTCGAAATCGCCGCCGCCGCCGCAGTAGAACCAGGCGAGACCGGACGCGATCGGCACCATCCACTCCGCGAACAGGCCGGAGTAGCTCATCGCCATCAGCAGCCACACGTGCGGAGGCCAGCGGTGGGAGCCGCGGAACGTGGGCAGATCGAGATGCGCCGCGCCGGCGGGCGTCGCGGTGTTGACGTTCACGATGCAGCGCAGCGGCCGTACGATCCTGGCACCGAAGGCCTGCTTGGCGCCCTCGATCCAGCGGGGGTTCTGGAGGAACAGCTCGTCGGCGAAGTTCGTCCGGAACCAGGGCAGCGTGATGGAGCCGTAGATCGAATCTGCCGAGCCGAAGCCGTGATATTTCGCGAGGGTCGGGTACGGCGCATGCTGTTCGATGGTTGCGATGACCCGCTCGGGGTCGTCGAGACCCGCTCGATGCGGAGCGGCGCGATCTGGAGGGCGTTTCGGCGGAGCGGCGCGACGTTCATGGCGGTGCTCGGCACGGCTGGGACCCTCACAGCTCGATCAGCGTCGGAACCCGCCGCTCCGCGAGCAGCCGCCGTCCGACATCGAGGACGATCGCGTCGGCCGATCCGAAGAGGCCCTCGAGAGCCATGGTGCGCTTCAGGAAGCGGTGGAAGCGGTGCTCCGTCGTGAAGCCGATGCCGGCGAGCACCTGTTGGCAGTGGCGCGCGACCGCGTGCGCCGTGCGCCCGCCGACGGCCTTCGCGAGGGCCGCCGTGTCGGCGTTCGGCTCGTCGCGGGCCGCGCCGAGCGCCGCCTCGAGCGCCTCGACCGCGACGAGCGCGTCCGCGAGGCGATGGCGCACAGCCTGGAAGCGGGCGATCGGCCGGCCGAACTGCGTTCGCTCCAGCGCGTGCGTGCGCGCGAGGTCGAGCATGGTCCGGCTCGCGCCGAGGATCTGATGCGCGACCGCGCGCCGGCCGAGCGCGAGGGCCGCCTGCCAGGCCGCGAGGTCGAGACGCTCCGCAGCGGCCGCCACCTTCTCGACGCGAACGGAGTGGAGGCCGGCGGCGGGATCGACTCCGTGAACGGCGCGGAGCTCCACGTCCGCCAGACGCGCGGTCCCGAGCCACGGCTTCGCAGCGGTGCCGCCCACCACGAGCAGCGTGTCCGCGCCGGCGGCCCGCGCGGTGGCGAGGCCCTCCGCTCCGCGCTCGCTCCCCGGCGGGTCCCACGCGGCGAAGCGCGGCAAGAGCACGGCGAGATCCGCGCGCGGCGCCCGACCGAGCGCCGAGGCGAGCACGTCGTCGAGCGCCGTCGCCGCGGCGTTCGTGGCGCCGAGCGCGCCGAACACGATCGCGATGGCGTCGTCCGGCTCGTCGCGGAGCAGCTCGCGCCAGCCGAGCTTCGCGAGGACGGCGTCGGTGTCGCCCGCGGTCGAAACGGCGTCAGCGAGCGCGCCGCGCACCGTCTCCTCCATCAGCGCGCG
>Ga0187893_10003937_pt1 | contig 29114 bp, 30 predicted proteins | sample MA1701074metaG_FD_139574 | JGI IMG/M metagenome (GOLD analysis project Ga0187893, IMG submission 139574) | White microbial mat communities from a basaltic lava cave in the Kipuka Kanohina Cave System on the Island of Hawaii, USA - MA170107-4 metaG ...
AGATCTTCGAGCAGGTGAAGGGCCGGCCCCTGTACGTCATCGACAAGAGAGTAAACAGCGGCATCAACGACGAAAGACACGCATGAGCTACGTCTATGTGGCGGCAACGGTGCTGCTGACCGTGTACGGGCAGCTGGTGATCAAGTGGCAGGTCGGCAACGCCGCGCGGCTCGCCGACCCGGCGGAGCGCACGGCGTTCCTGCTCTCGCTGCTGCTCAACCCCTGGGTCCTGAGCGCGCTCGCCGCGGCCTTCGCCGCGGCGCTGTCGTGGATGCTGGCGATGGTCAAGCTCGACCTGAGCCACGCCTATCCCTTCGTCAGCCTGTCGTTCGTGCTGGTGCTGTTCCTGAGCGCGTGGATCTTCGGCGAGCCGCTGACCTGGCCCAAGATCGCGGGCGTCGCGCTCATCATCGGCGGGGTCGCCCTCGGCAGCCAGGGATGAAGCTCTGCCCGGCGTGCTCCGAGCCGGTGAACGCGCCGGACTGGGCGTGCGGCCGCTGCGGCCACCGCCCGCCGAGCGCCGGCGGAGTGCTCCTGCTCGCGCCGCAGGCGGCGTACTCGGGCGGCGCCTATCCCGCGGCGGCCTTCGCCAAGATCGCGGCGCTCGAGGAGCGCAACTACTGGTTCCGCTCGCGCAACCGCCTGATCGTCTGGGCGCTCCGGCGCCACTTCCCGCGGCTCTCGAGCTACCTCGAGGTCGGCTGCGGGACCGGCTGCGTGCTGCGGGCGGTGGAGGCGGCGTTTCCCGCGGCGAGCGCGCTCGGCAGCGAGATCCACGTCGCGGGGCTCGAGCGCGCAGCCGAGAGGATCCGGCGCGCGCGGCTGGTGCAGATGGACGCGGCGCGCATCCCGTTCCGCGACGAGTTCGACGTCATCGGCTGCTTCGACGTGCTCGAGCACATCCCGGACGACGCCGCGGTGCTCGCGCAGTGCCATCTCGCGGTGCGCCGCGGCGGCGGCTTGATCCTCACGGTGCCGCAGCATCCTTCGCTCTGGAGCGCGGCCGACGAGTACGCGAGGCATGTGCGCCGCTACCGCCGGAGCGAGATCCTCGCGCGAGTGGCCGCGGCGGGTTTCAGGCCGCTTCTCGTGACCTCGTTCGTGTCGCTCCTCTTCCCGCTGATGTGGGCCTCGCGCCGCCGCCGGCCGGCGCTCGACGCGAGCTACGATCCGCAGGCCGAGCTCGACGTCGGGCCGGCGGCGAACTTCGCCTTCGGTTCCATATTGCTTCTTGAAAGAATGCTGATTCGCCTGGGGGCGCGCTTCCCCTTCGGCGGCTCGCTGCTCGTGGTGGCGCAGAAATCCGATGTGGATCCCGTTCAATAAGCCCTACCTGACGGGGCGCGAGCTCGACTACATCCGGCAGGCGCACGAGGCGCACCACCTGTCGGGCGACGGGCCGTTCACCCGGCGCTGCAGCGAGTGGCTCGCGCGCGCCACCGGCTGCCACAAGGCGCTGCTCACGCACTCGTGCACCGCGGCGCTCGAGCTGAGCGCGCTGCTCGCCGGCATCGGCCCGCACGACGAAGTGATCATGCCTTCGTTCACTTTCGTCTCGACCGCGAACGCGTTCGCGCTGCGCGGCGGGGTGCCGGTGTTCGTCGACATCCGCGACGACACGCTGAACATCGACGAGTCGCTGATCGAGGCCGCGATCACGCCGCGCACGCGCGCCATCGCGGTGATCCACTACGCCGGCATCGCCTGCGAGATCGCCGCGATCCGCGCGCTCGCCGAGCGCCGCGGCCTGCTGCTGATCGAGGACGCGGCGCAGGCGCTCGGCGCCGCCTGGCAGGGGCGGCCGCTCGGCAGCTTCGGCCATCTCGCGGCGCTCAGCTTCCACGAGACCAAGAACGTGATCTCGGGCGAGGGCGGCGCGCTTCTGATCAACGCGCCCGAGCTCGCGGCGCGCGCCGAGATCGCGCGCGAGAAGGGCACCAACCGCGGCGCGTTCCTGCGCGGCGAGGTCGACAAGTACACCTGGGTCGACCTCGGCTCCTCCTTCCTGCCGAGCGACATCCTCGCCGCGTTCCTCTGGGCACAGCTCGAGGAGGCTCCGCAGATCAACCGGCGGCGCATGGCGATGTGGACCCGGTACCACGAGGCTTTCGCCGATCTCGAGCGCGACGGCCGGCTGCGCCGGCCGATCGTGCCGGGCGATGCCTCGCACAACGCGCACGGCTACTTCCTGCTGCTTGCCGGGCCCGAGGCGCGGCAGGAGTTCATCGAGACGCTGCGCCGCGACGGCGTGCACGCGGTGTTCCACTACGTGCCGCTTCACAGCTCGCCGGCGGGCCGCCGCCTCGGCCGCGCCAGCGGCCAAATGGACGTCACCGACTCGATGAGCGGCCGCCTGGTGCGCCTGCCGCTGTGGATCGGCCTGGAAGCGCACCAGGATTACGTGATAGAACGCTGTCGCAGGGCACTCACATGAACCGGCGCGACTTGCTCATGGGCGCGGCGACGCTGCTTCTCGTCAGGGACGCGCTGGCGCAGGGCGGCGTGCGGCAGGGCGTCAGCCGCGTGCGCGGCGCCGCCACGATCAACGGCCAGCCGGCGAAGCAGGGCATGGCGGTGCGCGCCGGCGACACCGTGGCCGCGGCGAAGGGCGGCGAGATCGCCTTCGTCGTGAACCAGGACGCGATGCTGCTGCGCCAGAACTCGACCGTTTCCCTCGTGCAGGGCGGCCTGCGGCTCGTGACCGGGGCGCTGCTGGCGGTGTTCGCGCCCAGGCAGCAGCGGGAAGTTCGCACGCCGACCGCCACCGTCGGCATCCGGGGCACCGCGGTCTATCTCGAGGCCGAGCCGGGACGCACCTACGTCTGCACCTGCTACGGCGAGGCGGTGCTCGAGCCGCTCGACGATCCCGCGGCGCGCGAGACGGTGCGCACCACGCACCACGAGCAGCCGCGCTACATCATGGCGCGCGGCGCGCCGCGCATGGTCGTGCCGGCGCCGGTGCAGAACCACAGCGACGCCGAGCTCGAGCTCCTCGAGAGCCTGGTCGGGCGCAAGCCGCCGTTCGCCGGCAAGGGCTCGCGGCGCTACTAGGCGTTCAGCTTGCCGAGCTGCTCTTTGAGCTTGGCAGCGGTGGCTTCGAACGCGGCAAGCCGCGCGCGCTCCTGCTCCACCACCTTGGGCGGCGCCTTCTCGACGAAGGAGGCGTTGGCAAGCTTTCCCTTGCACTTGGCGATCTCTCCCTCGACCCGGGCGACTTCCTTCGCGATCCTGCCGCGCTCTGCGGCGGGGTCCACCTCGAGACGCAGCATGATGCGGTGCGGACCGACCACCGCCGTGGGCGAGTCCGAGCCTGGCAACTCGCTTACCACATGAACTGCAGACGGCCTGATAAGCACCTCGGTTGAGGTAAACGTTGCCGGGCCTGGATTGCCCGTGATGTAGAACGGCACGCGCTGCTGCGGCGTTAACTTCATCTCGGCCTTCAGGTTGCGGCCGGCGTTGACCACGTCCTTCGCCACCGCGATCTCGCGCTCCGCGCTCTCGTCGATCTTTTCCGGCTGCGACTTCGGATAGCGCTGCAGCATGACGGTTTCGCCTTGCTTGCCGGCGAGTGGCGCCACCTTCTGCCACAGCTCCTCGGTGATGAAGGGGATGATGGGATGCGCGAGCCGCAAAGCGGTTTCCAGCACGTGCACCAGGGTGCGACGGGTTCCGCGCTGCGCCGCCTCGTCGCCCTTGGCAAGCTGCCCCTTGGCGATCTCGACGTACCAGTCGCAGTACTCGTCCCAGATGAACCGGTAGATCGCCGCCGCGGCGTTGTCGAAGCGGTACTCGTCGAACGCCTGCTCGACCTCGGCCTCGGTGCGCTGCAGGGTGCTGACGATCCAGCGGTCCCAGGCCGACAGCGCGACCGACATCTTCTCGTCCAGGCCGCAGTCCTTGCCCTCGGTGTTCATCAGCACGAAGCGCGTCGCGTTCCACAGCTTGTTGCAGAAGTTGCGGTAGCCCTCGCAGCGGTTGAGGTCGAAGTTGAGCGTGCGCGCGAAGCTCGCGAGCGAAGCGAAGGTGAAGCGCAGCGCGTCGGCGCCGAAGGCGGGAATACCATCCGGGAAGTGCGCGCGCACGTAGCTTTCGATCTTCTGCTTGTGCTCGGCCCTGAGCAGCCCGACCGTGGATTTCCTCAGCAGCTCGTCGAAGCTGATGCCGTCGATGAGGTCGAGCGGGTCGAGCGTGTTGCCCTTGGACTTGGACATCTTCTCGCCCTCGGCGTCGCGCACGATGGCGTTGATGTAGACGTGGCGGAACGGGACCTTGCCCGTGAAGTGGGTGGTCATCATCACCATGCGCGCCACCCAGAAGAAGATGATGTCGAACCCGGTCACCAGCACCGAGGAGGGCAGGAAGGTCTCGAGGTCCTTGGTTTTCTCCGGCCAGCCGAGGGAGGAGAAAGGCACCAGCGCGGACGAGAACCAGGTGTCGAGCACGTCGGGGTCTCGCTTCAAGGGTTTCTGACCCGCTCTGGCCTTGGCCTCGGCTTCGCTGCGCGCGACGTGGATCTTTCCCTCTGCGTCGTACCACGCCGGGATCCGGTGGCCCCACCAGAGCTGGCGCGAGATGCACCAGTCCTGGATGTTCCGGAGCCATTCGTTGTAGGTCTTGGTCCAGTGCTCGGGGAAGAACCTCACCTCGCCGCTTGCCACCACCTCCAACCCCTTGCTTGCGAGGCTCTCCATCTTTACGAACCACTGGTCGGTGAGCATCGGGTCGACGATGACGCCAGTGCGGCCGGAGCGGGGGACGCGGAGCTTGTACGGCTTGTCTGAGACGAGGAATGCTTGCTGTCTAAGATCCGAGATGACCAATCTTCTTGCTTCAAATCGATCCTTGCCGCGGTACGCCGTCGGCAGATCGATCGGTTTCGCAGGCAGATAGTGAGAGCCGGTAGCTCTGGCAACTGCGTGGGTCTCTATGGTGAAACCGGCACCAAGATCGGAGCTGGTCCGTGAAGACTCGAATACTTCGGCGCTATCTCTTAGTGTTCCTTTGAGTGTGAGTATGTTTATCTGCGGAAGATTCTTGCGCTGTCCGACCTGATAATCATTGAAGTCGTGAGCCGGAGTGATCTTTACCGCCCCGGTACCGAACTCGGGGTCCACGTAATCGTCGGCGATCACTGGAATGGTGCGGCCGGTCAGGGGCAGCTTTACGCGCTTGCCCACCATTGATTTGTACCGCCTGTCTTCCGGGTGGACCGCAACAGCGACGTCGCCGAGCATCGTCTCGGGCCGCACGGTCGCCACGCTGATGGAGTCGCTGCCGTCCTCGAGCGGGTAGCGTATCTCCCAGATGCGCCCATCCTCTTCCTCGGTATCGACCTCGAGATCGGACACCGCGGTGCCGAGCACCGGGTCCCAGTTGACCAGGCGTTTGCCGCGGTAGATCAGGCCCTGCTCATAGAGCTGGACGAAGACTTCCACGACGGCGCGCGACATTTTGGCGTCCATGGTGAAGTAGCCCGACTTCTGCCCTTCGGTGTCGGCGTAGCTCCAGTTCGCCGAGGCGCCGAGGCGGCGCATCTGGCGCGTGATGGTCGAGCCCGACTGCTGCTTCCACTGCCAGACGCGCTCGACGAACTTCTCGCGCCCCAGGTCGTGGCGGGTCTGCGCCTCCTCCTCGAGCTGGCGCTCGACCACGATCTGGGTGGCGATGCCGGCATGGTCGGTGCCGACCACCCAGTTGGTGTTGTCGCCGCGCATGCGGTGGTAGCGGATGAGGGCGTCCATCAGGGTCTGCTGGAAGGCGTGCCCCATGTGCAGCGTGCCGGTGACGTTCGGCGGCGGCAGCTGGATGCAGTACGCGGGCGTGGCGTGATCCTTGTGGCGGAAATATCCCGCGGCTTCCCAGCGCCGGTACCAGCGTTCCTCGATCCCCGCCGGGTTGAAGCTCTTGTCGAGCACTACTTGTTGTCGGGAGACGCGAGGGCGCGCGCGACCGACGCCGCCACCGCCTCGCGCACCATCTGGGTGACGCTGACGGTGAGCTGGGTGCGCACGCCCTCGACCTCCTTGCCGAGCGCCGAGTTCAGCGTGCGGGCGATGCGCTCCTCGATCAGGCGGTCGATCTCGGGGCCGAGGCGCTCGAGCACCGCGCGCTCGAGCTCGCGCGCGAGCGCCTCGAGCGCCGGGCCTTCGACCGCGCGCCGCGGCGAGCGCTCCTCGCTCACCACCTCGGTGAGCACCGGGATGCCCGCGGCGTCCTTCTCACTCATGGTTCTGCGCGAGGTCGTGGTTGCTGATGCGGTAGCCGCGCTCGCGATAGAAGCGGTAGCGGCTGCGCCCGGCCTGCTTGTCGTCCTCGTCGACCCCCACCAGCTCAAACAGCCGGGCGAAGCGCTCGAAGTGCGGCGGGCAGTCGCTGCCCAGGTTGAGCAGCAGCTCGCACCCGGGTGGCATTTCCTCCGCCGACGAAATGAGAATCGGAGTCTCGGCCGCGATGGGCGCGTGCACCGCGCAATGCGGCACGAAGCCGATCGCCGGCCAGGTCCAGAGCATCTTGTCGATGCGGGCCGCCGTCTCGGCGTCCGGGGCGTAGATCAGCATGCGCTGGCCCGCTCTTGCCGCCTTGCCGGCGAGGCGGCAGGCGACCTGCAGCCGGTCTTCCGCGTTGAAGTAGAAGTCGATACTCGTCACTTCTTGCCCGCGTGCCGCAAGGCGAAGCGGACCAGCAGCGGCACCGGCCGGCCGGTGGAGCCCTTGTCGCGGCCGCTCTTCCACGCCGTGCCGGCGATGTCGAGGTGCGCCCAGCGCAGCTTGCGCGTGAACCGCGCCAGGAACGACGCGGCCGTCACGCTGCCCGCGGGGCGGCCGCCGATGTTCGCCATGTCGGCGAAGTTCGAGCGCAGCTGCTCCTGGTAGTCCTCCCACAGCGGCATCTGCCATACGCGGTCCCAGGCGTCGTCGGCCGCGGCGCGGATTTCATCAGCCAGCTTCGGGTCGTTGGCGAACAGGCCGGTCGCCACGTGACCGAGCGCGATCACGATCGCGCCGGTGAGCGTCGCGATGTCGACCACCGCGTCGGGCTTGAAGCGCTCCGCGTAGGAAAGCGCGTCGCACAGGATGAGGCGCCCCTCGGCGTCGGTATTCAGGATCTCGACCGTCTGCCCGGAGAGCGTGGTGACCACGTCGCCGGGCTTGCTGGCGGCGCCCCCGGGCATGTTCTCGCACGCCGGGATCACGCCGACCACGCTGACCGGCGCGCGTATCGCGGCCAGCGCCTTGATCGTGCCGAGCACCGAGGCCGCGCCCGACATGTCGAACTTCATCTCGTCCATCTCGCCCGCGGGCTTGAGCGAGATGCCGCCGGTGTCGAAGGTGATGCCCTTGCCGACCAGTGCAAGGGGTTTCGCGCTCTTCTTTCCCTTGTAGTGCAAGACGATGAGCTTCGGCGGCTGGTGCGAGGCGCGCGCCACCGAGAGCAGCGCGCCCATGCCGAGCTTCTCCATGTCCTTGCGCTCGAGCACCTCCAGCTCGAGCTTGAACTCGCGCGCGAGCTTCCTCGCCTCGTCGGCGAGGTAGGCCGGGGTGCAGATGTTCGCCGGCAGGTTGCCGAGCGTGCGCGCGAGCGCGGCGCCGTCGGCGGTGGCGACGGCCTCCGCCAGGGCATCCTGGAGTTTCTGGTTGTTCGAAAGCGGAAGAGTCACGTGTCCGAGCGCGGGGGCCGGCGGCTTCTTCTGCGTCTTGAGCTGGTCGAAGCGGTAGAAGGCGTCGCGCACGCCGAGCACCGCCTGGCGCACGTTCCAGCTCACCGCGCGCGCGCCCACCTTGGCGTCGACCAGGAACAGCGCCGCGTCCCTGGTGTCGAGCTCCTTCAGCGCGTTGGCCGCGGCGCGCACCGCGTCGCGATAGGAAGCTTCCGCGCCCGATTTCTCGCCCAGGCCGACCAGCAGCACGCGCTCGGCGGCGACGCCGGGAACCGAGCGCAGCAGCAGCGTCGAGCCGGTCTTGCCGGAGAGGTCGCGGCGCGCTTTCTTGAGCGCGCCCTTGGAGGCCTGATCGAGGCGGCGCGCGGCCGCGGTCAGCTCGCCGCCCTGATACACACCGACCACCACGCAGCCCGTCTTCGCCGTCTCGGGCGAGAGCGTCTTTATGCTAAATTCCACGGGCCGAAAGTATCGCATGATCTTCCAGCGGGCGCTGCTCCGAGAGTTCGCCGGCCTCGCCGGCGCGGTCTTCATGACGCTGTTCGCGATCGCGCTCACCACGCGCCTGATCCGCCTGCTCGGCCAGGCCGCGGGCGGCAAGTTTCCGTCCGACGCGGTGTTCGCGTTCCTCGGCTTCTTCGCGCTCGGCGCGCTGCCGGTGCTGCTGTCGCTCACCATGTTCATCTCGGTGCTGCTCACCATGACGCGCAGCTGGCGCGACTCCGAGATGGTGATCTGGTTCGGCGCCGGCCAGCCCCTCACCGCGTGGCTGAAGCCGGTGCTCCTGTTCGCGCTGCCGCAGATCGCGGTGATCGCCGCGCTGTCGCTGTTCATCTCGCCGTGGGCGGCGCAGATGGCGGCGCAGTACACCACGCGCCTGGAGGCGCGCGACGACGTGTCGCGCGTCAGCCCGGGCGTGTTCGGCGAGACCTCCAACCGCCAGCGCGTGTTCTTCGTCGAGTCGGTGTCGGGGGACTCGAGCGCGGTGCAGAACATCTTCGTCGCCTCGACCCACGGCAGCCGCAGCGGCGTCAGCATGAGCCGCAGCGGGCACACCGAGACCGCGCCCAACGGCGACCGCTTCATCGTGCTCACGCAGGGCCGGCGCTACGAGGGCGCGCCCGGCGACCCCGAGTACCGGGTCACCGAGTTCGACCGCTACGCGGCGCGCATCGAGCTGAAGGAGGGCAAGGAAGTGGCGCCGACGCACAAGAACCTGCCCACCTGGGCGCTGCTGATGAGCCCGACCAACCAGAACCTCGGCGAGCTGCTGTGGCGCGTCGGCATCCCGGTCTCGGCGCTGGTGCTGGTGCTGCTCGCGATCCCGATGAGCTTCGTCAACCCGCGCGCCGGGCGCTCGGCGAACCTGCTGTTCGCGCTGCTCACCTACATCGTGTACTCGAACCTGCTCAGCGTGAGCCAGGCGCGCGTGGCGCAGGGGCGCATGGACTTCGGCGTCGGCTCGTGGCTGGTGCACGCCGGCATGATCGCGCTGCTCATCTTCATGTTCGCGCAGCGCATGCAGCTGATCCGCCTCAGGCTGGGAAAGTAACGCCTTGAGAATCCGCACCCTCGAGCGCTACCTGGCACGCCAGATCTACGGCGCGACCGCGTTCGTCATGCTCGGCTTCCTCGGCCTGTTCGCGTTCTTCGACCTGATCCGGGAGCTCGCGGACCTCGGCAAGGTCGAATACCACCTGCGCGAGGTGTTCACCTACGTGCTGCTGTCGATGCCGACGCACGCCTACGAGCTGTTCCCGGTGGTGGTGCTGATCGGCACGCTCTACGTGCTCGCGCACCTCGCGAGCAACTCCGAGTACACGGTGATGCGCGCCTCGGGGCTCTCGCCGCGCCGCGCCGCCTACGCGCTCGTCAAGATCGGGCTCGCCTTCGTGGTGCTGACCTTCGTGATCGGCGAGTGGGTGGCGCCCTGGTGCGAGGAGCAGGCGCAGAAGGTCAAGCTGCGCGCCATGAGCTCGATGATCGGCCAGGACCTGCAGTCGGGGCTCTGGTTCAAGGACGAGGGCTCGTTCATCAACGTGCGCGAGGCGCGCCAGACCAACCTGCTCTCGGGCGTGCGCATCTACGATTTCGATTCCGACTACCGGCTGAGCCGGATCACCCTCGCCGAGCGCGCCGAGTACGCGGGCAGGGGCATCTGGCACCTGCACGGCGTGGCGCGCACGCAGTTCACTCCCCAGGGCCCGCGCATCGAGCGCCAGCCGTTCCTGGAATGGCGCTCGCGCGTCAGCCCGGACATGCTCGACGCGCTGATCGTGCGCCCCGAGCGCATGTCGGCCTGGGCGCTGCACAAGTACATCGAGCACCTCGCCGGCAACCGGCAGAAGACCGAGCGCTACGAGATCGCGCTGTGGAAGAAGGTCCTCTACCCGGCGGCGGCGCTGGTGATGATGGCGCTCGCGCTGCCGTTCGCCTACATGCAGGCGCGCGCCGGCATGGTCGGCCTGAAGGTGTTCCTCGGCATCATGCTCGGCATCTTCTTCCACATGCTGAACAGCCTGTTCTCCCACATCGGCCTGCTGCAGAACTGGCCGCCGCTGTCCGCCGCCGTGGCGCCGAGCGCCGCGTTCCTCACCGCGGCGATCCTGATGATGTGGTGGGTGGAAAGAAGGTGAAAGATCTGGCCCGGCTGCTGAACGATATGCGCGCAGCGGGCGTGATCTCGGACTACGCGCTTTTCGGCGCCGCGGCTCAGATGCGTTACACGGAGCCCGTTGCGACGCTGGATGCCGATGTGCTGGTCGCCGTTCCATCGGCCGGGCGGCTGGGTGTGCTCGGCGCCATCTACGAGTTCTGTTCTCGAAAGGGATATCGGCCGGAGGGTGAGGCCATACGGGTCGGGGCATGGCCGGTCCAGTTCGTGCCAGTGTTCAACGAGCTGACGATCGAGGCTTTGCAACAGGCGGACAACCCTCTCTTCGAAGATGTGCCCTTTCGCGTCGTACGCGCCGACCACCTTGCGGTCATCGCCCTCAGCGTCGGCAGGCCCAAGGACTTCGCGCGCATCCTCGCATTGCTGGAATCGGGAAGCGTTAGCCGGGCGGAGATTGCATTGGTTGCGCAACGTCACCGGTTAGCGGATGCTTGGAGGCGGTTTGAAGCGAGGTTCCTTGATGGATGAGGCGAAGAGGCTGCTTGAAAGACAGGCGGCGTGGCAGAGAAGCCGCAAGGCCCTTTCCTGGCCGGAGAAGCTCAGAATGGCCGAAGCGATACGAGAATCGATCCAGCAGATCCGCAGCACTGGACCCTCGTCAAAGCGCAATGCCGCAGCGTCAGGCCGGACTCGGCGTTCCCCCTGATCGTCCTCAATCCATCCTCATGATGTGGTGGGTGGAGCGCCGCTGACGCCCTAACATGGGGAGCTTGAACCCCGGGCGGCAAAGCGCGACCATGTAAAGACGATTCGCTCGTCGTCGGGAGGCGCGCAGTGAAACGTGGCGCGGGAACGAAGCATGGCGGCGTCTGAGCCGAAGACCCTCGGCCGCTACCGCATTGAGCGCGTGCTCGGACGCGGCGCGATGGGCGTCGTCTACGAGGGCTTCGATCCGCGCCTGGGCCGTCGGGTCGCCATTAAGACCATCCTGAAGAGTCACCTCGACGACCACACCGCCAGGGACTACTCGGCGCGCTTCGAGCGCGAGGCGCAGGCGCTCGGGCGGCTCACCCATCCCCACATCGTGCAGGTGCACGACTTCGGCGAGGAGGGCGATGTCGCCTACCTCGTTATGGAGTTCATCAGAGGCCGGGACCTGAAGAGCTTTTTCGATGCGAATGAGCGCTTCGACCTGCGCGAGGCGGTTCGCATCATGGGCGAACTGTGCGACGCGCTCGACTTCGCGCACCGCGCCGGCATCGTCCACCGCGACGTGAAGCCCGGGAACGTCATGCTCGACCCGGAGATGCGCGCCAAGCTCACCGACTTCGGCGTGGCGCGCCTGCAGGACCCGGGCGCCTCGCGCATGACGCAGGCCGGCACCATGGTGGGCACGCCCGCCTACATGTCGCCCGAGCAGATCACCGGCCGCCCCGCCGACGCGCGGAGCGACGTCTTCTCCGCAGGCATCATCCTCTACCAGTTCCTCACCGGCGAGATGCCCTTCACGGGCGCGGGCGCCTGGACCATCGCCAAGAAGATCATGCAGGACGAGCCCGCGCTTCCCTCGATGATCGACACGGCGATCAGCCCTTTCTTTGATGCCGTGGTCGCCAGGGCGCTCGCCCAGCAGCCCGAGCAGCGTTACCAGTCCGCCAGGTTGCTCGGCGCCGCGCTCAGGCAGGCGCTCGAAGGCAAGAGCGCCGACGAGGCCGCCACGGTCGTGCAGGCTCCGGGCAAGCCTCGCGCCGCCGCGGCGGCCACGAGCGTTCATGACGCCGACGTCGAGTTCTGGCGCTCGATCAAGGATGGAGCCGAGGCCCGCGGCTTCGAGCTCTACCTCGAGCAATTCCCGAACGGCATCTACGCCAAGCTCGCGCAGCACAAGCTCTCCAGCCTGCGCGGGGCGCCGCAAGCCGCCGAACCCGGCGAAAAGGTCCCGCCATCTCACGAACAAACCGCGAAGAGGAGGCCGGCGCTCGTCGCCCCGCTACTCATCGGCGTCGCAGTCGCGATGCTGGGCGCCGGTGCGTGGTTCGCGTGGAAGCAGATGCCCGCCGACAGCTCTGCAAACACCGCGGGCCATGCTGGAAAGGCCGCCGCCGAAAAAAAGGCCGCTGCCGAGAAGCTCGCGGCCGCGAAAGCAGCCGACGGAAGGGCGAGAGCCGAAAGGGCCGCAGCCGGGCAAGCCGCCGCGGAGAAGGCGGCGAAAGAGACGGAGCTCAGCGAGAAACAGGCAGCCGAAAGAGCCGCCCAGGAAAAGGCCGAAGCCGCACGATTCGCGGCTGTGAAGGCCGCTGCGGAGAAGCAGCTGGCAGACCGCGCCGCAGCGGAGAAGAAGGCGGGCGAGAAAGCGAGGCTCGTCAAGGTCGCCGAAGGAAAAGCGGCCGAAGAAGCGAAGGCGCGCGCCGCCGCCGAGAAGGCGGCCGAGCAGGCGAGGCTCGCCAAGGTCGCGGAAGAAAAGCTGGCGTCCATCCAGCCCGCCGTCGCCGCGCCGGCGGCGCAGCCCGGCAGGAGCTTCCGCGACTGCGACGTGTGTCCCGAGATGGTCGCGATCCCCGCGGGAAGCTTCACCATGGGCTCGCCGGCCTCCGAGCCGCAGCGCGATGGCGATGAGGGCCCGCAGCACCAAGTGACGATCCCGCGCGCTTTCGCGGCGGGAAAATACGAAGTGACCTTCGACGAATGGGCCGCCTGCGTACGGGAGAATGGCTGCAGTCAAGACCCGGGCGATTCCGGCTGGGGCCGCGGGAGACGCCCGGTGATCAACGTTTCCTGGGACGATGCCAAGCAGTACGTGGCCTGGCTTTCGCGCAAGACGGGCAAGAGCTACCGGCTGCTCAGCGAGGCGGAGTGGGAGTACGTCGCGCGCGCCGGCACGACGAGCGCTTTCTCCTTCGGCAGCAGCATCTCGCCGCAGCAGGCAAACTATGACGCCTCGGTGTCCTACGCTGGAAGCCCGACCGGTACGAACCAGGGCAAGACCGTTTCGGTGGGAAGCTACGCTCCGAACGCTTTCGACCTGCACGACGTGCATGGCAACGTTGGGGAATGGGTCGAGGACTGCTGGAATTTAAGCTACCGCGGCGCGCCGAGCGACGGTAGCGGGTGGACTTCGGGCAGCTGTGCGCTGCGCGTCCTGCGTGGCGGCGCGTGGGGCAGCCGTCCGGAGGGCGCGCGTTCCGCCGTCCGCAGCCTCAGCACCACTTCGGCCCGGGGCAGCGACGCAGGCCTGCGCGTCGCCAGGACAAACTAGCCTCTTGTGTCTTTGACTCTTTGACTCTTGCCGCCGCGCCGCGAGGCGCGGCGGAAACTTGAATGGCGGACTCTGCGGCACGCAAGACCGGCCCGGCGCTCGAAGCGCTCTACCGCTTCCTGCTGTGGCTGGTGCCGACGGTGGAGAAGTTCCCGCGCTCGCAGAAATTCCTGCTCGGCGACCGCATCCAGGTGACCGCGCTCGATGTCCTCGAGCGGCTGATCGAGGCGACGTACGACCGGCGCCGCGAAGGCGCGCTAGACGAGGCCGGACGCCTGGTAGGCGGCTGGAAGAAAGCGCACCGTGCCGCGTAGGGCTGAAGAGCTTTTCGCGCGCATCGCGAATTTTCGCGCGCTGCACGAGGCGGCGATGCGCGCCATCTCGGGCAAGCGCAAGAAACCCGGGGCAGCGAGGTTCATGGCGAACCTGGAACCTGAGCTAAGGGCAAAGAGTGGCAAAGAGCCAAATTCATGGTGAAGCGGCCTCGCGTTCAGGCGCTCGGCGCGGCACGGCGTTCCGCGACGAGCACCAGCCGCGTGCCGGCCAGGCGGTCGTGCAGGAACTGCCGGTCGCGGTCGAAGAGCGCCCACGCGATTGAGGCCGGCAGCAGCAGCGTTGCCAGCACCAGGCGCAGCAGCGCCCTCTCCGGCGTGACGTCCACCAGACGGATGCCCCAGGCCTTCATCGCCAGCGTCTGGCCGCCGCGCAGCCAGCACCACAGGAAGTAGGCGGCGAAGAGGGCGAGGATGAAGAGCTGCAGCGCGTAGCGCAGCCAGCCGGAGGTGGCGTCGCGTCCGCCGCTCGCGAAGAAGAACAGCCACGCGGCGAAGAAAGCGACCGCGAACAGCAGGACCGCCTCGTAGACCATGCTTGCCAGGCGGCGCGGGAGCCCCGGCGTGCTCACCGGGTCATTTTTTCCTGGCGGGCTCCGGCGCAATACTCTCGCGCTCGCGCGGCGAGAGCGCCTGGTACTCGGCCCACTGCTCGCGCAGCGTGCCGCGCTGCGCGGGCCGCGTCTTGGCGATCTGCTTGTAGGTCTCGCGCGCCTGGCGGCGCTGCTCGGGGGAAAGCGTGGCCCAGCGCTGCATGCGCCGCTGCAGGCGCTCCTGCTCCGCGGCCTTCATCGTCGGGTAGCGCTTGGCGATCCCGATCCACTTGCGCCGGCGCTCGGGCTCGAGGCTCTCCCAGTCGGCCTTCAGCGGCGCGAGGGTCTTCTGCTGGTCCGCGGTGAGCTCGGCCCAGGCGGGGCGGACCTGCGCCTTCGCCTTGGCGGCGACTTTCTTGGGTGCGGGCTTGCGCGGCACGTCGACCGGGGGCTCGGCGGCCGCTCCGGCGGCGAAGACGAGCGCGAGCAGGAGCCAGGCCGCTCTCATTGCTCCGCGGCCCGCCGCTTCAGCCAGTTCTGGAACCCGCGGTCGAGGTAGGCGTCGATCGGCAGGTCGTCGGTGAGCAGCAGCGAGTCGATTTCCTCGAGCTCGGCCGCGCGCTGGTTCTGCTGCCAGGTGTAGAGCGCCGCGCCGCTGGCGACCAGCAGCACGAGCGGCAGCAGCACCCGCAGCGCGAGGCCGCCCCAGCCGCCGAGGCCGCCGACCACGTTGTCGGCCCAGGCAAGGACCGGCGCCGGCTCGGGGCGCTGCCGCGCGAGCGCCTGCTCGCGGGCTTGCGCCAGGCGCGCCGCGACTTCAGGCCGGACGGTGATTCCCTGATTCAGGAGCTGACGCAATTGCATTTCGTTCATGATTTTATTTCCAGCGTGACCCCGCGTGCGGTGAGCGCCCTTTGCAAAGCATGCGCCGCTCGGGAGCAATGCGTTTTCACGCTGCCCTCCGAGCAGTTCATTCGCTGCGCGGTTTCGGCCACGTCCAGTTCCTCCCAATAACGCAGGATGAAAGCCTCCCGTTGACGTTCCGGCAAGCGATTTACCTCTTGTCTAATTATTTCAAGCACTTGAGCCTGCTCGAGCTGCTCCGCCGGGCTCGCTTGTGCGCCGGAGTCAAGGTTTTCGAGCGGGTCGCGGTCGTCGTCCTCGCCCGGATTGAGGGAGGAGAGCAGCGTGGTCCACAGCGAGCGCACCTTCTGGCGGCGGTACCAGTCGCGGATCGCGTTCTGCACGATGCGGTGGAAAAGCGCGGCCAGCTCGCCCGCCGGCAGGTGCCCGTACTTCTCGGCAAGCCGCAGCATCGCGTCCTGCACGATGTCGAGCGCAGCCTCCTCGTCGCGTACGGCGAACACCGCCTGCTTGAACGCGCGCTTTTCTACGCTCTCCAGGAATGCGGAAAGCTCGCTTCGCGATGCCAGGGGATCCTCTGTTGTTGGCGCGAGATGGTATCAAAAGGCCGGCGCGCGACGCCGCAGCGCACCTTGACCGCACTGCATCAACCCTTTATTCTTCAATGCTTTACTTATGGACCGGGCAAAAACAACCACGCTCACCGGCGCCGAGATCGTCGTGCGCTGCCTCCAGGAGGAGGGCGTCGAGTACGTCTTCGGCTATCCCGGCGGCGCGGTGCTGTTCATCTACGACGAGCTCTTCAAGCAGGACAAGGTGAAGCACGTGCTGGTGCGCCACGAGCAGGGCGCGGTGCACGCCGCCGACGGCTACTCCCGCTCCTCGAAGAAGATCGGCGTCTGCCTGGTGACCTCCGGGCCGGGCGTGACCAACGCCGTCACCGGCATCGCCACGGCCTACATGGACTCGATCCCGATGGTCGTGCTGACGGGGCAGGTGCCCACCCACGCCATCGGCCTGGACGCGTTCCAGGAATGCGACACGGTCGGCATCACGCGCCCGTGCGTGAAGCACAACTTCCTGGTGAAGAACGTCAGGGACCTGGCCTCGACGATGAAGAAGGCGTTCCACATCGCGACCACCGGGCGCCCCGGGCCGGTGCTGGTCGACATCCCCAAGGACATCACCACCCACACTTGCGAGTTCGACTACCCCGAGAGCGTGCAGATGCGCTCGTACAACCCGGTGCGCAAGGGCCACGCGGGGCAGATCAAGAAGGCGGTGCAGCTCCTGCTCGAGGCCGAGCGGCCGATGGTGTACACCGGCGGCGGCGTCGTGCTGTCCAACGCTTCCGCCCAGTTGAGGGAACTGGTAAGGCAGCTCGGGTTCCCCTGCACCAATACCCTGATGGGCCTGGGTGCCTACCCCGCCACCGACAAGCAGTTCCTCGGCATGCTCGGCATGCACGGCACCTACGAGGCCAACATGGCGATGCAGCACTGCGACGTGCTGCTCGCGATCGGGGCGCGCTTCGACGACCGGGTGATCGGCAACCCGGCGCACTTCGCGCAGAACCCGCGCAAGATCATCCACATCGACATCGACCCGTCGTCGATCTCCAAGCGCGTCAAGGTCGACGTGCCGATCGTTGGAAACATCACGGACGTGCTCGACGACCTGCTGAAGCTCCTGAACGGCGCCAAGACCAGGGACATCAGGCCCTGGTGGAAGCAGATCGACGAGTGGCGCGCCAAGGACTGCCTGCGCTACGACCGCAAGTCGAGCATCATCAAGCCGCAGTACGTGCTCGAGAAGCTCTACGAGGTCACCCGGGGCGAGGCCTTCATCACCTCCGACGTCGGCCAGCACCAGATGTGGGCGGCGCAGTTCTACAAGTTCAACGAGCCGCGGCGCTGGATCAACTCCGGCGGCCTCGGCACCATGGGCTTCGGCCTGCCCGCGGCGATGGGCGTGCAGCTCGCCAACCCCGGCGCCACGGTCGCCTGCGTCACCGGCGAGTCGAGCATCATGATGTGCCTGCAGGAGCTTTCGACCTGCAAGCAGTACCGCCTGCCGGTCAAGATCATCAACCTGAACAACCGGTACATGGGCATGGTGCGCCAGTGGCAGCAGTTCTTCCACGGCAACCGCTACGCCGAGTCGTACATGGACGCGCTGCCCGACTTCGTCAAGCTCGCGGAGGGCTACGGCCACCGCGGGGTGCTGGTTGAAAAGCCTTCCGATGTGGAACGGGCCCTGCGCGAAGCCTTTGCCGCGAAAAACGATCTCGTGTTCCTCGATTTCATCACCGACCAGACCGAGAACGTGTACCCGATGATCCCCGGCGGCAAGGGGATCACCGAGATGATCCTCTACGAGGATTTGTGACCCGGCACATCATCTCCGTCCTCGTCGAGAACGAGGCCGGAGCGCTCTCCCGGATCTCGGGCCTGTTTTCGGCGCGCGGCTACAACATCGAGACCCTCACCGTGGCGCCGACCGAGGACGCCTCGATGTCGCGCATGACCATCGTCACCACCGGCTCGGAGGACGTGATCGAGCAGATCACCAAGCAGTTGAACAAGCTGATCGAGGTGGTGAAGGTGATCGACCTGTCGGAGGCCGAGCACATCGAGCGCGAGCTGATGCTGATCAAGGTGCGCGCCGGCCAGAAGGAGCGCGAGGACATGAAGCGCATGGCCGACATCTTCCGCGGCCGGATCATCGACGTCTCCGACAACACCTACACCATCGAGCTCACCGGCGACGGCGCCAAGCTCGACGCCTTCATCCAGGCGCTCGACCAGGGCGCGATCATCGAGACGGTCAGAACCGGGGCCAGCGGCATCGGACGGGGCAACCGGGTTCTTCGGGTCTAGTTTTTCGGGGGTTCAATGAAGGTTTACTACGACAAGGACGCCGACCTTTCGCTCGTCAAGGGCAAGAAGGTCACGATCCTCGGCTACGGCTCGCAGGGCCACGCCCACGCTCAAAATTTGCAGGAATCGGGGATCAAGGTGACCGTCGGGCTGCGCAAGGGCGGCGCTTCCTGGGACAAGGCGAAGAAGGCGGGCGTCAAGGTCGCTGAGATGGGCGCGGCCATCAAGGGCGCCGACATCGTCATGGTGCTTTTGCCTGACGAGCATCACGCTTTGATTTACAAAGAATTTGTTGAACCCAATATCAAGAAGGGCGCGTCCCTGGCCTTCGCGCACGGCTTCAACATCCACTACGGCCTGATCCAGCCGCGCGCCGACCTCGACGTCTGGATGGTCGCGCCCAAGGCGCCCGGCCACACGGTGCGCTCGACCTTCGCGTCGGGCGGCGGCGTGCCGATGCTGATCGCCGTGTACCGCGATCCGTCCAAGAAGGCGCGCGACGTCGCGCTGTCCTACGCCGCCGCGATCGGCGGCGGCAAGGCCGGCATCATCGAGACCAACTTCAAGGAAGAGACCGAAACGGATCTCTTCGGCGAGCAGACCGTGCTGTGCGGCGGCTGCGTCGAGCTGGTCAAGGCGGGCTTCGACACGCTGGTCGACGCGGGCTACGCGCCCGAGATGGCGTACTTCGAGTGCCTGCACGAGCTGAAACTCATCGTCGACCTGATGTACGAGGGCGGCATCGGCACCATGAACTACTCGATCTCGAACAACGCCGAGTACGGCGAGTACACCTCCGGCCCGAAGATCATCGACGAGGGCACGCGCCGGCGCATGAAGGAAGTGCTCGGCCGCATCCAGTCGGGCGAGTACGCCAAGGAGTTCGTGCTCGAGAACCGCGCCGGGGCGCCGACGCTGCTGTCGCGCCGCCGCATGACCGCCGAGCTGCCGATCGAGAAGGTCGGCGCGCGGCTGCGCGAGATGATGCCCTGGATCCGGAGGAACCGCCTTGTCGACACTTCTAAGAATTAGCCTGGTATTGCTGCTGGTTGCCTGTACGGAAGACCAGTCGAAGGCGATCGGGCAGCAACCCAAGAAAGTCATCGATCGCGCCACCACCGACGTGAACAAAGCGATGCAGCAGGGGTCTGACCGTCTGAAGGAGGAGCAGAAGTAGCTCGTGACCCCGCATTACCCGCATCCGCTCATCGCCCGGGAAGGGTGGCTGTTCGTCGGCATTGCCCTGGTAGTTTCTCTATTGATCGGTTTCCTTTTCAGCTGGTGGTGGTCGGCTCCGTTCTGGCTGCTCGCGATCTTCATCCTGCAGTTCTTCCGCGACCCGCCGCGCGCGGTGCCCGACGACCCGCGCGCGGTGCTCTCGCCCGCCGACGGGCGCATCGTCGAGGTCTCCCGCGCGCAGGACCCCTACGTCAAGCGCGACGCGCTCAAGGTGAGCGTGTTCATGAACGTGTTCAACGTGCACTCGAACCGCTCGCCCGTCGACGGCGTGGTGAAGGAGCGCTGGTACTTCCCGGGCGCGTTCGTCAACGCCGCGCTCGACAAGGCGTCGGCCGCGAACGAGCGCAACGCGCTCTGGCTGCGCACGCGCGACGGCCACGACGTGACCTGCGTGCAGGTGGCCGGCCTGGTCGCGCGGCGCATCCTGTGCTATGTCGGCGCCGGCGCCGAGCTCGAGCGCGGCCAGCGCTTCGGCTTCATCCGCTTCGGCTCGCGCGTCGACGTCTACCTGCCGCTCGGCGCCGAGCTGAAGGCGGCGATCGGCGACAAGGTGTACGCTGCGACCAGCGTGCTCGCATGGCTGACGCCCCCGAATACGACCCGGAAGTAAACGGCCAGAACGGCGACCCGCGGCCGCCGCCCGGCGGCCTGCGCCGGCGCGGCATCTACTTGCTGCCCAATCTCTTCACCACCGGCGTGCTGTTCTGCGGCTTCTTCGCCATCGTGCAGGCGATGAACGGCCGCTTCGACATCGGCTGCATCGCCATCTTCGTCGCCATGGTGCTCGACGGCATGGACGGCCGCGTGGCGCGCTGGACCAACACCCAGAGCGAGTTCGGCGCGCAGTACGACTCGATCGCCGACATGGTCGCCTTCGGCGCCGCGCCGGCGCTGATCGCCTACACCTGGGTCCTGCGGGACCTCGGCACCGCCGGCTGGATCGGCGCCTTCATTCACTGCGCCGGCGCCGGGATCCGCCTCGCGCGCTTCAACGCCAACATCGCGGTGGTCGACAAGCGCTACTTCCAGGGCATGCCGAGCCCGATGGGCGCGGCGCTGATGGCCGGCTTCGTCTGGGTGCTGGTCGATTTCGGCTTCAAGCCGGCCGAGCACCTGTGGCTCGCCGGCGTGGCCTGGGCGGTCGCCGTGTTCGCCGGCGTCACCATGGTGTCCAACGTGCCGTTCTGGAGCTTCAAGGAAGTCAACTGGAAGAAGCGCGTGCCGCTCTGGGTGATCCTCGCCTGCGTGGTGGCGATCTCGGTCGTCGCCTCGAGCCCGTCGCTCGTCCTGTTCGTCCTGGTCAGCTGCTACGCTATTTCCGGCTACGCGATGTGGGCGATGGGCCACCGCGTGCGGCCGGTGCTGCCCGAAGAGTAGGCGTGTGGATCCGGTCGTAGAGGAGTATTCGCAAGCCGCGAAGGACTACGATCAGAAATGGTCCTTCTACGTGGATTCCACCACGCGGGAAACCATGCGCCGCCTTCGCCTCAAAGGGACGGAGCGGGTGCTGGATGTCGGCTGCGGCACGGGCGAGCTGCTGGCGCGGCTTGCCGCGAAGTACCCGTCCGCGCGACTGGCCGGGCTGGATCCCGTCCCGGAAATGCTGGAGGTCGCGAAAGGAAAGCTGCGGCCCGGCGTGGACTTTCGGGTCGGATGGGCAAACGAGCTGCCGTGGCCGGAGAACAGCTTCGACGTCGTGGTCTCCTGCAACATGTTCCACTACATCATCCATCCCGTTGAAGCTGTCCGCGAAATGGAGCGCGTATTGCGTCCGGGCGGAAGCATTGTGATTACCGATTGGTGCGACGACTATCTGGCGTGCCGGGTTTGCAGCCTGTATCTGCGCCTGATGAGCAGAGCTCACTACAAGACGTACCGGCAAGCGGAGTGCGTCGCGCTGCTTCAGCAGGCCGGCCACGCGCGCGCGTCGGTGGAGCGATACAAGATCAGCTGGCTGTGGGGCCTGATGACGGCAACGGCGCGCAAGCAGGCCGCGCCGGCGTGACCTTGATCTAGGAGCGGCGGCTGCGCTTCCGGTTGCTTCTTTCCGCGGGGCGCTTCGACTGGCGCGGGACGTTGACGCGGGGAGCGGTCGCTTCGCGGACCTGCTTGCGGCTCGGCGTGGTTCTTCGTTTCATGCTGATCACCCTCTCAGAGTAAGCCTGCGCCAGCCGCGCTCGCGCGCGGCCTTCTCCAGACGGCTGTCCGGATCCACGACCACCGGGTGCGTCACGCGCTCGAGCAGCGGCAGGTCGTTGATCGAATCGCTGTAGAACCAGCTCTCCTGGAAATCCTTCAAAGCCTTGCCGCGCGCCGCGAGCCAGCGCTCGAGGTGCTCGATCTTGCCTTCGCGCATGCAGGGCGTGCCGGCGACGCTGCCGGTGAAGCGGCCGTTGACGATCTCGGGCTCGGTGGCGAGCAGGTGCTCGACGCCGAGCAGCGCCACGGTCGGCTCGACCAGGAAGCGGTTGGTGGCGGTGATGATCGCCATCAGGTCCTTCTTGTGGGATGCGAGCAGCTCGCGGGCCGCGGGCAATATGCGGGGTTTGATTCTTTCTTCAATAAAACTTTCCCGCCAGGCGAGGAGCGTCGCCATGTCGTGTGGCGGATAGTGGCGCAGGTAGAAGCGCACGTACTCGAGCACCGGCGCCTCGCCGCGGCGGTAGCGGGCGTCCATCTCCGCGTTGGCCTGCTTCTCGGCCCTGGCGACGACTCCCTTGTCGGTCAGAAAGTCGTGCCATTCGACGTCGCTGTCGCCGCTAAGAAGCGTGTTGTCGAGATCGAACAGCGCCAGTTTCATGGAGGCGAATGTCCTGCTCGGCGACCGTGTCGGCGATGGCGTGCACCGCGGCGCGCATCACGTGCTCGTCGATCGCGCCGATGCAGCCGACGCGCAGGGTGTCGACCTGGGTGAGCTTGCCGGGGTAGAGGACGAAGCCCTTCTCGCGCACGCGGTCGTAGAACTTCTGGAAGTCGTAGTTCGGGTCGGTGGGCGCGTGGAAGGTGACGATTACCGGCGCCTGGTGGCGCGCCTCGAGGAACAGCTTGAACCCCATGCGCGTCATGCCCTCGATCAGGACCTCGCAGTTGCGGCGGTAGCGTGCGAGGCGCGCCGGCTGGCCGCCCTCGGCGACGAACTGGACGAGCGCGGCGTGCAGCGCGGCGACCACCACGGTCGGCGGCGTGAAGCGCCACTGCGCAGTCTTCTCCATGTTGACCCACTGGTCGTGCAGGTCCAGGACCAGGGACGGTGAATTGCCGGCGCATCTTTCAAGGGAAGTTTTCCTTACTAAGGCAAAGCCCATCCCCGGCGGCCCTTCGAGACACTTGCCCGAGGCGGCGACCAGCGCGTCGAAGGCTCCTTCGACGGGCAGCGCCGCGAACGAGCTCATCGCGTCGACCAGCAGGCTGCGCTTGTGACGGGAAACGATTTCAGAGATTTCTTTCAGGGGGTTGAGAACCCCGGTGCTGGTCTCGCAGTGGACCAGGGCGACGTGGGTGATCGACGGGTCGCGTTTCAGCGCGGCGTCGATGTCCGCTGCTTTCACGGGTTCCATTTCCTGATACTCGAGCGTGGTGGCGCGGCGACCGAGAATCGAGCAGATGCGCGCGATGCGCTTGCAGTAGGCGCCGTTCTGCGGCACGAGGACATGGCCGTCCTTCGGCACCAGGGTGCCGAGCATCGCCTCGACGGCGAAGGTGCCGCTGCCTTGCAGCGGGACGCAGACATGTGTTTTTTCGGAGCCAATAATTCCTAAGAGCATTTCACGTACGCGACGAGTGATCTCGATGAAGCCGGTGTCGCGCGAGCCCCAGTCGCGCACCATGGCGAGCTTGGTCGCGCTGGAAGTCGTCAGCGGGCCGGGGGTCAGGAGGATGGGCTCTTTCATGCTCTCTCCACGTTGAAACGCCAGGCCTGGGATTTCGCCAGCAGCACGCGCGTCGCCAGGGCGTAGACCAGGCATACGCCGACCGAGGCGAGCACCACGAGGGTGCCGAGCGCCGCGGCTGGGCCGACGTCGCCGGCCTCGTCCATGTTCATGATCGCGACCGCGGCGAGGATGGTGTGCGGGGCGTACAGGAACACCACGCACGACAGGGTCGAGATCGAGACCACGAAGTAGTAGCGTGCAATCTCCAGAATCGCGGGCAGGCACACCGGCACCGTGACGCGCCAGAAGGTCTTGTAGAACGGCACCTTGAGCGAGGCCGAGACCGACTCGTACTCGTCGTCGAGCGCCTTGAGCGCGGTGACCGCGGTGAGGTGGCCCGAGGTGTAGTAGTGCACCACGGTCGAGATCGCGAGGATCGCCATCGTCTGGTACAGGAAGTTGAGCGGGTTCTGCGGATGGTTGAAGAACATGATGTAGCCCAGGCCCAGCACCAGCCCCGGCACCGCCATCGACAGCAGCGCGAGCAGGCGCAGCGCCGGCCGCAGCGGCCCGAGGCCGCGCGTCTTCTCGAGGAGGTACGCGGTGCTGAACACGAACACCGTGCCGATCAGCGCGGTCCAGGCGCCCATCTTCAGGCTGTTCCAGAACGCCGGCGCGTAGTCGCCGGCGACCAGCGCGTAGCGGTAATGCTTCAGCGTCAGCGTCAGGTTGTACGGCCACAGGTTGATGAGCGAGGTGTACACCGCCATTCCCAGGACCGCGAGCAGCAGCAGGCACACCAGCGCGCAGTAGGCGAGCATCAGGCTGTCGAAACCCGTGCGCGGCCTGGGCACGAACGGCACCGAGCGCGCCGTCAGGTTGGCGGTGAGCCGGCGCCGCACCACCCAGTCGATGCCGAACGCGATCACCGAGGGCACGAGCAGCAGCAGGCCGATCACGGCGCCGATGGAGAAGTTGAACTGGCCGATGACCTGCTTGAACACGTCGACGGCGAGCACGTTGAAGTTGCCGCCGATCACCTTGGGCGCGCCGAAGTCGGCGATGGTGTAGGTGAACACCACGGTCGCCGCCGACAGCAGCCCGTACTTGCAGCCCGGCAGCGTGATGGTGAAGAACTTGCGCAGGCGCCGCGTGCCGAGCGCGTCGGCCGCCTCATACAGGCGCCCGTCGGCGAGCGCGAGCGCCGCGATCAGGATCATCAGCGCGTGCGGGAAGCAGTTGAAGACCTCCGACAGGATGATCCCCGGCGCACCGTAGATCGAGGCGATCCCCAGCGCCTGCATCGGCCCTTTCAGCACCCCCTGGTTGCCGAACCACTGGATGAACGAGATCGCGGGCAGCAGCGAGGGCGCGAGCAGGGGAATCAGCGCGATGAGCCGCAGCGTGCCCTTGAACGGCATGCAGCTTCGCGTGAGGGCGTAGGCGAAGACGAACGCCGCCGGCACCGTGATCGCCGCCACCGCGAACGACACCCACAGCGAGTTCCAGACCGAGCGCGCCAGCGCCGGCGTGGAGAAGTAGTTCGCGAAATGCACGAAGCCGACGTAGTTGCCGTCGTTGTCCTGCACCGCGCGCATGAAGATCGCGGCCATCGGCGCGAGCAGGAACAGCGCAAGCCCGAGGCCCGCCGCGATGAGCAGCAGCTTGACCAGGACATCCGCGATAACAAAGCGCGCAACCGGCGCTGCCGGCGCCGGGAGAACCGCGCTCATGGCGCGCTCATGTTGCGAATACGCGGATGCGGTCTGGCCGCAGCGCCAGCCTGAGCTCGCCGCCCTCGCGGATGTCGAGCTCGCGCACCTGGTTCAGCGAGAAGAACACGCTGAGCGGCTGGCCTTCCAGCTCGGGAACCTGGATCTCGGCGAGGCAGTGCCCGCCGAGGAACTCGACCTTGGCGATCTGGCCGCGGACCTGGTTCGATTCGCCGTCGAGGTTGCCTTCCACGACGCGGTCTTCGGGACGCAGGTAGAGCCGCACCCGCTTGCCGGCTTCATATCCGTTGGCACCCGTGAGCGCCAGGCGCCCGGCCTGGTATCGCCCGCCGCCGAGCGACACCGCGTTCAGCACGTTGACCCGGCCGACGAAGTCGGCGACGAACGGGCTCGCCGGGCTCTCGTAGATCTCGCGCGGGGTGCCGACCTGCTCGAGCGCGCCCTTGTTCATCACCACCACGCGGTCGGCCATCGACAGCGCCTCTTCCTGGTCGTGGGTCACCATGATGGTGGTCACGCCGACCTGCTTCTGCAGCGAGCGGACCTCGCCGCGCAGCCGCATTCGCTCGAGCGCGTCGAGCGCGGAAAGGGGCTCATCCAGCAGGAGCAGCCCGGGGGCCGTGGCGAGCGCCCGCGCGAGCGCGATACGCTGCTGCTGCCCGCCGGAGAGCTGGCTGGGATACTTGCCCTCGCTGCCCGGCAAGCCGACAAGCTTCAGCAGCTCCGTGACGCGCGCGCGGATGTCGGCGCGCGACATGCGGCGATTGACCAGGCCGTAGCCGACGTTGCCCGTCACCGTCAGGTTGGGAAACAGCGCGTAGGACTGGAACACGATGCCGTAGTCGCGCTGCGCCGGCGGCAGCGCGGAGATGTCGCGCCCGTTCTGCACGATGCGCCCGGCGCTCTGCGTCTCGAGGCCGGCGATGATCCGCAGCAGCGTGGTCTTGCCGCAGCCCGAGGGGCCGAGGAGGCAGACGAATTCTCCCTGGCCGACCGCCAGGCTGACGCCGCGCAGCGCGACGAAGCCGCCGAAGTTCTTGGAGATCCCCTCGGCGGCCAGCGCGGTTACGTCACTTCGGTTCGGCTTTTGCGTTATAGCGCTTGTTCCACTCGGCGAGGATGCGGTCGCGGTTCTTGGCCGCCCAGCCGAAGTCGTTCTTCACCAGCATCTGCTCGTAGTTCGCCGGGATGTTGGGCAGCGGCTTGGCGACGCCCGGCATCGCGACGATGGCGTAGCTCTTGGCGTAGAGCTCGTTCGCTTCCTTGGTGGCGGCCCAGTCCATCACCTTGCGCGCGGCGTCCTGCTTCTTGCTCGACTTCATGATCGCCGCGGCCTCCATGTCCCAGCCCACGCCTTCCTTCGGGAAGATCAGGTCGACCGGGGCGCCCGAGGCCTTGGTGGCGTTGGCGCGGTACTCGAACGAGATGCCCATCACGAACTCGCCCGCGCCGGCCTGGCGGCAGGGCTTGGAGCCCGAGTGCACGTACTGCGCGATGTTCTCGTGCAGCGCGTCCATGTACTTCCAGCCCTCGGCCTCGCCGTAGAGCTGCAGCCAGGCGGTGACGTCGAGGAAGCCGGTGCCGCTGGAGGCCGGGTGCGGCATGGTGATCTGGCCCTTGTAGATCGGCTTGAGCAGGTCTTTCCAGCTCTCGGGCTTCGGCAGGCCGCGCTTCTGCGCCTCGACGGTGTTGAAGCAGATGGTCGCGCCCCACACGTCCATGCCGACCCACATCGGCGGCTTCTTGGTGTCGACGAAGCGCGGGTTGAGCGCGGCGACGCCCTTCGGCGAATACGGCGTCAGCATCCCTTCCTGCTCGAGCACCAGCAGGCTGGTCGCCGCCAGGCCGAGGATGATGTCCGCCTGCGGGTTGGCCTTCTCGGCGAGGAGCTTGGCGGTGATCACGCCGGTCGAGTCGCGCACCCAGCGGATCTCGACGTCCTTGACCGCGGCCTCGATCGAGTCCTTGAAGCCCTTGAGCTGGTCGGTTTCGAGCGCGGTATAGACCAAGAGCGGCGTGCGTTGCGCCAGCGCGAGCGAAGCGGCCAGGGCCAGGGCGGACAGCGCGAAGAGTTGCAGCAGACGCTTCAACATAGATAGCCTCCTAAATAACCTGTTGGATTATTCTTATTGTCTGGAGGCATTGTTACCGGATGAAGCAGGGGTTGCAAGGGGAGCTGGCGCACCACCTCGCGGGGTACCGCCCGGGCTGGAGCCTGCCGGGAGCGTTCCATCGCGACGAGGCGATCTACCGGGCTGATATCGAGCAGATTTGGCGCAGGGGATGGCTGTTCGCCGGCCACGGCTGCGAGATCCGCAACCCCGGCGACTGGCTGACGCTGCAGGTCGACACGGACTCGATCATCGTCATCCGCGGCGAGGACGGCGCGGTGCGGGCGCTGCACAACGTCTGCCGCCACCGGGGCTCGCAGATCTGCGGCGCGGCGCGCGGGTCGAGCAAGCGCCTGGTGTGCCCCTACCACCAGTGGACCTACGACACGACCGGCGCGCTGGCGTTTACCCGCGGCATGCACGACATCGACAAGTCGAATTTTTCATTGAAGAAGGTCCATTGCGAGACGGTGGAAGGTCTGATCTTCATCTGCCTCGCCGATCAGCCGCCGCCGTTCGCCCCGGCGCGCGAGCTGATGGCGCCGTTCCTGCGGCCGCAGGGCTTCGAGCGCGCCAAGGTTGCGAAGCAGGTCGACTACGAGATCCACGCCAACTGGAAGCTGGTGTGGGAGAACAACCGCGAGTGCTTCCACTGCAACGTCAACCACCCGCAGTACATCAAGGCGAACTTTGACCACTACAACGCCGACGATACGTCTCCTGAAATAAAGTCTTCCATAGAACGCGCGGTGGCGCGTAGCGAAGCCAAATGGGCCGCGGCAGGGCTCGCCGTGTCGCACCGCGACACCGGCATGACGCAGTTCCCGGACGCCGAGCGCGGCATCTGGTACTCGGCCAACCGCACCGCGCTCACCGAAGGCTGGGTGAGCGAGTCGATGGACGGGAAGCAGGTCTCGACCCTGATGGGCGCCTACAGCGACCCGGACATCGGCACGCTGCGCGCGCGCACGCTGCCCAACTTCTGGAACCATTCGAGCTGCGACCACGGGGTCAGCACACTGCTGCTTCCCGCGGGACCGCGAAAGACGCTCGCGCGCGTCAGTTGGCTGGTGCACGAGAATGCGGTGGAAGGCCGCGACTACCGGCTCGACACGCTGATGCCCTTCTGGCAGCTCACCTCCGAGCAGGACTGGGCGATCTGCGAGCGCCAGCAGAAGGGAGTCGACTCGAGCGCCTACGAGCCCGGCCCGTACTCGAAGCACAAGGAATACAACGTCGACGCGTTCGTCCGCTGGTACGTAAAAACGCTCGCCGCCGGCGCGAGTGCCTAAGACTGTAATTATTGGAGGTGGAGCGATCGGCTGCTCCATCGCCTACCACCTGGCAAAACTGGGGGAGCGGGACATTCTCCTCGTGGAGAAGGCCCAGCTCACCCACGGCTCGAGCTGGCACGCCGCGGGCCTGGTCGGGCAGCTGCGCAGCAAGCGCAACCTGACGCGCCTCATGCAGAACAGCGTCGCGCTCTACCGCACCCTCGAGCGCGACACCGGGCAGGCGATCGACTGGCGCGAGGTCGGCAGCGTGCGCCTCGCTTCGTCGCAGGAGCGCTGGTCGGAGCTCAAGCGCGCCGCCACCACCGCGCGCGGCTTCGGCTTCGAGATGGCCCTCATCTCGCCCAAAGAGGCGCAGGAGAAGTTCCCCTACATCACGCTCGACGGCGTCGTCGGCGCGGCCTGGGTGCCGAGCGACGGCTACGTCGATCCCTCGAGCCTGGCGCAGGCGCTCGCCAAGGGCGCGCGGGCGGGCGGGGTGCGGATTCAGCAGGAAACGTTGGTAACAGGCTTTCAGTCTGATGGCCGGCGCGTGACGCGGGTTCTTACCAACAAAGGCCCCATCGAGTGCGAAACCGTGGTCATCGCGGCGGGCATCTGGTCGCGCGCGGTCGGCGCGCTGATGGGCGTGCGCATTCCCGCGGCGGCGCTCGAGCACCAGTACGTGGTGACCGAGCCGATGAAATCGCGCGACCCGAAGCTGCCGACGCTGCGCGACCCGGACAGGAA
>Ga0187893_10003938_pt1 | contig 29090 bp, 23 predicted proteins | sample MA1701074metaG_FD_139574 | JGI IMG/M metagenome (GOLD analysis project Ga0187893, IMG submission 139574) | White microbial mat communities from a basaltic lava cave in the Kipuka Kanohina Cave System on the Island of Hawaii, USA - MA170107-4 metaG ...
GGGATCACTTGGACGGCGCGCCCGGGCGCTCGTAGCGGAGCGTGGCCCCGCACTTCGGGCACTTGAGGACGTCGTCGTTCCACTCGCGGACGGCGGCGCACTTCGGGCAGGGCCGCTCGGCCTCGTCGATCAGCATGATGGGGATGTCGTCCTTGATCGCGTAGACCAGGCCGCACTCGCGGTTCTCGCAGTGGAGCTTCTCCCCCTCGAGCCGGAGGGGGCTCTTGCAGAACGCGCAGGCCATGATGTCGAGGAGGTCCTTCGGCACGGGCATCGTTCGTCCCTCCCGGATGGGCATAAACTATAGGCGGGGGGCCCATAAAATGTCAAATAATTTATGCTGCATATGCAGGGCCCCTCTCCCCCGCTCTCCTCCGCGCTCGCGGTCTCGACGGCGTATCGGGATGGCTGGCACAGTTTCCAGTTTCCAGTTGCCAGTTCCCAGAAGTCGGACGCGCGCGCTCTGCTGGAAACTGGAAACCGGAAACTGGAGACTGGGAACTGGGAACCGGCACTCAGGAGGTCCGGCTCTCCCGCCCGAGCAGGGCGAGCTTCTCGGCGAGGCCCCCCGCCCCGCTCCAGCCGCCCGGACCGGCGGCGCCGACCACGCGGTGTCAGGGGATGAAGAGCGGGACGGGGTTCCGCGCCATCGCCTGGCCCACCGCGCGGGCCGCCCCGGGACGGCCCGCCGCGCGCGCGACCTCGCCGTAGGTCCGCGTCGAGCCGGGCGGGATCCGGCGGACCACGTCGTAGACCTTCCGGTGGAAGCCCGGCACGCCCGCCAGGTCGAGCGGGACCGCCGGCGACCGGCCGGCGAACCAGGACGCGAGCCAGCGCCGCGCCGCCGGGAGCCTCCGCGTCGCCCCTCCGCCCCGCGCCCCGAGCCGCACCCGGCAGACCCGACCGTCCCGCATCGTCACCGCGCAGGGCCCGAGCGGCGTCCGGACGACGTCGACCTCCGTCACCGGATCCTCCCCACGTAGAACCGCGGGCCCGCCCGCGGGTCGGCGAGCTCCGGGGAGCTCAGCCCCTCCGCCGGCCCTTCCTCCCGGTCCAGCCGACCGAACACCGCGTCCGTCACGATGAACCTCCGGAAGGCCTGGACCTCGGGGCCGAGCGGGGCGGGCCCGTCCTCCGGAACCTCGGACGGGAGCGCGTCCCCGGGGCCGAGGTCGCCGAGCTCCCGGTTCCGGTTCCCGACGAGGATCGAGGCGCGGTAGAGAGGAACGGCGATTCCCTCGGACGCGCGCATCGTGGGCGGGCGCGACTCGGAGGCCGCGAAGCAGGCGGCGTGGCCGGGCGCGAGCCGGAGTCCTTCCACCCGGCACCCCGCGCCCTCCCCCACCCGGATCGTGAAGGGCTCGTCCGCGCCCGAGGACTGGGGGAAGACCGGCTTCACCACCCGCGGGAACTCGATCGCGGCGCTCCGCTCCGCGGCGGCGCCCGCGAACCAGACGCGCCAGACGCGGGCCTCACCCGCTAAGGGCGCCAGCTCGCAAGCGCTCTCCCGGATCCAGAGCTGCCCCCTCGGGAAGAGGAGGAGATAGGCCCCTGCCCCGAGGAGGACGAGCCCGCCCAGCGTCCCCGCCGCCCAGCGGGCCCCGCGGCGCGCCACGGTGACCAGGGCCGCGAAGACCGCCAGCGCGTAGACGGCGGCGAAGAAGACCGCCGTCGTCCGCTTCGCGGGAACCCATCCTCCCTCCGGCGCCAGCGCCCACGCCGCCGCGTCCACGGCCTCGATCCGCTCCGCCGGCCGGGCCAGGGCCTCGACCGCCCGGGCCGCGTCCTCCCGGGCGGGCGCGACCTGGGCGCCCTCGGGCGGGGCTCCCGGGGAGGCGGAGAGGAGGACGAGGTCGAGCGCCTCGAGGAAGCCGGCGGCGAGGAGGGGGCCTAGGTCGTCCGCGCGGATCGTCACGTAGTGCACGTCCTCCGCCGGCGGCGGATCGGCCGCGTACGGGAGCCGCGCGTCGATCCCCACCGCCCGTCCCGCGCGCGCGGAGGCGCGGGGGACGCGGAAGGCGGACGCGCCCGCCTCCACGCTCACGGGGTCGAGCGCGGGCAGGACCAGGCGCTCGCGCGCCCCGGCCGGGAGAGAGACGCGGCGCGCGACGGCGAAACCGAAGCCGCTCCGGACGACGACGTCGCCGCTCCAGGCGCCCGAGGCGGCGTGGAGCTCGACCGAGAGGGGGGCCCAGCGGAGGGGCCTCTGGAGGGGGCCCAGGAGGCGCTCGACCTTCTCGATCGCCGGGTCCTGGGAGGCCGACAGCGCGAGGAGGAGCGCGAGCGCCACGCGGCGATTCTAACCGGGTCGCGCCGGGGCGTCCACCTCCCGCCGGAGGAAGCGCAGGGCGGCGAGGAGCGCGAGCGCGGCGGCGCCGAAGAGGAGGGCCTGGCCGTACGACGGCCGGGTCGCCCCCCAGGCCGGGCTCAGGATCGACAGGCCGGCCAGGTCCGGCCCCCCGAACTCCCGGGAGAGGAACGCCGCGAACGGAACGCCGGCCGAGAGGAGGAAGGCTCCCAGGTAATACCAGGGCCCGGCCGCCGGCCCCGCGAACCCGAAGAGCGCCGCGGCGAAGGCCCCGAAGGAGGCGGCGAGGGCCTGCGCCCGGAGGAGCGCGCCCGCGCCCTCGCCCGAGACGTCCGCCGCGACCAGGGCCGGCGGGAGCCCCAAGGCGAGGAGGGCCCCGAGCCGTCCCATCGCTTCCCGGACCCCGACCGTCCCCAGAGTGAGCGGCCAGGCGAGGACCAGGAAGAGGACCTGGACCTGGACGAACGCGACGAAGGCTCCGGCGGGCCGGGCGGGACCGAGCCGGAAGGGGAGGGACTCGGAGAGCGGGAAGAGGATCGCCCCGCAGACGGCCGCGATCCAGGCGAGGAGGAGGGGGACGGCCTTCCGGAGGTCCATGAGCGCTCCCTCGGCGGGAACGCCCGGGCCGCTAGCGGAGCTTCTTCGCGTGCGCGTCCTGCGGCTCCACCGCCCGGGCCCCGCGGAAGTAGAGCTTAACACGGCGGAGGCCCTCGAGGCGAGGGTAGGCGGCCAGGACCTCGCGGAGGTTCTCGAGCTTGTCCTCGAGCGTGGCGTCCCCGTAGCGGGCGGTCGAGGGGGTCCGGCCCCAGGCCAGCTCGCAGCCGTTCCGGGTCACGAGCAAGAGCTCGCTCCGGCGCGGGTCGGACTTGCCGCCGAAGTTGGAGACGTCGATCTCGCGGACCCCGAGCCCGCGGAGGAGATCGTTCCCGTGCACGACGTCGGCGGTCGCCATCGCCTCGGCGAGGGCGGGGTCGTCCCAGCGCTTCCCGGGCCCGGACGGGGCCGAGCCCAGGCCCGTGACGACCGCGGCGCGGGCGCAGTCGGGCGGGTCGGCGAAGACGCCGGGGAGGCGGACGCGGTCCTCGTCCACGAGGACGTAGCCGTCCGCGCGCCGGACCGCGACGTGGGCGCGGCGGTACTCGAACTTGACGCGGAGCTGGTCGGGGAAGACGCGCTCGACGGAGACGACGCGGCGGATCCAGGGGCACGACTCGAACGCCAGGCCCACGCGGCCGACCAGTTCGGGGTCGAAGAGCGAGGTGGCCCCGACCCGGACGGTCTCGACGCCGTAGCGCTCGGCCCAGCCGGGGGCGACGGCGCTCCGGATCTCGGGGACGGCGTACTGGGGTCGGCCGGCGATGAAGCTGTAGACCTCGCGGTGGATGAGGAGGACGACGAGGGCGAAGCCGCCCGCGAAGAGGAGGGCCCGTCCGGCCGCCCGGTGCTTCGAGGCGGCCTTCCCCACCCGCGCGGCGAGCTTCTCCCAGCCGATCCGGCGGACCGGCTCCCAGAGCCTGCGCAGCATTCGTGAATCTCTATCGGCGCCCGGGATAAAATGCCTTCAATGGGAACGCTCCTGGCCCTGCTCGGGGCCCTGGGCGGGGACTCCCCGTTCCTCGAACGGGACCCCGCCCGGGTCGCGGCCGACTACCTGGCCGTGGCGCCGCCCGAGTTCGCGGAGGCGCTGGACGTCCTCCTCTCCCACCGCGCGAAGTCCTGGACCGTGGCCCTGGTCCGCACCGACGACGTGGCCGTCGCCTTCGGCCCCGGGCCGGAGGGGATCGCGAAGCTCGTCGTCTCGGCCAGGGCGAAGTTCCTCCTCCTCGCGGGCGACGCGGACCGGGTCCCGACCTTCCGGCGGAAGTCCGAGTACGTGAGCGAGAAGTTCCTGAGCGACCCCGACCTGGCGACCGACCAGCTCTTCGGAGCGGTGGCGGGGCGCTTTCCGGCCGACACCGCCGCGGAGCTCCGGGTCATGGCGGAGAAGACGGTGGAGTACGAGACCTCGCTCGAGGGGGGGCGCTGGCAGAAGAAGCTTTCGTTCGTGGCGGGCGAGGGCGGCTTCGGCGTCGCCGTGGACGCGATGATCGAGTCCCAGTTCTCGACGCTGGTCGCGGAGGAGATCCCGCCGGCGTACGACGTCGAGCTCGCCTACGCGAAGACCGGGTCCCCGTACGGCTACTACCCCCCGAAGTTCAACGAGCGGACGATCGGGCTGATCAACGAGGGCCCGCTCTTCTTCGTCTACGCGGGCCACGGCCTGCGGTCGAGCTTCGACGACGTGGGCTACAAGGGCTTCGTCTACCCGATCCTGGAGAAAAAGGACGCGGCGAAGGTGGAGTCGAGGGCGGGCTACCCGGTGATGGTGGTCCTCGCCTGCAACACGGGGGAGTACGACTCGAAGGCCGGGGACTCGATCGGGGAGGAGCTGGTCAAGCGCCCGCGGGGCCCGGTGGCCTTCATCGGGGGGACGCGGGCGACGCAGCCCTACGGGAACGCCCTGCTCGGCCGGCAGCTCGTCCGGAAGGCCTTCGACCCCTCGGTGCGGACGGTGGGGGGCCTGCTCGCGTCCGCGCGGGAGGCGCTTTCGGAGAAGGACGACTCCAGGCTCCGCCTCCAGGCCGACACCTTGGCCGCGCTCGTCCAGGGCCCGGGGAGCCTCGAGCCGATGCGGAAGGACGTGGCGCTGCACTACAACCTGCTCGGCGACCCCGCCCTCCTCTTCCGGAGGCCCGCGGCGGACGTCGAGATCGAGGACCCCGGCGTGCCGCGACCCGGGGCGAGGCTGGTCGTCCGCGGAACGGCGCCGGACGGCCCGGTCGAGCTCACCCTCGAGTGCCGCCGCGACGCCTTCTGCCGCCCCGTGGACCTGGTGGGAGAGGGCGTCGAGGAGCAGATGGCCCGCCGCTACGCGAACGCGAACGACAAGGTCATCCTCCGGCTCGAGGCGCGGTCATCCGGAGGGGCCTTCGAAGCGGTCCTCCCCCTCCCCGCCGACCTCAAGCCCGGCCGCTACGTGCTCAAGGCCTGGTCCCCCCCCGCCTCCCTCGGCGCCCGCGAGCTCCGGGTCGCCCCGTAGGACACTCCCGCGGTCCGGGAAGGAGATGGCGTCTCCAGACCGCAGTCAATCGCCGCGGCGCGCGTCAGAACATCGGCTCCTCACGTGCGTCTCGGGCCCTCAATCGGCCCTGGGCCTACATCGGTCGACCAAGCAGACCATGGCGTACGCCTCCGCCATCTGGTCGCCCACGGGATAGTGCGACAACGGGATGCCGGCTACAACCACGATGCGCTGTCCCTCCTTGGTTCGGATGAGGCATCGCTCGTCGACGACGATGGTGCCCTCGGGGGGGCCGGGATCGGGGAAGAGATCCGGGCCTGCTGTGGATGTAGGCATTCCGGCATGGTGCCGGACGCGGGTCGTGGGTGGCCAAAAAGCGGACAGGTTTGGGTCCGAGGTCCTGAAGCGGGATAACCTGAGCGAAAAACGGGCTGAGATAGGCTCTGGAGGGGGTTTGGAGCGATTTGTGCGAACTGGCGCTACGGGGCTATGTCAGGAGCTGTGGATTCTCAAAGTAGTGGAGTTCAAACTGTCTGCCGACCCCGCTCCGCCCGGCGCCGGATCCTGGAAACTGACAACTGGAAACTGGTAACTGGTAACTGGAAACTGGAAACTGGAAACTGGTTTACAGCATCGCCGCCGCCCAGAACGCGTCCTTGCGGCGCTTGAAGGCGAGCTCGACGAGGCGCGAGCAGAGGTCGGGGAACCCGATCCCGGCGGCCGCGGCGGCCTTCGGGAAGAGGCTCCGCTCGGTCATCCCCGGGATGGTGTTCACCTCGAGGACGTGGACGGAGCAGAAGGGCGTGAGGATGAGGTCCACCCGGCCGAAGCCCTCGCAGCCGAGGGCGGCGAAGGCGTCCTTGGCGGCCTTCTGGACCCGGCGCTTCTCGATCTCGCTGATCGGGGGGTCCACGATGTACTTCGTGTCGGGGTCCTGGTACTTGGCCCGGTAGTCGAAGAAGCGGGACTTGGGCTTCATCTCGACGAGCGGGAGCGCCTCGCCGTCCAGGATGCCCGCGGTGAGCTCGCGGCCGGAGATGAACTTCTCCATGAGGCCGACCGAGCCGTAGCGGAAGCACTCCGCCGCCCCGTCGAGGAGCGTCGCGCAGTCCTCGTGGACGGTCACGCCCACGCTCGACCCCTCCGCGCGGGGTTTCAGGACGACCGGGTAGCCGAGCGCGCGGGCGAACTGCTCCCAGAGGGCGACCGACTCGCCCTGGACCACCACGTGGTGCGGCGGCGTGGCCACGTGCCGGGCCTTGAAGCGCCGCTTCGTCTCGACCTTGTCCATGGCCAGGCGCGACGCCTCGGGGCCGCTCCCGGTGTACGGGATGCCCCGCTCCTGGAGGATCCGCTGGAGCTGGCCGTCCTCGCCGAAGCGGCCGTGGAGGGCGATGAAGGCCGCATCGAAGCCGCCGCCGTCCAGCTCCCGGCCCGTCTCCGTGCGGAGGTCGATCTCGACGACCTTCCGGCCCGCCTCCCGGAGCGCCCGCGCCACCGCGGCGCCCGAGCGGAGCGAGACCTCGCGCTCCGAGGACGTCCCGCCCATCAGGACCGCGACCTTGGGATTCCCGTTCTTTGCGGCCACGTTCTTCCCCCCCTTGGCGCCTACCAGACGAGGACCTCGAGCTCGAGCGGGACCGGGACCCGCGAGCGGACGAGGTCGACCAGGCGGAGGACGTCCGACGCCGTCGCCCCGCCCTCGTTCACGATGAAGTTGGCGTGCTTTCGCGAGACGTGGGCGGCGCCCACGCGCTCTCCCTTGAGTCCCCATGCGTCGATCAACCTCCCGGCGTGGTTCCCCGGCGGATTCTTGAACATGCACCCGGCGTTCCGGCTCCCGAGCGGCTGGGTCCGCTTCTTGTCGCCCAGGATCGCGTCGTAGCGCTCCCGGACCCCCGGGTCGGGCCGGAGCTCGAAGCCGGCCGCGAGCACGATCGAGTCCCCCAGGTCCGTGCCCCGGTAGCGGAAGCCGACCTCGGCCTTCGAGAGCGTGCGGATCTCGCCGTCGGGGCTCATGACGTCGACGGTGCGGACGCAGTCGGCGATCTCCCCGTGGCGGCCGCCGGCGTTCATCCGGACGGCCCCGCCCACGGCGGCGGGGACGCCGGCCAGGGCTTCGAGTCCGGCCAGCCCCTCGTGGACGGTCTCCTTCACGAGGCGGGCCAGGTTGTAGCCGGCCTGGACGCGGAGGCCGTCGCGGCGGTTGAGGCGGGCCAGGCGGACCACGGCGCCGCGGACGCCCTCGTCGCGGACGAGGAGGTTGGCGCCGCTTCCGAGGAGGCGGAGGGGGACGTCGCACTCGCGGGCGGCGCGGACGACGAGGGCGAGCTCCTGCTCGTCGCGGGGCTCGATCAGGAAGTCGGCGGGGCCGCCGACCTTCATCGTCGTGTAGGGGGCGAGCGGCTCCTCGGGGCGCACCGACACGCGATGCTCGCGCAGGAGCGCCCCGAAGGCGCCGACCGCCGCCACTCTCTTCCCCCTCTCTCCAGGGCGCCCGGCCCCCGGCCGGACCCTATCTTTATAACATATAAATTATAAATATGGCAAGGGAAAAAAGATGAGGTATGCGTTCAGGGGCTTCTCAGGCAAGGGGCATTAGGCCATAGGCATTTGCCAGAAAGCGCCTCCTCGGGCTATTGCCCAATGCCCATTGCCTGGGGCCTTGGCATGCCCCCGAACGATTGCGATGAGAGGTTCACGGCGGGGCGACGAGCCGGTACCGATAGTAGGTCTCGAGCGTGAGCGCGTTGATCGCGGTGGCGTAGACCCGTCCCCCCTCGCCGCACCAGCGGCCCACCGGCGCCCAGGAGCCCGTCTCGCAGCCGGCGCCCGCAAGCCGCTGGTTCTCGATCAAGGCCTTCTTCACGTCCTCGTTCCACGCCTTCCACCGGCGCCCCTCGGGGCCGTCGTGCTGGAACATCGCCATCGTCCCCAGGTGCCAGTAATAAAAGTCGGTCGAGTTCCGCCCCCAACTCGGCTTGTCCCGGAGGAGCAGGTCCAGCCCCATCGTCACCTGCGGCTCTCCCAGCCGGCCGCCCGCGGCCATGCGGACCAGGGCGCCCATCGCGGTCAGCGATTCGTGGTGGTCGAAGTTCTCGTTGAGGCCCGGGACGAAGACCTTTCCCGTGCCCTTGTGGGTGTACCCGACCCGCCCGTACGCCTCCTCCGTCACCTCCTCCACCCAGGCCCGCGCGCCCTCGAGCGCGGCGTCGGGCACCCGGAGCCCCGCCTTCCGGGCCACGAAGAGTCCCCAGGCGGCCCAGAACGTCACCGACGTGTCGTTGTCGCCGCACCGGAAGGAGTAGCGCCACCCCTTCCCCCGGTTCTGGGCGGCCACGGTGAAGTCGGCGGCCTTCTGGGCCTGGTCCACCAGGAGCCTCGAGCCCGACATCGCGTACGCCTCGGCCAGCGCCAGCGCCGCGGTCGCGTGGGAGTACATGTATTTCTGCGCGTTCCGGCTCGCCAGGCAGCCCTCGGGGTCCTGCTTCGACATGATCCACTGCACGCCCTTGCGGACCACGTCCCCGAAGGAGACGCCGTCGTAGGTGTCCTTCGAGAGGTGCGAGAACCCGGCTCCCGTGAAGGCGAGGACCGCCAGCCCCGTCACGCCCGCGTCGAAGTCCTCCGGCACGGACCTCGGCGCCTCGCAGGAGCCCCCAGCATACCTCGGGTGCTTCCCGCACTCCTCGACGTGGGTCCGGGCTCCCCATGACCCGTCCGCCCCCTGGTGCCGTGAGAGCCACTTCAGGGCGTGGAGGACCGCGTCCTCCGTCTCCCGCCCCCCTCCGGCCTGGAGGACGCTGTCCCCCTTCGACTCCCTCCGGCCCGCAAAGAGGTCCCCGCCCCGGAAGGCGATCTTCGTGATCCGCCGGATGGCCTCGTTCGCCCGCGCGGCGCGCTCGACGTCCCCGCTCCGCGCCGCCTCCTCGAGCAGGGGGAGCGCCTTCCGGCCGATCTTGACGAGGTCCTTCGTCGCCTGCTCGCGCTCCGCGGGGTCGTCCGACCCGAGACGCTCGACCAGCTTCCGGACGGGATCGTCCTGCCCCGGGAGGAGGGCGAGCGCGAGGAGGATCGCCTTCATGAGGATAAGACGCCGGCCGCCGCAGCGCCCATGCGGGTCACGGCACGATCGTCACCGGGTCCCCCATCCGGAGCGCGCGCCAGAGCTCCTCGACGTGCCCGTTCGAGACGGCGATGCATCCGAGCGTCCAGTCCCGGCCCGCGCCGCCCCCGTGGATCCCCACCTCCCCGCCGAGCGCCGTCTTCCAGGGGGGCCGGACCCGCCGGCGATGCGCCTCGAGGATCTCCGAATGCTCCCTCCGCCCGATCATCCCCGCCCGGAGCCCGCGCTCGGCGTCCTCGGGCGCGGGGTAGCTCAGGCCGAGGAACCGATGGAAGCGGCTCTTCTCGTTCCGGGTGCAGACGTAGAAGTCCCCGAGCGGCGTCGTCCGGTCCCCTTCCCGCTCCTTGTCCCCCTCCGCCCGGCTCCCCATCGCCGCGGGGTAGCGCTTGAGGAGGCGCCCGCCGTCGTAGAGCTCGAGGACCCGCGCCCCCCGCCGGATGACGACCCGCGGCGCCTCGATCCGGTCGGGCAGCGGCGCCTCGGGTCCGGGATCGGTCCTTCGCATGCCGAGGACGGCCGCGAGCCCCAGGGCGCCCGCGAGCGCCGCCGCCGCCGCGACCTTCCTTCCCCCCGTCATCTCCGCCGGGAGTATAGCGCGCCCGCGGGATCCGGAAAGGGCGAAAGGGGATCCTCGGCTCCCGGGTCGGGCTCTTGACGGGCCCCTCTGAAAGTCCAGGTTCCGCTTCGCGACATCGGACGCCCAGCAGGCGAAGGCCGCGCGATCCGAGGGCCTGAAGGTCATTGAAGTCCAGTAGGACGACATCGCCCTCCCGCCAACTCCCGGCCGTCGCGGCTGCTCGCCGGCGGCAGGCGAGCTCCATGAAGGCGGGACCCCGGCCGCTCCCTCGCCGTGGAAGGCCTCCGACCCCGGCAGGAATCCCCGCCGTCGCCGACGTCCCCTATGACGCGGGATGGGGAGCTCCGACGACGACCTGGTCCGGGCGGCCCGCGCGGGCGAGCGCGGGGCGTTCGAGGCGCTCTTCGGGCGCCACCGCGGGTGGGTCGTGGCGCTCGCGTGGCGCTTCACGCGCGACCGGGACGAGGCGGAGGACGTCCTCCAGGAGACCTTCGCCTACCTCCACCGGAAGCTCCCGGCGCTGGAGCTCGCGGGCGGCTTCCGGACCTTCCTCTACCCGGTCGTGAAACACCTGGCCCTCGCGCGGACCGAGAAACGCCGGCGCGAGCGGCCGCTCGCGGCGGTCCCGGAAGAACGGACGGCGGGGACGGCGGAGGAGCGGCTGGAGGACCTGCTGGGAGGCCTCTCCGAGGTCCAGCAGGAGGTCGTCCTCCTCCGCTTCGCCGACGGCCTCGAGCTCCAGGAGATCGCCGAGGCGCTCCAGGTGCCGCTCGGGACGGTCAAGTCCCGCCTCCACTCGGCGCTCGAGATCCTGAGACGGAGACATCCGAATCCGTGAACCTTCCGGCCGACTCGGCCCCTCCAGGGGTGCATGACGGACGGCCACCCGGACCTCCTGGAGCTCGACGCGGTCCGCGCGGGTGAAGCGGCGGCCGAGCTCCGCGGGCACGTCGAGCGCTGCGGCCGCTGCAGGGCGGAGCTGGAATGGCTGCGGGGGATGGCGCTCCGCGTCGCGCGGGCCGCCGCTCCTCCCCGGCGCCGCCGCTGGGTCCCGTTCGCGGCGGCCGCGGCCGCGGCGGTCGTCGTCTTCGGAGCCTGGATCGGCCGTCCCGGCCACGCGGCGGAGGACATCGACCGCGACGGCCGGGTGGACATCCTGGACGCCCGGGCGCTCGCCACGAGGATCGGCCGGGGCGAGCGCGAGCCGGCGTGGGACCTGAACCGGGACGGCAGCGTCGACGCGCAGGACGTCGAGCGCGTGGCCCGGGCCGCCGTGCGGACCGCCCCCGTCGCGCGGTCCCGGCAGGAAGGGCCCGTCCGCTTCGTCGCGCTCGACGTCTTCCTCGACTCGGGCGACCGGCCGCTCGCCTCCTGGCAGTTCGAGCTCGCCTCGGACGCCCGGATCGTGGGGATCGAGGGGGCGAAGGCCCCCCCCTACTACGATCCCGCCGCGCTCGAAGCCGGCCGGATCGTGATCGCCTCGTTCACGACCGATCCCGACCCGCCGCGCGGCCGGGTGCGGGTGGCCCGGCTCCACCTCGAGGAGCGGGGCGCGGCCGAGCACGTCCCGAAGCTCGTTGCCGCCGGCGGTCCCGGCGGCGCCCGAATCGACGCCCGGATCGAGGCCGTCCGCGCAGGAGAAAAGCGATGAAGATTCGTCACGCCGCCATCGTGATGCTCTCGGCCGCCTTCCTCGCCTGCGGCGGGCCGCCGTCGCACGAGGTCGCGCCGCAACCCGCCGGGCCCGCCTCGCCGGAGGCCCCGGACTGGGAGGCGCTCCTCGCGAAGCTCAAGGCGACCTACGCGCCCTCGGAGCAGCAGAGACAGCCTCAGGCGGACGACCACTACCGCCTCGCCGAACGGTACTACCAGGCGGGCAAGTTCGACGAGGCGACGATCGAATGCGAAAAGGCGCTCCGGATCGATCCCTCCCATGCCCCCTCGAAGGCGCTTTATCACGAGATCCAGTTCGTCATGGGCCGCGCGCCGGCGACTCCTCAGAGCTTCGAATACGACCGCTTCATGAAGGAGGCGATCGTCCGCCACCAGCAGACCCTGATCGAGGTCGACGCGGCCTTCGAAAAGGCGAAGCGCGCCTACCGGCGCGGCGATTACACCGACGCCGCGCGGGAGCTCCTCCGGATCCAGGAGGCCGCCAAGTGGCTCTCCGCGGGCGTCGAGATGGAAACCCGGCGCCGCGCCGCGCAGGACCTCCTCGAGCGGACCGTCGAGGCTCACCGGGAAAAGCAATTCGATGAGGAGAAGGGCAAGTCGCGGCTGATCGAGGAGGAGAAGTCGAGACACGATCTCCGCCCGGCCGAACGGGCGGAACCCGACCTCGCCGCCGAGTACGCCCGGCGGTACCTGGAGGGATCGTCGAGCTCGAGGCTCGACATCGACGGCATGCTCGCCAAGGGGGTCCGCGCCTTCGACCAGGAGCGTTACCCGGAAGCGAGGGCCGAGTTCGAAAGGCTCGAAGCGCTCTCCACGCTTCTTCCTCGGAGCCCCGAGCTCGAAGCGCGGGTGAAGGCCGCCCGGCAGCTCGCGGACCTGGCGGCCAGGCGCAACCATATGAGGTCCGGAATTCCGCCCACGACCGACTCGAAGAGCGTTCTCAAGCAGCTCGGTCCGGGCTTCGCCTTGAAGGAGGGCGAGGAGTTGGTTGTCGTCGAAAGGACTCCACGGCGGCACGAGACGCGGGGGAGCGAGCTCTGCGCCCGGCGCGGCCAGGAGAACATCCCCCTCCCGCTCAAGCACACGGAGGTCAAGGCTCAGGTCTCGCTCTTCGTGGCGGCCGTGGACGTGACTCAGCAGTACCACAACCCCTTCGACGAGAAGATCGAGGCGGTTTACAGCTTCCCGCTCCCGGAGGACGCGGCCGTCCGGGAGTTCGTGCTCGTCGTGGGCGACCGGCGGATCCGCGGGATCGTCCGGGAGCGCGAGGAGGCGAAGGCGATCTACCTCGAGGCGCGCCGCCAGGGCCACGTGGCCTCGCTCCTCACGCAGGAGCGGCCGAACCTATTCACGCAGGCGGTGGCGAACATCGAGCCCGGGAAGTCGATCGACGTCCGGATCACCTACTTCCACGCGCTGCGGCCGACCGACGAGGGGACGTACGAGTTCGTCTTCCCCATGGTGGTCGGCCCGCGGTTCAATCCGCCCGGGTCGCCGAGCCCGGTCACGCCGGTCGCGCTCGGGGCGGCCCCCGCCTCGGGCCCGGGCACCGACATCCGCTACCTCCGCCCGGACGAGATCAGCGCGCACGACGTCGCGCTCGAGGTGTCGATCGACGCGGGCGTCCCGATGGAAGAGCTCTCGAGCCCGAGCCACGCGATCCGCGCCGAACGGCCGGCGCCGTCCCGGGCGCGGGTCACGCTCAGCCCGCACGACCGGATCCCCAACAAGGACTTCATCCTCCGCTGGCGCGCAATGTCGAAAGAACCACAGGCGGCGCTGGCGACGTTCCGCGACGCGGAGGGCGGCGCGTTCGCCCTCGTCCTCCACCCGCCCCGCTCTCTCGAGGACGTCCCGCGCCCGCCCCGCGAGATGATCTTCGTCCTGGACGTCTCCGGGAGCATGAACGGGCAGCCGATCGCCGCCGCGAAGCGCGCGCTCGGGCGCTGCCTCAAGCGCCTGGGGCCCGACGACACGTTCCAGATCGTCCGGTTCGCGAACGACGCGACGCAGATGGCGCCGGAGCCGATCGCCGCGACCGAGGCGAACGTCCGGCGCGGGCTCCAGTACCTCGAGAGCTCCGCGAGCGGCGGCGGGACGATGATGATGACGGGGATCCTCTCGGCGCTCGCGGCGCCCAACCCCGAGGGCCGCCACCGGATCGTCTCGTTCATGACGGACGGGCTGATCGGAAACGACCCGGAGATCCTGGGCGAGGTGGGCAAGCGCCTGGGCGGCGCGAGGATCTTCAGCTTCGGCGTGGGCTCCGCCCCCAACCGCTACCTTCTCGAGGGGCTCGCCCGGGTGGGCCGGGGGGTCTCGGCCTACGTGGGGCTGGACGACTCGGGCGACGCCGCCGCCGACGCGCTCTACCGCCGGATCGAGCACCCTGCGATGACCGACCTCCGGATCGACTGGGACCGGATGGCGGTCTCCGAGGTCCACCCCGATCCGCTGCCCGACCTCTTCGTGGGCAAGCCCGTCGTCCTCGTCGGCCGCTTCAAGGGCGAGGGGAAGTCGACGGTCGTCGTCCGCGGACGCGTGGGCGGCCGGCCGTCCGAGCTCCGCGTGCCCGTCGACCTCGACGATCCGGGGACGCGCCACCGGGCGCTCCCCTTCCTCTGGGCGCGGACGAAGCTCGAGAGCCTGCGGGACGAGCTCTCCTGGAGCCCGGCGCAGGAGGCGATCCGGACGGAGATGCGGCGGGTCGCGCTCCGGCACGGCCTGCTCTCGGAGTTCACGTCGTTCGTGGCGGTCGACTCCCAGACCCGCCCGCCGGGCCCCCACGGGACGACGGTCCCCGTCGCCGTCCCCGTCCCGGCCGGCGTCCGCTACGAGACGACCGTGGGCCCGCGCTGAGGCGGGCGCGGCCGCTCAGGGAGCCCAAGCCCCCTCCCCGGCCATGCACGCAGTCGCCGTCTGAAGCGTCCGCGACGGCCCGTTCCGTTGCGCTACTTCCCCTCCTGGGACTTCCACCACTCCGACCAGAAGCGGATGGATTCGGAATGGGGGACCACGCGAAGCGTCCGGGCCTCGAGAATGAAACCGTAGGCGCCTCGGCCGCCGACGCCTTCGATGGCCCCCAGGAGGGTCGACTTCGGGCGGGGCGCGATCCGAAGCCGGCGCTCCATCCAGGGATCGTCCGATTCGTCCAGGTCGGAGTCGCCGTCGCTCAGCTCGAGCTCCAGTCCGGAGGCGTCGCAGAGCTGCCGGAGCACCCGGGACGCGCGGCCGGACACGGCCGAGCCGAGCGGGGCGGAGCGCAGCCGCTCCCACGCGGCGGGTTCCCGGAGGGCGTTCAGCGCCGTCAACGGGATCGCCTGCTTCACGAGCTTGTGCCGGTCCCGGGCCTCGCGCAGGAGCAGCGGCACGCCCGCCCGGTCGCCGAGGCGGGCGAGCGACGTCGCCGCGGTGATCGAGACGTAAGGCGCGGAGTCGTCGAGCCGCGCGCGGAGCTCCGGCGCGGCCTCCTTCGCGCCCATCGTCCCGAGCGCGCGGGCCGCGGAGCGCCGGACTTCCCAGGCGGGGTCCCGGAGCAGCGGGATCAGCACGCCCGACCGGCCTTCCGGCCTGAGGTCCTCGAGCGCGTCCACGGCGCCCTCCCGGACCCTCGCCTCCGGATCGGCGAGGAGCGCTTCGAGGTCGGGGACGGCTTCGGCGGCGCCCATCTTCCCCAGCGCCTCCGCGGCCAGCCGCCGGGCGACGGGGTTCCGGTCCTTGAGGCACTCGCGCAGCGTCGGCACGGCCCTGGCGCCTTGGGCTTCGAGCCATTCGGCCGCGTCGAGCTGGATCGCGAACTCCTCCCGGCGCAGGACGTCCGCCACGAGCCGCAGGGAGTCGTCCACCCCCAGGTCCGCCAGCGCGAAGGCGGCGGAGCGCCGGACGTAGGCGTTCTCCTGGACGAGGAGCGCCCGGAGATCGGGCTGCGCGTCGCGCGCGCCCATCCGGCCCAGCGCCCGGGCGGCCTCCCCCGCGATCGACGGATGCGCGAGCAGGCGTTTCAGGTCCGGCGCGGCGTCCCGCGCCTGGAGCCGCCCCAGGGCCTCGGCCGCGCGCCACTGGACCCGGGATTCAGGATCGCCGAGCGCCTTCCGGAGCGCGGCGACAGCCTCGGAGCCGCCGACGAATCCGAGCGCCCTGGCCGACGCGGCGCGGAGGTCGGCATCGGGCGAGGCGAGGAGGGCGATCACTCCGGAGGGCTGCATGGCTCCGGGGCGGAAGGAGGCCTCGTCCAGGATCTCCTCCCGCGCGTCGTCGCTCTGCGCCTCCTGAAGCGCCCTCTCGTAGACGGTTCCCCGCTCCCGGTCCGACAGGTCGTCGAGCTCGGGGTCGTCGTCATGCTTGAGGGCGTAGAAGACGCCGCTCCACGCGCGGGGACGGCCCTCGAGGACCTCCTTCTCCAGGTCCGGAAACAGCTTCTTGAGACGGGGCGTCAGGAGCTTCTGGACCTCGATCCAGCGGATCAGGTCCTGCGCGCGGGCGGCGACTTCCCCGCGCCGCTCCTGGGCCGCCTTCCGGAGCTCGGGGAGGGCGGCGTCGGGCGCGGCCTTGAGGGCCTGGGCCGCGCGTTCGCGCTGCACGACGTCGTCCGAGCCGAGCTGCTCGACGAGGTCCCGGATCCGCCGGGACGCCTCCGCATCCTGCGCGGCGAGCGCGGCGGCCAGGAGGAGACGGAGCGCCATGCGCCGCCAGTATACGCCGGATCCCGGATTTCAGCGCCTCACGCGCGGAAGGCCATCGACGCCGACGAATCCGCCAACATCCAGGATTTCCTGCGCGCCCAGACGGGGAGGTTCCTCTCTGACGCTTGACGGCTGTCGGTCCTCGCCCCCCGGCCATCCCGCGCGCGAAAGGGGACCTGCGGGCCACACCCGTCTGGCGTCACGGCGAGTCAGGGGGCGCCACCTCTTCCCACGACGTCCGACGATCGCCCTCATTCGGCCATGCCTGGACCGGCTTGCCCCCGATCGAGCGCACGAGGGCCCCAGTGTATCACGGCCCTGAAGCAGAGGAGCCGCGTTCTCACCCCGCGGAGGCTCTTGCCAATGAGGGCTTACCACCTGATGCCGGAGTGCCAGATCCCCGATTTCGAGGTGCTGGGCCGCTACCGACTCCCAAGCCTGACGAACATCGATACTGGGTTTCGCTCCATGCGCCGCTCGAATCGACGGCCGTCGAGCGCGAGTTCGGGATCGGGGAGCTTTAGCGTTCCCACGCGGCGCCGGCTTGCTCCCGCAGGGGGACCAGGACGTCCGCGAGGAGCTGCTCGGCGGCGCCGCGGAGCGCGTCCTCCGTCGCGCCCAGGCCCGCGAGGAGCCCGAACGTGGCCGCGTGGTGGGCCTCCCGGAAACCGGCGGGGTCCCGGAGCAGCGCCTCGAGCCCGAGCCCGCATCGGCGGGCGTGGCCCCGCCACTGCCTGGGGAACCCCGCCTCGAGGGCCGCGCGCCATCCGGCGGCCCAGGTCTCGCGCTCCTCGCGGGGCGTGAGGAAGGCGATCGCGAGGACCCGGCCCAGGTCCTTCGACGACCGGAGGACCTTGCGCCCGCCCAGGGGCTGGGACACCCGGTGCATCCCCAGGGACCGGTGGGAGAGGAGGTTCGAGAGGGCCATCATGGAGGGGGTCGCGGTGAGGAGGCCGCTTTCCGAACGCCGGGGCCCGTGGGCCACGGCCCCCATGAAACGAAAGCGGGGGATCCCGTGCCAGCCGGAAGGGAGGCGGACGGGAGTGATCGCCTTGGGCGCCACCGGATCGTTTCCCGGAAGCCCGAGGAACTCGATGAAGTACTGCCGCGAGCCGGGCGGATAGAGCCGGATGAAGGGAAGCGTCCCGAGCGGACGGGGACGCGGCCGGGGGGATCCGTACGATTCCCGCGGCGTCCAGCCGCGGTCGAGGAACTCGCCGGCCATCGCCTGGCAGGCCCGGACGTCCCCGGCATGGAAGACCACAAGGTCGGCGTCCTTCGTGCGGATCGCGCGGCTGGCCAGGGCGCGCCGGAAGTGGTAGGCGGCGGCGAGGCTGCCGACCACGACGAAGGAACGGTGATGGCGGGCCGGGAGATCGCTCCTCAAATTCTCGAGGACGCGGGCGGGATCGAGGAGGCTCACCCGGTCCGGCCGTCCGTGAGACGGGCCACGAGGGCGTCGGCCTGTTCCCCCAGCCTCATCTCGAGGAGGTCGAGCACGGCTTCCACCGGGTCGGCGACGGGGAGGGCTCCCGGACGTTCCCGGAAGAGGCTCGCGCCCCGGGCGAGGGGATGGACGACGAGGAGAGGCTCGCCGCCGGCGTCCCGGGCCGGCTTGAGAGCCGGGTCGAGGGCCTTCAGGAAGTCGAGGCTCCCCGGCCCCGGGGAGAGGTGGAGCGAGACGTCAAGCCGCGGGATCCCCCGCAGGTCGAGGCGGGGATCCCAGTGCCGGGCCGCGTGGACGCCCCCGAGGGCGAGCCCCGGGGGCTTCGCCTTCTCCAGCCTCCGGAGGAGGTCCCGGGGGCCGGAGCGCCCGGTGACGTCGACGAAGCGGAGCGGCCTCCGGAAGGTCTCCGAGACGGCCGCGAGCTCGCTCCAGAGCTCCGGGGGAAACCCCGAGAGGGAGACGCTCCGGTCGGTCGCCCGACGGAGGACGCCCTTCTCCTCGAGCCGGGCGAGGGTCCGGGCGACCATGGGGTAGGAGCTGCCCGAGTCCCGGATCAGGCGGTGGATGGGGGTCGGCCGGTGCCCCAGGAGCCAGCGCTGGACGAGGACCTTCTCGATCTCGAAGACCTTGGCGCTGAGGGGAGACGGGCGGGGAGGGAGAGCCGGGGCGGGCCCCGACTTCCCGAGACCCTCCCGGATCCTCCGGACCCAGGGCTCGTCGCTCTCGAAGCCGGCGATCCTGGGGTCAAGGACGACGAGGCGGATCCTCCGGGCGATCCCGGGCCGGAGCGCGGCCCGGGCCCGGTCCCACTCGAGGCGGAGGCGGTCGGCCGAGACGTCGGAAGCGACGACCAGGAGGCAGGCGCGCTCGGCGGGGCGGTCGGCGATCCGGGACGCCAGTTGGAGCACGTCGGCGGCCAGGTCGCGGATCCCCCGGAGGCGGGCCTTCACCTCGAGGAGGGTGCGCCCGGCCGGGTCGGAGAGGTCGAAGGGCCGCCCCGGCCCGGCCGGCCGGAACCCCGTCCAGCGGGCGATGGCCTCCTCGAGCGCGCGGCCTTCCACGGATCTATAGCTAGCAGGTTAATATTAATATTGCAAGTACATTTAAAGCTGGCCCCTAAACCTCTCAAGCCGGCGCGCCCGGCCCCGGCCGGCCCCGGGCGCGCCCGCGGGAGGCCGATCGGATGTGTCACATCCTGACTCATCAAGGGGCGATGATCAGGATCGAAGGGTTCACCTGACCCTCTCTCCTCGGGGCCGGATCGCTTCCCCCGATCCGGCCCCTTTCATTTCCGGGCGGGCTCGACGGACGCGACGAAGAGGAACAGGAACCAGGCCCGCGAGCCCTCCCGGTTCACCCCAAAAACGACGGCGCTCCTCGCAGGGATCAACCGCGATCCCGAATCAACCCACTCCCTCTCGAAGCGCGGCTCGCCCGCCTCGAGTTCGGTGCCCTCAATTTTCTTCCGCGCCGGGAGGACCCAGTCCACGCGGTACTCGATCCGGAGGTATCCGGCCTCCTGGGCCCGCGCGCACGAGAGATCGACCTCGAACCCCGCCCGCCGGCCGTGCTCCCGCAGCGCGAAGCGCCCCTCCACCTCGGGGACCAGGTAGTGGACGGGGCGGTCGGCCCCCAGCCGAACGGTCTCCCCTTCGCGAAGGGAGAAGCGCTCCGTCCGGGCGACCGAAGCCGCGCCGCGCGCCACCGCCCGCAGCATCAGTCGGAACGCCTGTTCCCCGAGCCAGGCGGCGCGGCCTTCGGGCTCGAAGGGGACGTAGAGCCGGCTTCCGTCGTCCAGGAAGTCGTCTTCGGCACCGACGACATACAGAGCCCCTCCCGACCCGGGGGGCTCGAGGACCGGCCCCTCCTCGCGGGGAGAGATGCCGCACCCGGGGAAGGCCACGAAGGCCAGCCAGAGGACGCGCCGCCTCATGCCGCAGGGACGGCCCGGGCCCGCGGAATCCCTGCGGCCCGGCGCCTGGAGCCTGCAGCCTAGATCTCGATTCGACGGTGGTAGACCAGCCACTCGAGGGCGAGGAGGAGGAGCACCCCGGCCGCCAGCCAGCGCCAGAGCGGCGTCATCGGCGCCGTGACCGAGCCGGCCCGGGCCACCTTCCCCTGGCCGAGCTTGAGCTCCGAGGCGACCTCGCCCCTCGTCTCCTGCGGGTCGAAGAGGTTGAGCGCGATCGGGCGAGATTCCTTCCCGCGCGTGACCACGTAGAGCCCCACCCGGTCCGTGTCGCCGAACACCACGTCCGCCTCCTTCTCCCCCGTGAGGGTCTCCCGGCGCCCCGAGGGCCCGGCGACCTCGACCTCCGTCTCCTCCCCTTCCAGCCGGATCCGGAGCGGCTCGCCGGGCTTGGGCTGGACCTTCGCCTCCGAGCGCAGCCACTCGACCGCGTTCGAGATGAAGAGCGGGAACGAGAGGCGGAGCGGCCAGTCGGACTCGGCGAGCTTGAACGGCACGACGATCGCCTTCGTCCTCCCCTTCTCCCAGGCGAAGACGAGCGGGGCGTCCGAGGTCTCGAGGATCGGCGTCGCGAAGCCCGGGAGCGAGATCCGCGGCGCCTCCTTGATCGCGATCTCGGAGAGCTCCAGGAGCCGCGTCACCGGGTGCCGCCGGTTCCAGTCCACCACCGCCGGCAGCTCCATCGGCGGCCCGACCTGGATCCCCTCCCAGGACGGCACCCCGCCGAAGACGAGATAACGCCCCTCGGGGAGCGCGCCCGGCAAGAGGCCGTCGAGCACGACGACCCCGTAGTCGCCCGTCGACTGCTCGGCCAGCCCCGCCGCCTTGAACGCCTCCGCGTCCTTCACCTGCGCGAGCGCGTTCTCGAGGAAGAGGTTCCCCGAGCCCGCGTAGAGGATCTTCGTCTTCTCCTGACGGACCACGAACCACGCCTTGTCGTCCGCCTCGAGGTCGTCCTCCCAGGCGATCTTCGCCTGGACCACCTCGGGCTCCGGCTTCGAGACCTCGAAGATCGTCCCGGCGCCGGACCCGGGCGCGATCTTCAGCTTCCGGACGCCCTTCAGGTCGCCGTTCACGTAGAGCTCGAGGGGTACCTCCTGCTCCGCTTCGTGGTGGAGGTCCACCTGGACGAAGACCGCCCAGGGCTCGTCCGCCTTCCCGGGCTTCTTCACGTCCATGGCCGTGATCCCCGCGTTCTTCGGCTTCCCCCCGACGGGGATGAAGCGGAGGGGGACGTCCTCCGAGCCCTGGATCGCCTCGAAGCCGCCGTCCGAGAAGACGACGATCTCCCGCTCCTTGGCCCCCTCGAGCGCCGCCGAGGCGATGTGGTACGCTTCCTGCGCGCGCGTGGCCGCGTCCGAGGGCTCGATCCGGCCGATCGCCGCTTCGACCGCCGTCCGGCTCGCCGTCATGGGCGTCATCACCTGCGCGCGGCCGGAGAAGGACACGACCATGACCTCGTCCGAGGGCCCGCACTCGCGGAGCACCTGCCGGGCCGTCTCCTTCGCCTTCTCGAGGCGCGAGGGCTTCACGTCCGTCATCCTCATGCTGACGGAGCGGTCGACCAGGAAGACCCAGCGCTTGTGCGCGGGCGGCGAGGAGCGGGCGATCGGGTGGGAGAGCGCCACCGCCCCGAGCGCGATCAGGAGGAGCTGGAGGATGAGGAGGAGGCTCTTCCGGAGCCGCTGGAAGGGCGCGTTCACGCGGAGGTCGTTGATCGACTTGTGCCAGAGCCAGGTGCTCGAGACCGGTACCTTCCGGCGCCGCATCTTGAGGAAGTAGAGAAGGACCACCGGCACCGTGATCCCGAGCCAGAGGAGGGCGAGCGGGGAGAGCAGGCTCATCGCAGGACCCCCGACTGGCGGAGCGCGTTCAGGACCACCTGCTCGAGGGGCACCGAGGTCTGGACGAAGTGGTAGGCCAGGCCCCGCGTCCGGCAGTAGTCCTTGAGGCCGCCGACGAGGGCCTTCAGCCCCTGCTCGTAGCGCCGGAGGAGGCCGGCCGTGATCGAGACCTCCTGGACCGCCCCGTCCTCGCAGTCCTCGAGCGCGAGGTCGCCGACGATGTCCGGATGGACCTCCTGGGGGCTGAGGACGTGGAGGAGCACCACCCGGTCCTCCGGCCGGAGCAGCCACTTGAGCGCGCCTTGGTAACCCCGCTTGTCCAGGAAGTCCGAGATCACCACCTTCATCCCTGAGGCCCCGTTCCGGTGGGACATCTGCTTGAGCCCGGCGGCGAGGTCCGTGGCGCCGTCGGCCTCGAGCCCCTCCAGGAACTCGAGGACCGCCCCGAGCTGCCGCTTCCCGCGGAGGGGCCGGAGCTGCTCGGCCCGGCCCGCCGCGCCCGCCTCGACGGCGACCCGGTCCATGTTGCAGAGCGCCACGTAGGCCAGGCAGGCCGCCAGGCGCTTCGCGTAGAGGAGCTTCTCCGGGTCGCCGAAGGACATCGACCGGCTCGTGTCCACGTAGATCGCGAGCCGGAGGTCCTCCTCCTCGTGGAAGAGCTTGAGGAAGAGCCGGTCGAGCCGGCCGTAGACGTTCCAGTCGATGTGGCGGGGGTCGTCGCCCTGGGCGTAGTCCCGATAGTCGGCGAACTCGGAGCCGGTCCCGCGGCGCTTCGACTTCTTCTCGCCCTTCATGCGGCCGGAGTTGAGCCGCCGCACGACGAGCTCGAGCTGCTCGAGCTGCCGGATCAGGTTCGCGTCGAGAAGCGAGGCCGTCCCCTTCATCGCCGCCCCCCCTGGACGCAGGGAGATCCGGCGATGGGGCAGGATCCCGAGATGGACGGAGACCAGGATGCCTCCGACGCGTTCGCCCTCATCGTCGTCCCCATCACCCGATCCTGCTCCATCACCCGATCTCCTTACGATTGCAGGGCCGCCTCGGCCACCTTGAGGTCGGGCTGGACGTGCCGGAGGAGCTCGCCGATCACGTCCGCCATCTTCACCCCCTCCGCCTCGCCCTCGAAGTTGAGGAGCGCCCGGTGGCGGAGGGCGTGCGGGACCACCGCCTTGACGTCCTGGAAGCTCGCGTTGAAGCGGCCGTCGATCAGGGCCTGCACCTTGGCCGCCAGCACGATCGCCTGGGCCCCGCGGGGGCTGGAGCCGAAGCGGACGTACTTCTTCACGAGCTCGGGGGCCAGCTCGCTCTCCGGGTGGGTCGCCCAGACCAGGCGCGACGCGTAGTCCTTCACGTGCGGCGCCGCCACCACCTCCTTCACGAGCTGCTGGTACTCGAGGATCTTCGCGCCGTCGATGATCGAGACGAGCTCGACGGTGTTCTTGTCCGTCGTCCGTTCGAGGATCTTCCGGAGCTCCTCGAGCGACGAGAAGCTCACCATCAGCTTGAAGAGGAAGCGGTCGAGCTGGGCCTCGGGGAGCGGATAGGTCCCCTCCATCTCGATCGGGTTCTGGGTCGCCAGCACGAGGAACGGCTCCTCGAGCGTGAACTGCTGGCCGCCCGAGGTGACGGTGTGCTCCTGCATCGCCTCGAGGAGGGCCGACTGCGTCTTCGGCGTCGCCCGGTTGATCTCGTCGGCCAGCACCACCTGCGAGAAGATCGGCCCTTTCTGGAAGCGGAAGACGCGGTCGCCGTCGGCCGTCTGGGCGACCAGGTTTGTCCCCAGAATGTCCGCGGGCATGAGGTCGGGGGTGAACTGGATCCGGTTGAACTTGAGCTGGAGGACCTTCCCGAGCGTGCGGACGAGCAGCGTCTTCCCGAGGCCGGGGACGCCTTCCAGGAGGCAGTGCCCCCCCGCGAAGAGAGCCGTCAGCACGCCGCGGATCACGTCCTTGTTCCCGACGATGACCTTCGAGACTTCCGCCTCGATCCGCTGGAAGTCCTTCTGGAACGCCGCCACCTTCTCTTGCGCGAGCTTCGGGTCCATCGCGTCACCTCATTCCTTCTGGTGAAGTTTCTTCTTGGCCTCGAGGAGCTTTCCGAGATAGTCGCCCGCCGGGGCGGGCGCGGGCTTCGGGGGCGGGGGCGCCGGCTCGGCGGGCCTGGCCTCCGCGGCGGCTGCCGGCGCGGGTGCGGGGCGGCTCCCGGGGACCGCGTCCAGGTTCACCTCGACCCCTTCGACGGGCTTCAGGATCTCCTCCCGCACGCCCTCCTTCGCCGCCGCGAGGGCCTGGATCATGGCGGGCACCGGGGCGGGCGCGGGCCGGGTCGAACGCCCGGGCTTGAGCTTCCCGAGCGCCTTCTGCGTCACGGCGCCCCAGTCGACCGCCACGCGGCGGATGAAGATGTCGATCGGGAAGAGGACGAGGATGAACATGAGGAGCCAGGGCCAGAGCGGCCGGGCCACGCCCGCCGAGCGCGGGAGCGGGACGTAGACGGGGGTCTCGGGGCCCAGGCGGCGGCCGTTCGTCCGCTGGCGGACCGACTCCAGGAGCGGAAGGTTGGCCTTGAGGTCGCGGTACTCGGCCGCGTAGGAGAGCGGGACGCCCTGGGCGATGAACCCCTTCTCCCCCGCCGCCCCCTCGAAGGTCCCGGCCACGCTGTAGACCCCCACCTCCGTCGCGTCGAACTCCGCCTCGTAGCGGCCCGGGCCCACCTGCCGGAACGAGAGGCCCGACTTCTTCCCCTCCGGCGACGTGACGGAGCCTTTGAACTGGAGGGTGTGGACGAACTTCCCCTCCTCGTTCACCGCGTCGATCACCACCCGGCCCTTCCCGCCCTCGACTTCGGAGGCCACGGCGTACGGGGCCCGGCGCGTCGTCCGGAGGACCGACCGGACCGCCTGGCTCCAGAACTTCCCGTAGTTCGCCCAGCCGGTCCACTCCTTGGCCCAGCGCGGCTTCGCGTCCGAGGTGAACGCCATCGTCTTCCCCAGGCCGTACATCCACTCCGCCATCACGGTGTCGAGTCCCGCCGGCGCGTTGTCCCCGACCTCCTTCGCCACCGGGGCGCCCATGGAGACGCGGACGAGGGCCGGCTTCGGGTTCGTGAGGACGTAGCCGTGGAGCGGCGGGATCTCGGAGGGCGAGATCCCCTTCAGGGCCTCCGTCCCGGCCATGACCACGGGCCGGAACGGGCCCTCGATGATCATCGATCGCTGGACGGTCGCCGCCTCCTTGATGAAGATCTGGGGCAGCGTCTTCGGGTCCGTCACGTGGTAGAAGCGGCCCTTGGCGCGCTGCGCGGTCCGGGCCATCCGGTCGATGTCGCTCGCCCCGTGCGGGAAGATCGCGATCGTGCTGATCGTGATCCGGTCCTTGATGATCGCGTCGATCAGGTTGTCCGAGGGGCCCGAGGGGTCGGCGTCCGAGATCGCGATGATGTGCTTGGCCGCCGCGTTCAGGGGCTTCAGCCCCTTGTGGGCCAGGGTGTAGGTCTGGTCCCAGCTCGGCATGTCCCCCGCCATGCAGTCGGCGATCTTCTTGGCGAGCGCGCCCTTGTCCGTCACGAGGGTGGGCGGGAAGATCCACTCCGCGTCGCCGCTCCCCCCGAAGATGACCGCGCCCATGTAGTCGCGCGAGTTCAGCGTGTTCAGCGCCGCGATCCCGATCTGCTTCGACCAATAGTTCCCCTCTGGGATCTCGCAGGTGTGGAGGATGAGGCAGAGCGCCCCGTTCGGGATCACCCGGCGCTGCGGCTGCTCCATCGTGACCGGGAGGATCTCCTCGATGGGCGAGCCCCGGTAGCCCCCGGGTCCGAACGAGACCTCGCCCCCGATCATGATGAAGCCCACGCCCGCGTCGTGCACCGCCGCCTCGACCGCCTGGAGGACGCCCCGCGGGACCCGCGAGGCCTCCACGTTCGCGAAGACGAGCGCGTCGAAGGAGGCGAGCTCCGCCGCCCGCGCCGTGAGCTCCTCGGGGCTCAGGACCGCCGTCTTGATCCCCTCCTCCCGGAGCGCCCGGACGAGGCCTTCCCCGTCGTCCGGCGCCCCGGCGACCACGGCCACCCGGGCCTCGCCGTGGGAGGCCGCCACGGCGTGGGCCACGTTGTTCTCGCTGACCGTGTCCCCCTCCATCTCGATCACGGCCGAGTAGTTGAAGTTGCCCGGCTCGTCCACCTTCTGCCGGACCGTGAAGACGTTCTTCCCCTTGTTGAGCCGCACGTTCTCGGCCGAGAGGAGCCCCTTGTTCCGGTGGAGGATGAGCTTCGCCGGGCCCGCGGTCTGGGAGTTGACGACCACGGTCACGTCGAACGGCTCCTTGGGCGCGAGGTCCGGCGGGACGTGGAGGCCCTCGATCCAGGCCTCGCGCGGGTAGTCGTAATGGAGCGGGAAGACGTCCACCACCACGCCGTGCGCCCGAGCGGCCTCGGCCTCGGCGAGCGCGTGGCCCTGGTTCTCGTTCCCGTCGCTGACGAGCACGATCCGCCGCTGGTAGCCCTCCGGGAAGACCGCGAGCGCGAGGCGGATCGCCGCGCCCACGTCCGTCGCGCCCCGGCCGACCACGGTGTTCAGCCCGGCCTCGCCCGGCGCCTGCCGGGGCGGGAGCTCGATCATCGCTTCGCTCCCGAAAAGGACCACGCCCGCGGCGTCGTCCTTAGGAAGGCGCTTGAGCTGCTCGTTCACCCACTCGGTCGCCTTCTTCTTCACGTCGTAGGGGATGCTGTACGAGTGGTCGAGGAGGAACATCGTCGCCGTCCGGTAGGAGCGCGAGACGTGCTGCGCGTCGGCGAGCGCGAACGCGGCCGCCGTGAAGAGGAAGACCCGCAGCGCCGTCGAGGTCCACGCCCGGCCCGCCTCGAGGCCCGAGCGGCTCTTCCGCGCCAGGACCAGGATCCCCGGCAGGAGGAGGAGCAGGAGCAGGAACCAGGGGGAGGCGAACTCCATCGTCAGTTTCCAGTCTCCAGTTTCCAGTTTCCAGCGGCGCTCGAAGGCCCTGGACGGAACCTGGAAGACGGCCAGACTTGGACGCGGTGGTTCCCGGAGTCCACCACGTAGACCTTCGACCCCGCCGCCACCACCCCCCAGGGCGTGCTGAGCTCCCCCGGCGCGCGCCCCGCCCCGCCCGCCCGGCCGAGCGGGACGCCCTCCGGCGAGAACTTCGAGACGCGGTGGTTCCCGTATTCCGCCACGAGCACGTTCCCCTCGTCGTCCACGGACACGGAGTACGGGTATTTGACGTCCCCCCAGGCCCGGACGAACCGCCCTTCCGGCGCGAAGACCTGGACGCGGTGGTTCGCGGCGTCGGCCACGTAGAGGCGGTCGCCGCGGAACGCGATCCCCTGCGGGCGCTTGAACTCGCCGTCCCCGTCCCCGTACTTCCCCCACGCGCGGAGCAGCTTCCCCTCGGCCGAGAAGACCTGGATCCGGTCGTTCCCGCCGAATTCGGAGACGTAGACCGACCCGTCCGGCCCGAGCGCGAGGCCCGTCGGGTAGATGAACTGCCCGGGGCCCGTCCCCTCCGACCCGAACTCGGCCAGGAGCTTCCCCTCCGGCGAGTAGCGCAGGATCCGGTGGTAGTGCGTGTCGGCCACGAGGACCGAGCCCGACGGATCCCAGAGGACCCCCGCCGGCCGGCCCTTCTCGCAGGCGGGCGTGGACCAGCCGAGCTCGTACTCGCCGCGCGCGTCGAAGCGCTGGATGCGGGCGGACTTGTCGACCACGTAGAGGCGGCCCGCCGGGTCCCAGGACGCCGCCCGCGGGAGCGTGAAGCGCCCCGGCGAGGAGCCCCCGCCCCCGATCACCTGGAGCCCCGCTTCGGGCGGCGTTCCGGCCCCGCAGCCGGCCGCGAGAAGCGCCAGGACCGCCCGCAGCGGCTTCACGCCCGCACCTCCGCCTCGTCCGCCAGGAACGAGGCGACCCACTCGTTGCGAGGAGCGCCCCGGAGCTCGGCGAGCGTCCCCTCCTGCTCGATCCGCCCCTCGCGGAGCAGGGCCACGCGCGAGGCGTGCGCGACCGGCGCCTCGAGGTAGTGGCTCACGTAGACCGTCGTGAGGCCCCGCTCGCGGTGGAGCCCGGCCAGCGTCTCGGCGAGCGAGCGGCGGAGGAGCGGGTCGAGGCCGCTGAAGGGCTCGTCGAGGAGGAGGATCCGGGGCGAGCGCGCCACGGCCCGGGCGAGGGCAAGCCGCTGGCGCTCCCCGCCCGAGAGCTCGTGCGGGCGCTTCGACTCCAGGCCCCGGAGGGCGAAGCGCTCGAGGAGCGGCCGGGCGTCGCCGCGCGCGGTCTCCCGGAGGTGGGCCTCGACCGTCATCGAGGGCCAGAGCGCGAGGTCCTGGAAGACCATGCCGACCCCGCGGTCGCGCGGGGCCGCGCCCGAGGCGTCGCGGCCGTCGAGGAGCACCTGGCCGGAGTCCGGCGTCTCGAGCCCGGCGACGAGCCGCAGGATCGTGGACTTCCCCGCGCCCGAGGGGCCGAGGAGCGCCAGCCAGTCCCCCGCCGGGACCTCGAGCGAGAGCCCCGCGAGGACGGTCTTCCCGCCCAGGGCCTTCGCGACCGACCTAAGCCCGATGGAGACGCCCGGCATGGCACCCCGCCCAGGTAAGGACCGCCGCGGCGCCGAAGAGGACGAGCGCGAGCGCCGCGACCGTGTCGTCGTATCCCGCGTGGACCAGGTTGAAGAGGTGGAGGACCGCCGTCTGCCCCCCCGGCGGGCTGGCGAGCACGGCGGGGCCGAGCTCGGCGAGCGAGAGCGCGGCCACGACCGCCCCCGCCGCGAGCGCCCGGGGGAGGAGGGCCGGCAGGACGATCCGCCGCCAGGCCGTCCGGCGCGGGAGCCCGGAGAGCTCCGCCGCCTCGAGCTGGCTCCGCTCGACCGGCTCCCGGAGCGGGACCCAGGCGATCCACGCGTACCGCGCCATGAGGCAGAGGACGAGGAGGGCTCCCGTATCGACCAGGGGCCCCTGGATCCCCAGGCGGTTGGCGAGCACGAGCGCCCCGAGCGCCGTCGCCACGCCGGGCAGCGCGAGCGAGGCGATCCAGCCGGGCTCCATCGCGCTCCGGCCGGGCGTCGCGGCCGACCAGAGGACGAGCCCCGCCGCCGCGGCCGCCGCCGTCCCGAAGCTCCAGAGGAGCGGCCCCGAGTGGGACTGGACGGCCCGGAGCGGCGACCCCGCCGTGGCCGCGAACACCAGGGCGGGCAGGACCGCCGTCAGGCCCCACGCGAGCGCCGCAACCGCCCTCGAGGCGAGGAGGGCCCTCCCGGACAGGATCGCCCGGGCGCCCCCCGCCTGCGGGAGGACCGGGACGCCGCGGAGGGCGAGGCCCGCCGCGACCGCGAGCGCGAGGAAGGGGCCCGCCGCGGCGGCCGCGCCGCCGTAGTCGAGCGATCCGCTCAGGCGCTCGAAGACC
>Ga0187893_10003939_pt1 | contig 29078 bp, 12 predicted proteins | sample MA1701074metaG_FD_139574 | JGI IMG/M metagenome (GOLD analysis project Ga0187893, IMG submission 139574) | White microbial mat communities from a basaltic lava cave in the Kipuka Kanohina Cave System on the Island of Hawaii, USA - MA170107-4 metaG ...
GCCTGGTTTCTCCAACGAACGGCGCCACCTTCACTACACCATTGGTAGAAGCGGTCGCTGAGGCCACGGACCCGGATGGACTGGTTCAGTCTGTGGACGTCTTTCTGGACGGCAGACTGACAGGCACCCTGGCGGCCAGTCCCTACCGACTTGCTCTGAGCAACCTTTTTCACGGGGAGCATGTGATCGACGTGAGGGCAACCGACAATCAGGGTGCGACTGCATCGTCAGAACCGGTAAGCTTTTTTGTGCAACTCCAGCCGCCGGTCATCCAGTCTTTCACACCGCGAATTGTGTCTGTCGGCAGCGTGTTGGAGATTCATGGAGAAAACTTCAGTCCGGTCAGCACAAACAACCATGTCTTTCTCGGTGCCGCGCGGGCTACCGTTGCTTTGGCAGCTACGAACCGATTGACAGTCGTTGTTCCATCGGGAGCGACCTATGGTCCAATCTCTGTCACCACGCTGGGTCTTTCCGGATACTCACGTTTACCGTGCGTGCCGACGTTTGCCGGTGGCTCCAATACGCAATTCTCGGCCGCGATTGAATTCGGAGGGCTGACGGACCCGCGCGCGACGGCAATTGGAGATTTTGATCTGGACGGCAGGCCAGACCTCATTGTCTCCGAATACGGCGGCCGTTACGTCGTGTATCGCAATCAGGACGCAACCGGTGTCCTGGACACAAACTCATTCCAGCCGGGCTTTGTCATCCAGGCGCCGTCTGCGGTGCGCATGTCGGTGGGAGATCTCGACGGCGACGGTTGGCTGGACCTCGTGGCCGCCAATCTTTGGTCCCACCAACTTACCGTCTTCCGCAACCTCGGCCCGGCAGGCGATATTCTTACGAATCTGTTTGCTCCCGCGGTGGCCCTGCAGGCGGGCGTCTTCGGGCCAAAGGACGTGAAGATCGCGGACCTTGATGCGGATGGCCGACCGGATCTGATTGCCGCCGGCAGCGATGCAGATCGAGTGATCGTGTTTCGCAATATCGGAGTGTCCGGCCAAATGACCACCCATTCGTTCGCTGCGCCCGTCGGTTTTCCCGTGGGAGACAATCCCTCCGGGCTAACCGTCGGTGATGTCGATGGCGATGGCAGACCGGACATCGCCGTGGCCAACGGCGGAGCGTTGAACGTGGGAACGGTCTCTGTCTTGCGGAACCTCACCACACCCGGCGGCATCACTTCGAACTCCTTCGCCGCGCCCATCAGCTTCGATACTTTTGATTTCGGTGCCAACGGAATCGCACTGACCGATCTCGACGGAGATGAAAAGCTGGATTTGGCGGTGGTTCATTATCATCTCAGCAATTGCGATAAGCTGGTGTTGTTCCGAAACACGGGCACGACAAGCGAGATTAATAGCGCAACCTTCGCTCCGGCGATTGCGGTGGAATGCATTAGTGGTATCTGGGACCTGGCCGTGGGCGACTTGACCGGTGATGGCAGGCCTGACCTCATCTCCGCCAGTGAAGGCACGGGGGGTGGTTCGCTGTTCTATAACCGGAACCTGAGCGGGGCTGGCGCCTTCCTGGCTGCCTCGTTTCCACGAATCTCGTTTGCCTCCACGAAATTCCTTCCCGGTACGGTGGCAGTGGCTGACCTGGATGGCGACGGGCGTCCAGAACTGGTGACTCAGACCGGTTATGGTGGAGCGGGGCAGATCGAAATCTTCCAGAATTTCACGGATGTTGCGGGCCGTGCGCCCGACGTTGCCCTGCTTCTCCCACGGAATGGTGAGATATTTGTGGCGCCCGCCAACATTCTTCTCTCGGCCGCCCTCACCAACACGGGTGGCACATTCATCGCGCGGGTGGAATTCTTCGCCGGGGCCAGCCTGATTGGCAGTGACTCCACTCCGCCCTATCAATTCACCTGGACCAATGTCCCTCCGGGCAACCACACCCTCTTCGCTCGGTGGGTGGATGCGTTGGGCCCAGGCAGCAATTCGGCTCCGGTGACGGTTACGGTCCTGCCGGAAGGCCACACCGGCCAAGGGTTCCATTTCCACGCCGTCCAGTATGCGACCAATGAGTCAGCGGGTTTTGCCATTGTGACTGTGGAGCGCGAGCCGGGCGGGCCAGACGTTGTCAATTACCGGACTGAAAATGGAACCGCCAGTGCCGTGCGGCCGGATTATTTGTTTGTGGCGGGCGCGTTGACGTTCAGCAACGGGGCGCCGATGGAACTCAAGGTGCCGCTGGTTGACAACTGCGTGATCGAAGGCAGCCGCGCTTTCCAGGTGCAGTTGCTCAATGAGACCAACGGACTGGCGTTCACCACCGCAACCATCACGATCACCGACAACGATACGTTAAACAGTCCTTGCGTGAGTTACCGGACTCCCGACGCCGCCATCGCCCAAAGCAACCTGCGGATCACGCTGGTCCCGACGACCAACACCGGCTGGCGATTTGCATGGGAGCACACCTGGCGCGCCAGCGGCTCGGTAGCTGCAGGTCTCACCGCGGGACTTTACCCGATTGTTTACAAGCCCGTGCAGGGTTACGAAGCGCCTTCGGAGCCGGGTGAACTATCCGTGTCGATTCCGGCCAATACCAACATCGTACTGACGGCGCACTACATTCAAACGGGAGTCCCGCAAACGGGGCGGTTGACGGTGGTCATCGAGCCGCCCTCCATCGCAGGCACGGCCTCCTGGTCGCTCGCGGGTGAGCCAGGCCAGTTTTCCAACGGTTACAGCACCAATCTGCCGCTGGGCAGCTATGTGGTCGTTCCCGGCAACGTGAACGGTTGGAACTTGCCTTCGCCTGTTAGCGTAGCTGTGTCGCCAACCGAGCAACGCATCGTTACGCTTCGCTACGAGATCGCCGAGTCCTGGAGCGGAGGAGGAAATCCGGCAACCCCGGAAGATATCGGCAACGGCACCTACCAGGAAATCATCAACGCCCTGCCGGGCTTGCCTTACGGCTGGAACGGTCAAATCGTGAGTGACCTTGGACGCGGCAGCGGCGTGGTCGTTCGCGATCGGGTGGTGCTGACCGCCGCACACGTGGTATGGGATGAGACCCGCGGTGAACCCGCAGCGAACCTGCGATGGTTTTTCCAGCGGCATACAGGCGAGTTTGAACCCATTCCTCTGGTGCCGCGCGGCGTCCTGTTGCTGACGAATTACCCTTTCGCGCGCAGCAATGACCTGGCGTCCGGCGGGACCAACGGTATTGCGACACCGGAATCCCGGCGCCACGACATCGCTGTGCTCTACTTCGATCGGCCAGCGGGGCGCGCCGGCTTCAACGGCTATCTGGTTTCATCCAAAGCCGCCAATACCTGGCTGCTTGGCTCATTCAATAAAATGCTCGTTGGTTATCCCACTGAGGGCCCGGGCGTCGTGCCTGGAAAGATTCACGCCACTCCGCAACCGGCGGTGCGGGCTTTCACCACATCGGGCGACGGCGTTTACCAGACGGCAGACATACGTGGCTTTGCTGGCAACAGTGGCGGTCCGCTCTGCGTACAGCCGCCTGGCGGGGTTTATTATCCGGCGGGTGTGTTCCTGGGCAGCTCGGCCAGCGTTTCGTACGTGCGGGGAATCGACGATGAAGCGGCGCGCTTGATCAATCTTGCCGCGGCGCTGGCGGTGAGCGAGGAATCGACCAACCAGCTTGACCCGTCACTCCTCCGGATCGATTTGCGCCCGACCACCGGCGGCGGCCTTTTCCGGAAACTGTTCGTGAACCTGGAACCTCCCGCGGCCACCAATGCCGGCGCCCGCTGGAACCTCCTGGAGATGCCCGGCCATTTGACGCGAGTGACCAACCAGCTTTCCTCCGTTCAGGAAACGCGCCTTTTGCATGGCACCAATTACCAGCTCACGTTCAGCCCGGCGAATGGTTACCTGACTCCGCCGCCTTACTCGCTAACCATTACCGGCGCCTACGACCTGGTGATTACGGCCACCTATCACGTGCCGCGGCTCCAACTCAGCGCCCTTGGCATTGACCTCATCGCACCGACCGGGCGCGTCTATGACATCCAGCGCAGCGTCAACCTCAGCGCCTGGAGCAATTGGTTCTCCGTCACTCCAACCTCCACCACGATCAACGTTGTGCCCGCCGCTACCTTCCAGCGGCCTCAACCTGCGCAGGAGTTTTATCGTGTGCGCGCCCCGCAATGAGGACCGCCCTGTGTCAGGGTCGTTGCCTCTCGCCTCTCGCCTCCATTGCCATCGCCGCCATCGCCGCCGGCCCGGCGCTGGCTGCCGAACCCGCGCCTGGCGCTGTCGTCCTCGAAGTGCAGCGGCAGGTCGAGTGTGTCCGACCCGATGGCCGCTTTGCCGCGACGAACGATTTGCCGCTGCGCGCCGACGACAGTCTGGTCACCGGCGCCGGCGCGGCGGCCGTCATCCGCCTGTCGGACACCACCGTCATCCGCGTTGGTGAACGCACCGAAGCGCGATTGCTCGACGCGGAGGAAAAAGGTGGCTTGCCGATCTGGTCGTTGTTGCGCGGCTCGTTCTTTTCCCACGGCCGAACCAGGGGCCGCGGTCTTCAGATCCGCACACGGATCGCGGATGCGGCCACGGAGGGCACCGACTTTCACGCCGTCGTCACGGAAGAACTCGCCGTCTTCCATGTTTTCGACGGCCGCGTGAGCGTGACGAACGTCCACGGAACAGCCAGCGCCACAAACGGGATGGAAATTCGCGTGAGGGCCGGCGCCCGGCCGGTAGCCCAGGCGATCGTCGTCCAGGATCTGGTCCAATGGTGGGTTCGCTATCCCGTGGCGCTGGAACTGGTGGACGTGCGCTTCACGGATGAGGAGCAGCGCGATTTTGGCGCATCCATCGCCGCCTGGCGTCGTGGCGACATAACCCGCGCGCTGAATCTCATGCCGCCGGACTTCGAGCCGCGTGCCGATTCAGGAAGGATCTTTCTGGCCGCGCTTGAGCTGGCGTCGGGCAAACTTGAGCGCGCCTCGGCCTTGTTGGGCGACGATGCCAAGGGCGCCGCCGAGGGACCGCGCGTTGCCATCGCTGCGATGACGCCCGGGGCCACCAATCTCACTGTCGCGCCAACGTCTGCGTCCGGATGGCTTGGCCTGAGTTGGTGGCAACAGTCCCGACATGATCTCGACGCAGCACTGCGCTCGGCGCGCGAGGCAGTGCGGTTGGCCCCGCAATCCGGGTTCGCCTGGGCACGCGTTGCGGAACTGGAGTTCAGCCAGGGCAATACCCGCCAGGCGCACCAGGCGCTGGACCACGCGTTGCGCTCAACGCCAGACTTCGCCCCGGCTCACGCCCTGCGCGGCTTCGTGCTCGCCGCCTCGGGCCGCACTCGCGAAGCCTTGCGCGCCTTCGACGATGCGCTGCGGCTCGATGCTTCGCTCTCGGAGGCCTGGCTTGGTCGTGGACTGTGCCTGATTCAACGCGGCGATTCTGCTGCCGGGCGAATCGCTCTCCAAAACGCCGTGGCCAGCGAACCAACTCGTTCCATCCTGCGAAGCTATCTGGGCAAGGCCTGGGACGAATCGGGCGATGGGAACTTCGCGCAAGCCGAATTGGACTTTGCGAAGCGACTGGACAAAGGCGATCCGACGCCGTGGTTATATTCGGCGCTGGTCAATGAACGCGAAAACCGGATCAACACCGCCATTCGTGATCTGGAACACAGCATCGAGCTCAACGACAACCGCGCCATCCAACGTTCCGCGTTGCTGCTTGACCGCGACCGCGCCGTGCGGGGCGCGAACCTGGCGCGGCTCTATGAACGCGCCGGACTCGATGATGTGAGCCTGCGCGAGGCGGCGCGGGCAACGACCGCCGACTACGCCGACTGGTCCGCGCACCTGTTCACCGCTCAAAGCTTCGATCTGTTGCGGGACACCGCCAGAGTGAACCTTCGTTACGAAACGCCGTGGTTCAACGAACTGCTGCTCGCCCGCCTGCTGGCACCCGCCGCCGCCGGCGCCTTCTCGCAAAATCTCTCTCAACAGGAATACACGCGGTTGTTCGAGCGTAACGGACTCGGTTTGAATTCCGCGACCGAGGTGCGCAGCGACGGTCGCTACCGCGAACGCGCCACCCAGTGGGGAATCTTCGGAGCGACAAGCTGGTCGCTCGATCTCGACTGGGAGCGCCGCGAAGGCACCGGCAACAACGACGACTTGTCGAGGCTGGAGATTTACCCGCAGCTCAAGCAACAGCTGGGCGAACGCGACTCACTGCTTCTCCTGGCCAAAATTTATGACTATCACGCCGGGGACGTGCGGCAACTGGCCAATCCAGCTTCTGCCAATCCCAGTCTGGAATCCGACGTGAGCCAGTTGCCAGTCGCGGCGGCCGGATGGCACCGCGAATGGGCACCCGGCATTCATACGCTGCTGCTGGGCGCCAAGCTGGAGGACGACCAACACGTGCGGACGGACGACGCGTCATTTCTCGATCTCTTTCCTGTGCCTCCTGGTCCGCCGACCGTTGCATTTACGGATCCGCTCGCGCTACGCTATCACGGTCAGTTCGAAACGTGGTCGGCAGAGCTCAACCAGATCATCCAACGCGTCGGCCACACGTTTGTGCTCGGTGGTCGGGGGCAATGGGGTGAATTTCAGACCCGCGATGCGCTCTCGACCAATGCCCCAACCAGTTCGACCTACGATGACCCTGCGGCTGGCAGCCGACAGGTTGAGCCGTTGCAACGCTTCGCAGTCTATGGTTACGACTACTGGGAACTGGCGCGGACATTCACTCTCATCGCCGGCGTGGCTTACGACCGGATTGAGTATCCACGGAACTTTCTCGCGCCACCAATCAGTCCGGGAACGCGCCTCCGCGACCACGTCGGTCCGAAGGCCGGCGCGGTCTGGTCAATTACGCCGCAAGCGACCCTGCGCGGGATGTATGCTGAATCGCTTGGCGGCGCCAGTTTCGACGAAAGCTTCCGGCTCGAGCCATCCCAACTTGCCGGCTTCAGCCAGGCGTACCGCTCACTGCTCTCGGAGTCCTTCGGCGGCGGCGCAGCAGCGCCGTTGTTCCGGCTGTTCGGCGCCGCACTGGATCTCAAGCCCGCGCGAGGTCTCTATGTCGGACTCGACGGCGGTGTACGCCGTTCGGATGAGAAGAACGCTATCGGCGTTTTCAATGTGCCCTTTGCTGGCAACGCGACGCCAGGCACTCAGGAGGAACGGCGGCGCTATACCGAATCGAGCGCAGCCGTCGGCGTGCAACGTCTGCTTGGAGAGGAATGGACCTTCGGCATCGGAGGTCGCTGGACTGGATCGGAAGTGTCCGCCCGCCGGCCCGGATTACCCGCCAGCGTTGGCACGGCGGCGGCGGTAGAAGCGCGCGGTGATCTCGGCGAGTTGTGGTTGCGGCTGGTGTTCAATCATTCCAGCGGTTTTTTTGCCCGTGCCGAATCCACCTGGTACTGGCAAAAGACCTCGGCCACAGGCGCACCGGACGCCGATGATTCCGTCAACCAGGTGAATTTGTTCGCCGGCTGGCGCTTCTGGCGGCAGCGCGGCGAAATCAGCGTAGGGCTGCTGAATGTGGGGAATGAAGACCATCGTCTCAGCCCGTTGACACCCTACAATGAGTTGCCTCATGAACGCGTCCTGCTCGGGCGGGTGAAATTGAATTTTTAGGACCATGACGAATCCGGAAAATCGCGCGGCGCGATGGCGCGGATGGTGGGCATGCTCCACCGTTGTCGCGCTGGCCGGGGTTTATCTAGCGCTCGTTCCTCTGGGTGCGTCGCTGCGCCGGATCAGCTACGACCTGCCGTTCCTCACTGCCACACCCACCCGGCACACCAACGTGGTACTCGTGTATGTGGACGACACTTCGCTGCGCGATCTGGGCCGACGCCCGGATGGCGGATTGGATCGTCACTGGTACGCTGAACTGTTGCGCCGACTGACCGCAGACAAAGCAAGGTTGGTGGTGTTCGACGTGGTGTTCACACATTCCGACGACTCGAACGCGGCCGACCGCGAACTGGCGTCTGCCATCCGCGCCAACGGGCGGACGGTGCTGGCGTCCACCTACGAGGCCGTGCTGGAGCGTGACCTGGTCATGCGCCGCGTGCTGCCTCCTGCCGCACAATTCGCCACCAACGCCGCCGGCATGGGAGTCGCATTCCTGGAACCTGACTCCGATCGCGTCGTCCGGGCCTTGCCAACGGAGATCAACGATGCTGATTCATTGGTGTGGTCTGCGGCCAGGCTGGCGAATGCCTGGCCGCTCAACGCGGATCGCACTCGCGAACGGGAGCGAGGGCTGCGACACTACGCTCCGCCGAGCCAGGCGATGACGGCGTTCGAGGAGATTTCGATCCGCACGGCGGTCGCGACCAACGGGCTGCCTTCCGGTTTTTTCTCCGGCAAAATGATCTTTGTGGGTGCGCGGCGCTCTGTGGGTCCCATCGGCCAGGAACGGGATAGATTTGCCACGCCGCTTTCGGCCTGGGTGGAAGGCTGGCCTGACTCACCGGGCGTCGCCCTTCAGGCCACCGCGTTCCTCAATCTCGAGCGTGACGATTGGATCGAATCCGCCGGCGTGTCCGGCCGAATCGTATTCGTGCTGCTGGCCGGATTGCTGGTGACGCTGGCCCTCTTCCATTTGCGTCCACTGGCGGCACTGGTCGCGGCGGTTGGGTGCGCCGGGGCGCTCATCGCGTCGGGCATTATCACTCAAAGCCGGCTGGGTTTATCGCTGCCGTGGGTGGTGCCGGTGGCGGTGCAAGTGCCGCTGGCGCTGGTCTGGGCGTGGGGACGAAACTGGTTCAAGCCCGGCTATCCGCTGGCGTTCATCAGCTACCGGCGTAAGGAAGGCGAGGGCAGCGGTTATGCCCTTGGCCTCTGGCACGGCCTGCGGGCCCATGGCGTGGACGCTCATCTGGATGTGGAAGGCCTGCAACCCGCAGGCTGGAAGGAACAACTGGCGCGCCGGATCGAGAGTGTCCCAAACTTCATTCTGCTCATCACCGCGCACGCCCTCGATCTCGAACGCATCGCCGGTCCTGCAGGCGAGAAGGATACCTTCCGTTGGGAGATGGAAACCGCGCGCACGTCTGGCCGCAACATCATCGTGGTGTTGATCGAGCCGGCGAAACTGCCGGATCAGTCCACGCCGCTGCCAGCATCGTTGCGCTGGCTTCACGATCCGGATCATCAGCTTCAAGCGTGGACCTACCGCCACGACGATCCCGGCCGGCTGCTCGGCCATGTGCTGGGGCGCCTTCAAAGGCGGCCGGGATTGAGCTCCTGGCTTGCCCGGCGATTCCGTCGGCCACGCCGGGAGGCGAGGCAGCCTTGACCATGCCCGGAACATTGATACCCTCTGCCGCCAATGAATCCCGCTGGTTCGCGTTCATCGTTCGGCCGCCAACCACGCCTGGATCACCGCCAACCGAAATCTTGATCATAAGGCTTGAGCTACACACCTACTCCCATCCGCATTGAAGGCATTTCGATTCCGGGCGAATTGAGCGTGCTGACCGAACAACTGGCCGAGCACACGCATGATCTTTGGGCACGCCAACGTCTGGCCGAAGGCTGGACGCACGGCCCCACACGCGATGACCGGGCGAAGACCCACCCCTGCCTGGTTCCGTATGCTCAATTGCCGGAGGCAGAAAAGGAATACGACCGCCAGACGGCAACCGGAGTGTTGAAAGCGATCCTCGCCCTGGGTTATCGGATCGTCGCCGCACCGCAGACAGGAAGACAGCCGTTCACTCAAAGTTGATGCCCTGAACCATGGCCGCGAACGTCCCGCAGATCGATCCATTGGAAGGTCTGCAATCGCATCTGGCGGCCCAACTCGGGCGAAGCGATCGCGAAGATGCCTTCGATCTGGACGATCGCCCGGAGATGGAAGCGCTGGCACCCTTCGGGCCGCTCGCCAAGGCCCTGAGGTTTCTGGATGAAACGATTCGTGAACCGTGGCAACTGGCGAATGACACCGCCAAGCAGCACCAGAAACGGCACCGAAGGCTCGCTTCGGTGGCCATTATCACCGGCGGGACCTCCGTAGCGCTGGCCATCATCCAATTGGCGCTTCTCAAAAGCTGGACGGAGTTGAAAGACTGGGCGGCCCTGCTCGAAGGCATCGCTGTCGTGGCAGGCCTAATCGCTGTCGTCGTCGGACTGGGAGCGAAGTTTGACCGTCATTGGCTGTTGCAGCGCCATCTCGCCCAACGTTTGCGGATGCTGAAGTTCCAATCGCTCGCTCGTACCGAGTTGTGGTGCGGGGACGAAGCCAAGTGGCAGGATTGGGTGCGAGCGGAAGTCGAGGCCTTGAAGCACACAGATAGTTTCAAACAAGTGAAGGAGTGGTCAGGGGTTGGGAAGACGGCGCCGGAAACGGCCGTTCCGGCCAATTGCGGCGCGACACCGGAACAGGTGCGGGCGCTGGCCGCTTACTATGCCTGCAAGCGCCTCAAATTTCAGTCGGCATATTTCCTCCGACAAAGTGAACGCTACCGCCGGCGCGTCTGGCATTGGCCGCATCTGGGGCTGCCGCTGTTTTTCCTGAGTGTGCTGGCCGTGCTGCTGCATTTCCTTGCGGAATACGTCGGCCCTCGTGAATACAATGCCGGCCGGGCCGCCGTCGCCCACTTTTGGGAACTTGTGGCCATCTGGGGCGTGGCGGCCGCTGCGCTGATTCCTGTGTTGAGCTTCGGTGTGCGCGCCTGGTTTTCCGCGTTTGAACTCCCACGCAGCGCCAGCCTGTTTGCCGCCAAACATTACGCACTGGACCATGCCGCAGCACATGCCCCGGAGGACACTCCGGATTTGGCTGCGACCCTGCGCCACATCGCCCAGAACGAGCATTTCCTCGAACACGAGCTTCGCGAATGGCTCCGCTTGCTGCTGGAAGCAGAATGGTTCCTTTAGCCGGCCAGACTGTGGCCTCCCCGGTCCGGCACACTGCGAAAGTCCTGCTTCCCTTTAGGGCTGTAATGGGTTATCTAAGGGGGCGTCTCCCAGACAGAAGACTCAGAGCGGGAGATTTTTGTTTCTATGCGACATTCATGCAAATTCGCAGGCACGATTCTGTTACTGGCCGGGTTGGCCATCTCCAGCAGCGCTGCCAACGCTCCTGGCCGGCTAAAACTCATCACGCCAGCCGCTTACCTGCCGCAGGTTTCCATCCTCGTGCGAGTGGAAGTCCTCAACAGCCAAGGCGCGACCGACCGATCCCTTTGGAATGGCGAGGCCATACTAAGCGCCACTCCGCCAGGGGTGACGCTTTCGACCAATCGCGTCCGGCTTCGCAATGGACTGGGCAGCACGCTGGTAACGGTGGGCGGCCTGGGCGGAGATTTCACTCTGACTGCCACCATGAGCTCGCTCACCGCATCGCGCTCACTGGCGACATTAGCGGCTGCACCCGTGGCGACGGCGGGAGGAACCTTGGGAGGAACGAGCACAACCTGGAGCGGCGTCGTCCGCGTGACGAGCGATGTTACCGTGCCCGCGGGTCATACTCTCACGATTGAGTCGAACACCCTTGTCATCATTGATGGTGTTGTGAGCGGCAGCACGACCAACGATCTGTTGGTAGCGGGAACCATCCAGTCACTCGGCACCGAGGAACATCCGGTGACCATCACCTGCTCCAGCCCGACGCTCCGTTGGGGACAGATTCGCCACAACAACGCCCAGCCGTCGCTGTACCGTCACACCAGCATCACGCGCGCGGGCCGCGGCGCAGGCGAAGGGCATACCGGGACGACTCCGGTGATTCGCCCGACGAACTCCAGACTTGTGTTCGAGAATTGCAATCTGACGGATTTCGCTGAACTCACGGGCGGGCCAGGCAAGATTGCGCAGGCCAGCGGCTCCGACCTCACGTTCATCAATTGCCTATTTCAACGAGCGCGCATGGGGCCGGAGATCAGCGGCACGGCTCTCGCCTGCACCAACACCTGGATCATGGACATGAATGGCCCAGACGATGCCGATGGAATCTATCCGCACAACCAGGCCCCCGGACAGGAAGTCACCTTCAGCGGTTGCGTGCTCGCGGCTGGAGACGACGACGGCATCGACACCCTGGGGGCCGTCGTCACGGTCGAAGATTGCATCCTGCGCGACTGGGCCAGCGTCGTCGAGGACGCCAAGGCCATCAGCGTCTTCAACGGCGCGACGCATGTCCGCCGCTGTCTCATCGTCGATTCCACAGTAGGCGTGGCCGCCAAGTGGAGCGGGGGCGGCGCCACTGTGGTCACCATCAACAACACCACCATCACGCGCAACATGACCAACGTGCTGGCCCAGTTCAAAGACAACGCGCCCGGCCCGTTCATCGATTATCGCATCACCAACTCCATCCTCTGGGGTGGCGATGCGGTGCAGTCGGATTTTGGAGAAACGAACTTCACCATCCGCTCCACCTTATTGTCCGAGCCGTGGCCGGGGGAGGGCAATATCGTGGCCGATCCCCTGTTCGCGGACGAGTCTGCGCGAAACTTTCATCTTCAATCCTACTCACCAGCCATTGACGCGGGCGCTCCGGCGCCGCCACTCGATCCCGACGGCAGCCCGGCTGATTTGGGCTGCTTCCGGTTCATTCCTCCAGCGCCCGTGCTCGGCGCGCCCTTGATGCAGCCCGACGGCACGTATCAATTCACGCTCAATGCCTATACCAACCGCAACTACGTGATAGAGTCCTCGACCAACGCCACGGCCTGGAACTTTGTGAAGACCGTGCTCCAGGCCGTCGAATCGAGCGTTGTTGCCGACGCTAGTGCAAGCAACGTGACTCACCGGCTCTATCGCGCCCGCCTGGCGCCTTGAACACGCGGGCAAGGGGTTTGATTACAGAAGCGTTATTTGCGATGCACGACGTCATGTGGCTGGATTTGTTAATTTCATGAAAAACCGTTCAGAAATGACGCTTTGGGCGTGCCTGGCGCTGCTGGCCGGCGGAGTGGGTGCTCAAGGACAGAATGTGCTCATCAATGAAATCATGTATCATCCCGCCTCGGAGAATCCCCGAGAGGAATACGTTGAGTTATGGAATCGTGGTGCAAGCGCGGCCAATTTGACCGGCTGGCGCCTCACCGGTGGAGTGGACTACAGCTTTCCGAGCAATACCACGATCAACGCGGGCGCCTACCTCGTGGTCAGCGCGCACAAGGCTTCCTTCCTGGCCAAATATACGGCTGTGCCGTCCGGGCGGGTTGTGGGCGATTGGGTGGTGATGCGCACGACCAACGTCGTGGGCAGCACCATTACCAACTGGGAGAACATTCTCAGCAACACCCGCAACACGATCAACCTACGCAACGGCACCAACGGCCTGGTGGACACCGTGACTTATGCCGACGAAGGCGATTGGGCCATTCGCCAGCGGGGCTTCGACCATTTCGGACGGCGCGGCTGGATTTGGCGCAAGGAGCACGACGGCTTTGGAAAATCACTCGAGTTGATCAACGCGGATTTGCCGAATGACTTCGGCCAAAACTGGGCGCCCAGCGCCGCAGCCGAGGGCACGCCCGGTTTCGCCAATTCCGTCCAGCGCGCCAATATCGCCCCGTTGCTGCTCGACTTGCAGCACCAGCCGGCCGTGCCAAGGTCGAGCGATCCCATCACCATCACTTGCCGCGTGCTTAATGAAACGGCCTCCGGCTTGACCGTGCGTCTGCAATGGCGCGTTGACGCGGTCATTCCTCCTCCATTCACCACCAACGCCATGTTCGACGATGGGATGCACGGCGATGGGTTGGCGGGTGACGGCCTTTACGGCGTCGCGATTCCCGCGCAGGCCAATAACGCCGTCATTGAGTATTTCGTTTTCACGCGCGACGCCGAGGGCAACGCCCGCGCCTGGCCCGCCCCGGCGATTGATGCGGACGATGTGCCACAACCGCAGGCGCCGCTTGGGCAAGTAGCCAATGCGCTGTTCCAGGTCGATGACAATTCAGCCAACCAGTTCGGCGGCACACCCTCCATGCAGCCGGTGTACAAAATGATCCTGACGGAGAACGAGCGGGCCGAACTGGCCGCCATTCCGTGTTCGGGATCGCAAAACTCCGATGCCCAGATGAACGTGACCTTTATCAGCATGGATGCTCAAGGCACGGAGGTTCGTCACCTTTGCGGGGCACGCAACCGCGGACACGCCAGCCGGTGCGCGACTCCGCCCAATTACCGGTTGAACTTCCGATCCGACCAGCCGTGGAAAGGCGTGGTAGGGATGAACCTGAACACGCGCCAGGTCCACATCCAGCACTTCGGCAGCGTGCTGGCCAACAAGTCCGGCGCCGCCGGCACGTACTGCCGCCCGGTACAGGTCCGGGTCAACAACCAGAACCGCGCCCAGTCTGGCGCGCCCATGTTCGGTTCCTATGCGGCGTTGGAGGCCTACAATTCCGACTGGCCCGAACGCCATTTTCCTTTCGACAGCGGCGGCAACATCTACCGGGCGATTCGCGACGCCGATCCCAACTACGATTATCAGGGCGAAAACCCCGCGACCTACCAGGACAACTTCTTCAAGGAGACCAACGTGAGCGAGGACAACTGGCGGGACTTGATCGCCATGTTGAGTGTGATGGGGTTAAGCGGACCAGTCCCTTTCACCACCGAGAACGTCCGGCAGATCGTCAACGTCGAGCAATGGATGACCCATCTGGCGGTGATGAACCTGATGGGCAACTTCGAGTCCGGCCTGAACTCAGGGAACAACGACGACTATTACATGTATCGGGGTGTCAATGATCCCCGGTTCATTCTGATGTTTCACGATCTGGATCAGATTATCGATCAGGGCGGTTCCCTCCCTGCCAATTCGTCGATCTTCACGGCGACCTCGGATCCCGCATTGAACGGCGAGGTGGGAGGTGTGGGGCCGGAATTCAACCGCTTCATGCACTGGCCGGACTTTGAACCGATTTACTACGCCACGTTGCAACGCTTGCTCGACACCACCTTCTCTCAACCGCAATTCGATGCTCTCCTGGACCAAACCCTTGGCGGGTATGTCACCCCGGCTGCCATCAACACGATGAAGACCTGGATGAATCAGCGGCGGACTTATGTTCAGGGAGTCATTACTGGCCTGGTCCCGCCACCGACCGTCAACCCCGTCGCCACCGTCTCCGGCGAGCCGCGTTCGCCCACGCCTTCGCGCAATGCCACGCTCACCGTCGGTGGGGCGGGCATTACGCATTACAGCTACCGGCTCAACAACGGCGCGTTCGGCGTGGAAACGCCCGTGGCCACTCCCATCTCGCTCTCAAACCTGCCGAACAACAGCACCAACACCGTTTCCGTCATCGGCCGGAACAGCGCCGGCGTTTGGCAGGAGGGGAGCAGTCCGACCGTATCACGCGTTTGGGTGGTAAACACTTCCTGGCCGTCCGTCCGCCTCAACGAAGTCCTCGCGCGCAACGACTCGGCGGTGAACCACAGCGGCACGTTCCCGGATCTGATCGAGCTGTTCAATGAAGGCGCGAGCGCGGTTGATCTCTCCGGCATGAGGCTGACCGATGACGCCTCCGATCCGAACAAGTTTGTCTTCCCGCCCAACACGTCTCTGGCGGGAGGCGCCTACCTGACACTCTATGTCAACAACCCCGACGGGACCCCGGGCCTGCACCTGGGTTTCAACCTCGACCAGGATGGTGAAGGAGTCTTTCTGTTTCAGAGCGCCAGCGGCGGCGGCGCGCTCCTTGATTCCATGCAGTTCGGCCTTCAACTCCCCAACCTGTCCATCGGCCGATACGGCGGTGCCGGTGGCAGCGGAGAGTGGCGGCTCTCGCAACCGACCTTCCCCGGCGTCAACAGCTCGCAACCACTCGGCAACGAATCGAATTTGCGCATCAATGAATGGCTCGCCGCCGGCCAAAGCCCCTTCGCCGACGACTTTATCGAACTGTACAACCCGAACGCCGCGCCCGTTGCGCTCGGCGGCTTGTATCTCACCGACACGCCCATCGGCTGGCCCAACCGCCAACGCATCCCCGACTTGAGCTTCATCGCGGCGGGCGGCTTCACACCGTTCATCGCGGCTGGGAATGGAGGCAGCGCGGACCACGTCGCTTTCGGACTGGATTCCGACCAGGGTGAAATTGCCCTCTACTCCGCAGGCCTCGCGTTGATTGACTGCGTGGCATACGGGCCGCAGTTACCGGGAGTGTCGCAGGGCCGTTGCCCCGATGGAGCCGTCACAAACCGGACGCTCGCGCTGCCAACCCCTGGCACGCCCAACGCCTGTCCGACGCCGCCGACGCCTCCGCCTCCGCCCGTCGTGATCAACCTCCTTCCGTTGAACATCATCTGGCAGTATAACACCAATGGTGTCCTGCCCGCCCCGGATTGGACTTCGCCCACTTACGACGATTCCGGCTGGAACGGCGAAGGCCAGGCGGTGTTGGGCCGGTTGCGTGCCGGCGGCTTCATCCCGGAGACGATTCTGACTCCGCTGCCCGCGATTCCCTTTAATGTACCCGTTCCCAAAATGACCTTCTATTTCAGGACCGGCTTCAACGTCCCGGCGGGAGTCAACTTCACCAGCCTGCAGATTTCCAACCTGGTGGACGACGGCGCTGTTTTCTACATTAACGGAAACGAGGTGGGCCGTTACAACATGAATCCCGGTGTTGTCCTGAGCAATACTCCCTCCAGCACCGCCGTGACGGATGCTTCCTGGCAATCGCCGACACCAGTGATCCTCAGCCCGACCAACGTCCACGCCGGGTTCAATGTGATCGCCGTCGAGGTCCATCAGGCCGCCAGCGGCACCGCGGGCGATAACATCTTCGGCATGCGTCTCAACGGGCTGATTGTGACCAACGTGGTCGTCGTTGGATCCGTCGTCCTTAACGAAATTCTCGCGGACAACGCTACCATTGCCGAACCAGACGGTTCCACGCCCGACTGGGTCGAGCTGTACAATCCCACCGCGTCGAGCATGGACCTCGGCGGCATGAGCCTCGCGGACGCCGCGGGCAACCGCTGGCTTTTTCCCGCCGGCTCAATCATCAATGGGCAGGGCTACTTTAAGGTCCGCCTGGACGCCGACCAGCCCGCTTCCACCACAAACACAGGCTTCGGCCTGAAGTCCTCCGGCGACGCGCTCATCCTCTACAACCGCGCTCCCCAGACGAACACGCCGATCGATTCACGGTCATTCGGACTGCAAATCGCCGACTTCTCCATCGGCAGAACGAACGGCGGCACGAACTGGACCCTGACCCTTCCCACCATCGGCTCCGCGAACCTCGCGGCCACCCTCGGCAACGTTTCGCAAATCAAGGTCAACGAGTGGCTCGCCGACCCGCAGCCGGGCGACGATGATTGGTTTGAACTCTACAATCCCAACCCGCAGCCGGTGGATATCAGCTTCTGCTATCTCAACGACGCTTCCAGGACACATCGACTCCCGGCTCTCTGCTTCATCGGCGCCATCACCAATGCCTGGCAGCGGTTCATTGCCGATGACACTGCGGCGCCTGCGGACCACGTTCCGTTCCGGCTCGGTGCGAGTTCGGACTCGATTGGGTTCGCCAATTCCAATGGCGTGCCCATCGACAGCGTCACCTTCGCCGCCCAGGTCCCGGATGTCTCCGAGGGCCGGCTGCCGGACGGGACAGCCACCATCCTGAAGTTCCCGGGCACTAAATCCCCCGGCGAAGCGAACTTCGTCGCGCTGACCAACATGGTCATCAACGAAGTGCTGACGCACACGGACCCGCCACGCGAGGACGCTATCGAGTTGTTCAATCCGACGGCGTCGTCCGTGAACGTGGGCGGCTGGTGGCTGAGCGATTCGCGCGCGGTGCCACAGAAGTTTCAGATCCCAGCCAGCACGCCGCCCGTGCCGCCCGGCGGCTTCCTCGTCTTTTACGAGTATCAGTTCAACAGCAGCGATACGGCGTTGCTTCCCTTCGCGTTGAGTTCCGCCGAGGGCGACGAGGTGTATCTCTCCGCCGGCAACGCCAACGGCGTGATGAACGGCTATCGCACGGTGGCTGACTTTGGCCCGGCGGCGAACGGCGTTTCCTTTGGGCGCTACCGCACGAGCGTCGGCTTCGATTTCCCGGCCATGAGCCAGCACACTTTCGGCGTGGACAACCCGGTAACGGTGGCACAGTTCCGCGCTGGCATAGGCATGGCCAACGCCTATCCCAAAGTCGGCGCGGTGATCATCAGCGAGATTATGTATCACCCGCCGGATGATTTGGTGCCCGGTGTCTCGACCAATGACAACGTCATTGAGGAATTTGTCGAACTGCGGAACACTTCCGCCAGCACCGTGGCGCTCTATGATTCGGCGTTTCCGACCAACGGCTGGCGCTTGCGTGATGCGGTGGATTTCAGATTCAACTCCTCGCACTCGATTCCGCCGGGCGGCCACTTGATCGTGGTAAGCTTCGATCCGCAAACGAACCTCACGGCGCTCGCTCAGTTCCGAACGCGTTACGGCTCGAATCTGTTTCTCGCCGGCCCCTACAGTGGCAAGCTCGACAATAGCGGGGAGAGCGTTGAACTGGTCCGGCCCGACACCCCGCAGACGAATGGCGCTGTGCCCTCGATTCTCGTCGAGAAAGTGGTCTATCAGGATCGCGGCTTGTGGCCGACGAACGCCGATGGCTTCGGCATGTCGCTCCAGCGTGTGAGCGCCTCCGGCTACGCCAATGACCCAACGAACTGGATCGCCGCCGCCCCCGCGCCTCAAGGGTCAGAAGTGGTGGACACCGACGGCGACGGCATGCCGGACGATTGGGAGGACGACCACAGCTTCAACAAGAACAGCGCGGCGGACGCAGGCTTGGATGCCGATGGGGACGGGTTGACCAATCTTGAGGAGTACCTCGCGGGCACGAATCCGCGACAGGCGGGAAGTTCGCTGGATCTCACGGCAGCCTTGAACGGCGCCACCGTCGAACTGCGCTTCAGCGCGGTCGCCGGAAGGACCTACACCATACTCTACAGCGACTCGCTGCCGGGCAGCCCGGCATGGCAGCGACTCGCGGATGTCTCCGCGCAAGGCACAACGCAAACCGTGATGGTGCCTGATCCCTCAGCCGGCACGGGTCGGCAGCGTTTTTACCGCATCGTTACCCCCGCCACTCCTTGAACCGTTGGAATCTCATGTTGAAATACGCTCGCCCTCACCCCGGCCCTCTCCCCCAGGAGAGGGAGCGCGATTTCGATCAAAGTCAGGGCAAAGCTTTTCGCCGCGACCGTCACGCTAAGAACGCGGCGAGCACGCTCCGCCTTGTGAAGCAGCCCCTCCGCGCCCCCTCTCCTGGGGGAGAGGGCTGGGGTGAGGGCGGACCAACTCTCGCGCACCTATTAAACTCCACTCGCCTTGCATGGCTGGCATTCCTCTCAGTGTTTCTTGCAACTCTCAACGCAGCGACCGCCCAGCTTCTCACCATCCAGGTCGGCACGCCCATTCTGCCGCCGACGCCGCTGGTCAATCACGCTGATGACTGGCGCTATCGCAAAGGCACCAACGAGCCACAGGGCGATTGGAAAACCGTGTCCGATGCCAGCCTCGACGCCTCCTGGCTCACCGGTCCGGGCGGCTTTGGCTACGAGGACGATGACGACGCGACAGAGCTTGATGACATGCTCAATGGCTACAACACCGTTTATATCCGCCGCATGTTTCATATCCCCGTCGGTACCGACCCGACGCGCCGCTTACGGCTCGTGATGGACTGGGACGACGGCTTCGTCGCCTACCTTGATGGTGCGGAAGTGCGGCGTTCGCCAAACGTGGCGGTGGCCAATCCGCTATTCAATTCGACCACCGTTGCCGGTCAGAACCATGAAGCGTTCGCGGGCGGCGGCGCTCCCCCCACCGCCTACGATTTGGGTCCAGTCAGCGCCTTCGGCACCGGCACTCATGTGCTGGCTGTTCATGGGTTGAACGCCGGACTGACCAGCGGCGACTTCAGTCTCATCGCTGATCTGTTGCTGGTCGGCGGATCGGGCACGACCGGAGGCGGCCCGTTGTTTGCCATCGTCAATTCGGCGAGCGTTCAACTCTCCGGCACGAACACCACTCCCGGCTCGACTCGCGTGACGGTGAATGGTGACGAAGCCGCGTTCAATCCCGACACGGGTCAGTGGGCGCGGCCGCAGGTGCTTCAACCCGGCCTGAACCATTTGTTCATCGCGGCGCTCGACGGGGCGGGAGCGATTCTGGCTTCCACCAATCGCGACGTGCTGTTGCAGACCAGCATCACCTTCGCAGGCGGAACGCTGGCCGGCGATACTGTGTGGGACGGCGGCACCGTTCGCGTGACCAACACGGTGATCGTGCCAGGCGGAGCGAGTCTGCGGATCACGAACGGCGCGGTCGTGCTCCTTTCGCCGGGAGCTTCCGTTCGTGCAACGACGAATGGCGTGCTGGCCATCACCGGAACAGAACCCACTCCCATCTTCTTTGGGCCGGTGGATGGAGCGACGCCCTGGGGCGATCTCGCGGCGCTCGGCACGAACGCCTCGCTGACGATTCAACATGCGGAAGTGGTCGCCGGCCAGGTGCGCGCCCTCCAAGGCGGTGCGGTGCGGATGGAAGATTCTGTCGCACGCGATCTGCCGGGCGCAGGCCGGGAAATCATCGCGGCGGTGGGGGGGGCCGAGCTGACGCTGCGGCGCATTTACGCGGCGCGTTTCGGCGAAGTCGATTCGCGCGACACACCGGTGCTGCTGGAAGACAGCCTGCTGGAGCGATTCGCCATCGACGGCCTGGACATCAAAACCACCAACAATGCGCCGCTCATCGTCCGCCGTACCACGCTGCGCCGGGCCGATCCGAACAACAGCAATGCCGACGCCATCGACTTCGGGCCAGGCGCCGGCACAGTGGACAATTGTTTGATCCACAGCTTCCCCGACAAAGGCGTGTCCATTGGCGGTGCGACTGGCACGCGGGTGAGTGGATCGCTGATCTACAACTGCGGCATCGGTATCTCGGCTTACGCCTCATCGAACCTCATCTTCGTCAACAACACCATCGCAGGTTGTTCCAACGGTGTTTTCTTCCGGGACAACCCCACGCCCGCGTTCGGCGCGGCCACGAACCTGATTGTATGGGGCAACACGACCAACGTGGCCATCAGCAACACTTCGACAATCGAGATCAGCTTCAGCGACATCGAGGAGGTTTTTCCCGGGCCGGGAAACATCAACAGCGATCCGTTGTTCGTGAATTCCGCCGCAGAAGATTTCCGGCTGGCTGCCGGTTCGCCCGCCATCGGGGCGGGACTGGGTGGCGGCAACATGGGCGCAACCTTTCCAGTCGGTGGCCTGCCGGGAGAGCCGCTCAATCTTGCGGCGTTGGTGATCGAAACAAACGACATCCGGCTGGCCTGGCAGGACGATTCGGAAAATGAAACGGGCTTCGAGTTGCAACGTTCCAGCGACGGCGCGGCGTGGGAGTATCTCGCGGGCGTCGGTCCCGGAATCACAGACTATGTGGACACGACGGCGGAATTGCGGCGGCGCTATTACTACCGGGTGCGGTCGTTCAATTCCGCCGGTGTCTCGCGCTTCTCCAATCCCGCCGGCGCCGCCCGCCAGGAGCCTACTCGGTTCGTCGGCGGCACGCTGCCGTTCAACACCACCTGGTCGCCCGCGGATGGAATGATTGTGGTGCTCTCCGACGTGGTGGTGCCCACGAACATCAGCCTCACGCTGCTCCCGGGCACGATGGTGAAAGTGACGAACGACGCTTCGATCATCGCAGCGGGCGGCGGCTCCATCGCCATTCAAGGGACGGCGGAAAACAAAGTGCGCTTGCTGCCGCTGGAGGGCACTAATATCTGGCGACAACTCTCTGCACAGTTCACTGACTCGTCGCTCACGATTCGCCATGCGGACATCGGCTACGCGCAGGTGTCCGTTTACAGCAACGCCGTCGGATTGCTCGAAGACAGCTTCATTCACGATTATCGCCGGGCAGGCGCGCCGATTCTTGTCGCTCCCATTGTTCTCACCCACTTCGCCGCGCCGACAACCCTCCGCCGTTGTCATATCCGCGAGTATCACGAAACGCTGTTCCGCAACGGCGTCCTCACCATCGAGGAATGTTTGTTCGAATACATCCACGGCGATGGGCTGGACTTCGACGGCGTGCAAACCGGTACCGTGCTTCGCAATTGCACGTTCCGTCACGGCCAGTTCGGAAATGTGGACGCCGTCGATGTGGGCCCCGGCGACATGCCCGGCTCGTTCGACGTGCGCATCGAGAACTGCATGATGTACGACTTCCCCTTCGACAAGGGCGTCTCGGTGGGCGACATCGGCTCCTCGCGCGGCACCATCGTCAGCAATTGCTTTATATTCTCCTGCCTGTCCGGCGTGATGGCGAAGGACCTTTGCGACGTGAGCGTGCGTAATTGCACCATCGTGGATAACCGCTGGGGACTTACCAATTACAACAAGGTGAACCCGGCTCCGACCAACAGCGGCGGCGGCATCACCACGAATACCTACAACAACATTCTCTGGAACAACGGCATCACCATCTCGATGGTCAACGACAGTCAGCTCTTCGCCGACCACAACAACTTCAGCAACACCAACTGGCCCGGCGAGGGCAACATCGATGTCAATCCGCTCTTCGTGAATCCGGCCGGGCGCGATTACCGGCTGTCGGCGAACTCACCCTGCCGCGGCACAGGCCGCGACGGCTCGGACATGGGCGCGCATTTTCCCGTGGGCGCGATGATGGCCTTGAGTCATCCACGCATTGAGGCAATCGACACTATGGGGGCGAACATGATCGTGCGCTTCTGGGCGGACAACGAGAAGACCTATTCTCTGCTGTGCAGCCCGACGATCGATAGCGGGCCGTGGACGAAGCTGGCCGATGTTCCATTGGGCGCAGTGCCACGGCTGCTCTCCATCACCAATGCCATTGCGCCTGAGAATCGATTCTACCGCGTCGTCACGCCGGCCCGACCCTGATTAACCCAGCGGGCTGGTCGCCGGAAGCAGGCAGCTTCTTCCGGGCAGACCGTACGGCAGTCGCGCGTGCTTACATTCCCGTCGATCCGCCAAGCTGCCGTGTACCAGCCTGTTAGGCTGCCGTTGAACAACCACACATCGCGGAAACATGGCTTGGCACCGGCATAGCTTCCGCAGGATGGGATGCATCAGGTTTGCCGAATGCTTTCCGTAATCTGGACGGGCGGAGCACTATTGTTTCATCCCGCAAACGGCGCTGTCCGCGCGGCAGAAACGGATCCGGAGACCCAGCGGCAACTCCAGCAACTCCGTCAGCAGAATGAATCCCTGCAGCAGCAGATGCGGCGTCAGGCGGAGACGATTGATGAGTTGAGCCGGAAGGTTTCCACTCTGGAATCCTCTGCTCAGGGTGCGAAGGCGAACACTGACAGCGAAGCCGCCGCTCCCGCGCGTTCCGGCTTTTCTTTGGGGAAAGTCCATCTCAGTGGTGGGGGCGCCGTGGGATTCTTTCATTCTCAGCCGCATGGCCAATTTCCAAATGCGGAGTTTCGCGTTGATGAGGCCAAGCTGTTCGTCGAAGCGCCGATTCTGGGCGATGTCTATTTCTTCGGAGAGATAAATATATTCAGTCGTGAAGAAGGAACGATGGCTCCAGGCGAGGTATATCTGGACGTCGAGAACCTGTCCCGTCTCTGGAAAAAGGATCGCCAGCTCAACCTGCGCATCGGACGTTTCGACATCCCGTTCGGCGAGGAATATCTGACGCGCGACGCCATTGATAATCCACTCATCTCCCGCTCGTTGGTGGATCTGTGGGGTGTCGATGAGGGCGTGGAGATCTATGGTTCGTTCGGCAAGTTTAGCTACGTCGCTGCTGTTCAAAATGGGGGGAACGATCGCGCACGTGATTTCGACGGCGACAAGTCAGTCGCCATCCGGTTGGAGGCGGATCCAACACCGTGGCTGCATCTCAGCGTCAGCGCGATGCGGACGGGCGACCTCGATGCCATTGACGACGGTGTCTCCGAACTCTGGCTTGGCCCTGGCCTTGTTTATTCGCTCGGCTCCGCGAGCACAACCAGGTTTGAAGCCAACCTGCTTGAGGGCGACCTGCAATTGAAGTTTCCACATACCACGGTGAAGGCCTTCGGCGGAGTATTGCAGTATGACGACAATGATCCTTTGGCGAACAACCGCCGCGAGATGTATTACTACTGTGTCGAGGGCACCCAAAGAATCTACAAGCGCCTCTATGGTGCCGCACGATGGAGCCAGATGTTTGGCGAGAAAGGATTTCCCGTTGCCGGTAATGGTGCCGCCGACCCCTACGCCTTCAGCAAACTGACAAAGGAGTTGTGGCTTTTGAGTGTGGGACTGGGTTATCGCTTCAGCGATCAATTGATCCTCAAGGCGGAGTATTCCTTTCAGCGTGGCAAGGAGCTGGATGGAACGTTGCGCGACCAGGAAGATATGTTCGCTGCCACGGCTGCATTTGCTTTCTAATATGCGACGATTCGCAACTCTCCTTGCTGCCGCGCTGGCCATTACCGCAGCCGCCAACGCTGGAACCATCACAGGGACGGTCCGCGCTCAAGGCAAGGAAGGCGCTCCGGATGCCGCCAGTGGTGGGAAGTATGACAGCCGCCAGTTCAAATTCGTTGAGCGCATTGATTATGCGGAGATGCACGACTTCGTGGTTTATCTCGATGGTTTCCAAGGGACGAACGTCCTCAGAACCAATCAGACAGCTCAAGTGGTAACCGATCGGAGGGTTAGCCAGAAGGGAGCCATGTTTTCACCACGTGTTCTGCCGGTGATCGCTGGCACCACAGTCGAGTGGCCGAATTACGACGACATCCTGCACAATGTCTTCTCCATCTCGGAAACAAAACCTTTTGACCTTGGTCTCTATAAACATCCCGAGGTGAAGCGCATCACGTTTGAGAAGCCTGGCCGGGTGGACGTCTTCTGCTCGATCCATAAGGCCATGAACTGCGTGATTTTGGTCCTGGAAAATCCTTATTTTGCCGCGACGGACGAACGCGGGCGCTATGTGATCCTCAGTGTCCCGCCTGGCGCCTACAAGCTAAGAGCGTGGCACGAACGCCTGCCCAGCCAGGTAAGGGAGATCACCGTGCCAGAAACCGGCGAGGTGCGGATGGACTTCACGCTCGGGATCACCAACCTGCCGAAGTATTGGACATGCGCCGGCTGCCGCGTCCATCGCATCTCAGCTTCCAGACCAAGGTGCTCATCCCGACGGTAAGCATTATGGTGCTGCTCGTTGCTGTTACGATGTGGGTGGTCAACCGGCGAATCAGCCGTCAATTGCAGCACGAGGCGGTACAATCGCTGGTCACCGCCGAGGCTGTTTTCAAGAATACGCTGGGCATTCGCACCAAAAACCTGCTGCTCCGGTTTCGGAACCTTCCCAATGAGCCGCGGTACCTGGCGGCGTTGCAGACGGCCGATTCGAAGACCATCCAGCATTTCCTGGAGGAACTGCTGGGCGGGGAACTCGACGGCCAATTGCTCCAATACAAAACCGCCGATGGCCGCTTAATCGCCAACGCCCGCGCCAGTTCCATGTTCGATCTGACGGAATTCGAGCAACGCAGCCGCCCCTCCGTGAACAAGGCAATCGCGGGCGATGGGAATGTGGATACGCTTCGTGTGAGCCTGCGTCTGTTCGATGTTGTGTCTGTTCCGGTGTCGTTCAACCGGCAACTTCTCGGCGTGCTGACGTTCGGCACAGAGATTGGCCAACCGGAAGCCGCCGATTTGAGCCAGACCACTCGCTGCGGGGTGGTGCTGCTCGCGGAAAACAGCGTCGCCGCGGCTTCGTTGCAGCAGGACGATCTCTTCCAACAATGCGTGGCTTTGTTCGGGGCCGTGTCCAGGATTACCTCGGCTCCGTCCGCTCAAGCTGAAAGACCGGTCGAGCAAATCACGCTCCCGGAACATCACTTTCTGGGCCTGGTCGGCACCTTCGCTTCCTTAAGCGGCGATCCCGGCCTCGGTTACGTGCTGCTTTATCCCCAGGAACCGGCCCTGCGGGACCTTCAGGCCACCCGCCGCACCATTGTCTGGGTCAGCTTCGTTGGAATTCTCCTCAGCACGGCCATCATCTGGTGGCTGGTCCGGCGTGTCACCCGGCCGCTGCGCCAACTGCGCGACAGCGCCGAGGCCGTAGGGCGCGGTGACTTCTCGCGTCGCGTCGAAGTCAATTCCGGCGACGAGTGTGGTGAACTGGCCGGCGTGTTCAACCAGATGACTTCGAATCTGGAGTCCTCCCGATCCCAATTGGAAAAGACCGTCGAAACACTCAAGAGTACCCAGGCGCAACTCGTCCAAAGCGACAAACTCCGGGCCATCGGCACGCTCGCGGGCGGCATCGCACACGACTTCAACAACATTCTCGGCGCCATTCTTGGCTTCGGCGAACTGGTTATGGAAGATATTCCCGCCAACAGCCGTACCGCGCGCAACATGAGCCAGATCGTCAAGGCGGGCCAGCGCGCCAAGGACCTCGTGCGCCAGATTCTCGCCTTCAGCCGTCAAAGCGAGCCGCAGCGCGTGGCCGTGAAGTTGAGCAGCATCATGGATGAAGCGTTGAAGCTGCTCCGCGCATCCATCCCCGTGACCGTAGCTATCCAGTCACGCGTCAATACCACGGCTGATACGGTTGTGGCCGACCCCACCCAGCTTCATCAAGTGCTGATGAACCTCGGGACCAACGCCAGCCACGCGATGCGCCAGACAGGCGGCACGCTCACCGTCGCGCTTGACGATTACACCGTGCCTGAGTCTGGCGCCGCCGAAATTCCGCGTCTCAAGCCCGGTGCGTACTTGCGTCTTAATGTGACGGACACCGGGCACGGCATGCCTCCGCATGTCTTGGAGCGTATCTTCGAGCCGTTCTTCACCACCAAGCCGGTCGGCGAAGGCACGGGCCTTGGCCTTTCAGTCGTCCACGGCATCATTGAGAATCATAGAGGCGAAATCACCGTGCTCAGCCAGCCTGACAAAGGCACGACGTTCTCCATCTTCCTGCCGAAAGCCGAAGCACCGCAGGGCCAGCCCGGGAAAGCGGTTGAACCTGTCCATGGCAACCGCGAGCGCATTCTCGTGGTGGATGATGAAGAACCGCTCGTCAACATGATGCAGCAAAAACTAACCCGGCTTGGCTACGAGGTCGTCGCACACCACGACAGCGTCAGGGCACTGGAGGCGTTCCAGGCCGCGCCGGGAAGTTTCGACGTGGTCATCACCGACCACACCATGCCGCGCTTGACCGGCGCCGATCTGGCGCGGGAGATAATTCGCCTCCGCGCCGATACGCCCATCATCCTGTGCAGCGGCTCCGGCCAGGCGCTCATTACGGCAGGTCGTCTGCGCCCGACGGTGCGCGAATGTGTCCTCAAGCCCGTGAATTTCGGCGAGTTGAGCCGCAGCATCCGGCGCGTGCTCGAAGCCAAGCCCGACTTCGAAGGGAAACAGCCCTAGGAAAAGCCAAGCGGAATCTTATGCAACGAGTCCTGATCATCGACGACGACGAACAAGTGCGCGCTCTGCTCTATGAGATTCTCGACCGGGCCGGCTTTGAAGTGATGGAAGCTGCCAATGGCGCCGAGGGTTTGAAACTCTACCGCAGCCAGCCCACGGATCTGGTCATCACTGATCTCATCATGCCAGAGAAAGAAGGCGTCGAGACCATCATGGAATTGCGCGACCAATTTCGAGACGCCCGCATCATCGCCATCTCAGGCGGCCAGCGAACCGGCGGGCGCGACTATCTCCCCATCGCCGCGCGGTTGGGTGCCCGTCGCACGGTGGCCAAGCCATTTTCCCGCCAGGAGATTCTGGAAGCCGTGCGCGAAACGCTGGCGGCTTGAGCCGGATTTGGAGCGCCGATCTCCGATCCGGCACGAACAGGTGTGTCGCCAGGGTGCCGGGTCTGAGCCTTGCGCTCCTTATTTCGGGAGCAACTCACTGACGAGCGACTTCTCTTCCTTCAACTCATTCTCAGTCGCGGTGATCTTTGCGCGGCTGAAGTCATTCACCGGGACGCCTTGAACGATCTCCCATTTGCGGCCGTCGCTGCGGATCGGATAGCTGAAGATGAGTCCCTTCTCGATGCCGTAGCTGCCGTCGGAACAAACCGCCACGCTGAACCAGTCGCCCGATGCCGTGGGCGTCGTGAGGCGGCGCACGGTATCGATGGCCGCATTCGCTGCGCTGGCGGCGCTGCTCAGACCACGAGCCTCGATGATCGCCGCGCCGCGCTTCTGGACAGTCACGATGAAGTCCTTCTCGAGCCACTCCCGGTGGCCAATGACGTCCGTGACGGGACGGTTTTGAATCCGCGCGTTGAAGAAGTCAGGATACATTGTCGAGGAGTGGTTGCCCCAAACACAGAGGTTGGTGACGGCCTCGACAGGCACGCCGGCCTTCTTTGCGAGTTGAGTGCGCGCGCGGTTCTCATCCAGTGCCGTCATGGCGAAGAAGCGGTCGCGTGGCACGCTGGCAGCGCTGTTCATCGCGATGTAGGCATTCGTGTTACAGGGGTTGCCTACGACCAACACTCGGATATCGCTCGCCGCATGGGCGGCGATGGCCTTGCCCTGGCCGGTGAAAATCTTGCCGTTGGCCGTGAGAAGATCCTTGCGCTCCATGCCGGGACCACGCGGGCGCGCTCCCACGAGCAACGCCCAGTTCACGCCACGAAAGCCCTCGTTCGGATCGCTGGTGGGCACACAGCCCTTGAGTAACGGAAACGCACAGTCTTCCAATTCCATGATAACTCCGTTGAGCGCCTTCATGGCTTTCTCGTCGGGGATTTCGATGAGATGGAGGATAACCGGCTGGTTCGGGCCAAGCATGGCGCCAGAGGCGATCCGGAAGAGCAGCGAGTAGCCAATCTGGCCGGCAGCGCCGGTTACGGCCACGCGAATGGGTGCGGTGTTCATAATCTGTTAAAGAGTGGCGACTATAGGAAGGCTGTTTCCGTGGACGCAACCATGAATTCGGGGTTGGCGCCACATTCCGAGGCAATGCGGCATTGAATCGCACGCGCCGGGCTGGCAACGTCCTCGGCCATGAGTCATTTGGCCCGCGCCCGCTCCGTATTCAACATCGAACTGGCCGCACTGAAGGCGGTGCGTGCCCGACTCGATCA
>Ga0187893_10003940_pt1 | contig 29077 bp, 24 predicted proteins | sample MA1701074metaG_FD_139574 | JGI IMG/M metagenome (GOLD analysis project Ga0187893, IMG submission 139574) | White microbial mat communities from a basaltic lava cave in the Kipuka Kanohina Cave System on the Island of Hawaii, USA - MA170107-4 metaG ...
CTTCGGGTGCGAAAAGGTGACGCGCGCGATTCCGTTCGCGGTGTCGACAAACGCGTTGCCGGCTTCGACAACCGGTTGTGGGGCCATCTGGAAGTCCGTGTGGCAGGCGGTGTTAACGTAGCGAAGCGCGCGGCTGTTGCAACGCACGGGGTGGTCGAATAATCTCCGCTACCAGCCCTTCGCAACGTTTAGACTGATCGAATGAACCCAGCGGCATCACGACCTCAGGAGGCACCAGACCCGCCGGAACTGATGGCGGAATTCGAGGCTCGTCTCGACCGCGGCGAGACGATCGAGCCCAAGGACTGGATGCCGGAGAAGTATCGCAAGCAGCTCATCCGGATGATGTCGCAGCACGCACATTCGGAGATTGTCGGCATGCTGCCGGAGGGGAACTGGATCACGCGGGCGCCGTGCTTGCGTCGCAAAATCACGCTGCTCGCCAAGGTGCAAGACGAGGCCGGGCACGGGCTCTACATTTATTGCGGCACTGAAACGTTAGGCATCGGCCGCGAGGAGCTTGTTGATCAACTCCTCACAGGCAAGGCGAAGTACTCGAGCATCTTCAATTACCCCACGCTCACGTGGGCCGATATTGGCGTAATCGGATGGTTTGTCGATGGTGCCGCGATCGTCAACCAGACCATGCTGGCCAAGACGTCGTACGGCCCGTACGCGCGCGCGATGATCCGCATTTGCAAGGAAGAAAACTTTCACAAGCGTCAAGGCTACGAGATCTGCAGCGTCCTCGCGGCCGGAACGCGGGCGCAGCGCGACATGGTGCAAGACGCAGTGAATCGCTGGTGGTGGCCGTCGCTCATGATGTTCGGGCCATCTGATAAAGATTCGCCTAACAGCGCAGAGCTGATTCGCTGGCGCGTGAAACGCGAGAGCAACGACACGCTGCGGCAGCGCTTCGTCGATCTCACAGTCCCGCAAGCTCGCGCGATCAACGTCTCGCTCCCCGATCCCGATCTCAGGTACAACGCCGAGACCGAGCGCTGGCATTTCGGTGAAATCGACTGGGACGAGTTCTACCAGGTAATCAAAGGCAACGGGCCATGCAACCGCGAGCGTCTCGCCGCGCGACGCTCGGCGCACGATGACGGCGCTTGGGTGCGCGACGCGGCCGCGGCCTATGCGCACAAGCGCTCGGCCGTGAGCGCAGCCTAACGAATGACGCCGGACGACGGCCAGGTGCCGGGCAACGACACGCAGTGGCCGCTCTGGGAAGTCTTCACGCAGGAAGGTGAAGGAGCGCCACACGAACACGCGGGGAGCGTGCATGCCGTGGACGCGGAGCACGCGCTGCAGAACGCGCGGGATGTGTACGCCCGCCGCGGGAAAGTGGTGAGCATCTGGGTGGTGCCTAGCGAGCAGATCATTGCGTCAGCGCCGGGCGATGCCGGTCCCCTCTTCGACCCCGGCAATGACAAACCCTATCGCCACCCGCAGTTCTACAAGGTCCCACGCGGCGTTCGTGTCGAATAAGCACATGACATCCGGCACGTGGGTCCCGGGCAAGCGCTCGGATACAGCGACGTCAGGCATCGCGAGCGATCCGCACGTCACCTACCTGCTGCGTGTCGCGGACGACCGGCTCGTGCTCGGGCATCGTCTCTCCGAATGGTGCGGCCACGCGCCGATCCTCGAGGAGGACATCGCACTCGGCAACTTCGCGCTGGATCTGATCGGCCAGGCGTCGGCGCTGCTCAAGCACGCCGGCGGGATCGAAAGTAAGGGTCGCAGCGAAGACACGCTGGCGTACTTCCGCGACGCCGTCGAGTATCGCAATTGCTTGCTGGTGGAGCTGCCGCGCGGCGACTTCGCGATGACGCTCGTCAGGCAGTTCCTGTTCGACGCGTACGACGTGCTCTTGCTCGAAGGTCTCGTAACGAGTACCGACAAGACGTTAGGTGGCATTGCCGCGAAGGCCGAAAAGGAGGCGCGCTATCACTTGCGCCATTCCGCCGAGTGGGTGCGCATGCTCGGCGACGGGACGGCGGAGAGCCACGGCCGAGCGCAGCGAGCGCTGAACGATCTATGGACGTACACGCCGGAGCTCTTTGCCGTTGACGACGTAGATCGCGCCATTGTTGAACGTGGAATCGGCCCGGATCCCGTGGGATTGCGGGATCGTTGGCGAGCGACAGTGCAGCGCGTCGTTAGTGACGCGACCCTAACGCTACCGCCTGACGAGCATGCGGCGACCGGCGGACGGACCGGACGCCATACTGAGCACCTCGGGCGCATGCTGTCTGACATGCAGAGCCTGGCGCGGGCGCACCCGGGGGCGACGTGGTGATGCTGGCCGCCAATGACGTTTGGACGTGGCTCGAGGACGTCAAGGACCCCGAGGTTCCAGTGCTGAGCGTCGTCGAGCTCGGAATCGTGCGCGAGGTGCGCATTGAGGACGCGGGCGTCACCGTGACGATCACGCCGACGTATTCGGGGTGTCCGGCGATGCTGGAGATCGAGCAGGAGATCGTGCGCGCGTTAGGTGCGCGCGGCGTGGAGGGCGTGCGATTGGAAACCGTCTATGCGCCGGCCTGGACGACGGACTGGATCAGCGACGCGGCGAAGCAGAAGCTGGCCGCCTACGGCATCGCACCGCCGTCGACGGTGGCGGAGGAGCCTAACGTCGTCGCGATTCAGTCACGCAGGTCTGCGGCTGGTCGCTCAGCCGTGGCGTGCCCCTACTGCGGGTCACACGAGACCGAGCTTCGATCTCAGTACGGATCGACAGCATGCAAAGCGATTCAGTTCTGCCGGTCCTGCCAGCAGCCCTTCGAGGAATTCAAGACGTTCTAGGCGTCAGGGCTGGCTCGTCGGTCGCCTGATCGCGACGCCAGGCATCACGTTAGGCACGACATTACCGTTCCGCACGACGGGCGTGCCGTTGACGAGAACGAAGGGGATTCCTTCCGGCGCCTGTTTCGGCCGCTCGTACGTCGCGCGATCGATCACGCGTGCCGGGTCGAAGACGGTGATGTCTGCGTCACTCCCTACGTTGAGGCGGCCTTTCGTGCGCATCTGCGGGACCCAGCGCTCGAGGCGCCGCGCGGGGAGGAGTGTCATGCGCTTGATCGCCTGCATGAGCGAGAGCTTTTGCTCCTCCCGCACGAACTTGCCTAACACGCGGGCATATGTCCCGGCGCCGCGTGGATGGCCGGCGTTCTCGCCCAGTGGAACGGCGTCGGACGCCACAAGCACGGTCGAATCGCGTAAGGCGGCATCGATCGCTTCCTGCGGGATCACAAAGGCGACGATGGGCCCGCCAGTCCGGCGATGGGTGGCGAAGCTTTCAGGCGTTAGGCGCTCTCCGGTCGCGAACCACATGATGTCGCGCTCGGTGATGCCGAGGCGCTGCTGCCAACCAGGATCGAAGATCGCGGCTCTGATGTCCGTGGATGCGGCTTCGTACGGATAGAATTCTGTCGTCACGTCGACGCCGCGCGCCTTGGCACCGGCGATCATCTCCAGCGCGACGCCGGTCTGACGCAGCCCGGTGCTCGTGACATGAACGATGTGCAGGGAGGCGCCCGTCGTCGCCGCATCCGCGATCACTTCCTGCGTGGCGTCGAGCGTTCCCTGATTGACCGTTAGGCTTGCGTGGCGGATGTGCACGAAGATCGTGATGGGCCGCGCGAGCCACTTCCTGAAAGACGCGAAAGATCTCGTCGCGGCCGGCGCCCGGCACGTACGCGAGCCCCATGCCGACGCCGAGCGCTCCGTCATTCAAGTTGCTGGCAATGTGCCTAACTATAGTTTGGATCTCGGCGTCATTGGCGGTGCGATAGACGCCTGGATTACCGGCCTCCAACGTGTCCTGTGCCGTGCGAGCAAGCGCGAGATCCCCGCGAGTCACAACGGACATGCGTCGAGCGCCACCGTGAGAAGCCGAGGCGCCGAAATTCACGAGAGTGCGGCCCTCGCGCGCGGCATACCATGCGCGGACCACCGGCGCGCCGCCCTCTAGCTCCAACGCCGTCGTCACGCCGTCCATCGCGGCGAAGCGATATCCCTCCGCGTCTTGCCAGTGATCGTGCAGATCGATGAAGCCTGGTGCGACGACGAAGCCACGAGCGTCGATCGTGTCGCGGCCGACGATCGGCGCCGCGCTGATCGCGACAACCTTGCCCGCGGTGATCCCGACGTTACGAGGAGCGTCCAACCCAGATTCCGGATCCATCACGCGTCCGTTCAGGATCACGCGATCATGTACTGTCTGCGCGTCGAGCGATCCGGTGATCAGCGTAAGCAGCAGCGCAATTCGACGGACCATGCGCAGCGTCACGTCGCGAGCATGTCGCGCATGCGCTGCACGATCATCTCCACGTTAGGCACGACGGCAGCCATGAGCGCCGGATGGTACGGCGTCGGAACGTCGGGAATCGCAATCCGCTCGACAGGCGCGTCCAGCTGCCAGAACGCCTCACTCGCCACAGTCGCCGCGATTTCGGCGCCGAATCCAGCCGTCATCGTATCCTCGTGTACGATCAGACAACGCCCCGTGCGACGCACGGAGTCGAGAACCGCCTCACAGTCCCATGGTGCGACCGTGCGCAAGTCGATAATGTCGACCGCTGCACCAACGGCATCGGCGGCTTCCAGCGCGCGATGCAGCATCGCGCCCCAGGTGACAATCGTTAGGGCGTCGCCTTCGCGCACGAGGCGCGCCTTGCCGAACGGGAGAACATAGTCGTCGCCGGGATAGGGCGCGCTCCCGTCGCTTGTCATCAGCAGCGAGCGGTGCTCGAAAAAGATCGTCGGATTCTCGCCGCGCATGGCGGCGCGCAAGAGTCCCACGGCGTCCGCTGCGTTGGACGGGATTGCGACCTGCCAGCCAACCGCGTGCGCCCAGGTGACCTCACCCGTTACGCTGTGCCACGGATCGCCGACGTCCTTGCCGAAGCCGCCCGGCATCCTAACGACAATGGGTGCGCAGAAACGATTCGCGGTACGCCAGCGCAGCGTACCGCAATTGTTCAAGTGTTCGTGGGCGGGATCGGCATACTTCCTAAACTGAATCTCGGGAACCGGCATCAAACCGGCGATCGCCATGCCGACCGCACGGCCGATGATCCCTTCCTCACTAAGTGAGGTGTCAAAGACGCGCGCCGCGCCGAATTCCTTCTGCAGTCCTTCGCTGACGAGGTGCACGCCGCCCTTGACGCCAACATCTTCGCCGAAGACAAGCGCCTTCGGATTGCGCGCCAGCTCGCTACGCAGCGTGCGCCTAACAGCCTCGGCGAAGAGAACGCGCGGTCCACTATCATCCGGCGTCGCTGAGCCACCTAACGCGGCACGGTCGGCATGCGAAAGACCACCCGTGACCGCGCAGTCGCCCTCGCGCGCGGGCTCGGCGTATACAAAACGGCGGATCGTGGCGGGGTCCGGCGCTGGACGCGCACGCGCCGCGTCGAGCGCGTTGTCCACGTCCTTGCGAACCCGGGCCTCGATATCGCCCCACTCACGCTCGCTGATCGTGGCCGGAACGAGGAATGCCTTGAGACGCGGGAGCGGATCGCGAGCCCAGTCAGCCGCGATCTCGGCTTCGCTGCGATAGCCGCGCTGATTGTCCGGTCCCGAGTGACTCGACAGCCTCGGTACCGTTAGGTGCACCAGCGCGGGACCAGCGCCGCCACGCACGTGGTTGACGGCCTCGCTCAGCAGGCGGGCGGTCTCGGCTGGATCGCAGCCGTCGCCATCGAGCACGAGCAGATTGGCGAATGACGCCAGGTTGGCGGCGATATTGCCGTTTGGAGTCTGGAACTCTCCATGCACCGAGATCCCCAACCCGTTGTCTTCGATGCAAAAGAGGAGCGGCAGCTTGAGCGTGGTCGCGATCGTGAGCGAGGACCAGAATCCGTTCGTCGCGACGGAAGCATCGCCGCCCGTCACCAGCCCGATGGCTCGGCGCCACGAAGCGTCGCCAAGGACGTCACGGTAGTATGTGATCGCCTGTGCCCAGCCGGCCGCAGGCGTGAACTGCGAGCCGACATCACCCGACATCGGCAGCACGAGCGGTCCGCGCTCGTTAGGCATGTTACAGACGACGCCGATGTCACGCCCGTCGCTGAAGCCGCCCGATCGACCTAGCGGGCTGGCGAGCGCGTCCTCCAGTGACAAACCGAGCGACAGAAGGAGCGGGCGCGACCGGTAGTACGCGCCCACGCCGTCGTGCTCGTGCGTGATCATTGTGCCGAGAATGGCCTGCGCGACTTCGTGTCCCCGCGCCGAAAACTGGTAGAGGACCACGTGGTCCTTGGGGACTTTGGCGCGATTGCGGTTTGTGGCTTCCTCGACCTCGTCCAGAGCGCGCGACGCGAGAGAGTCGTAGACAACCTTGCGCCAGTCGATGGCGGCTGGGACGTCAGCTACCTCGCGGGTACGCTGGGAGCCGTGACCGTCGGAATCGTTCGCGCTGCCGGATCGCCCGTCGCCGCCGGTGGGGCGGGAACCGGGTGCGGCCGGCGGGTTTTCGACCGTTCTATTCTTTGCGCGAGGGCGTGAGGCCATGAAAATGGAGTCGCCAAAACTGCCGCAAATCTAAGTCTCGCCCGCAGACGCCGTGCACGAGGCAGGGGCAACCCCGTGGTCGCAATAGGCCTTAAGCCATGGGCTTAGGCCATAGCGATGCAGCATGGATTCGGCGAGCGATCCGCAGGTGGTCATTTGACCGCGCCTGCAGCAGTTTGACGGCTCTAAACCCGCCAGCGTCCCGCATCTCACAGTGCGAGCCGCACCCGCCCGATAACAGCTCAGTTCATGCCCGCGTCAGCCAGCCGCTTGCTATCAGCATGATTCCGAGAAATCGCATAATTGCCGCTCGGGTCCGTCGCAGCGCCGCGCGTACCCTAATTGCCGCAGCATTGGCGGCCTGCGCGAGCCAATCTGGGGACCGCGCGCTGGAGCGCGTGCTTCTGGCTGAAGATGCGCGGCCGACTGACGCGGCCGGCCTCGCCCCCATCTTCTCTGCGTTACACGACACCTCGGCGTCGACAACCCTGCGCGCAGCGATTCGGGCTGTCGGACGATTGCAGCGCCCAGGGTTCGTCGATTCGGTGTCGCCGTTTCTCTCGCATTCGGACGCGGCGTTTCGCATGGAAGCGGCGAATGCAATCGCGCAGAGCGTGCAACCGGGAACTGATACCGCCGCTGTCACCCTAGCGCGCACGCTGTTGCTCGCCCGACTGGGCGCCGCAGCGCTGGACGCCGAGGGCGGTGTTGTCGCACGGAGCGTTGGGCGCCTCCCACACCAATCGCCAGCAGTGGCTCAGGACGTCGCCGAGCGCATCGCGCAAGCCGTGATGGCATCCAGCGAGTCGCCGGCACCGTCGTGCGAGCGTAGCGTTAGGGCGGCTCCGTTGCCGGCCAGCGTGAGTGCGTCGCTGCTCTTCGGCGCCATGCACGGGATCTACAGCGTCGCGCGACGTGCCCGCGCGCTCTCATGCGGCGCGCACACACTCGCTCTCAGTGTGCTGGGATTCACGGCGGCGGGCGACTCGGCGGCCTGGGTCCGGGAGCTTGCTTTGCTTGCGCTGCAGGCAGCGAATCGAATCGACGGCGCGACGTTGAGCACCGCTGCCCGCGACGCTGATCCGCGAGTACGCCGGCTCGCCATGCGACTGCCGCGCGACCTCCCGGTCGGCGCGGCGGTCTCGCTCGTGACCGGCGGACTCGATGACACCGCGGCGACAGTTCGCATCGACGCCGTACGTGCACTTGTCGCGCTGCGCGCACCGCAGAGCTGCGGACTTGCCCTTCGCGCCCTTCGTGACCCGGAACCTCATGTACGTAGTGAAGCGATCGACGCAACGGCGGCGGCATGTGACAGCATCCTCGTCACGCCGCTGCTCGATACACTCGTTAGGCGGCTGCCTCCCGACACTACTGACGTCGCCAACGGCAGCTGGCACGCTTCGGCCCGCGCACTCATCGCGCTGGCTCGTTTGTCACCTGTACGCGCCCGCGGACACTTCCCGCGCTTCGCTCAACACCCAGTGTGGCAAGTGCACGCCGCACTCGCTGCCGCCGCCCGAGCGTCGGGAGACACGGCGCAACTGCTGCAGTTGCTGCGAGATCGCGATTCCAATGTGCGCGAGGAGACGATCACGCTGCTCGCACAACTCGGGCCTACGCTCCGAGAGCAAGGAATCAGGAGCGGTCTCGCCGACAGCGCCTATCAAGTCGTGCTCGCCGCGGCGAGCGCGGCCAAGGATGCACAAACCGCCGACGTTCAATCGCTCAAAGGTGCGCTGGATCGCCTAACGGCGCGCGGTCAGGAGACCTCGCGCGACCCGCGGCGCGAGCTGCTCGAGCGCATCGCCGAACGCGGCTCCGCGGCCGATACGGGAGTGCTCAGTCCGTACGTCGCGGACTTCGATATCGTCATCGCGCGGCGCGCTGCGGATGTCATGTCACGCTGGACCGGTCGGCAGGTCGCCGCGACACCACGACCGCTGGCCCACCGCGCCGAAACGCTCGCGGACCCGGCGCCGACGCACTTGCGCATCACCCTCTCGGCCGCGGGCGGGGGCGGCGTCATCCTCGTTAGGCTCTATCCGGTGGAAGCTCGCGCGACGGTCGCGCGCGTCGTCCGGCTGGCAGCGGCGGGGCACTATGATGGACGCACGCTGCATCGCGTCGTACCGAACTTCGTGATCCAGGGCGGTAGCCCTGATGCCAGCGAGTACGTTGGCGACGGACCGTTCATGCGCGACGAATTGGGTCTCCGCTCGCACACGCGCGGAACACTCGGGATCTCCACCCGCGGACGCGACACCGGCGACGCGCAACTCTTCATCAACCTCGTCGACAATTTCCGCCTGGATCACGACTACACGGTGTTCGGCGAAGTCGTGGACGGCTTGGACGTCGTCGATCGCATCGAAGCGGGCGCAGTGTTGCGCTCCGTGAACGTCGTCGCCGGAGCTCGTTGAGCGCGCGGCCGCCCGCTCTCCACGACTAGATTTACGCCGCGCGCTCACCCAAGGCGCGGCTATCACCAGGCACGAGAAGAGATGCCAAACGTACTTAGCGAACAGGCCGACGGCGTCCTCACGATCACGCTGAATCGTCCTGAAGTCCTCAACTCATTCAACGCCGAGATGGCGGCGGCGCTGTACGACGCACTCGGCACCGCCGCGAGCGACGCTGACATACGCGCAGTGCTCCTCACCGGCGCGGGACGCGCGTTCTCGGCTGGACAGGACCTCGCCGGCGTACCTAACGACGCGCTCGGCGAGTTCGACATCGGCGCGATCGTTAGGACACAGTACAATCCGATCATCAAGAGCATTCGCGAGCTGGAGATGCCGGTCGTCTGCGCCGTGAACGGTGTGGCAGCCGGCGCCGGCGCGAACCTCGCGTATGCCTGCGACATCGTACTCGCTGCCCGGGAAGCGAATTTCATTCAGGCTTTCTGCAAAATCGGTCTCATACCGGACAGCTCGGGGACGTTCTTCCTTCCGCGACTCGCCGGCTTCGCCCGTGCGTCAGGGATGGCGTTGTTAGGCGACAAAGTGAGCGCCGAGCAGGCGCGCGACTGGGGCCTCATCTGGCAGGTCGTCGACGGCGCTGAGCTGATGCAGCGCGCGCGTGACCTCGCGCGGCAGCTCGCGACGCAACCGACGCGCGCCTTCGCCCTCACCAAACGCGCGCTGAACGCGTCCCTCACGAACGACCTCGCGGCGCAGCTCGACGTCGAGGAACAGCTGCAGCGACAAGCCGGCCGCACGCGCGACTTCGCCGAGGGCGTGCGCGCCTTTCTCGCGAAGCGGCCGCCGGTATTCGAGGGGCGTTAGGCTAGGGATGGTGGAACGCAAGCATGTTGTCGGCGTGTTGGGGGCAGGCACGATGGGCGCCGGCATCGCCCAGGTTGCCGCGCTCCGCGGGCACACAGTCGTTCTCGCGGACACGCAGTCCGGTGCCTGTGATGCTGCTCGTGACCGCATCGTCAACGCGCTCGCGCGAGAAGTCGAAAAGAAGCGACTGCAGCGGGCCGACGCCGACAGCGCTCTCGAGCGACTCCTTCTCACGCACGTGGACTCAGCGCGCGCCTACGATGCCTTCGGCGCGTGCGACATTGTGATCGAGGCGATCGTGGAGCAGCTCGACGCCAAGCGCACGGCGTTTCGCCAGCTCGAAGCCGCCGTGCAGGACGATTGCATCCTGGCGAGCAACACTTCCTCGCTTTCGATCGCCGCGATCGCCGCCGCCTGTCAGCGACCGGAGCGCGCGTTAGGCGTACACTTTTTCAATCCCGCCACCGTCATGCCCCTCGTGGAGATCGTCCCCGGTGTGCGCACGGATGCCGGGGTCGTCGCGGCGGCGCGCGGCGTCGTGGACGGCTGGGGGAAGACAACCGTGCTCGCGCTCGATACGCCGGGCTTCATCGTGAATCGCGTGGCGCGACCCTACTACGGCGAAGCGCTGCGCATCCTCGACGAAGGACTCGCCACCACCAGTGACATCGACTGGGCGATGACGGCGTTAGGTGGCTTTCGCATGGGCCCATTCGAGCTGATGGATTTCATCGGCCACGATGTGAACTACGTCGTCACCGAGAGCGTCTGGACCGCCCTGTACTACGATCCGCGCTTCAAACCTTCGTTGACACAACGACGATTGCTGGACGCGGGCCTGCTCGGCAAGAAATCAGGACGCGGGTTCTACGACTACGCGGCCGGCGCCCAGCGACCGGCAGCGAAGGAAGATCGTGCGTTAGGTGCCGCGATTCTGAGTCGAATCCTGGCTATGCTCGTGAATGAGGCTATCGACGCCGTCTACCACCGGATAACGACTGTCGCCGATATTGAAGTCGCGATGACAAAGGGGATGAACTACCCGAATGGTTTGCTTGCCTGGGGGGAAGCGATCGGCCTCGACAACGTGCTCACCGAGATCGACAGGCTGCATGCCGAGTATCATGAGGACCGATATCGAGCGAGCGCGCTCTTGCGGCGAATGGTTCGCGAACGCGCGAGTTTCTTCCATGAGTGATCGCAGCAACGTCACGGCGGCGGCACAGCCTAACGCGCAGCAGCTGGCTGAGCATGTTCAGCAGGCGATGCTCGCGCGCGACACGTTTAGCCGCTGGCTCGGCGTGGAAGTGCTGGACATTGGACCGGGCACCTGCACGCTGCGAATGACGGTTCGCGCGGAGATGCTGAACGGCTTTGGCGTGGCGCACGGCGGCATCGTGTTCTCCGTCGCCGATTCGGCATTCGCCTTCGCGTGCAATACGCATGGGCGTGTCACCGTCAGCATCGAGAACTCTATCACGTACCCTGCCGCAATACGCGAGGAAGATGTTCTCACCGCTGTGGCGCGAGAGGAAGCGGCGTCTGAGCGGTTAGGCTATTATCGAGTGGACGTCACGCGCCAAGGCGGCGAGCTGGTCGGCTTGTTCCGCGGGACCGCATATCGCACGCTCAAGGAACATTTCCCGGTGGCGCCTAACGACACGGCCGTACCCAGTCCGTCATGACACGCAAACTTCCGCAGGACGCCTTTCTCGTTGATGGCGTGCGCACGGCGATCGGCGCGTTCGGTGGTAGTCTGGCGCAGGTGCGACCGGACGATCTGGCCGCGCATGTCATCGGCAAACTCCTGGAGCGCTATCCCGGCTTCGAGCGCGAGCAGATCGCCGACGTCGTGCTCGGCTGCGCGAACCAGGCCGGCGAGGACAATCGCAACGTGGCGCGGATGGCGCTATTGCTCGCCAACGTGCCGCTGTCGATTCCCGGCCAAACTATCAATCGTCTCTGCGCTTCAGGACTGACTGCCGTCGCGACAGCCGCCGCCGGCGTTAGGCTCGGCGACGGCGACGTGTACCTGGCCGGTGGCGTGGAGAGCATGACGCGCGCGCCGTACGTCATGTCCAAAGGTTCGACGCCATTCGCCCGCGACGCCCAGCTGTTCGACACATCGATCGGCTGGCGCTTCGTGAATCCCAGAATGCGCGAGTGCTATGGCACAGACGCGATGGGCGAAACGGCCGAGAATGTCGCCGAGCGCTATGGCATCGCGCGCGCCGATCAAGACGCGTTCGCAGTTCGCTCGCAGCAAAAGGCCGCCGATGCCGTGGGACGCAAACGGCCGGCACTGGAGATCGTGCCCATCAGCGTACCAGGGGCGAAGAAAGGTCTCACGCTCGATTTCGCGCACGACGAGTTTGCAAAGCCGGATACAACAATGGAAGCGTTAGGAAAGTTGCGTCCCGCGTTTCGGCACGACGGCAAGGGATCCGTCACGGCTGGCAACTCGTCAGGCATCAACGACGGTGCCGCCGCTCTACTCGTCGCCTCCGAGGACGGAGCCAAGGCCTTAGGCGCGGCGCCGCTGGCGCGCATCGTTGCCACCGCCAGCGCCGGCGTAGAGCCGCGTGTCATGGGGATCGGCCCGGTGCCCGCCACACGCAAGGTGCTCGCGAAAGCGGGTCTCAACCTGGAGGACATGGCGGTGATCGAGCTGAACGAGGCCTTCGCCGCACAGGTGCTGGCCTGCACACGCGAGCTGGGTTTGCCGGACGACGATCCGCGCGTGAATCCCAACGGCGGCGCCATCGCGCTGGGTCACCCGTTAGGCATGTCCGGCGCGCGCCTGGCGCTCACCGCGGCGCTCGAGTTGCGCGAGCGTAAGGCACGCTATGCGCTCTGCACGATGTGCGTCGGCGTAGGGCAAGGTGTCGCGATGATTCTCGAGCGCGTGTAGGCAGGAGCCTACGGCGCGCGGCTCGGCGTTTCGCGGACCTGCGCCTCCACCCAGCGTACAAGGGCAGGATGCGGAAGCAGCGCCGCACCTGAGTACACGATCGGCAGGCCCTCCAGGTCCTTCACGAGGGTGCTGCGCGTGATCTTGCCGCGCGAAATCAGAATCGGGACGACTACCACGTCACGCTGCGTCGCAGCTTGCTGCAAAGCGATCAGCTCACGTACTCGGCGCACGGCCTCCGCTCGGACGTGTGGGGGCGCATCGTCGCTCACAGCGTCCACCCGCACATCGCGGAAACCCGTCTTCCCACGCACGCGTTCGGCGACCCGACGCAGATTCTCCATCCACAGCGCGTACTCCCCAGCGTCGTTAGGCCCGTGCGCCACGAGAAACAGCGCCTGCTTGCGTGGGGATTGCGCCAGCGCCGAGGCGCGTTCAGCCAACACGTCGCCCATCTCGGCCCCGTCATCAAGCGCAGGCGCCACACGTATCGGCACACGCACTTTGGCCCGCTCGACTCCCATGTGAGGCATGTGCTCCGCCAATCGCGGATCGATCGAATCGACGAGTCCCGCCAGCCAGCGAATCTGACTATAGTGGGCGCTGTGACTGGAGACGAGAAGCGGCACGACAACGATCTGTTGCACGGCCAACGCTTCGAGCTGCTGCGCGGCGTCTGCGAACTTGTGCGTCGCTGCCCCCTCGCCCATCAAGAAGGCGACGCGCACCGGGCCGCCGGTCGCCGCCGGTCGCCAGCGACGTGGCGAGCGCCTCGACATACGCGTTCCACTCGCGGTCCGCACCGTGGGCGACGACGATCGTACCGGTTTTGGACGACCGGGCGGGCGTGGCGGTCGGAAGCAGCGCGCCGATGAGAGCGCACACGAGGGCGCCACGAATTGCGGACACAGAGTTTGCCTTCGGCATCAGGAGCGCATGATTGCCGGTATTCGGGATTCCGAGTGCGAACAATTGGAAGCCCACGACGCGACCACGACGTTACAGCGGCAACCAGTACGTCGCCTTGATAGAGAAGAAGTTGTCGCCTGCGGCGCGCCTCGTCGCCCACAGCGACCTGACGCCGACACGCTCCCCCAACGCCTCGCTGGCATGCCGATTCTGCTGCCAGACGAGAAAAAGCGTGCTCCCAGGATTCCATTCCCAACGCACGACCACATTCGAGCGAAGCGACAGCACGCCGAAGTCACTCGGCGCGACGCTGAACGTTGAGGGCCCATCGGTCACAGTGTGGGTGCCGTCCGCTTCACGGCGAATCGTTGTGCGGTCTGTGCCGTAGACACGCAGCCCGTCACTCCGCGGCGCCGCCAGCTCGCCGATGTTGTAATAGCGGCCACTTGCGGCGAATGGCTCCGCGTATCCCTCGAACGTCAGCGTGGGAGAAAAAGCGTAGTTCAAGCGAATTCGAGTCGACAGCGTAGTGCGATCTATGAATGCGAATACCCAGCGGCGATCGAGAAAACGCGCGAGCGAATCCTGCACCGTCCCGACGTACTGGCGCGAATCTGTGGAACGAGAATAGTTAGGCTCGATCGAGATCTGCCAGCGATCGGTGGGCCGTACGCTGAGCATCCCACCGCCGTTTGCACTCCAGCCGCCGAGTTCGTCGTGCGCGAACCGTCCGCTTACGCGCCAGCCGGTTCGGCTGCCGAACGGACTGTTTAGCCGAATCTCCTCATTCCATTCGGCCGGTGTCGCCATAGATGGGCCGCCGCGCGTAAGTCTCGCATCCTGCGCCCTCAAAGCGAACGTGGTGCGCACATTGAGGTTCCAGAAGTTTTTGAACGTGACCGACGTATTCTGGCTCCAGCGATTCGACTGGCGCACGCCGCCGTAATTCCAGCCGCCGCGCGTGTCGAAACCAAGGCGCCAGTTGTGGAAGTAGCGCCCGGGCAGCGTCTCCCGCACTTGGATATCCGCGTTGTACTCGATTTCGTCCGCGTTACTTAGACGGCCGATGTCGTTCAACTCGAACCCGGGCGACGTCGTTTGCAGCTGCGCCCCCCACAGGATGCGGTGACCGGCATCCTTGTCGGCGCGAATCGACGCGGTATAGCCGCCTAACGAAGTCCGATCGGAGTCATACGTCACATAGTCGATGTCGGGCCGCTGATAGTAACGGGCGCTCGACCGCTGGATCCGCAGCATGGCCTGCGAATCGCCAGCGACGTAGCTGTAACCGGCAAAGCCGCTGAGGGCGTACATCCCCTCCTTCATACGCCAGCGATAATCCAAGCCGCCGGCAAGCGCTTCGCGCGGCAGTAGCGCCGCGAGTCCGTCTCCCGAGCCGATGTCGCGACGCACGCCGGTCAGCGTGGCACCGACCGTCGACGCCTGGCGGCCGATCTCCTGCTGCAGCCTAACGACGCTGAACGCCGTCAGCGGTTCGACCGGCACCCGTGACGTCTTCGCGCTGGCGACGTCGAAGACACGGGCATGCTCCTGCCGCGTCAGCGCGAGCAGCGAACCGACGGAGAGGCCTCGTGACGAGCGTCCCGTCAACTTGGCGGCGCCGAGAATTGTGCTCGCCTGTGGTGCGTCCACGAAGTCACCTGACGCCGAACCGTGCGGCGCGCCGCCAATTCGCCGGGAGTAGAAGTACCCGGGTCCGCTGCCGCGCAACAGCTCGTTCCCTTCTGTGAAAAACGGGCGCCGCTCGTCGAAAAACGTCTCGAATGCGGAGAGGTTCACCTCCGCCGGATCGGCCTCGACTTGACCAAAATCAGGATTCGCCGTGAAGTCGAGCGTTAGGCTCGATCCGATACCAACCTTCGCGTCAATGCCGGCGCGCCCGGCGAGCGGGTCGTTGAAGGGATCGTCCGGATGCACGTCGGCGCGGCGAGTCGCATCGGCAGCGACATACGGCACGAACTCAACGGGTCTCGTCGGTTGAATGCCTCGGATGCCCCGCAAGGTGCCAAATCGCGAGACGTATCCGGTTTCTTGCTGCGGAATCACGATCCATCGGTCCGATTCGTTCTTGTCCGGCATCCACCGCCCGATCTGGATTCCCCAGACCTGTTCATCCGCAGCATTGAATCGCAGTTGCGAGAACGGGATTCTCATCTCCGCCACCCAACCAACCGAATCGATTGTCGCCCGCGTGTCCCACACGGGATCGTACTGGCTCGAACGTCCGCGCATTTCGTCGTCTTGCGACAGGTAGTAGTCGCCCTTGACCCCTGCGGACGTAACCGAAAAACCAACCGCAGTGCGTCGGTCGAGATACCCGTCGAGGATGACAGTGAACTGTTCCGCGCTGCCGAATCCGTCCCGTCGACTTATGGCCCTCGGGATTCTCCTGGGGTCTCGACGGTACAGCCGTGCGCCGACATACAACGCCACATCGTCATACTGGATCGAGACTTCGGTGCGCTCTGTCGGGTCGGCGCCCTCGAGCGGCCGCTGCTGAGCGAAGTCGTCGATGAACTGCGCCGACGTCCAGGTCTGATCGTCGAGCCGCCCGTCAATTCGCGGACTTGGCCCGCTAATGCGAGTCGCGAGCGCGCTCTTGCTAGACGGTTGCGCGATCGCGCCCGTCGAGAAGACGAGTGCCCCGAAGCAACAAAAAATCGCGCGCAGGTTGGGCGCGCGAGCACCTCTGCCCGAGCGGAGTCCGGCGCGGGCTGGAATGGGGCGTACTTGGGCCATGGACGACCCTAATACGCATAGCGGTCTGGAAGTGCTACAGCGTCATCGTCGGGCTGGAAATCAGCGGCCTCTGATGGCGGCTGTGGCGCTGCTGTCAGCTGTCTGCCTGCAGCTGACAGCCGGCAGCTTCTGTTTGTGTCCCGTTAGGCTGGTTTCTCATGACTCTGCTCGTTCTGCGCGTGCCAGTCCCACCGCGGCAGGGGATGATGGGTACGCCAGATGTACATCCCCATGCTGAACGCGGCGATCAGGTTCGCGATACCGAACTGCCACCACGCGATGGTTCCAAAGAGTGGCGAGCGAACGAGGACCGCTGTGAGCGCGAGGACTCCGAACTCCAAAGCAACAAATAGAGCGACCAGGCCAGTCAGCTTCGACGGTTTCCTTTCCAGCAAGTTCGTCGCATACGTCGCCAGCACGCCGATCACAACGAAAAGCGCGTAGTGCACCAGCGTGTACATCGCGACGTTTGTGAATTGATCGCGGCCGCCAAAGGCCCCGCCGATTAGATCGAAGAGCGCAGCACCTAGCACCGTCGGTGTGAAGAACGGACGATTGGCGATAGCGTCGACAACCAGGAACCAGACAGCGATCGCCGTGGCGCCGATCAGTCCAGCGATGAAACCTTGGCGCAAAGGATGGCGGCTGAGCATAGGCTGCGCCTCGCGATTGAAGAGAGTGGCATCGCGCTCGAGCCGCCGACTCACGGGCGACCAAGCGCCGTGCTGATGATGCTAGTGCCGTTCCAGCGATTGAACGCCAGGTATGTGTGCCCAGCTCGCCGACCTGGAACGGTACTAGTTTCTTATGCTTCTGCTCGCACTGCAAGCGAACCGAACCACAGCGAGCAATGCCAGCCAAGGATCACAACCTGATGCGACTGAAAAGTTACGCTCTTGGTGAATGGATCGACGGCAAAGGAACGGGGACGCCGCTGTATCACGCCGTAACTGGCGCCGAGGTGACTACCGCGTCATCTGACGGGCTCGATTTCGGCGCGATGGTGCAGTACGCGCGAAACGTGGGCGGCCCCAATCTCAGGCGCCTAACGTTTCACGAGCGCGCGCGCATGCTCAAAGCGATGGCGCAGTATCTCACGGAACGCAAAGACGCGTTCTACGAGCTATCCGCGGCCACAGGAGCGACAAAACCCGACTCGTGGATCGACATCGACGGTGGCTTCGGGACGTTTTTCGTGTACGCGTCGAAAGGACGTCGCGAGTTTCCTGACGAGACGTTTTACATCGACGGCGCCACTGAAGCGCTGTCGAAAGGCGGGACGTTCGTCGGACGCCACATCTGCGTGCCGCTGGAGGGCGTGGCTGTGTTCATCAACGCCTTCAACTTCCCGGTGTGGGGGATGATGGAGAAGCTCGCGCCGGCGCTGCTGGCTGGTATGCCGGCGATCGTCAAGCCCGCGACCCTCACGAGTTATCTCACTGAGCGCGTCTTTCGCGCCATGATCGAATCGGGGATCTTTCCGCAAGGTGCGATTCAGCTTATTTGCGGCGGCGCGGGCGACTTACTCACGCACCTCGGCGGACAGGATGCCGTAGCGTTCACGGGATCCGCGGAGACAGGACGGATGTTGCGGCAGACGCCGAACATCCTTGCGAACAACGTCCGCTTCAACCTGGAAGCCGATTCGCTTAACTGCTCGATCCTGGGACCTGACGCAGCGCCCGGCAGCGAGGAATTCGACCTCTTTATCAAAGAAGTCGCACGCGAGATGACAACAAAAGCGGGACAGAAGTGCACGGCGATCCGTCGCACGATCGTCCCTGACGTCGTTATGCAGGACGTCCTCACGGCTCTCAAAAAGCGACTCGGCGACGTCAAAGTCGGCGATCCGGCGATAGAAGGCGTGAAGATGGGACCACTTGCTGGTCGCTCGCAGGTGCGTGAAGTGTCGAGCAGTCTCGAGAGTCTGCGCGGCGGCGCGCAGGTCGTTTTTGGCGGCGATGGCATCGAGCCCGTCGGCGCGGACGCGAGCAAAGGTGCGTTCTTCCCGATCACGCTGCTCGCGACCAACGATGCATTCGCCCACCGAGAGCCTCACGACGTCGAGGCGTTCGGGCCAGTGAACACTGTGATGCCGTACGAGAGCATCGACGATGCGATTGTTCTCGCGAAGTTGGGGAAGGGAAGTCTCTGCGGATCGGTCTTTACTGCTGACAATCGCGTCGCGCGTGAAGTTGTGTTAGGCACGGCGCCGTACCACGGGCGCATCATGGTGATGAACAGACATGCGGCCAAGGAATCGACGGGGCATGGCTCGCCGCTGCCGCATCTGGTACATGGCGGTCCTGGACGCGCAGGCGGTGGCGAGGAGATGGGTGGCGTTCGTGGCGTGCTGCACTACATGCAACGCACGGCGCTACAGGGTTCACCGACAGCCCTAACGAGCATCACGAGTGAGTACCACACCGGTGCGACGCCGCGGCTCGACCGCGTGCACCCGTTCCGTAAGCATTTCGACGAGCTGGCGATCGGCGAGACGCTCATCACGCACCGGCGTACAGTCACGGAAGCCGACATCGTGAACTTCGCGGGGCTGTCGGGCGATCATTTCTACGCGCACATGGACGACTTGGCCGCCAAGGAATCGATCTTCGGCCGGCGTGTCGCGCACGGCTACTTCGTGCTCTCAGCCGCTGCGGGACTCTTCGTCGATCCAGCGCCCGGTCCGGTGCTCGCGAACTACGGGCTCGACAATTTGCGGTTCACCAAGCCCGTGTACGCTGGCGATACGATCCAGGTGCGCCTGACGTGCAAGCAGAAGACGGCGAAGGAGACTCCGCCCGGTGGAATCCCGCAGGGCGTTGTCGCCTGGGACGTCGAGGTGACGAACCAGAACAGCGAGACAGTCGCCGTGTACACGATTCTCACTCTTGTTAGGCGCCAGCCGGCCCCATCGAACTAAAGCTGTCAGCTGTCGGCCGGCAGACGGCTGACAGCAGCTTAAAGCGGATTGTCCCACGACTCCCCGTTTAACAAGAACGGTAGCCTGGCGTCGTATGTGTGATGCTTGCGCACGAATGCTTCGCCAGTTGCCCGGATAGCCTCGCGCTCGGCTGGTGCTCGCGTAAGTCGCTCGACCTGCGCTACGCAATCATCTAGGTCTGTGTACCAGATGCAGTGCTCGCCGGTGCGCAGCAATTCGTCGACGGCCGGCGCCCAAGGGCCGAGATATAGCCCGCCAGCGAGTATCACCATCCACATTCGGTCCGACGCGTAAATCGTCGCACCGCTGGCGCGTGCGGGCAGAATACCTAACGAGAACTCCCCGCTGGAGCACGCCTGCGCGAAAGCCGTCCCAGTGATTTCACCGCCGTTCCAGTTGAATTCGTCGCGCCAGCGCTCCCACCCTGTGCCATAAACCTTCACGGCAACGTGCTTCGACAGTCCGCGCAGAAACTGCGCGCGAGTCTCGTCATAGCCCGTGCCGATGAATGACACGGTCGTAACGAAATGCGGCTCGACAGGGACCGGCGTGATCTCGATCGGTGCCGCTGCGGGAAGGAACGCGGCGTTGAGCCCGTGCGCGCGCCACTCGTTTACGAAACCCGTGATGAAGAACGTCTGCGCCAGCCGTCCGACCGCTGCGACGTGCGCAATCTCTGGCCGATCCAGGTCGCCGTGCCACTGCGGATCGTGATACCACATCGCGTTAGGCACGTCTTTGATCAGCTCCGCGACCGTATCCAGCTCGAGCCGCAAACACTTGGACAGAAAAACGAAGTCGGGCCGAAAGCGCCGCGCGGCACGTAGCACGCGCTTCTGTGTCAGCTTGCCGCCAAACCAGCGCGCCGACCGGCGATCGTCGAAGAGCAGCGTGCGATGTCCCGCGCGTTCCAGGGCGCGCTGAGTCGCTGCCTCCATTCGCCACGGATTGTCGACGCCGATAATCAAAACCCGCAAGCAGTTCCCCTCAGCGTGTGTAGATTTGCAAAGTCTCAGACCTCAGACCTCAGACCTATGCCCCGTTTGGCAGCCCGGCTGACTTCGTTCCCCGACTACCCCCTCGCTCACGTCCCTGCGAAGAAACGCGCCCTCCTCGCTCGCGGCGTCGATGTCATCGACCTCGGCGCGGGCGACGCTGACCTCGCTCCGCCCGCGGCTGCCGTCGCCGCGCTAAAACAAGCGGCGGACAATCCAGCGATGGGGCGCTACGGTTTCGGCATCGGACACGTCCCATTCCGCGAAGCGATCAGCGCGTGGATGCAGTCTCGCTTCGGCGCAAAGTTCGATCCGATGACCGAGGTCGTCCCACTCATCGGATCGAAGGAAGGTATCGCGCACATCGCGTTCGGGTATCTGGGCGCTGGCGACGTGGCGATCGTGCCGGAGCCCGCGTATCAGGCCTACCTCGGCGGCACGCTGCTGTCCGGCGCCACGCCGTACGTCTATCCGCTTCGGCCGCGCACCAACTTCCTCGTCGATGTGGACGAGATCCCTGCCGACACGCTGGCGCGCACGAAGGTTCTCTATCTCAACTATCCGAACAACCCGACGGCGGCGATAGCGCCGCGTGACTATCTCGCCAAAGTCGTTAGGCTCTGCCGCGAGCGCGACATCCTGCTCGTCTACGACAACGCCTACTCTGAGTTTGGATTCGATGGCTACGTTCCGCCGAGCATCTTCGAGTTCGAGGGGGCGCGCGATGTGGCAATCGAGTTCCACTCGCTCTCGAAGACGTACAACATGACGGGATGGCGCTGCGGCTGGTCCGTCGCCAAGCCGGAGATCAGTACCGTGCTCGCGAAGGTGAAGACATTCGTCGACACCGGCACATACATGGGGATTCAAGCGGCCGGCGTCGCCGCGATCGCGAGCTGGAAGGATTTCGTTCCCAAGAACATGGCGATCTTCGACGAGCGCAGACTCGCCGCGACCGATGCATTTAGCGCGGCGGGTTTCTCGTGCGAGACGCCGAAGTCCACGATGTATCTCTGGGTTGCTCTACCTGATGCAGTTCCCAGCAAGCCGTTCGCCGAGCGTCTCATGGAAGACGAAGGCGTCATCGTGCTTCCGGGCGCTGCGTTCGGAGAGGGCGGCGAAGGATTCTTCCGCGTGTCCTTCATTGTCGCGCCGGATCGGCTGCGTGAAGCGGCAACGCGGGCGGGGCGGGTGCTTTCGACGTTCGCGGCGAGAGTGTAACGCTCCCAATCCCCGATCCCCGTGTCCCGCTTCATCGCTCTCGCGCTCGCGCTAACGCCCCTGGCTCTTGGTGCCCAGCCGCGCGTCCGAGCCCGCGCGTTAGGCGTTGCTCCTGGTGTCTTTCAGCCGGGGACGCATAACGCGATAACGGACGTGGCGGGGGTTCGCGTCGGACACGCGACCGTCATCGGTGACTCTGTGCGCACGGGCGTCACAGCGATTCTCGCGCACGATCAGAACGCGTACTTCGAGCGCGTTCCCGCCGCGCTGTTCGTTGGCAATGCGTTCGGGAAGTTGGTCGGTGCGACGCAGGTGCGCGAACTCGGCGAACTAGAGACGCCGATTCTGCTCACGTGCACGTTATGCGTTTGGAAGGCTGCCGACGCAATGGTCGAGTGGATGCTGCAGAAGCCGGAGATGCGCGAGGTCCGTTCGCTCAATCCAGTCGTCGGCGAAACCAATGATGGCGGCCTGAATAACATCCGCGCGCGACCCATAACGACGTTACACGTTAGGTCAGCACTCGAGTCCGCGACGGCAGGCCCCGTGCAAGAAGGCGCTGTTGGTGCCGGCGCCGGCACTGTCGCCTTCGGGTGGAAAGGCGGAATCGGCACGTCGTCGCGCGTGTTGCCGGCGCAATTGGGTGGCTACAGCGTCGGAGTGCTCGTTCAGTCCAACTATGGCGGTGTGCTGCAAATCATGGGAGCTCCAGTCGGCAAAGAGCTGGGGCGCTACGCTTATCAGAACGCAGTGCCGCGCGGTGACGGTCCACCTAACGCGGATCGCGGCGACGGCTCCATCATGATGATCGTCGCGACCGACGCTCCGCTGTCGCCGCACAACCTCGAGCGCCTCGCAGCTCGCGCTCTACTCGGCATGGGACGCACGGGATCGTCGGCATCGAATGGAAGCGGCGACTACGTCCTCGCTTTCTCGACGGCGGCAAGCGTGCGTCGACGACTGTCACGGCCGGGCGAAGCCGCGTCGAAACCATTTCGCTCGGTGGATGACCTCAGCAACGACGCGATGTCCCCACTCTTTCAGGCTGCCATCGAAGCGACAGAAGAGGCCATTTACAACTCGATGTTCATGGCCGAGTCGGTCACGAGCAACGGCCGGACAGTCGAAGCGCTGCCCTTGGATAGGGTCCGCGAGATCCTCGTCAAATACGGCGTGACGCAGCGCACGCCATAACGCGAACCAAGCGCTGACAGGCGGGTAGGAGCCGAAGTACCCGCCAGGATAGGCTCATGCGCAAGTTCTTCATCCTCGGTTGTATCGTTGCCAGCATCGCTGGCAGTCACACGGCCAGCGCTCAGGCAGGGATCTCGTTAGGCGCCGCGGCAGGCGGCACGCTCTACGACGGCAAGTTGTCGGATCCCCATGGTCTCATCTACCTGCGTCTCGGCTTGCCGCTGGTACCCTATGCAGTGCGCGGCGACGCCATGGTATACGAGTTCGCGGACGACTATGAAACGGCTTTCATCGGAAATGCCGTCGTATCGCTCAATGCGCCGCTCATTCAGCCCTACGCGCTCGTCGGTTTGGGGCGCTACGGCGTCCAGTCAGCTAGCACGACTGGCGTAAGCTTCGGTGCTGGCGTTCGAATCGGAGCACGGCGCGGACTCTTCGTGGAAGGTCGACGGCATGATCCCATCGGCCGCAACCTTATTTCACTCGGCATCACGTTCTAGCCGCGCGTGAGCGCCATCGTACGTTAATGCGCGACGTCATTTCGATGTCGCGCATTTTTTTCTGGCCGTTCTCTGTGTTCTCTGTGTTCTCCGTGGTAAAAGCTCTTATCAGACCTAACGATATGATGATCTTAGCCGCCCGCAACTTCCTCGCCGCATTGCTGATTGCGCTTCGGCTCGATGCGCAGCCCGCGCCAATCGCCCAGCGTTATGGCGACGCGGCAGATCGCTTGATCCACGCGGCGCTCGCCGACTCGGCGGCGTGGAACCGCATCGCCGAGCTCACGGAGCGATTCGGCCCGCGCTTCAGCGGCACGCCTAACCTGGAACGCGCGATCGATTGGGTGCTGGCCGAAATGAAGAAGGACGGCATGCAGAACGTGCGCGGCGAGCCGGTCATGATCCCGAGCTGGGTGCGCGGCGCCGAATCAGCGGAGCTCGTCGAGCCGCGCCGACAGAACCTTCCGATGCTAGGCCTCGGCGGAAGTATCGCGACTCCGCCGAACGGCATCACGGCCGAAGTGCTCGTCGTGTCGAGTTGGGACGATCTCAAAGCCAACAGCGCCCGCGCGCAGGGCAAGATGGTGCTGTTCAACGCTCCCTTCACGACCTACGGCGCCACGGTTCAGTATCGCACGAACGGCGCAGTGGAAGCGGCGAAAGCAGGTGCTGTCGCGAGTCTCATTCGCAGCGTCGGCCCGTACTCCATGCGCACGCCGCACACGGGTGGCACGCGCTACGACACCACGGTGCGCCGAATCCCGCACGCGGCAATCACAACCGAAGATGCCGACATGCTCGCGCGAATGCAGGCACGCGGCGAGAAGATCCTCGTTAGGCTGACGATGTCGGCGCAAATGCTGCCCGACGCGCCGTCGCGCAACGTGATCGGCGAGATCGTCGGACGCGAGAAACCCGACGAGGTCGTCGTCATGGGCGGCCATATCGACTCGTGGGACGTGGGCCGCGGGGCAATGGACGACGCCGGTGGAGTCGTTGTCGCTTGGGAAGCCGTGCGCCTCATGCACAAGCTGGGGCTCAGACCTCGGCGGACCATTCGTGTAGTCGGCTGGACGAACGAGGAGAACGGACTGCGCGGCGGCAACGCGTACCGCGACGCGCATCGCGCCGAGCTGAATCGCCACGTCGCGGCGATCGAGTCCGACGGCGGCGTCTTCAAGCCAGCCGGCTTCGGCTTCACGGGATCGGATGCCGGCTTCGCGATCGCGCGTCAGGTGGGATCGCTGCTGGAGCGCATCGGCGCTGGGGCCATCACACGGGGCGGAGGCGGTGCCGATATCGGTCCCATCATGCAGCTGGGCGTGCCTGGCCTCGGCCTCAATGTCGACGGCACGCGGTATTTCTGGTATCATCACACCGAAGCTGATACTGTAGACAAGCTCGATCCACACGATGTAGCGCTATGTGTTGCCACCATGGCAGTGATGTCATATGTGCTGGCGGACATGGAAGAGACATTAGGGCGCAATAGTCCATAGCTCTTGGGTCGTAGCGTGGCCAAACAGGATCTGATCGAGCTCGAAGGCCGAGTATCCGAGGTATTGCCTAACGCGACGTTCCGCGTGAAGGTAAACGGCGGTCACGACGTGCTCTCGACCTTGGGCGGCAAGATGCGCCAGCACCGCATCCGCGTGCTCGCGGGTGACTACGTGACTGTGGAAGTGTCGCCGTACGACCTAACGCGGGGCCGCATCACGGTCAGACACCACAAGCGCCCGAGCTGACGACAAGCACCGGTCCTGTCTCGCTCAAGATTCCGTGCGGCGTTCCGCGCAAGTCGCGCCCGTTGCTCAAGCATGTCGGCGCGCTCGGTCTACGTTTGCTGGGTTGGCGTGTGACGGGTGCGTTTCCAGACATCTCAAAGTTCGTTGTCATTGTCGCGCCGCACACGTCCAACTGGGATTTCGTCGTCGGGCTGCTCGCCTACCTCGCGATTGAAGTCGACGCGTCGTGGCTTGGCAAGGACTCCATCTTTCGCTGGCCCTTTGGTCCCATCCTTCGCGGATTCGGCGGGATTCCGGTGGATCGAGCATCGCCGCACAACGTCGTGCAGCTATCGATCGCGGAATTCAATCGGCGTGACCAACTCGTGCTTGCACTCGCGCCGGAAGGCACGCGCCGTCGTGTGCCGTCGTGGCGCAGTGGTTTCTACCACATTGCAGTGGGGGCGCGGGTGCCGATTGTCACTGCGGCGCTCGACTTTGGCCATCGAGAGCTGGCAGTCGGTCCGACGTATCAACCGACCGGCGATTACACGGCGGACATCGCGATCCTCGCAGGCCGGTTTTCAGCGATTGCGGCGCGACGTCCCGAGTTGTACGAGCCCTCGCCGCGCGCGTAGCTCGCCTCGCGCTTAGGTCTTTCGGGCGTGAATCGCGCCGCGCAAAGCCTCTACGAATCGTTCGGCGTCCTCGGGAGCGAATTCCGTCATCGGTGACCGGCCGTCGCTCTTAAACGAGTGGAACTTGAGCCTCCGTTCTGAGCGATACTCGAAACGGATCTCGCCGTCCTCGTAGCGAGCGTCTTCGATCTCTCTGACGGGGATCGAGAACTCGATGCCCATCCCCTTGGAGACCAGGTTTGCTGTCGTGCGGTGCACCCAGCGACCAAAGGCGCTTGCGGCGCTGTCCTTGCCGAACTCCTTCGCGACCTCGGCGTCAACATGCTGACGCAGCGAGTCGGACAGCCGCATCGCGACAGTGTTTGATTTCGTCAGCGCGAGAACGACGTTGCCATCGCGCGTTGTGATCGCGATCTGGTCGTTCCGTTCGATCGCGGGGCGTTCGCCTTGGCGCGCTTCCGCTGCTTGTCGCTTGTTGCAACCCGTAGCCCCAACGGTGACGACCGAAGTAAGACAAACCAGGTGAGCGAACTTCATCGAAGGCTCCCGTGACGTTGTCGACGTGGCGATTCTTACGCCTGCCTGGTTCTATGTGTTTCGCCTCGCGATAGTCCCCTGTCCCCGGATCCCGTCTCGCCCATGCGAAATCTGTTGTTAGTTCTCGCCTCAGCCCCGTCGCTGGCCCTAGCGCAGCCACCTCGAACGGTTTGGAGCGCTGACGTCCCGAAGCAGGCCCAGGTCGCGCGGACACTTACGTGGCTCGAGCAGAACTTCCCGCGCCAGGTCGAGGAGTGGATCCGCATCGCCGAGATCCAGGGGAAGAGTGAGCATGAGCAGGAGCGAGGGCAGTACGTTCGCCGAGTGATGCAGCAGGAAGGCCTCTCGGTCACTGTCGATTCGATCGGGAATGTGATCGGCGTGCGAAAGGGGCGCGGCGGGGGACCGTCCATCGTCTTCGCGGCGCACCTCGACATCGTCCACCCGCTGGGCACCGACCTGCGCGTTCGCCGCAACGGCGACACGCTTCACGCTCCTGGGGTCTTCGACAATTCGGCGAGCGTCGCGAACATGCTAGCGGTCATCCGCGCGCTCAACGCGGCGAAGGTAGAGACACGCGGCGATCTGATTTTCATCGGCACGGCGCAGGAGGAATTGGGCCTGCGCGGAATGACGTACTGGCTGGAACACAACGCGCAGCCCGGTCTCGTCGTCGCGATGGATGGCGGGCTCGGTCCGATCAATTACGGCGCGTTAGGCATCTACTGGACGAAGTACTTCTATCGCGGTCAAGGCTCGCACACGAATACGTCTGCCGGGAAGCCGCATCCTGCTCGCGCGGCCGCGGCGGCGATCCAGCGCATTTACGAGATCCCAATTCCAACAGGGCAGGGAGGTGCGGTTTACAACGTCGGACAGATTCATGGCGGGTCGATCTTCAACGGCATCCCTGAAGAGGTTTGGTTCTCTGTCGATCTGCGCTCGGTGAATCCAACGCTGCTCGATTCGCTCGACGTCGAAATCGAAAGGCGTGCTCGTCAGGCTGCTACGGATCACAAGCTCACGTTCGCGAAAGAAGTGGCGAACCACGAGCGAGCCGGCGGTACGGAGGAGATGCTGCGAGATCGGCGCGCACATCCGCTCGTGCAGACCGCCATCGACATTCAAGCGTGGTTAGGTGTACAGACTGCCGGTCGCGATGCTCTCGCGACTGGCTCCACGGATTCGAATGCCGCAGTGCTGCGCGGCATTCCCTCAATATCGATCGGCCGCTCGTACGGCGGCGATCAGCACACGCTTCGCGAGTGGGCGCACTGGCCGAGCGCGATACTCGGCGCCAAGCTCACGCTGCTGTTGGCCCTAACGATGGGTGGTGCGGCCGGAGCCGGTGCTGTTCCGGTTCAGTAATTCAGATGAGGTTTCGTCAAGTTCATAAGCAACGTTAGGTTTCTGCAACACCGTTCCATCTGTTGTATCCGTGTCATTCGTACAGCTGGTGCTCTTGATCTTTGTCAATCTGTCAATCACTGGAGCTCATACCGTGTGGCGATTTCTAGGTCAATGTGCTGCGCTAAGTATCCTCGCTTCCGCTGCTCAGGCGCAGGGACGCGTGCGCAATCCCGTGGCCGAGAAGGTGACGGTACAACCGGCGGCGCAATACGACTCGTCGCTCTTTCACGCGCTGGAGTGGCGCAACATCGGCCCCACTCGCGGCGGGCGGGTAACGACGGTGAGCGGCGTGCCTAACGATCCACTGACGTACTACATGGGGGCGACCGGCGGTGGTGTCTGGAAGACGGACGACGCCGGCATCGCGTGGCGCAATATCAGCGACGGCTTCTTCAAGACCGGGTCTGTCGGGTCGATCGGCGTCGCGCCGGACGATCCGAACGTCATATATGTGGGAATGGGTGAAGCGCCCGTGCGCGGCGTGGCGTCGTCGCAGGGCGACGGCATGTACAGGTCAACCGACGCGGGTCGCACGTGGACGCACGTCGGCCTGGAGAAAACGCGCACGATCTCGCGCGTGCTCGTGCATCCCAAGAATGCCGATGTCGCGTGGGTTGCTGCGCAGGGCACGCGCTGGGTCGCGAGCGAGGATCGCGGCGTCTTCAAGACGACCGACGGCGGCAAGACATGGAAGAAGACGCTCACCCTGGGGCCTAACGTGGGCGTGAGCGAGCTGGCGCTCGACGTCACGAATCCGCGCATTCTGTACGCCGCCACCTGGGAGCATCAACGCTTGCCGTGGCAGGTCAAGAGTGGTGGCCCCGGGAGCGGCATCTGGAAGTCGGCAGATGGCGCCGAGACGTGGTCCCGCCTAACGGAAGGTCTGCCGAAGGGCATCATGGGGAAGACGAGCGTCGCGGTGTCGCCCGCGAATCCCGATCGAGTCTGGGCGCTCGTCGAAGCCGAGCCGGAGGGCGGGTTATATCGCTCGGATGATGCGGGGAAGACGTTCAGACGCGTCAACGACACGCGCGAGATCCGCGCGCGACCGTGGTATTACATGCATATGCTCGCCGACACAAAGAACGCGGATGTGGTCTACATCATGAACGCGCCGCTGCTCAAGAGCATCGATGGAGGGCGTACGTTCACGTCGATCGCGGTGCCGCACGGCGATAACCACGCGCTCTGGATCAACCCAGACAATCCGCAGAACCTGATCAACGGAAACGACGGCGGCGCGAACATCTCCTTTAACGGCGGCCGGTCGTGGAGCACGCAGCAGAATCAGCCGACCGCGCAATTCTACCGAGTCAACACAGATAACAAGTTTCCGTATCGCGTCTACAGCGGACAGCAGGACAACTCGTCGGTCGGACAGCTCGGCTGGGACCCGTCCGGTTCCGTGCTCGACTGGAAGAGCTGGGACACTCGCGCCGGTTGTGAGAGCGCGTTCCTTGCGTTCGATCCTAACGAGCCGCGTTACACGTACGGCGGCTGCTACCAGGGGATCATCGAGGAGCAC
>Ga0187893_10003941_pt1 | contig 29077 bp, 28 predicted proteins | sample MA1701074metaG_FD_139574 | JGI IMG/M metagenome (GOLD analysis project Ga0187893, IMG submission 139574) | White microbial mat communities from a basaltic lava cave in the Kipuka Kanohina Cave System on the Island of Hawaii, USA - MA170107-4 metaG ...
AAAATATCCTTTACAGATACTATTCCCACCAGGTCTTCCATCGTTTTTTTATACACGGGATAAACAGAGTGCGCTTCAATCTGTGCTCGTTGCTTAATAGTCACCAAATCATCATTTATATTAAAACAAACCAAATCATTTTTGTGAGTCATTAATTCACTGACCTTTCTATCTCCCAGGGCAAATACTCTATGTACGATATCCTGTTCAATCTCCTGGATTTCTCCGCTTTCAGCACTCTCTTCGACCATCGCCTTTATTTCCTCCTCACTAACAGTGGCCTCCTTCCGGTTATGCAATCCGAAAATTCTCAAAAACAAATCGTTTGTTTTGGTGAGTAGCCAGATGAAGGGCTTAGTGATAATTGAAATGATCGTCATAGGCTGGGCTACTAACATGGCAATCGTTTCCGGAAACATTAATCCAAGACGTTTAGGAAGCAATTCTCCAAAAACGATTGATAAGAAGGTCACCGAAATAACAATGATGGTAACTGCAATAGTCTGCGCATAGGGCTGCAAAAAATAAACTGTTTCAATCAAGGTTCTAAAATCATCTGTAATTTTTTCTCCACTGAAAATACCCGTCAGAATGCCGATCAGCGTTATACCTATTTGAACTGTTGATAAGAATCTGTTTGGATTATTGGCCAATTCCAATGCTTTTCGGGCTCCGCTGTTTCCTTTTCGTGCAGAATTTTCAAGTTTAAATTTTCGTGATGAAACCAATGCAATTTCACTCATGGAAAAAATACCATTGAGGAGAATAAGAAAAATAATTATTAGGATTTCCATTATTGTTTTTTGAAGATTAAAACATTTGCTTTTTTGCTTTCACCGGCCTCATTTGATATAAACAAAGTGCCATCTGGCGCAAAACAAAGTCCCTCCGGCTGTCCGAATACATTTCTTTGTAATTCGTATACTCCTTTTATGTTGTATTCATTGTCCATAACAATGAGGACTTTATTGATGGAAGAAATAATAAAAATTTCTCCCGTTAATGGATTGACATTGCCGGCTGATACTTTCAATCTACCCGTCTTTGTGCCTGATATTTTTTCTACTTCTTCTCGTTTCATTGTTAATACAGGCGCTTTGCTGAATTCATTACCCGTGACAGCATAGCCATAAGCTGAAACTTTGTCCGAACCGTCTTCTTTGCATTCTTTACAAAGTAACACCAGCCTTTTTTGACCGGCATCGTAATACAACGTTTCAAATTCATTGAAACCTTTTAATTCCAGCTTATCAATTTTGCCTCCGTTATTGGAAACTTGAGAGGGAAGTGGATGATCTTTCCACTACTTTCCAGGATATAAAAGGCTGAATCAACCAATACCAAGTCTTCATAGTCCGCTTTCTTCCCAAATTCCCATTTTTGTATATCCGGCCCTTTTGTTAAGCGTATTTTATAAAGAAACCCTGTATTATCATCTATAGCAAAAAGACTGCTGTCGGAACTGCTATAAGCGATTCCGGAGATTTCATCAATTTTTTTCGATAGGTTGATTATTACTGGCTTGTTAAGATTATATCCGGCGGGAGATTTCATTTTCTTCTGCCCTTCACTGTAACAGGAAAAAAATATGAACGGGATCAACAGAAATATCCAGTCAGCGATTAGCATATAAATGGCTTTATGGATAATTCTTCTCATATATTGGACTACTGACCACATATCTCAAGTATGTCAGAGTTTAATAATTGGTTTCCATTAGTCTGATTCTTTTTCTCCGGCTTTGGTATTTTCTGATCAGACCAACCAAAAGAATGAAAACAATGGGCAACAAAACATTCAGATACTTAATGAATTCTTTTTTTCCTTCTTCCAAAGGGTCTAATGTTCTGTATGTAACTCCTTTTGTTCTTAGTTCTATGAGGCCTGTGTCATCAGAAAGCCAGTCTACCGAATTGGAAAGCAGATTAATATTGTCTTTATTCAACTCCTCCTGGCCAGGCTCTGTATTTACTGCAAATTTACCATTGGAAAAAACAATCATTTTAGATGATCCACTACCCGCTATTGGTCCTTCAAGGGCTACCTGCACTATCTGCGGACCTTGGTTAAAATCATCATCAGCCCATTTCTTTGCCAAATCTATCATCAGCGGCGGTTTTACAAGACCCGATTTTTTTGAAGAGTAGGCCAATGGAGTGATTTTCACCAAAAGATTTTTGGGTGTAATCCGGATACTATTTAAAAAAGGAAAGAAAGCAGCATCAATCCCTTTGGTGGCCGGGTGATTTGCAAAGTTCTTTATAACAGGTAAAAAGGGAAATCTTGTCACTACAGATCCTTGCGGTGTTGGCGCAACCACTCTGCGGCATTGCGCATCAATAATACATTCATTAGATATGATAATGCCTAATATCGAAAGCCAGTTTCTCATAGTGGAATCTGGTAGGTTTTGCAGCACAGGCTGGTTGAGGGCGCCTAATAGATTACTGTATGCTATCAGCAAACTTCCTCCGTTTCGCATGAAAGTTTCAATCTTAGTAAAATGAGAAGGAGGTATTGAATCCTTAGGATCAATAAGTATTAATGTTTTAATGCTTGATGGTATTTCGCTTGTATCCACGATAGTATAATCTTCCACCTGGTAGGATATGGATAGCTGTTCTACCACTTGCTTTAATGCATAGTTGGGATATTCTCCATGTCCTTGCAGGAAAGCTATTCGTGTTTTCTCCTTACTCGTCAATTTTTTTATTAGCGTAGTCAAGGCGTACTCTGCGCTTTCACCGGGCTGAATTATAGGAATCGCCTCTTTCTGCCCGTTTACCGCAATCGAAGCCCCCATATAAGCCCTTAATTGTTTTTCCTGGTCTCGCTCCGAAATATTTACCATTACAGGTCTTATTCCTTCTCCCTGCGCCAATTTTTCCTGGGGTTCATTTTCATTGGGATTGATAAAATTGAATGAAACTTTTCCTTTTGAGTAATTTTTATATTCTATCAAAAGGTCTTTAAAATCATTTCTGCTTTTCAGAAGTTGCGTAGGAAGATCTTCCGAAAAATAAGCAGTAATAGCAATATCTTCTTTCTGTTTTTTTAGAATGTCAATGGTGGCTTTACTCAGCGTATAACTTTTATCAGCGGTAAAATCAAGCCGGAAAAAGAAAAAATAAGAGGCCACATTCAGAAGGATAACGCACAAAATAAACACGATGATCTTGCTAACGATTGCCTTTTGTTTCATACCCGTTTTTCTTTCTTTTTTCATTATGCTTTTATGTTTCTCCAAGACAATTTTATTTCTGCTAACAGCAACGCAACAACTACCAATGAAATAAAATAGATAATATCCCTGGAATCTATTATGCCTTTTGAAATGGAATCGAAGTGAGACCTTGCATTTAGAAAATCAAAAACGATCCCGGCATTTCCCCTGAATTCATCGGACAATAAACCAAAAAGCAGGTGGAAGAATAAAGAAATAAAAAGAGCGGCCAGGTAGGCCACAATCTGATTACTGGTAAGGCTGCTGGCAAATATGCCGATGCCTGTATATACAGAGCTGATAAAAAGCAAACCGGCATATCCGCCAATCACAGCGCCATGATCAATGGGTCCCAATTTGCTTACAGTGATATAATAAGGTAATGTGCAAGTCAATGCAACAAATATCAGCGCCAAACAGGCTATAAATTTTCCAAGTACAATTTGCCTATCCGAAACTGCTTTCGTACTCAGCATCTCAAATGTACCCGAACGCAGTTCTTCCGCCAGCGTTCGCATAGTAATGGCAGGAATAAAAAAGAAAAGCGTCCAGTATGAAATGCTGAAAAATATTCCCAGGTCGGCCTGCCCGGTATAAAAGATACTGTTGCCAAAAAGCCAGGTAAAAAAACCGCTAAAGCCTAAAAAGATAATAATAATAACGTAGGCTGTGAGCGAGTCGAAGAAGGCTGCCAATTCACGCCTTGCTATGATAAATGTAGTACGCATACAACTCTTTAACTTGTAATTTTTCTAAAAACATCCTCCAATGTTGATTCTACTGCTGTCATTTCAAGGAGATACCATCTTTTCTTTACGCAAAGGTCGAAGATATTCTTGCGGGAGGACATTCCCGGTTTGCTATCTATTTCAAAGTTTCCCATGTTATCATAATCAGGCTTTACCTGCTCAATAGAAGGAATGGCAAGCAGCGCTTTTTCAACTTCGGCATAATTCTTCGCCTCTATTTGGATAGTCAATGTTTCACGGTAACCGGCCTGCTGTCTGATGTCCTCGAAATTACTATCGGCGGCAATTTTACCCTTGTTTATAATAATCACCCTGTCACAAATAGCCTCTACTTCCGATAAAATATGGGAGCTTAAGATGATAGTTTTTTCCTTTCCCAATTCTTTTATCAGGTTTCTTATTTCAATAATCTGGTTGGGATCGAGCCCGGTAGTTGGTTCGTCAAGGATCAATATGCGAGGATCATGAATCATGGCTTGCGCCAATCCCACACGCTGACGATATCCTTTTGATAATTCGCTTATCCGTTTATGTTTTTCAGGATTGATTCCACATAAACGGATCATGGTTTTTATACGCCCTCTTATGTCTTTTTTGGGCACACCTTGTATAGCAGCGCAAAAATGCAGATAGTCTACAATGGCCATATCGGTATAGAGCGGATTATTTTCAGGCAAGTAACCTATTTGTTTTCTTATATGCCTTGTTTCATTCCCAATTTTTTCACCCTCAATAATTATACTGCCGTTCGTAGGAGCCATGTAAGATGTGAGCATTCTCATCGTACTGCTTTTGCCTGCGCCATTTGGCCCTATAAAGCCTACGACTTCCCCTTTATTTACTGAAAACGAAACGTTGTCAACAGCAAGCTGTTCACCATATTTTTTTGAAAGATTTTCAACAACAATTGCAGACATGGCCGATTAGTTTATTCATGAACAAGCAGGTAAAGAAATTACTTTTAGTATGATCTTAGATTAGTTTACTCATAATACCCAATTACCTCCAGCCTCCGCCAAGTGCTTTATACATATTTACTGTCGAAAGCAATTGTTCCTTTTTCGCTTCTATCAGTTCAACCTTTGCCTGTAAGGCATTCTGTTGTGCAAATAATACTTCTAAATAATTCGCCCTTCCTGTCTTAAATAGCTCTTCTGAAATTTCGATGGATTGACTCAGTACATTCGTTTCCTTTGTTTTCAGTTCAAATACCCGTTCCAAATTTTTTATGCGCAACATTTCATTGTGTACCTCAACATATCCATTCACAATCGCTTTTTGATAATTATACAGTGTTTCTAATTGAATGGCATTAACCCTATTGAACTCCGCTTTGATTGCTGCACGATTTATGAGAGGCGCAGTCAAGCTACCGAATAAATTATAAGCTACAGATTCTGGAGTTGAAAGCAATAATCCGGTTTTAAAAGCCTGAAGTCCACCCGCACCCGTAATATTAAGAGAGGGATAAAACGCAGCTTTGGCAGACAAAACATCTGCTTTGGCGGCTACAAGATCAAATTCGGCTTGTCTGATATCAGGCCTGTTTTGTAGCAAAGCCGACGGTATTCCCGTTTTCATTATTGCGGGTAGTGAATTGTCAAAAAAAGAAGTGTCACGAATAACCGGCTGAGGATACCTTCCAGCTAAGAAATTGATCTTATTTTCAGTTTCCGCTATTTGCTGTAATACTTGCTGACGCAAGGCTTGCACACTTAACAGTTGCGCCTCAAATTGTTTCACGGCAAGTTCATTTGCGACAGCCGCCTCTTTTTGAACCTTTACAATTTCAAAAGCGTTCTGCTGTAAAACAATAGTCTCATCAAGAATACTAAGGGTTTCATCCAGTGTTAACAACTCATAATAAGAAGCAGCCATTTCAGAAATTAATCCAGTCACTATTAAATTTCTTCCTTCGACTGTTGATAAGAATCTGGCAATGGCTGCTTTCTTTTGGTTTTTCAATTTGCCCCATAAATCAATTTCCCATGTACTTTGCAATCCAATAAAATAATCCGGCAAATGTTTAGGAATATCTTTCCCATTATAGATTTCTGTGCCTTTATTGCCTGCACCATCCATTGTATAAAATCCAAACTTACTAATTCCTGCCAGTGCATTGGCGTCAACTATTGGCTTTAAAGCCCCCTTGGCGAATAAAACGGCAGACTGAGCGGCTTGAATGCGCTGATATGCCATTTGCACATCCCAATTAGTTGTCAAAGCCGAATCAATTAAATTAATCAAATCCTTATCTGTAAAGAATTGTTTCCAGCTAATAGCTGCGCTGTTCGTTGAATCTGTACCGCCATCAAAAGAGACAGGCATTGGTTTGCTACCAGGTTGCTGCACCGTTTGTATAGGCTTGCAACCAAGAGCGCAGGCGATGACTATAAAAATGATTCCGGTATATTTAATTGCTTTCATTCTAATTTTAGATTACTTCTGTTAATGCTAATTCTTCTTTTCTTCCTTTTCTTACAAATCGTGCCGCCATTGTAGCGAAAATCACATAAAGGCCAGGAATGACAATAACGCCAAACACTGTCCCAAACAGCATTCCACCTAAGGCCGCTGTCCCAATGGTGCGGTTCCCAACTGCTCCTGCCCCCGTTGCGACAACCAGCGGCAGCAAACCGGCAATGAATGCGAAAGAAGTCATGAGGATGGGACGCAACCGTACTTTTGCGCCCTCAACAGCTGCTTGTAACGGTGTTCTGCCTTCCCGATGCCGGATAGTTGCAAATTCCACGATAAGAATTGCATTCTTGCCCAGCAAACCGATCAGCATGATCATCGCAATTTGAGCATAGATATTATTTTCCAGACCCAGCGCTGTAAGCAACAGAAAAGCCCCGAATATCCCAGTAGGTAATGAAAGAATAACCGGCAGAGGTAAAAGAAAGCTTTCATACTGTGCAGATAAGATCAGATAGATAAATAAAAGACAAATAAGAAAAATGTAAATACCCTCATCACCCGCATTTACCTGGTCATATGAAATACCTGACCAGGCAATATCGTACCCTTTCGGTAATTTTTCTTTTGCCACTTCCTGTATAACCTTGATTGCTTCACCGCTACTATAGCCCGGAGCTTCCTCGCCATTTAATTCCGCAGAGTTATACATATTGTACCGGGTTATCTGATCAACTCCATACGATTTTTCGAGTGTGAGGAAAGCAGACAGCGGCACCATTTCATCTTTATCATTTTTTACAGAAAGTTTTAAAATATCTTCCGGCTTTGCACGATACTCAGGTAACGCCTGCACCATTACCTTGTATGTTTTGCCGAACTTGATAAAGCTAGATGCGTATTCACTACCGATCATTGTTGATAAAACGCTCATTGCTTTGTTGACCGTAACTCCTTTTTGCGCTGCTTTGTCATAGTCAATATGCAAAGTATATTGAGGGAAACTTGCATCGTAAATTGTAAAGGCGCTGCCGATCTCAGAGCGTTTTTTCAAATCTTCGACAAATTGCCTTGTCACGGTTTCCATTGCCTTTGGATCATCATTTCCGGTTTTATCTAAAAGCTTCAATTCAAACCCACTTGCATTACCATATCCCGGAACTGCAGGTGGCGGAAAAAATTCAATAGTGGCATCCTTAATATGTGTTGTTTTTAGCTGCAAATTCCCGATTACATCATCCACTGAAACATTTCTGTCTTCCCATGATTTTAAATTAACAAGGGCAGTTCCGTAAGTCGCACCAGTTCCGTCTGAAAGAATATTTGTTCCTGATAGTGTAGAAACGCTTTCTACCCCTTCAAGATTTTCAGCTTCCTTCTGAATCGCATTTACTACTTCTTTTGTTCTTTCTAATGTTGCACCTGGTGGAGCCGTAACGCTTGCATAAAAAGTACCCTGATCCTCATTTGGAATAAACCCTGTACGCAAAAATTTTCCCAATATTCCTGTTGCAAAGAGAAAGACGACCAGACTGCCATAAGTAATTAACCGGCGGTGGGCAATTTTTTCCAGGAGCCGTTTGTATTTGTCCTCCAAACCGAAATACCACTTATTGAACCCATTGAAGAACTTTGATAACAGTGATTTCTTCTCTTTGTTGGAATGTTTCAAAAGCATGGCGCATAGCGCAGGTGTTAATGTGAGAGCTACAATACCCGAAAGAACTATTGAAATCGCCATTGTGAGTGAAAACTGCCTGTAAAAAATTCCAGAAGGACCCGACATAAATGCTACTGGAATAAATACGGCTGACATTACCAAAGTAATGGCGACAATGGCACCGCTGATTTCTCTCATGGCAGCTTGTGTGGCATCTTTTGCACTCATATTCGAATGTTCCATTTTTGCGTGAACCGCCTCCACTACGACAATGGCATTATCGACCACAATTCCTATAGCAAGCACAAGCGCAAAAAGTGTAATCAGGTTTAGAGAAAATCCCAAAAACTGCATAAAGAAAAATGTTCCGATGAGTGACACTGGCACAGCAAGTGCCGGGATAAGCGTGGCACGCCAGTTCTGCAGAAATAGGAACACAACCAAAGCAACAAGCAATAGCGCTTCAACAAATGTTTTCACCACCTCGTCTATGGATGCATCCATGAACCGGGAAATATCATAGCTCACTTCATAATCCATCCCTTTCAAAAACATTGTTTGTTTTAGTTCGGACATCTTTTTCTTAACGTTATTTATAACCTCTCTTGCGTTTGACCCTGGCAATTGCTTCAGTACAATGGCAGCACAGGGCTTTCCTTTGAACTTTGCTTCCACATCAAAATATTCAGTACTAAATTCCACCTCGGCCACATCTTTTATTCGCAAAATTTCCCCATCCTGCGTGGCTTTTATAGGAATGTTTTCATACTGTTCTTTTGTGTTGAATCTTCCGGTATAAAGCAAAACATATTGCAATGATTGGGCTTGTTTGTCTGAGCTTTCTCCGATTTTTCCCGGAGCTGCTTCAATATTCTGCTCCTCCAGTGTGTTTAAAATATCCTCTGTTGAAATGTTATAAGAAAGCATCTTATCTGGTTTTAGCCAGATTCTCATCGCATATTCTTTTGCACCCAAAATATTTGCGAAACCAACTCCTTTAACCCTTTTTAGCTCCGAGAGAATATTTAAATCGGCAAAGTTGTACATGAATTTTTCCTGCAATGAACTGTCATTACTATAAATGTTGAGATACATCAGAATAGCATTTTCTTCTTTGCCAATTAACACTCCTTTTTTTATTACCTCGGGTGGCAATTGGCCCATGATGTCAGTAATTCTGTTCTGAACATTGATTGCAGCAACGTTTGCATCTGTACCCGTTTCGAAAACTATTTGAACGACACCCACACCATCATTTCCAACATCGGAAGCCATGTATTTCATTCCTGGAACTCCGTTTATGGCTCTCTCCAATGGTTCAATGGCTGCCTTGGTCACTGTCTGAGCATTGGCACCCTGGTATTCAACTTCAACGTTCACTTCCGGAGGAGCGACTGCAGGGAAAAGTGTCATAGGCAGACGCATTAATGTAAGTATGCCGAGAAAGAGCAAGATCAGCGATATTACTATTGCTAAAATTGGACGATATATTATTCTACCTGTCATAATGTTATTTTTTTATCATGCTGCATCGGAAATCTTGTGTTCAGCAATTTCTATTGCTCAATTTTCGGGTCAGCAAATATCTTATTGGTTGGTAGTGAAGGGGACTTTTTGGGGAATGATTTTATCGCCCTCTTTCACACGCTGTATTCCCTCATAAATTATTTGATCATTCAAGCTCAAACCTGAACTGACTACATATAAATGGGGTAAACGGATTGAAGGAATAATTTTTCGCATCTGCACTGTATTGTCATTTCCTAATACATAGACGTAGGTGTTTTCCTGAATTTCAAAAGTGGATTTTTGTGGGATAAGCAAGGCGCTTTTCAGTTCGTTCTTTACCAACACTTTTCCGCTGCTTCCATGTTTCAGAATTTGATCAGGATTAGGAAATTTTGCACGGAAAGCCAGGTTGCCTGTACTTCTATTAAACTCACTTTCGGTTGTTTCAATAATTCCTTTATGGCTGTACAAGTTTCCATTTGATAACAGAAGAGATACTTCTTTTGATTTGCCTTTTTCCGATGAGGTAATGTAATCAAGGTAATCTTTCTCCGATACATTGAAATAAGCAAAAACTTCCCTATTGTCTGAAATGGTAGTAAGTAGCGTCCCTTCTTCTACAAGGCTACCTGTTTTGTTTGGTATACGGTTGAGCACGCCACTGAATGGGGCTCTTATTTGGGTAAATGAAAGATTAAGCTCGGCCACGGAAATTGCTGATTTCGATTCTTCAATTTTTGCCTCCAATGCCTCTTTTCGTGCTTCAGCCGTTTCAAGCTCCGATTTTGAAACGATGTTCTTTTCCACCAGAAGGCTGGTGTTTTTCTTACCTACTTCTACTGATTTTAGTTCTGCTAATGCACTTTTTAACTGTGCATTAGCCTGCAGTAAATCTTCTTTGAATTCCTTACTGCTAAGTGTAAATAATACCTGTCCCGCTTGTACACTTTTTCCTTCATCAACATATATCTTTTCAATAAACCCTTTAACCCGTGCACGAATTTCAACATTCTGTACTGACTGAATTTCGGCTACATATTCATTCGTGTAAACAGTATCTGAAATGACTGGATTGATAACCTGGAGTTTTTCTGTATTATCTGCTTCTTTTTTGGATTTGGAAAAGCAGGAAATAATTAAAGTAATTGTACAGCTAAAAAGTAAAAATTGTAATGCATTCGCATTGCAAATACTTCGTTTCATAGTAATCAGTGTTTAAATAAATTAATAGTAAACTGTTTCGGCTATGGCAAGTCAAAACGTCTAATGTCCTTGATGGACAAAAAAATCGCAGAGAATGTCAGACTTCCGGAGGAGGTGAGATTATATCGTAAGTAATAGAAGTTATCGCATCGATATATGAATGAGCAAAGTTATTGGTTGTCTGTATTTTGGGAACTACGACCTCAATTTGAAAAAAATGCTGATCACAATAAAAACTTATGGCCTGGACTACAGTATAATCTTGTGGGTTATCATTGTCTTCATCTTCAGGAGTATCATCTTTATTATCTAAAACTATTTGGTCAATGTATTCATACAAGCTGTTAATATCATCTTCCTGCTTACCATTGACATCATAAGAGTCTGTTTCCTGCAATTGGGGCAAAAACATAGAAAAGTTCATGTGATATAAAAGCAATATGAAAGCGAAGACCTTTCTCATAGCTGTTGGTGTCAATTCGCATTAATGCAGAATTAGCGATTCCATTATGATTTCGGCAAAGATATAAAGAAAACCGCAAGGGCAAAATACTCAAGACTACTGATAATTAAATCCTTAGAGGGGCGATTGTGGAATGATCCCCGGCAGCGGTTACAACGGCTTCAAGCTATCTAAACAGCAATCTGAATCTTGCTGGTATGTTGTTTAAATATCTTTACTGCGTCATATCCGCTGATCTTAACGTACCGTAAGAATGCTTTTTCGGTTTTATGTCCTGTAATCAGCATAATAGCCGAATAGGGATATCCTTCTAAAACCTTGTTAGTCGCAAACGATCTTCTCGCCGTGTGATTGGTGATGAGCTGGTATTTTGGAACAAGTTTGGAAACTCTTAGTCCCTTTTCACTGGTGTTGATGACCACTTCTTTTTTGAATACTTCCGATTCTGCAGCTACTTCCTTAATAGCGTCATTGACCCTCTGATCATATATGCCACGAAAAAAACTGCCTGAAGGCGTTTGATATTTCAGAAGAAGGGATTCGAGTTTTTCCGAAAAAGGAATTGTGACCGGCTTTTCAGTTTTTTGCATTTCAATTTCGATATACCTTTCGCCATTTGTATGCTTAAGATGATCTTTTGATAATCGCTTCAGGTCTGAAATGCGTAATCCGGTATGACAGCCTATAACAAACAAATCTCTAACCTTTTCAGTGAAACTATTAGCCGGCAATGAAATATTTTCCAATGCTGTTATTTCTTGTTGGGTGAGATAGATTGAATCAACATCTTCCTTAAGCACTTTAAAACCTTTCATTTTGAAATCCTGGATAGTTGTAACCTTTCTTTCCGGCCGCATTACTCAAAAAAGTTTTGAGATTAGTAATATGTTTACCGATGCTGTTCGGTTTGAACGATTTTCCCGATTCAGGACTGATATACTCTTGTGATAAAAAATGAACAAACTCTTTATGGACTCGGGATTCATATCGCTGAATTTTACTTTCCATTTTTTTGCAGTTGAAAATTCTTTCAATAAAAAAAGAGTTTGCCGGTATGTTTTTATCGTTCCTTCTTTTACCGGTTTATCACTTTGCAGATTGAGATGCTTTCCGGCTTCTGCATCCTTTTTATAAATTGATCAATGAACTCAAGTAGCTCGGGTTGGTCTTTGATTTTTGTGATACCCCGTTTCAATCGTACAAACTCTCTTAATTCTTCTATGTCCGGCTCACGAGCGGTATCGTTTATGAATTTGCGGTAGCAACTCAGGATGGCAGATTCGATATTATCCAGCGTTATATTAAAATCAAAGTAACCGGAAAATGCTTTGGTCTCCTTTGCTCGTTGGGTATTCTTGTTCCAGAAGCAAGCGAGTCTCCAGGGATAATTTTTTCTCATAGTAATAAAGTTGGTGGTTGGAATAGCAAAACACCGGTATTCGTTCTCGACATATCCTTAAATGAATTTGTAGAATAAAGATAGTATTCGGGGCAAGAAATGATCTGATTTTAGTGAAATTTTATTAACAGCATTTTCCTTGCAAATTCAATATTATCAAGCATTTCAGGCAACTACGGTTAAGTGAGATTAAGTGGGGTATGAGTGGTGTCAATCGCCCCACACCACAAACGGGAAAAAGCAGTTATCGAATTTACCGATAGCTGCTTTTTCTTTGGTACAACATAGGTGCAATAAAGCGGCCGGAAGATAAGCCGGGCCACAACTGAATCAGTCTACAAATTGTTGATTAAAATATTATTAAGTGAATTGAAGGCGGCGCGGAAAATAGAAGAAATTTGACATCGAATTCTGATTGTAGCTTTGTAGTTATGTCACTTAGATGCAGAGCCGATTTACAGAATCTAACCAATTGGTCGAAACCATGCGGGGCTTGCAATATTTGTCTTCCCCAATCTGCACTGAAATACCCATTTGAGCGAGATCTCGTTACTTCCAAAATGTTAGTCGCTGAGTTGAAGACCTATATTTCGACTTCGACTGGACTAATATGTAGCGACACAGGTACGTACAAAAATCCGGATATAGTTATTACAGACAAAATGGGAAAGTTAATTGCTCGGATTGAAGCGAAGCTACTTGAAGGAAAGGCCTTCATGAAAGCTGCTCAAATCTTAAAGGATCCTCTTTTTCCTAAAGAAACATTAGTTGTGGACGAGCCTAAGCTTAAAAGCTATTTTGAATGCAAACAACGTGATCTAAATAACTACAAAAGGAACGTTTCTCTGTTTGTCGTTTGGAAATATGACCGTCCTTGCGCTGACGTGGGAGGAATATGTATTTACCAGGAAGCGGACGTATTAAAGAGAATTTACGAACAAAAAGGAGCTTCCCGTAAGTACACTCGCAGAACTGGTCAGGGTGATTTTATTGACGGGCAAAAAATTGGAATTGTAGATAAGTTCCACTTTTCAATTACCGAATGTTTACCAATAGAACAACTTCCCGCTGACATCCTTAAATTATCAAATTAAAAATTAAGTTTTTCTATTTACTATCTAAGATCAATCTCATCACGTTCTGCTTCAATTGGCAGGCTTCTTAACTAATCCTTCCACATTGCATGTAAGGAAGTAGTAAGCAAATTGACACTAAGAAGTAACCCGGTTTGATTAGAAAGCCCAAGAATATTTTAATTATAAAATTCCCTTTTCCAAAACTGAATATCTGTATGTCGATGACTTAATCCCACTTTGCAGCAGAAAGCCTGATGGTTTCAAACACTATCGGCTTTTTTATGGCCTTGCGTTAAATCTGTGTCGAAAAAAATGAGACGATTATTTAACCGCCTCATTTTTAAAACCAGTGTTTATAATGATGTCAGTCAATGCGCCGGCACATGCACTCCTTCCGCAATCTCTTCAATCATTTTTTTATTAAATGCTTTTAAATCTTCCGGGCTGCGGCTTGTTACAAGACCATTATCAACTATCACTTCTTTATCGTGCCAGGTGGCGCCAGCATTTTGCAGGTCTGTTTTAACAGAAAAAAAAGAAGTCATTTCTCTGTCTTTTAAAAGACCCGTTTCAATCAAAAGTTGCGGCCCATGGCAAATAGCTGCCACGGGTTTTCCTGCTTCCATAAACTGTTGAGCAAATGCCACACTTTTTTGATCCCGCCTCAGTTTGTCGGGGTTGATCACTCCACCGGGCAATACCAGGGCATCATACTCGTCAAATTTAGCATTTGAAATATGTACATCTACCGGAAGCTCAATGGTCCAGTGATCGTGATTCCAACCTTTTACTTTTTCTTTTTGCGGAGAAACAATATGCACTTTTGCTCCGGCATCTTCCAATGCTTTTTTTGGACTCGTAAGTTCTTCTTCTTCAAAGCCATTTTCTGTAAGAATGGCAACTGTTTTTCCTGTAAGCTTTGCCATAAAAAATCTGTTTAAATGATGAAAAAATAATTTACAGGGAGAGTGGCACAAAAACCAGACCTCAATGGGGCCGCTTAACAATTAAATGAGATTGTAATGATCGTAAATTAATGCTGCAATTTGTAGTTAAAGCAGAGATGTTAATATTATCCTTTTTCTAAACCCGCAAATGGATAATGAAATTTTATATCGCCGCATAAGCCACAGCAAGTTCTGCTCCTACTTTTGCATTATGTTTTATCAAAGCTATATTGGCCTCAAGGCTTTCACCTCTTGTATGCTCGGCAATATATTTTAATAAAAATGGCGTCACATCTTTTCCGCCGATCTTTTTTTCTTTAACTGCATTTAATGCTTGCTGAATATAAATTTCCATTTCATCAGCAGCTATCTCCTCGTCGGCAGGCACGGGATTGGCAATTAACACAGCACCGTTTAATCCCATTTTCCATTTGGTGTTTATCATTTCAGCTATTTCTGCTACCGTATCTGATCGCAGCGGAGAAAGAAAACCACTTTCCCGTGAATAAAAGCTTGGAAACTCATCCTGTCCAAAAGTAATCACTGGTATTCCTTTTGTTTCTAAATATTCTAATGTTAAGCCGACATCAAGAATTGATTTTACACCGGCAGAAACAACCGCTACTGAAGTTTGAGCCATTTCGGTAAGATCAGCGGAAATATCCATTGTTGATAATGCATCGCGATGCACACCACCAATGCCTCCGGTTACAAAAACTTTAATGCCAGCCATAGCAGCAATTCTCATCGTTGCTGCTACCGTTGTTGCGCCGTATAATTTTTTACTGATAACATAAGGCATATCCCGCAGGCTAACTTTCCATACATTTTTTGCATTGCCAAAATATTCAAGCTCTTCTTTTGTTAATCCCACATGGCATTTACCATTAAAAATAGCAATGGTTGCAGGAACAGCGCCTTGTGCTCTTACTACCTTTTCTACTTCAATAGCCGTTGTTACATTTTGCGGATATGGCATGCCATGAGAAATAATAGTTGATTCCAATGCCACAATAGCCCTTGCTTCGCTTAAGGCTTGTTGTACTTCAGGGTGTATTTCCAAAAAAGAATTCATTAGCCAGGATGGTATTTTGAAACAAGTGATAAAAGTTTTTGTTGATTCAGATGAATAGCAACAGCTCCGTGAACTTGTAAAATCTCGGCCGCTAAAGTATGCGCCAGTTTCAAACACTCCATATCGTTTTTTCCAAGCATTTTTCCCAAAATAAAACCAGACAAAGCACCATCACCGGCGCCAGTGCTATCCAATATATCAACAGTTGATGAATGTAAGCAGATACATTTTTCTTTAGAATAAAATGAAGAGCCATGCTTGCCATTGTGCAACCAGATATGTTGAACGCCTTTGCTTAATAATTCTTCTATTTGTTTTTCGGTAGTAAAAGCATTTTCTGAACAAAGAGCAGGCAACTCATCTTCATTGGGAGTAATAAGATAAAGACCATGAAGATCTATATCTCTTAGTTTTCTGGCAGGCGGGACTGATACCGGTTCAATTATCAAAGGAATGTTTTCTTTATTACTAAAATCCAATAGCCAGCTTATTGTTTCAATTGGAGTATTCGTGTCTGTAACTAACCAGGATGCAGTACTTAATAAATCTTTGTGCTTTTTTAAATGACCTGGTGTTAAAAGATGTTCCGCCGGATTGGACACAAAGGCAGCTAACAAAGAACCATCCTGTTTTAAAATGCCCGTGTATTTTCCAGATAATCCATCTATCGTTATCGAAGCATCTAAGTTTATTCCCGCATTAATACAAATTTCCTTTAACCGATCGCCGTCGCTATCATTGCCAAAAACACTGATCAACTCCACAGGCGCATCAAGTAAGGACAATTGATGAGCAATGTTGCGACTAACACCGCCGGCTGTTTTTGTTACTATGGCTTTATTGGTTGTCGCCGGTATCAATTCTTCTATGATATGAAATAATTCATCTACAAACGAAGCGCCTATACAGATCACAGGTTTGGTCATGCGATAATAAATATTGAAAGAGTTAATCTTCTTTTCTTCTTACAATTAAATACCAGTCATTTTCCAGCGGCAGATAGCCGTGATCATAGCAGTAATAATATGTTTTGCCCGTTTTTGTTGTATACAGGTGGGTAATGTATTTAAACGCAAATCCTTTTTGTATCAGTTTTTCTCTTGTTGTTTTAGCAGTTTCTTCTCCTTCCGGGAGCAGGGCCTCCAGTATGCGCCTGTTTTTGCTCAGGGCATTATTGATATTTCGCATCTGGTTATTGGTGATGGACTTTAGCTCATTATTGTAAGCCGCACGGCAATAATCGTCACAAAATTTCTTGTCGGAGCGGCCTTTCAGCGGTTTGTCGCAAGCAAGGCAATTTCTGGTTTCTTTGGGCTGCAACACAGGCGTGCTAATGGTTTTATAAGTTTCTTAATGTCTCTGCTAACCGGATTATCCGATTACATACGCTTTTAAAGGTAAGCAAAAGAATAATCTCCGACTCTCGCTTTTTCACAACCACATCTTTGTTTCGTCAATCCGATGCAGGGTTGATTGAAATAAAAAATTTTTAACCGCTCCGCAACGGGGCACAAAACTTAAAGTTATGTACGCATTAAAAAACAAAGTGCAACTGATCGGCAACCTGGGAGGTAAACCTGAAATCAAAGAAATGGAAAGTGGCAAAAAGCTGGCAACATTCACCGTTGCCACCAATGAAATTTATCGCAATGCCAAAGGCGAAAAAGTAACCGAAACACAATGGCATCGTGTGATAGCCTGGGGCAAGGTAGCGGAGATCGCAGAAAAATATCTTGACAAAGGAAAAGAAGTAGCTCTTGAAGGCAAACTGATCAACCGCAGCTACAATGATAAGGATGGCAATAAAAGATACATCACCGAAATACAAGTGAATGAGCTGCTTCTACTGGGTGCTAAATCCGCAGAAGTATGATTATTATACGGCCACGAAATCACACCAACAAACACGAAAAGATTGTTTGTGGTTTTGTGGCTTTCTTTTTAACTATTGTAAACTATTCTAAAATGAATTTGATTTTAAAAGAAGAGGTTTATACAATTGTGGGTTATTGCATTGAGGTCTGGAAAACGCTGGGATATGGTTTTTCTGAAATTATTTACAAAGATGCGATGGAAATTGAGTTCACCGCAGACCAGATTCCATACAAACGGGAAGACGAGCTATCTGTTAATTATAAAGGGAAAGTATTGCGCCATAAATTCAAAGCGGATTTTATTCTGTTTGATAATATTATTGTTGAAGTAAAATCAGGGGAAGATGGAATAAATAGTACAGTTGTATCACAAACGCTGAACTACCTCAAAGCATCTGGTTGCCGGATTGGCCTCATCGTAAATTTTGGCAAATCAAAAATGGAATACAAAAGATTTATTATGTAATTTTTCGTGTTACTTCGTGTGCTTTCGTGGCAAAACGTAAACTACTGTGTACTGTGGCAAACATAACTCCTGATACAAGCAACCAGCTTTTTAATATTGCTGTGGACTTGGTTAACCAAAGCTCACGCAATATCTTTCTAACCGGTAAGGCGGGCACGGGCAAAACCACTTTTTTAAAATATATCCGCAGCAACAGTCGCAAACAAATGGCGATAGTGGCGCCTACAGGCGTGGCCGCTATTAATGCCGGCGGTGTTACTATTCATTCCTTTTTTCAACTACCGATCACACCGTTTATTCCCGGTTCAAAAGGATATGGCCCCAATGACGACATTGCAGACCGTCATAGTTTACTTAGCCGGCTTCGTCTCAATTCTGAAAAAAGAAAGATCATACAAGAGCTGGAACTGCTGATCATAGATGAGATCAGCATGGTTCGTTGCGATACTCTCGATGCCATTGACACGGTGCTCCGGCATGTAAGAAAAAGGTACGACCGCTTTGGCGGTGTGCAGGTATTATTTATTGGCGATATGTACCAGTTGCCGCCTGTAGTGCCTGAACAGGAATGGCAGATCTTATCAGAGTTTTATAACAGTCCATTTTTCTTTGATAGCAAAGTGATACAGGAAGAGCCGCCGGTTTATATTGAATTCAACAAAATTTACCGCCAGAGCGAAGAACGTTTTATTAAGCTGCTTAACCAGGTTCGGAATAATTCGATGGATGAAGAAGGATTAAAAATTCTTGATAGCAGGCTTATTCCAAATTTTAACCGAAACAAAAATGATGGTTATATCATTCTTACCACACATAACCGCAAGGCTGATCTTATCAATGCAGAAGAACTGCAAAGAATAAATGATAAGGCAATAACTTATAAAGCCGAAATACAAGGTGATTTTCCTGAAAAAGCTTATCCGGCAGAAGAGCAGTTGTTATTAAAACCCGGCGCACAGGTCATGTTCATTAAAAATGATACATCGGACAGAGGTAAACGTTATTTCAACGGAAAGATTGGCGTTATAAAAAAGATTGAAGAAAATAAAGTAATCGTTCAGTGCAGGGATGAAACTGGTGAAATTGAAGTAACAAAAGAAAGCTGGGATAATATAAGATACTCTCTCAATCAAAAAACCAGGAAGCTGGAAGAAGAAGTGCTGGGGTCGTTTATGCAATATCCGTTGCGGCTGGCATGGGCCATCACTATTCATAAAAGCCAGGGGCTGACATTTGAAAAAGCAATTATTGATGCAGAAGCGGCTTTTGCGCCCGGACAAGTGTATGTAGCATTAAGCCGCTGCACCAGCCTGGCGGGAATGGTATTGCAAACAAAGATCAAACCTACTGGCCTGTACAACGATAGTCGTATAGTTGCTTTTTCTCAAAACGGATCATCTTCATCTGAATTAGTAAAGGAACTGGCAGCAGCAAGAAAAGGCTACGAATTAATTCTTTTGCTTTCCACTTTTGACTTTGCCTTACCAGTGGATAATATAAAAACCCTGGATATTTATTTAAAAGAAAACAGCAACTCATTTAATAAAAAAGAGGCAGAACTATGGCTATCTCAGCTTGGTGAAAAAATAAAGGCTATACAGGAAGTCGCATTGAAGTTCCAGGCGCAGTTAAGAAATTTGTTTTCCAATAATGGCGAAAACCCTATCATCAATGAAAGAATAAAAGCAGCCGCGACTTTCTTTGAAACCAAACTTAATGAAGCGATTGATCACTTGATGCAATCAAAAACAACTACCGATAGCCGCCAGCATGCAAAAGAATACAACGATAACCTGAAAGAAATCTTTGCCCAACTATCATTGAAACGATATTTAATAAAAGGTTTTGAAGATGGCTTTTCAATTGAAGCTTATCAAAGCCGGAAGAACAGTTTTCTGTTGCCTGCATTTTCTATCAATGCGTATGCCGGCGCCAGCCAGCAACCTATAGAAACACCGCATCCTGCCTTACATCAGCAACTCCGGAAGTTGAGAGATAGTATTTGTTCCAAAACAGATTTGCCTATCTATATAGTAGCCGGCAGCAATACCATTTTGGAAATGACCCGTTATTTACCCCAATCACTTGCCGAACTTAGAAAAATAAGCGGCTTTGGTGACGCCAAGGTTGAAAAGTATGGACAGGAGTTCCTGGACGTAATCATTAAATACAGTAAAGAAAAAGGGCTTTCATCTTTAATACATGAAAAGATCCCTAAACGGGAACGTAAAGAAAGTACCGGTGAGAAGAAATCAAAGATTGACACCAAGGCTGAATCTTTCCGTCTTTATAAGGACGGATTAACGGCTGACGACATTGCCAAACAAAGAAATCTTACAATTCAAACTATCGAAAGTCATCTTGCACATTATGTACAAAAGGGCGATATTAATATTGAAGAACTGGTAAGCCGTGAAAAGCTATTGCTGATTGAACCGGTTATTAAAGACTTTAATGGTGGTTCCATTACTCCAGTAAAAGAAAAGCTGGGCAATTCTATAAGCTTTGGAGAGATAAAACTAGTCATTGCATGGAGCCAGTTCCAAAAAAGTAATTCTATTTAATCATACATTATCCTTTACTGGCAAAATAAGCCAAATTCATCCGTTATATAGCCAATCATTATTGTTGATACATCTATTCAATAGTTGTTTTATTCATTCATTTAATAGTAATACCGATATTAAAAAGCAATAAGTTTATTAACCATTGTAACTAATTATTCACATTTGTTGATATAAGATTTGTTGAATAAAACTTTATATATATCTTTTCATATCAATTAGAATATGATAACCAACATAAGCTCCGACTATCGCATAATAAGCGATCATTCATTCGCCGCAGTCAGACAAAATCTCGTCAACAATCAGAAAGCTTTTTTCGCCCAGCGAAGCTATCAGCCGGGAGATGTAGTCATTGAGTTTTCTGCCCGCCAGGTTTTATCAGAAGCCAATTATCTGACTGTGCAGGTAGGTGTTGATAAGCATATATTGCTTTATCCCGAACACCTGCAGTACATCAATCATAGTTGTGATCCCAATGTGTTCTTTGACACTTATGCTATGCAAATAGTAGCATTGAAGCCAATAGAAGAAGGTGATGAAATGACTTTCTTCTATCCTTCTACCGAATGGGACATGGCTCAACCCTTTACTTGTTTCTGCGGATGCAGCAATTGTTTGGGTGAAATAAAAGGCGCCGCACACATTAACCCCGATATTCTAATTAACTATAAACTTACCCGGTTTATACAACAGCAACTGCATGATCGTTCGAATAAGGAAAAAAGAGCTTAAAAGAAAAGTCGCCAAAGTTGCTACTGATCCATTCCGGAAGCTCAAAGTCTGGGTGCTGTTTCCTCATCTCGAAACAGAAGACCCCAACCTTCAATACTACTACGACTTCACTCAAAGCCTTGAAGAATACAAAAAAGTTTTTGCTGAACTGGATGCCGACTGGACATGGCAACCGGTAACTATGCAAAACTATAAAGAGGTAATTGCTTCATTAAAAAAGAATTCAGGAAGAAAGATACCGCTTGTATTGAATCTTTGCGATGGAGATGAAATAAATGGCACACCGGGTATCTCCGTTATTAATGAACTGGAAAAAAACCGGCTGATCTATACCGGCTCCGATGATCATTATTATAATATCACCACATCCAAGATACCGATGAAACGGGCTTTTGATAAAGCCAATGTATCAACTGCCAAATGGGAGATCATTGATGGCAGCGAGGATTCGGTAAAAGGAATATGTAAGAGACTGGGAGCACCATTGATCATTAAGCCCGCCGTATCAGGTGGCAGCATGGGTGTATCTGTTAAAAACGTAGTCTATACTGATGATGAATTGTTACAGAGGATCAGGGAAATAAAAAAGGGATACAGAGGATGGAACTTATTGGCTGATGGTTTAATAGTAGAACAATTTATTACCGGGCCTGAATTTACTTCCTTTATAGTAGGATCATCTACCCGTCCCGAATCCTGTCATGTTTATCCGCCTGTAGAAAGGATCTTTCATGAATCATTACCCGATGAAGAAAAGTTTTTATCCTTTGACCGGCTTTGGGAAATATATGAAGATGAAAAACCCATGCCCGGCAATGAAAATTTTTATGATTACCATCAGCCTGATGCCGGTTTAATGAAAGCTGTGGAAAAACTAAGTCTTGATGCTTATTTAGCTGTTGGCGGTATGGGTTATGGCAGACTGGATATAAGAATGGATAAAAACACGGGTAAACTGTACATGTTGGAAGTAAATGCACAATGCGGTCTGAGCGAAGACGAAGATTATACTTCTATCGGCGCTATACTGCGTTATTCAAACAACTCTTTTGCTGACCTTATCCGCAGAATTATTCACGACGCTTTTAACAGAAGAAACTTAACTCTTTAATTTTTTTACATGAAGGTTTGCGTTCTTCAACCCGACTATTCCACTACTGGAGTTGATTATAAAAATTATGATCCCCCCAGGAATTTGTCTTCTCTTTTGCCCGACGACGAAATAGATCATGTTTTTTTAAACAAGCTCACAACATACCGGCAACTCAAAGAGCTTAAGAAAAAAAATTATGACATCTTCATCAACCTTTGTGAAGGTTATCTTGAGTGGGAGGTGCCATCAATAGATGTGATTCATACTTTTGAATTGCTCGATCTTCCTCATACCGGTCCTACCGCCAAGCTATATGATCCCACAAAAGAATTGATGAAATATGTGGCGCATTGCGAAGGAGTAAAAACGCCCGGTTATTTTATCATAGACAAGACGGACGATATAGATAAGACGGAAAAAGTTTTATCGTACCCTATGTTTATAAAACCGGCAAAGGCTGGCGATAGCCTGGGTATTGATGAAAATTCTGTTTTATACAGTAAAAATGACTTGCTGAAAAAAGTTGTAGAAATATATAATGATTACGGGCCGCTGCTTGTTGAGGAATATATAGATGGAAGAGAGTTCACTGTTTTGGTTGCAGCCAATCCTGATGGAAAAACATGCCGTGTGTTTAAACCGGTGGAATATGTGTTTCCTGAGGGAAAGTCTTTTAAAACTTACTCTTTAAAAACGTCCGAGCTGCACCCTGATTGCAACTTCCCCTGTACTGATCCTGTTTTAGATAAAGAATTAAGAGCCGCTGCTGAAAAAATATTCAAAGGATTCAATGGCGTTGGTTATGCCCGTTTGGATTTCAGAGTAAATGATAGGAAAGAAATATTTTTTCTTGAGATCAATTTTACCTGCTCTGTTTTTTATACTGACGGCTACGAAGGTTCGGCTGATTTCGTTTTAAAATTTGATGAAGCAGGCCAAAAAGGATTTTTGGAACATATCATATCCGAAGGAATTGCACGCCACCGCAGAAAGAAAAAGCCATATTTAATGAAAGGCAATTCCATTGCCGGCTTTGGAATTTATGCAACAAGAAGCATCAGAAAAGGCGATATTATTTTTTGTGGTGAAGAAAAAGCACAGCGTATCGTTACAAAAAGATTTGTTGAAAAAAATTGGGATGAAGAACAACAACTTCATTTTCGCAGGTATGCTTATGCCATCAGCGATGAAGTTTTTGTACTGTGGGATGAAGATCCGTCCGAATGGGCGCCACAAAATCATAGTTGTGCCGCCAACACAGGTTTGGATGGTTTGAATGTTGTAGCGCTTCGCAATATTTCAAGAAATGAAGAACTCACTTTAGATTATTCTCAATTCCTTGATGAAAATATGGAACCGTTTCAATGCAAATGTGGCGCAGCAAATTGCCGTGGATTGATTAGGGGTGTATTGAATAATTCTGTTAACAGCCGTGAACAACGTCACTACATTTTAAAAGAAAAATAGTCTATCAAACTATACTTGAAAATCCCCGCAATTAATATGACGGGGATTTTTCTTTTCACTACTTCACAAGGTTTATAGGTTATTATTCTGATTCAACGCGGAAAGTAATGGGTTGTTTGCGATAGGCTTTTACTTGCCGTCCGTTTTGAATAGCAGGCTCCCACTTGGTTGCTTTCTTTATTACTCTTATTGCTTCCTGCTCCAGGCCGTAACCATGATTGGTCAATGCATTAACATCGCTGATGCTGCCATCAATATCTACGACAAACTGAATGATGACAGTGTATGAACCTTCCGGAGCACCATTGTTAATTGGAACTTCAGCATTAAGATTTCTTTCTAAAAACCGAATCCAGTTACCATCATATTTTGCATGAACCTGAACATCCCATATAGGATCATCAGGCATCTTTGTAACTTTTTCTTCTATTATTCCCTTATTTTCATCAATATCCTCAAGAGGGATTGTGCCATCGGGAGTGTCACCTTCAATTGATTTCGTATCAATTATTGCATTAGCAAGTTCGACTTGAGTAGCCATTGGTTCTACTTCATCTTCATTAACAATTCTTAATTGGGTAAATTGCTCTGTTTGAATTGGTGGCATTTCGGGTTTCTTAGGTTGAGGTAGTGGTTCGGGTTCTTTCTCATCGGGTTTTAATTCTGTAATAGTAACTTCTCCATGAATAAACAGAGGAGATTTTTCTCGTGGCTTTAATTTGTTTGCCATTACCACACCGGTAAATGCAATTGCAACAAACAACCCGGTAAATACAAGTGCCTTTGTAATTCTGATGTGATAATGTTTGCGAAGCTCATAAGCTCCATACTCTTTGTTCCTGTTGTCAAAAACAAGATCCAAAAGATTGGCGGAAAGAATTTTGTTGGTATCCATAATTAAACGTTTTAGTTTAATCATGAGATAAACGCCAATTTATAATTCCATAAAACTTTATTTTTTTTAAACACGTATGGAATCATGATGCACAAGCATCGCTTTGAATATTTTCAAATGATAATGATTAAAAAAACAAAGTATAATCAGCGGCCCATATACACCATCAGTATTTGTACATCTGATGGATTAATGCCGGAGATGCGGCTTGCCTGTCCCAATGTTCTTGGTTGAATGCGGCTCAATTTTTCTCTTGCCTCATTGCCAAGTGAAAGAATTTTTTTATAATCAAATGTTGATGGAATTTCAAGATTTTCCAATTGGCTCATTCGGGTTACCAATTCTTTTTCTTTTTCTATGTAAACATCATACTTCACCTGTATAGAAGCCTGTTCAATATTTTCTTTTTGAAAACCGCTCAATTTATTTTGCAATGATGGCAATGCCTCGCCAAGTATATTAAGATCAACGGATGGACGCAAAAGAATTTTTTCAGCCCTTTGCTTTTCTGTTATTTGAGCTGAATTGATAGTTTCAAAAAACGGATTGACTTCTTCCGGTTCGATGTTTGTTTCTTTCAAAATGGTTTTAATCGCATCAACGTCATTCCTTTTTTGAATTACTTTCTCCATTCTTTCCTGCGAGGCCAGGCCTAAACGATAGCTCAACTCGGTCAGTCGCAAATCTGCATTATCCTGTCTAAGCAAAGTGCGGAACTCGGCTCTTGAGGTAAACATCCGGTAAGGTTCTTCGGTGCCTTTGCTGATCAGGTCATCAATCAATACGCCAATATAGGCCTCACTTCTTTTCAGAATTACTGGTTCCAGATCGTTTGCCTTTTGATGGGCATTAATACCCGCCATAAGCCCTTGACAAGCAGCTTCTTCATAGCCTGTTGTGCCATTGATCTGTCCTGCAAAAAACAGATTTGATATGTTTTTTGTCTCTAATGTGTGTTTAAGTTGGGTTGGCGGAAAGTAGTCATATTCAATAGCATATCCTGGCCGGAATATTCTCGCATTTTCAAATCCCGGAACTATACGAAGCGCCTCGTACTGAACTTCCTCAGGCAACGAGGTGGAAAAGCCATTGACATATATTTCTACTGTATTCCAGCCTTCAGGCTCTATAAATAGCTGGTGTCTTCCTCTTTCTGCAAAACGGTTGATCTTATCCTCAATGCTCGGGCAATACCGGGGACCTACTCCATCAATTCTACCGGCAAACATAGGACTCCGGTCAAAGCCGGTTTTTAAAATATCATGAACAGTTTGATTGGTATAAGTAACCCAGCAGCTTCGTTGTTTCTTGGGTTTGCGTATATCCAGGTAAGAAAACCCTGTAATTTCTTCATCGCCAGGTTGTTCTTCCATTTTTGAATAGTCAAGGCTTCTACCATCCACCCTCGGCGGAGTTCCGGTCTTAAGCCGGTCGCTTTCAAATCCCAGGGAAACCAATTGTTCGGTAATCCCAGTTGCAGCTTTTTCTGCAGCTCTTCCACCACCAAAATTCTTTTCGCCAATATGAATAATGCCATTTAAAAATGTTCCATTTGTCAGCACTACCGCTTTAGCCTTTATCTCATGACCCAAGCCGGTTATCACCCCGGCCGCCTTGTTGTTTTTAATGACAACTCCCCTTACCATGTCCTGGTAAAAGTCAACATTGGGAGTTTGTTCCAGCATTTCCCGCCATTTAGTAGCAAAAAGCATTCGGTCACTTTGAGCCCTGGGGCTCCACATGGCCGGCCCCTTGGAACGGTTGAGCATGCGGAACTGTATCATAGATAGATCGGTCACAATACCCGAATAGCCGCCCATGGCATCTATTTCCCTAACAATCTGACCTTTGGCAATACCACCCATGGCAGGGTTACAGCTCATTTGAGCGATAGTCTGCATATTCATAGTCACCAAAAGCACTTTGGAGCCGAGATTTGCAGCAGCCGCCGCAGCTTCACAACCTGCGTGACCGGCGCCAACTACGATTATATCATATTCGGGAAACATGGGGTGCAAAGTTACCCTTCAAGTGGGTAACCAGTCGAATTTTTATTAAGGAACGCAATTTCTTTTTTAACGTCTTCGGGAGATCTGCCTCGATTCAGAAGCTCAAATTCAAAGGCGGAGTAATTTTCAATATGTACCAAATAGTTTTTATGATCAGCCAAAAATTGTTGCTGTGGTTCCGAGCTAATAAGCTCTGAAAGCTCAATTGTTTCGATTTTATCCCTTAAAGCTTTAGTAATTGGATAATTTGTTTTTGTGTACAGTTCTTCAAAATAGGCCTTGGCTCCAAGCACATCTACCCTGTTTCCCCTATTTTTATTTCGCTCAAATGGCTCCACTCTGATATTGGTAAAATTCCAACACATGCGAAGCTCCTTTTCGTCAGAATGATCAAAGTATGTGACGGGTATGATATGATCAAACTGCCACCTTTTGGCAAAATTGTCCCAGGAAAGATCCACTGTAAACTGATATTCAAACCATTTTCTTATATTTTCAATATCGAGACCAAAATATGGCGCATATAATGGACATGAGCTTTTCTCAATTACGTATCTTCTAAGATTGATTTGCCATTTCCTTTTCTCCCTAAATTTTACTAACGCTGGCGTTATTTCGGTTTTCTTGACCCATGCCTTTCTTGCCATATCAGGATTTTTCACGAAGATACGTGGTTTCACGGGACACTGTTTCTCTATGAAACAGTGTCCCGTGAAAACTCAGCATACTTTGAGAGGCATTTATCCTCCTCTTCTCTCATCCTCTTTTTCTCGACGCTGCTCTTATCCTTATACCCACAAAGATGAAGGGCCCCATGAAATATCACCCGATGCAATTCCCGGGTTAAGCTTTCACCTTCTGCCAGAGCATTGTCCCTAACCCGATCTACACTTATATATATTTCCCCTTCAACTGGCATTCCTTTATCTGAAAGCCCAAACGTGATTATATCAGTATAATAATTATGCTTCAGATACTGGCGGTTAATGGCAAGTAAGTCCTTATCAGAGCAAAAAATATAATTGAGAAGCTGTAGCTTAAAACCCTCCCTTTTAAAAATCGCCTCAATGAACTTCTTTAACTTTGAACGATTTCGAAGAGAAATCTTTTTATTAAAAAAGAAATAAACCTTTGATTTTCTTTCGGCTGCCATTATTTCAAAATTCGTAAACAAAGCACAGAATACAATGTTAGTTTTGCCCGAATCAGAGAGAATGAATAAAAAATTATCGGAACTTAAGCCGGGGCAGAGAGCCATTATCCGAAGATTTGGTAGCCAGGAAATACATCTGAAATTGATGGAAATGGGTTGCCTGCCTGGCGAATCCATATCTGTTGAGCAGATTGCTCCTTTGGGCGACCCCGTTTCTGTTTTTGTATCAGGCTATACATTAAGCCTGCGACTCGATGAGGCTGAACACATTATAGTTGATATAATAAATTGATTTTCAACACATTAAATGAAAGTTGGCTTGTACTTTGGTTCTTTTAATCCTGTTCACAACGGGCACCTTATCATAGCCAATCACATTTTGAACGAAACGCCGCTTGAAAAAATTTGGTTTATCGTTTCTCCGCAAAATCCTTTTAAAACAGAGTCAACATTGCTTAATGAGTATCAAAGGCTCCACTTATTGAACCTGGCTATAGAAAACGACTCCCGGATAAAAGTTTCAGATGTCGAGTTCAATTTGCCAAGACCTTCTTATACAAGTGTAACACTACTCTATTTACAGGAAAAATACCCTGCTCATGAATTTTCCATCATTATGGGAAGTGACAGCTTTCAAAACTTGCACAAATGGAAAAACTATGAGTTCATCATAAAGAATCATAGTATTTACATTTACCAGCGACCGGGATTTGAAATAAAGAATACGATCAATGCAAATATTGTAGTTGTAGATGCTCCCTTACTTCAAATATCTGCTACACATATTCGTCATCTTATTAAAACCGGTAAATCCATTCGCTACATGGTACCTGATAAAGTAATAGAAGAAATAGAAAAAAGTAATTATTACAAATAGCCTTTAAAAGATATATCCCAACAAAAGACAAGCAGCAACAATAACCGGTGAAGGAAGTTTTGTATAACACAACAATAAAAATGTTCCGAGTATCACGCCAAGATTAATAGCGCTGATCGTTTTTGCTTCTATCAATGAAATATCCTTCATGATAAAAAATGTTGAGGCGATCATAATTCCAACCACGGCTGCATTGATTCCTTCAAGTGAACGATAAACTGC
>Ga0187893_10003942_pt1 | contig 29075 bp, 28 predicted proteins | sample MA1701074metaG_FD_139574 | JGI IMG/M metagenome (GOLD analysis project Ga0187893, IMG submission 139574) | White microbial mat communities from a basaltic lava cave in the Kipuka Kanohina Cave System on the Island of Hawaii, USA - MA170107-4 metaG ...
CACCCGCGTGCGAACTGGGCAGCGCCACCGGCGGACGGTAACGCGCAAACAGCTCTGCCAGCCGCGCTCCGAGTTGCTCCGGCGTGAGGTTGCGCTCGATCTGCCCGTCGGCGGCCATCGCGATCGCCCCGGTCTGCTCGCTCACCAGCACCACCACCGCGTCGCTTTCTTCGGTCACGCCGATGGCCGCGCGGTGGCGCGTGCCGAGCTGCGTGGAAATCGCCGGATTGAGCGAAAGCGGCAGGAAGCACGCCGCCGCGGCCATGCGGTTGCCCTGCAGGATCGCTGCGCCGTCATGCAGCGGCGACGCCGGATGAAACACCGAAAGCAGCAGGTCGTAACTGAGCACCGCATCCAGCGGGATGCCGCTCTCGACGTACGTCGTCAGTCCCACCTCGCGCTCCAGCACAATCAGCGCGCCGATGCGCTTCTGCGAAAAGTGGCGCACGGCCAGCACCACATCGTCGTGCGCTTCGGTGGGATTCTGCCCGGAGAAAATCCGCCAGAAGGGATTGCGCCCCGCGCTGGCGAGCGCCTGCCGGATTTCCGGCTGAAACAGGATGATGAGCGCGATGGTCAGATAGGGCACCAGCGTGGTCAACAGCCACTCGACCATCTCCAGTTGCAGCCAGCGCGCCGCGTAGTACGCGCCCACGATCACGCCCAGCGCTATGGCCATCTGGGCCGCGCGCGTGCCGCGCATCAGGCTCAGGAAGTAATAGATGACCGCGGCGATCAGCAGGATATCGAGCGCCGCGCGCAGGTCCAGCCGTTGCAGCTCTTCCCACGGGAATGTGAGCAGCGCCATGCTGCCGCTAAGGTAGCCCACACGCACGCCTCCCGCAAGCCGAGCGACTGGGCGAACCCGCTAAGTGAATAGCACCGCGCGACTTGGCACTCACGGACAACTCAGGGGCCAATTTCTGCGTCGCACCTACAGCAGCCGCATGCCCATCCCGGCAGAGGAGGAACGATGAGAGCGAAACTGGCAAGGCTGTCCGCGCTCGCACTGGCGCTCGCGGGCCTGCTTACGGCGAGCACGCCCGTGGTGCAGGCGCAGGAAATTCCCGCCGGCACGCACTTCGCGGTCGAGCTGCGCGACAAGCTCGAAGCCAAGCGCGTCAGGCGCGGCAAGGAATTCAACGCGCGCACGCTGGAGGCGTTGCACGCCAGCGACGGCAGCGTGATTCCCGCCGGCACCAAGGTCAGGGGCCGCGTGGCTTACGCCGACGACAACGAGCTGGTGCTCGACTTTTTCCGCATCGAGACTCGCCGCGGGCGTATCCCCATTTCCGCCACGGTCGTCTCCGTGCCGGGTGAGAAAGACGTGAGGCGCAAGGCCGGCCGCGAAGGTGAAATCAAGTCGGAAGGCGGACGCGCCAAGAGCGCCGGAATTGGCGCCGCGATCGGTGCCGGTGCCGGCGCGGCCATTGGCGCGGCACGCGGCGGTGGCAAGGGTGCCGCCATCGGTGCAGGCGCGGGAGCTGCGGGCGGCGCGTTGATTGGCGCGGCGGCTGGCGGCAAGGATCTGGTCCTGCGCAAGGGCACCGAGCTCGAACTGCGACTGGATCGGCCGCTTTACTACGCGCGCCGATAAACAACCGCAAGACGCAACCCAAAGACACCACACAGGCGGCAGGATGCGCTCCTTCCGCCTTTTTCTTGATTGCCCCGCCACGAAACCCGCTCCACGCTTCACTAGCCTCGCGCCATTGCATTTGCTATTGTTTGCCGACGGTCCCCAGCGATGGCCCTGGCCACTACACCCATGCCTCACACCGACGAGCCGCCCCAACCCGTGGCGCCGCGCGCGGGCGCCGTCAGCTTGCGCATCATTGCCGCCGCGCTGGTGATTGGCTTCTGCTATTGGGCCGCCAGCGTGGTGATGACCCTGCTGCTCTCCATCCTGCTAGCATATTTCCTCGATCCGCTGGTGGAGTGGCTTGAACGCTTCCGTATGCCGCGCGTGCTCGGCTCTCTGATCGCCCTGGGATTGCTGACCGGACTGCTGGCCTTTATCGGCTGGCTCACCTATTTGCGCATCAACGACTTCGTCCGCGAGTGGCCCAAGTATCAAGCGCCCATCCGCAAGGTGGCGGAGGACATTGACCAGCGGCTCAAGCGCATCGAGCGTGGCATGATCGACATCGCTCCCGCCGAGCCGACGGTGCCGGCGCCCGAGCTTCCGTCGCCGCCCAGCTCGGCCGTGCGCCAGGCGCTGCTCGCCGGCCTCGGCTCGCTTTACAACGTGTTCCTCGCAGCCACATTTGTGCCGTTCCTGGTTTTTTTCATGCTGGCCAGCAAGCGCGACCTGTGGCACGGCACCATGCAGCTGTTTCCGCCTACCGAACGCACACGCGTGAAAGTCACGCTGGAAGAGATCGCCATTATGCTGCGCGGCTACATCGTGGGCAACGCCATGGTCGCCGGCATCCTCGTGGTGCTCAGCTCGATTTTCTTCTGGATTATCGGGCTGGACTACCCGCTGCTGGCGGGGCTGGTCTCCGGCTTTTTGAACATGGTTCCGTATCTTGGCTTCGTGCTTTCCGTGCTGCCGCCGCTGGTGATTGGCCTGGCCAAGTTCGACACGCTGTGGCCTTTCCTGTGGATTGCCGGCGTGCTCGGCTTTTTCCATCTGATTGCGGTCAACGTGCTGGTACCGGCGCTGGTGGGAAGGAAAGTTCACTTGAACGCGCTGGCCGTGACGGTTGCGCTGCTGTTCTGGGGCTGGTTGTGGGGCGGTATCGGCTTCATCCTCGCCATTCCGATTACCGCTACAGTGAAAGTGGTGTGCGACCGCGTGGACCGCTGGCAGCCCATCGGCCGCTGGCTCGGCGCGTAAGCGGGCCACTGAAGCGAAAAAGAGAAAGAGCCGCGGCTGCTCTAGCGCGCATCTCTCAACGACCGCACCACCGCCGCAACGTCCGCGGTTGCCTGAAACATGCGAATCGCAGCGATGCCGGCTGCGCCAGCTTGCAAGCACACGCGCGCATTCTCCGCGGTGATGCCGCCAATCGCCAGCACGGGAATCCGCACCGCGCCACAAACCTCGCGCAATCGTTCTACTTTCTGCGGGGCCCCGTAATGCTCTTTCGACGGCGTCGCATACACCGGCCCGAAGATGATGTAGCTCGCGCCATCACGCTCGGCCTGCTGCGCCTCGCTGAGCGAATGGCACGAGCGTCCGACGAGCAGTTGTAGGGGTGGGTCTTCAGACCCGCCCGCAATCCCGCCCGATGGGCCACGCTTGCTCAGCCAGTCCACTACTTTCGCCACCGGCAGCGAACTCCCGCCCAGATGCACGCCATTGGCGCCGGCGGCCAGCGCCACATCCAGCCGGTCGTTCACCAGGATACGCACGCGCCGCTGTAGAGGCGGGGTTCCCGACACACCCGCCGATGCAACCATCGCTCGCGCCTCCTGCACCGCAACGCGCGTCAACTCCACCAACTGCCGCGCCGGCAAATCCTTCTCGCGAATCTGAATCCAATCCACTCCGGCGCGCAGGGCTGCGCGCATCACGCCGGGCAGTGCCGCAACGCCGCCTTGCAGCGTGCTGCTGTCGGTTACGTAGCAGAGGATGGGCCGCTCGGCTTGCATCAATGGACTGCCGCGGGGCGTTACTGCTCTTCGCGCTTATTGCCGCGCGAAAAAATCATACTGGCTGCAATCAGGATGTCCAGCACGCCCAGCCCGCTCACCGCCCCGCGCACATAGGGGCTGAGCATGATGGGAATCAGGTCCGGGTAGCGTTGCAGCAGGCCGTTGTACTGCCAGAAATTCGACCACGGCACAATCACCAGCAACACTCCCAGCTCGAACACAATCAGGATGGCCAGCCCGCGCAGCAGGAGGTTCATTCGCGGTTAGCTTTCTCGCGGTTTGGGGGCGCTTAAGGAGGCGATGCGCTCGGCCACATCGCGGTAATCAATGTTCATCGCGTACACCTGGCTGAAGCTGTCGAGTGCCTTGTTGGTGTCGCCGGCCAGCTCGTGCGCCACTCCGAGGTCGTAGCGCACTGCCAGGATCGACTCCGGGTCCAAATCGGGTGTCTTCAGCGCCTGCTCATACCAGATGGCCGCAATCTTCGGCTGCTGCTTGTCCATGAACGACAGCCCCAGCAGCGTGTAGCATTGCATTGAATAGCGGAATGGCCGCCCGCCCTTGATCGACTGCGCCACCTTCTGGAACTCGCCGATGGCCTCTTCCAGCAATCCCATCTCGCGATAGGCGATGCCCAGGTTGTAGTGCGTTTCGAGGTCTTCGGCTTCGGCCTCGGCCTCACCCACTTCGCCCATGTCGGCCTTGAACTCGTCGAACACTTCCTTCAACTGATCCATCTGCTTGCGGCCGCGCGCCGGCGTGCCTGCCCCGGCCTTCGCGGGAGCCTTTGCGGCTGGAGCCGCCGCTTCGGCTCTTGGCTCCGCTATTTTGAAATCGTCCAGTTCCGCTCCCAATTCCGAGAGGAACTGGTCTGACGTCATCGCGCCGGCTTCTTCGGTGGCCGCGGCCATTTCCGCCACCGGCTCCGCCGTTTCCACTTGGTACTCACCCTCGCTTGCCGCGGCCTCGGTCACTTCCGCCGACAACTCTTCAAACACCACGCTCGCCGGTTGTTCCTCACCGGCAGCAGCTTCAACTGGCGCGGGCTCCACTTCCACGGGAGCCGGCTCGGCTTCCACCGGCTGCGGCGCAAGCTCGGCAACGTCTTCAGCGGTGAACTCGATGGCCACCGCCTCATCCGCCGGAGCAGCCTCCACCGGCTCTGCCTCAATTTCCACACGGGCCGGCGGCTCCGGTTCCGCACTCGCGGCGGCCTCTTCCACCGCGGCCTCCACCGACGGCGCCTCTTCTACCTCGATGTCCATGCGGAATTCGCTGGCCTCTTCCGCTGCCACTTCCACGGGGGCAGGTTCCGGAGCAGGGGCCGGCGGCTCGGCTACCGGCGGCGGAGCGGCCGTTTCGCTGGCTGCCGCTTCTTCGGTCATCGAGGCCCACTCTTCCGAGAGATCCACTTCGTGCGTTTCCGCTTCCGGCGCTTCCTGCACGGGCGCAACCGCAGCTTCTTCTGCAGCGATTTCTTCTGCGGGGGGAGGTTCCGTGGGGATGGCGAATTCCGCGGCCGGTGGGGCTGCCGCGGCTGCTTCTGTGCGGCCGGCAGCGCGTTCGAATCGCCGCCGCAGCTCCGAGAACCGCTCCGCGCTGGCTGCGTCTCCGCGCTCGCTGTAAATCTCTTCCAGATGCGCCGCCAGTTCCGCCGTGCGCCGCTCGTTACCCGCGCCGAGGTGCAGATCAAGCAGCTTTTCGAGCGCGCCGGTGTGATTGGGGGCGCGTTGCACCACGCTCTCCAGCAGGTCGATCCCTTTTTGCGTCAGGCCATAACTGGAGAACAGGTCCACGTCGGTGAGCGCCTGCTGCACAAACCGCTCGGTCTCCTCATCCAGTTGCGGCTCCACCACCGCCGGCGCCGCTTCCACCGCTTCCACTTGCGGCGGAGCCTCCGCCTCCGGCATCGCCGGCGTGGCCACGCCCATTTGCTCGCACACCTGCGCAAGGAACTGCCGGTAGTTGGAGTTCTCCGGGTCACCCTTCAGCAGCTCTTCATAGGCTGTCTTGGCACGCTCCAGATTGCCGGAGTTGGTCGCCGTCGTGGCAATGGCCTGCAACGCATCCGGAAGATGAAACGAGTCGCCCGTGCGCCGGTAGACTTCCGCCTGCCATTCCAGCGGCTCCAGCCGCCCTCCGCCCGCGGCCGACGCCTGCCCCAGCGCCTGCATCAATCTCTCGGTGTCGCCCGCTTCAATGGCCGGGCCTACTACGTCGCCCAGCAACTGCAAGCCGCGGTCGGTTTCCCCCGCGCTGATCAGCGCCGTGGAGACGTTGTAGGCAACACTGAATCCATCGCGGCCCCGGGCCACGGCCTTGCGCCCCATTTCCACGGCCTTCTGCGCGTCGCCCGACTGCAAGTACATTTCCGTCAGCAGCGTCCCCGTCTCGTTGCTCGCCGGAGCCTTTTCCAGCATCGCGATGGCTTCGGCCGCCTGCCCCGACTCCGCCAGGATCCGCGCGCGCAACGCCACGCTGCCCGCGTTCTTCGGGTCGGCTTTTGCCGCCTTATCGGCCAGCCGCTGCGCCTCTTTGACTTCGCCCTTCTCCAGCATGCGCTGCGCCGCGCTCAGGAACGCCGCCGCAGCTTCCTGTGGCTGCCCGATGTTCTCGTAGAGCTCAGCCAGGCGCACCTGCACGCGCAAATTGTCGGGGGAGAGTTCCAGCAGCTTGCGCAGCACATCTACCGCCTGCTTCGAGCGGTTGGCCTTCAAATGGGCTTCCGCCAGTTGCAGATAGATGGGCCGCGCCTCGCTCATCACGCCCTGCTGCACGTACAATTCGGCCAGCCGCTCCAGCGGGGCGATTTCATCCGGCACCAGCTTGGCAATTTTCTTGTAAATCGCGATGGATTTGCTGATGAAGCCGTCGTTGGCGAAGATTTGCGCCAGCTTCTCGAAATAGTCGAGCGCCTGCCGCCCGTCGCCCGCGCGCACGTACAGGTCGCCGATAGTCATCAGCGTCACCTGATCCTCAGGTTCGTGCCGCAGGATTTGCTGGTATTGTTCGATGGCCTGCGGGATTTTCCCCGCGCCCAGGAACTTCTGCGCCGCTTCCAGTATTTTGGTCTTGTTGAAGGCCATCAGCTTACGCCCGAACGCTTCGCGGGTCAGACGGAAACGGAGCCGCGGCCCTAGCCGTGCCGCAAAGGCCGTACAACTTCCGGAGCCTTAGCCCTGAGGTTACTTTTCCGCCGACACTTGCCCCGCCGCAACGCAAGAGGACACACTTCCGCGAAGGCCCGGCTACGCTAACACACGCCAAAAACCCCCGTCAATGCAAAGGCTTGCCAGCCTGTGCTCCGCCTGCACAGATACATAGTCAGAGCTTCGTCAAGACATGATCGTAGTCGGAGTGAGACCCAATCCAAAACCAGACCATCTGTTCCTCAATCAGCACACCAATCGCCCGCCACCCCAAGCCGATTCAAACAGAGTAGATGGGTTCCGTCGGGTCAACCTTCTTGAACTTCAGGCTCCTGTGCCACGGATCTTGGCGCCAAAACTGATAAGCGCCCCGCGCGCGCGCCTGGATTTCCTGTGGTAGCTGCTCGAAAACCTTGCGGAAACGCTCGGTCGTTTGCGATCCGCTAATCTTCAAATGGCTTCGTCTTCCCGGCATGAAACTCAGCGATCGCATCACTCGCGAGCTTCTCCAGCTTACCTCTCGAATTGGCGAACGCCTCCGTCCAACGCTGCTCCGATTCGATTTCCTTCAGCAGCAGCGCGGCAAGCGCATCCTGTTCGTCATTCGGGAGCTTCGCGGCCTCCGCAAACGCTTTTTGCAGCAGTTTCGTCATGCCTCAATTCTACAAAAACTTGCCTATGACAGGTAAGGGAATTCAGAACTTAGGGCTGGCAAACCCGCCGCCGCTCGCTGGTGTCTAACCTGGCAGATTTCCCCAAGGAGGAAACATGAAAAAGGTTCACCTGGTCCCAATGATGTTGTTCGCCCTTGCGTTTGCCGCGGCGGCGCAGTCGCAAGAATCGAAGTACATCGCAGACACGGTCACCGTGCAGGCCGACGCCACCTACGAAGCCGATCCGGACCTAGCTACGCTCAAGTTTCAGGTTTCAGCAACGGAAAAGCAGCTTCGCAAAGCCTACGAGCAGGCCACCGCGTCACTCGAACGGATTATGCAGCTTGCTGAGCGCAACGGCTTGGCCAAGCACGATGTGATCACCGGCAGCTTCACCGTCACGCCCGATATCGACTGGCGCGACCGCAAGCGCAAGCCCAAGGCCTACCGCGTGGAGTCGAACGTCACATTCCGACTGCGCGACTTCACCCGCCTCGGCGAGATCATTGACGAGGCCGTGGACTCCGGCATCGCTGAGTTTCGCTCGCTGAATTTCTCACTGGAGAACGAAGAAGAAGCCAAGGTGCGCGCCGTCGCCATGGCCCGCGAGCGCGCTGAGGCCCGCGCTCGCGCCGCGCTTGGCAACGGTTCCCGCCTCGGAATTCCTCGCATTGTTACTGTGGATGTCAACCAAGCAGTGAGGCCGGTCAGTGTGTACGACCTCGTCGGCCTTCGTGCCGGATTTGCCTTGGCCGAACGGGAACGCGCGGAGATGGCGCCGGCAGTCCCGGCGGACGTATCGTCGCCCGAAAGGGTTCGCATCCGGGCCACGGTGAATTACGTCTTCCAGATTGCTGCGGCTGACAAGCAAGGCGCTGGCGAATAGCGCCTATCCCCGTTCATCTGAGTTCATCTGCGGTTCCGGACTCTTCGCCGCAAGCGGCAGCGGCTCCTGCGTGGCGCCTGTGGCCCAGCACTGTGACTCGCGCACCGGCGCGAAGCTGTAACGGTGCAGCGGCGTGGGGCCGTGCACGCGCAACGCTTCCAGATGATCAGGTGTGGCGTAGCCTTTATTCGTTGCGAGGTTATAGTGCGGATACTGCGCGCCCAGCTCTTCCATCCGCCGGTCACGCGTGGTCTTGGCCAAAATCGACGCCGCGGCAATCGACACCGACCGCGCATCGCCGCCGATAATCGAGCGCTGCTCGATGGTCACGTCGATCGTCACCGCATCCAGCAGCAGATAATCCGGCGCCATTTGCAACTGACCGAGCGCCGCCAGCATCGCTTGCCGGCTGGCTTGCAGAATGTTCCACGCGTCGATGCGGCCCGCGTCCATCTCTGCCACCGCCCAGGCCAGCGCGTGCTCGCGGATGCGTTCCGCCAGCACTGCGCGCTTGCCCGCGGACAGTTTCTTGGAATCGTCCAGCCCGACAATCCGCCGCTTCGGATTCAGGATCACCGCGCCGGCCACCACCGGGCCAAACAGCGCGCCGCGTCCCGCTTCATCCAGTCCCGCAATGCGCGTCCATCCCGCCTGCCGCGCCAGCCGTTCGTAGCGTGTCGAGCAGAGCCGCCCCATTAGCCCGGCATTGTATGCCAACCTCAAAGGCTTGGGAACCACTGACCTGTAGTGAGCGCAGTCGAACCCTAAACACAGATGATGATGAGGTGAGGGATACAACAGGTGTCATTCCGAGCGAAGCGAGGAATCTGCTGGGGTTTTCTTCTTCACTCGTCACTACTTCTTGTTGGTTGGGTAGATCACCACCTGCCGCCGCGGGCCCATGCCTTCGCTTTCTGTGCGCACGTCGGCTTCGCCGGAGAGCGCCAGGTGCACCGCGCGCCGCTCGCGCGAGTTCATCGGCTGAAAGCGGAACGGCTGATGCGTCTCGCGCACGCGCTGCGCCGCCACTTTCGCCGTCAGCCGCAGCTCTTCCAGGCGCGTGGCGCGGTAATCGGCACAATCCATGCGCATCAGGAAGGCGTTCTCCGGCTCGAGATGCAGCCAGCGTTGCGCGATGTACTCGATCGAGTGCATCAGCTCGGCGTGATGCGCCAGCAGCAAATCCTCATCCTCGCCCTGGAATACCACTGTCAGCGCCGGCGGCGTTTCGCCTTCCAGTAGGCCGCCCGCCGCTGCGCCCGGCCCGTGCTTGCGGAACTCGTAGCGCAGCGCCAGTCGCGTGTTCTTCAGCAGCAGCCCGAGAAAGCGCTCTAGCTCCGCCGCCGCTGCATCCGCGTCGAGCTTGCCTTCGCGCACAAAGGGAGAGTGTTCGGCCATAGCCCTCGGTCCTGAATTGGGAAGGGAAGAAGATAGCACAGCCGCGCGGACTCCCGCCGCAGGATTATTTCTCGTCGCGCGATTTTTTCTTCAGCGGGTTGGTCTTGTTCAGGTACCACTGCTGCGCCATGCCCACCACCATCGAAGTGAGGATGTACAGCACCAGCCCGCTCGACACCGGGAAGAATACGAACATGCCGCCGAAGATCAGCGGCATCATGTTCATCATGCGCGCCTGCGCCGGGTCGGGCGTGGTGACCGGCGTCATTTTCTGCGAGGCGTACATGCTGGCCGCCATGAACACCGGCAGGATGAAGTACGGATCGGGCGACGCCAGGTCGCGAATCCACAGCAGCCACGGCGCGTGCCGCAGCTCGATGGAAGCGCCGAGCATCTGGTACAGCGCGAACCAGATGGGCATCTGCAGCACCATCGGCAGGCAGCCGCCGATGCTCAGCGGGCTCATGCCGTGCTTCTTGTACAGCGCCATCATCTCCTGCTGCTCTTGCTGCTTGCGCGGGTCGGTGAGCTTGTACTTGGCGTAGCGCTGCTTGATCTGCTGCATTTCCGGCATCAGCTTCTGCATCTTCTGCATGCTGCGCCAGCTTTTCACCTTCAGCGGGAAGAGCAGCGTGTTGATGGCGATGGTCATCAGCACGATGGCCCAGCCCCAGTTGGGCACGTAGCCGTGAATCCACTTGAGAAACAGGAACAGCAGCTTGGCGATGGGTTCGAGCCAGTCCCAGCCGTAATCCACCAGGTCGGTCATCGGCGGATTCTGCCGCGCCAGCACTTCGGTATCTTTCGGCCCGACGAAGAGCCGCGCCTGCAACGCGCTGGCCGCGCCTTGCAGGCCCACCGCGACTTCCGGCACCGGTACGGTCGTTTCCTTTTTGTCGACGGTCGTCTTGTAATCGCGCTTCGAGTGCCACAGCGTCAGGCCCGGGCCCATCGCCGGTCCGCCACCGCTGGCCGCGCCATTCGGCAGAAACACCGCCGCAAAGTAGCGGTCGGCGATGCCCGCGTAGTCCATCGATTCCGGCTGCGGCAGCCATTGCTCGCGATTTTCCGGCTTGCCCAGGCTGCCGTATGCAAGCTGGTGCAGCACGCCCGCCGTGCGATACACCACGAAGGTGGACTCCGCTTGCATGTAGGCCGCGCGGTCGCCAAAGCCGCTGCGCCACGCCAGCGTGTGCGCCAGCGGCTGGCCGTTCTCCTCCACTGACGATAAAATCTCCACCACGTAGCTCTCGTCGAAGCGCAGCGTCTTGGTGGCCACCGTCGCGCCGTCGCTCCAGCGGAAGACGATCTCCGCCGGCGCGCGCACAGGTCCCGCTGACGGCGTTACCTCATACAGCGCTTCGCTCAACCGCTGATTCAGCGCGCCGTCCTGCACGCCGATCGAAAGCGGCCACGCACCCAGCGCCCGCGCCGTCTCCGCATTCACCACGTCGAGCGTCTTGTGCTCTTTGGTGCTGTCCTTGTAGTTGAGCAGTTGCCAGCTCCGCACCACCGCGCCGCGGTTCGAAAGCTCCACGCGGTAGTTGCCGTTCTCCACCACGATGGTCTGCTCTTGCGTGGCCTGCACCGCTGGAATCGCTGCCGGCGCCGGGGCCGCGCTCATCTGCGCTGGCTTGGAAGGATCCGCTGCGGGTTGCACGCCACCCGCCGTGCCGGTGGGAGCTGCCGTACCGCTGGCGGGTTCGGAAGGCGAAGTTGCAGACGGCGTTTCGGTGGGAGGCGGCGGCACCGGCGGCCGGAAGTAGTACGACCACACCGCCATCACCAGCACCGACAGCAGGAAGGCAATCAGGATGCGCGCTTCGTAAGGAAGCTCTTTACGCTGGCCGCTCACTGCGCGCGCTCCAGTGTAGAGGCCACCTTCAGGTGGGCACTGGCCGTACCCGTGCCGGCCTGAAGGCCGCCGCTACACTCCGGCACCGGGTCATACCCGCCCGCGCCAAAAGGATGGCACTTGGCCAGCCGCTTTGCCGCCAGCCGTCCGCCGTGGCGGACGCCGTGCCGCTCGATGGCCTCGATCGCGTACTGCGAACACGACGGGTGGAACCGGCACGCCCCGCCCAGCAGCGGCCCCAGCGTCGCCTGATACGCCCGCACCATGAAAATCAGCAGTTGTTTCACGTTCTCTCTTCAGCTTTGCGCGTAGCTTGCCGCATTTGGGAGGGCACGGCTTGAGCCGTGCCGGAAGAACAGCCTAAACGCGGGGCTTCAGCCCCTGAGGTCAAGAAGCCTTCATGCTATTGCGAATCAGCGCCACCAACTCCTCGCTCAACGCCGCAAACTCTGCTTCCGCCACCGATGCGCGCGGATGAATCACCACGTCCCAGCCTGCCGGCAACTCGCTGCGATGCAGCCGGACAATCTCGCGAATGCGGCGCCGAATCCGGTTGCGCACCACCGCGCCGCCCAGCGCCCGCTTCACGCTGGCCCCGAAGCGCGAAGGTTGCTCCGCGCTCGCGGCCCGCGCGAACACCACAAATTGCTTCGACGACCGCCGCCGCCCTTCGCGATACACGCGCTCGAACTCGCCGCTCCGCAATAGCCGCGCGCTACGCGGATACGTTTTGCGCCCCTGGCCGCGTGCCCCGCTCATGGCCGGACGGCCGCGCCGCTACAGCGCCAGCCGCTTCCGCCCCTGCTTGCGGCGGCGCGACAACACCTTGCGCCCGCCGCGCGACTTCATCCGCGACCGGAAGCCGTGCTTCTTCATCCTCCGCCGCTTCCTGGGTTGATACGTTCGCTTGGGCACCGTTTCTCCCCTTTACCCTGAGCGGCCCGCTCGTCGGGACGCGAAGGGTTTCGACTCAAAGCTGCGGCCTGCTCCTGCACAGTGACACTCGCCGCGCAAAATCGAAACGACTAGTGTAGACGACCCCTCCAGTATGGTCAAGAAAGGCGGTTTCCGCATCTTTGGTGGTAGATTCGTATTCTGAGTGTCACCGAATAAAATACCTCGCCATTTGGTTTGGACCCCTTGGTTATGGGGATTCGGGATTACTGCGACTGGCTGTATCCCTTTTTTCTTCGAACAGAGCTGGCATGGAGTGGGGTCCATGATGGGAGCAATCCTGCTTCTTCCCGGCCTTCTCCCCGCCGCGTTCCTTGCCATCGCAGGCGCGGGATGGAATGTTCACGACCCTAATGAGACCGTTCTCTATTTGCTTACTCCAACCTTCAACGTCCTCTTCTATACGAGCGTCGCCTACGTCATCCCTCGATGGCGATGGTTCATTGGTAGAGAAACCAAGTCGTAGAGTCTGTTTCAGTTTCGGGCCGCACTGTTTTTGACGGCCCGCCTGCGCTTCTCTAGAATGACTCTTCGCACTCCGTAGGACTCATGACCAATCCCACTCAACCTACTCAACAAGCGATCGCGCAGTCGCCCGTGGCGAAGCGCGCGCCGAAGACCGACGTAGTGCACGGCGAGACGCGCACCGACGACTACTACTGGCTGCGCGAAAAGGACAACCCCGAGGTGCGCGCCTACCTCGAAGCCGAGAACGCCTACACCGACGCGGTGCTGGCGCCCGCCGCCGAGCTGCGCGAGCGTCTCTACAACGAGATGCTCACGCGCATCAAGCAGACCGATCTCTCCGTGCCCTACCGCGACGGCGAGCATTTCTATTACTCGCGCACCGAAGAGGGCAAGCAGTACGGCATCTACTGCCGCAAGCACCGCGCGCTCGAAGCCGAGGAACAAGTAATTCTCGACGTGAACGCGTTGGCCGAGGGGCAGAAGTTCATGGACGTCGGCCTGCTCGAAGTCACCGACGACGGCCACCTGCTGGCCTACTCCACCGACAATACCGGCTTCCGCGACTACACGCTGCAAATCAAGGATCTACGCACCGGCGGACTGCTCGCCGAGCGCGTGGAGAAAGTCGCCGCCGCGGCGTGGGCCGCGGACAACCAGACGCTGTTCTACGTGACCGAAGACGACGCCAAGCGCCCTTTTCGCCTGTGGCGTCATCGCCTCGGCGAGCCCCACTCCGCCGACGCGCTGCTCTATGAAGAGCGCGACGAGCTATTCCGCATCGCCGTGTGGCGCACGCGCAGCAAAGCCTTCCTCTTCCTTTCCATCGCCAGCCACACCACCAGCGAAGCGCGCTTCATCCCCGCCAGCGCGCCGCTGGCCGAATGGCGCATCCTCGAGCCGCGCGCACACGACCACGAATACGACGTGGACCATCGCGGCGAGCTTTTCTACATCCGCTCTAACGACCGCGGGCGCAACTTCCGCATCGTCACGGCGCCAGTGGCGAATCCCGGGCGTGCGCAGTGGAGCGAAATCCTGCCGCACCGCCCGGACGTCATGCTCGAAGACCTCGACCTCTTCTCAAATCACATGATCGTGCGCGAGCGCGAAGCCAACTCGCAGCATCCCGGCGCGGGTTTGCAACACATCCGCGTCACCGACCTGCGCAACGACACTTGGCACCGCATCGCGTTCCCCGAGCCGGCGTATCAGGTCTCGCCCGGCCCTAACGCCGAATTCTGCACGACGGCTTACCGCTATCACTACCAATCAATGGTCACGCCGCCATCGGTGTTCGACTACGACCTCAACATGCGCGCCGCCACCCTGCTCAAGCAGACCGAAGTGCTCGGCGGCTTCGACCCCGCGAATTACTCCACCGAGCGCATCTTCGCCACCGCTGCCAACGGCATGCGTATCCCCATTTCGCTCGTCTATCGCAAAGGCTTCGCGCGCAATGCCGGCGCGCCGTGCCTGCTCTACGGTTACGGCTCCTACGGCCTTTCGGTGCCCGTCTCGTTCAACTCCAATCGCTTCTCGCTGGTGGATCGCGGCTTCGTGGTGGCGCTGGCGCACATCCGCGGCGGCGGCGAGCTGGGCAAGCCATGGCACGACGCCGGGCGCATGCTGCAAAAGAAAAATACCTTCACCGACTTCATCGCCTGCGCCGAGCATCTGGCGCGCGAGCGTTACACCGCGCCTGAGCGCCTCGCCATCATGGGCGGCAGCGCCGGCGGCCTGCTGATGGGCGCGGTCACCAACCTGCGGCCCGACCTTGCCGCCGTGGTGCTCTCGCTCGTCCCGTTCGTGGATGTGCTCAACACCATGCTTGACGCGTCGCTGCCGCTCACCGTGGGCGAATACGAGGAGTGGGGCAACCCGAACAAGAAGGACGAGTACGACTACATCAAGGCATATTGCCCGTACACCAATCTCGCGCGCCGCGCGTACCCCACGATTCTGGTGCGCACGTCGCTCAACGACAGCCAGGTGATGTACTGGGAACCGGCCAAATACGTCGCCAAGCTCCGCACACTGAAGACCGACGCGAACCCGCTGCTATTCAAGGTCAATCTCGACGCCGGCCACGGCGGCTCGTCGGGCCGCTACGACGCGCTGCGCGAAATCGCCTACGACTACGCCTTCCTGCTCACGCAACTCGGCGCCGCGTCCTCATAGCTCAAATCGACAGCTCAAATTGGCCTGATGCCTGAAGCGCTGCCAATCCGCATCGCAGGCCCGTGTTACGCTGTCTAACTTGTGGGTTGAATCTCGCGAAATGACCAGCCAATTCCAAGCCGTGCGTGAAGAGATTCGCCCGATGCTGCGGCTGGCGTGGCCGCTGGTGCTGGCCGAGCTGGGCTGGAGCTTCATGGGCATCGTGGACACCATGATGGTCGGCCGGCTGCCGGAGAGCGCGGTGGCCATCGGCGCGGTCAGCCTGGGCAACGCGCTGGGCATCGCGGTGGGATTGTTCGGCGGCGGATTGTTGCTGGGGCTCGACACGCTGGTGTCGCAGGCCTTCGGCGCGCGGCGCATTGCGGATTGCCACCATTCGCTACTCAATGCGATCTACCTCGGGCTGGCCATCACGCTGCCGCTGATGGGGCTGCTGTGGGCGTCGGGCTGGGTGCTGGTGTGGATGCAGGTGGACGCGGCGGTGCTCGAGCTGGCGCTGCCGTACATCAACGCCATCACCTGGAGCATGCTGCCCCTGCTGCTCTACTTCGCCGCGCGGCGCTATTTGCAGGCGATGGACCTGGTGCGCCCGGTAGCGTTCGCGCTGGTGACGGCCAACGTGGTGAACATCTTCGTCAACTGGCTGCTGATTTTCGGCCACTGGGGCTTTCCCGCGATGGGTGTGGAAGGCTCAGGCTGGGCGACGTGTATTTCGCGCGCCTACATGGCGGTGTTTTTGATGGTGCACATCGTGCGCCACGACCGCCGCTACGGCACCGGCTTGTGGGCGGTGGCGCGGCGGCCAGACATGGTGCGTATCCGCGAGCTGCTGCGGCTGGGCGTGCCCGTGGCGGTGATGATTACGCTCGAAGTGGGAGTCTTCTCCGCCGCCACCGCGCTGGCCGGCAAGCTGGGCGCGGTGCCGCTGGCCGCGCATCAGGTGGCGCTGCACTGCGCGAGCTTCGCGTTCATGGTGCCGCTGGGCATCAGCTCGGCGGCGGCGGTGCGCGTGGGCCAAGGCATCGGACGGCGCGACCCGCCGGGAGCCACGCGCGCTGGATGGACGGCCATCGCGCTGGGCATGGCGTTTATGTCGTGCTCGGCGCTGCTGTTCTGGTTCGCGCCGCGGCTGCTAGCGCGCATCTTCACGCCAGACCCGGTGGTGATTGGCGCAAGTGTGCTTCTGCTGGCCGTAGCGGCGATGTTCCAGCTCTTCGACGGGATACAAGTGGTGGCCGCCGGCGCGCTGCGCGGCGCGGGTGAAACGCGCATCCCGATGTATTCGCATCTGGTGATGTTCTGGTTCGTCGGCCTGCCGGTGGGCTACTGGCTGTGCTTCGCGCGCAACTGGGGCGCGGTGGGATTGTGGGTCGGCTTGTCCATCGGGCTGATCCTCACCGGCGCCGTGCTGCTGATCACCTGGCACCGCCGCACGCAGACTTTCGCCGCCACGGCACCGCGTTCGTCGCTCTCGATGCGCAGGGAACTGGCCGAGTAGACTACGGCTTGTCGGACTCAATGATGTTCACAATCTCCCGCGCCACGTAAATCCGGTTCCGCTTCCGCCCGGTGTGCTCTTTCAATATGCCGGCTTCGCAGAGTTTTTCAACATAGCTGCGGGCCGTGTGGAACGTCTTTACGTCCAACAAAGCCCTCGCTCGCGGAATTGTAATTGCCGGGTTCTCAAACAGTGCATCCACGAGGAGAAGGATGGGTGCTGGGATACCCGGCTCCTGCATCCAACCACGATAGCGTTCCCGCAGTTCCACCAATTTTCGGGCTCGTTGAATGGCGTCTCTCGATTGTTCCGCAATGCCGTGCAGGAAGAAGAGGATCCAATCCATCCATGCTCCCTTCTGGCTCACGTTGAGCAGCAGGTCGTAATACGTCCCCCGGTGCCGTTCAAAAAAGGCGCTGAGGTAGAGCAGCGGTTGGGTCATTTGGGCGCGCTCACAGAGCAGCAACGAAATCAGCAGGCGCCCCACGCGCCCATTGCCATCCATGAATGGGTGGATCGCTTCGAACTGGTAATGAATCAGCGCCAGGTCAATCAGCGTTGGCAGTTCCCTCCGGTGGAGATACTTTTCGAGGTCGTTCATGGCTTGGTTCATTTCAGCCACCGGCGGTGGAACAAACCGGGCTTCGGCAAGCGGATGGCCGGCCCTTGCGATGTAGTTCTGGCGCGTGCGGAATTCGCCTGGTTTCTTCTCTTCTCTGCGTACTCCTTTCATGAGTACAGAATGTACTTCTCGAAGCAGCCTTAGACTGACCGGCAACTCCTTGAGCCTGGCGAGACCGTGGTTTAATGCTTGAACGTAATTGGAAACTTCACGGACGTCCGGCTTAGCCGGCGTTTCATCGGGCGCAATCTCGAATAGAAGCAGCTCCTCTGCGGTGGCTTCCGTCCCTTCGATTCGGCTCGACAACACTGCTTCGCGCCGCAAGAACGGACCAATCAGCAAGTGTGGGTTCGGGAGCGTATGACCCACGCCTGCAAGTTGCCCCAGGAATTGGTCCGCTTCCGATAGACTTGCAAGCGTCTCCAGATTAAAATCCAACTGTGGCGGCAGTGGCCCCGGAACAAAGGCCAGTACTCCTTCGACGGTCTTGGCGAGGTGCCCCGGGGAGCTATGCGAAAAGTCACTTGCGTTCATGGAGATAGGGCTTATTGTAGCCGAGTACCACTAGTCGCACGCTTATTGTAATTTGTCAACATAAAATACAATAATGACTCGCTTTCCTTTATAAGCTGCTTACAATCAATATTTTATGTTTGAAAACCTCACAGATAAGCTGCAACGCGTCTTCAAGACGCTGCGCGGCGAGGGCAAGATCACCGAGGAGCACCTCACCGCGGCGCTGGGGCAGATCCGCGACGCGATGCTCGAAGCCGACGTCAACGTCACCGTCGCCGGCGATCTGCTCGCGCGCATCCGTGAGAAATCGCTCGGCGCCGAGGTGATGACCAAGCTCTCGCCCGACCAGCAGATCGTCAAGATTGTGCGCGACGAGCTGGGTGCGCTGCTGGGCGACGCGGTGAAGCCCAAGTACGCCTCGCGCCCGCCTTCGGTGTGGTTGGTGGTCGGCCTGCAAGGCTCCGGCAAGACCACCACCACCGGCAAACTGGCGCGCTGGCTGGGCCAGAACGGCCACCGCCCGCTGGTGGTCTCCACCGACGTTTATCGTCCCGCCGCGCGCGAACAGCTCGCGCAAGTGTCGAAAGCGGCGGGCATCAACTGCTTCCCCGCTGCCAATCTCGACAAGCCGCTCGAAATCTCAAAGGCCACAGTGCGCGAGGCCAAGCTTTCCGCAAGCGACGTCATCCTCGTGGATACCGCGGGCCGCCTGCACATCGATGACGAGCTGATGGCTGAGCTCGGCGCCCTGAAAAAAGAATTGCAGCCGGCGGAAATTCTGTTCGTCGCCGACGCGATGATCGGGCAGGACGCGGTGCGCTCAGCCGGCGAATTCCACAACCGCCTGGGGCTGACCGGCGTGGTGCTCACCAAGCTCGACGGCGACGCGCGCGGCGGAGCGGCGCTTTCCATTCGGAAAGTCACCGGCGCGCCGATCAAGTTCATCGGCATCGGCGAAAAATACGACGCCATCGAACCCTTCTACCCCGACCGCATCGTCAACCGCGTGCTGGGCATGGGCGACGTGCTCTCGCTGATCGAAAAGGCCGAAGCCACGCTCGACAAGCGCAAGGCGGAAGAACTCGAGCGCAAGCTGCGCCGTGACGAGTTCACGCTGGAAGATTTCCGCGATCAGCTCCGGCAGATCCGCAAAATGGGCCCGCTCGACCAACTGGTGGACATGCTGCCCAAGATGGGCCCGTTCGCGCAGATTCCGCGCGACGCGCAGGTGGACGAGAAGCGCATCAAGCAGGTGGAGGCCATCATCAACTCGATGACCGCCGCCGAGCGCGAAGACCACCGGCTGATCGACGGCAAGCGGCGCAAGCGCATCGCGCGCGGCTCCGGCACGTCGGTGCAGGACGTCAACCAGCTCCTGCGGCAATACATGCAGATGAAAAAGATGATCTCGCAGTACGGCGCGATGGCCGCCCGCGGCAAGCTGCGCGGCATTGGCAAATTCGCCGGCCTCAAGTCGCCGGAGTAGACGCCCGCGGCGCAGCTTTTGTGGCGCAGCCTTCAGGCTGCGCGGTTTTTTGCTGCGGTGAAAGAACTCCCGCTCGATCCTTCAATGGGAAAAGGAGCCGGCTGTTGTGGAATTGAGATCACTAGGCTCTGCGGTTTACGCGAGGCACTTCGCGCACAGATGACATGTCGCCTGGCTGGACGGCGAAGCAGGGCGCCATGGGCGTCTGCACTTCGCGATCAAACGGGCTATCCGACCGGCAGTTTTCAGGCTGCAGGCGTTGAAGCTTGAACTTCCACAGCGTAAACAACGGACGCGACAGGTTAAACGACTTCGGAGGCGAAAGGAAGTCCCCGGGGTAACGCAGCTCATCGTAGCGCACCCAAACCACTTTGGACTCGACCTTGCCCTCCAGCACCGTATGCAGCCGAACCAGGAGCCGCAAATGGTAATTCACTTCCTTTTCCGAAGCCCACGTCCAGCTTTGCACGTCCACGATCCGGCCGATGGCCACCAAGTCTGCCTCGCCAGGTTTCTCTTTGACGTCCTGCGCGACCGGAACAAGACGGGGAGACGGGGACTCCCTCTCCATTGCACGAAGCCTTCTGCCTTCTGGGTACATGTCCTTCACCGATCGCACTCCGTCCACGACGAGCTCAAAGCAAGGGATGGGCCATCGACGCCACGGATCCAACCTTGCTCGCTGGATTGGGCAGTAGCGGCCGTCGCTGGTCGGAACCAGACTCAACTCCCACAGCTTAAGAATGGGGAGCACCGAAGGTCCCGGCAGGGTTCCCAGATCGCGAGCGAACGCGCCCGGCGCTGTAAGAAATTGACGAAGGGCTCCCTTTGGACCCGATTCGGGCTTTGGCACCCAGATCTTCCGCAGGGAATACGCTGCAATCACCGCCGACTCCACGTTGCCCTTTACCACGCGGTCCACGCGAAAGACGATGCGCCGCACCCGCACGCGTTCTTCTTCCGTCGCCGTTTCCGAATCGGCCCGCACCACCGACGGCGACTCCACGCGCGTCGTGTCGGACTCAATGCGCCCAATCACCACAACCTGTGGCTCCGGCATGCTTTCCTTGATTGCTTGAGAATGCGCACCCGCCCCGGCGAGCAGCGCGATTAGCAGGCTTGCGGCAGGACGAAACATAGAACCTCTTACGCCAATCCTATGACCAGTCTCCGCAATAAACAAGAAGGGCCGGTCAAAACTGACCGGCCCATTCCTATTCCCTGTGGGCACGAAGGCAGTGACGCTGCTACGGACGGTTGCGCTTTTCCTTGGTGTGCTCGTTGTAGATCAGCCCGCCGACCGCGCCGGCAATCGCGCCAATCGCCGCGCCCTTGCCGCCGCCGGCCAACCCGCCAATCGCCGCGCCCGCGCCGGAGCTGCCTGCAACGATCAGCACCTGATTCTCCGTCGAGCGGCGCCGCACGCGCGGCTCATCGCGCACCGCGCGGTATTCCGGCTCCGCGTAAACCATGCGCCGCGGCGCGGGAGCCGTGCGGCGCTGCAACACCGGCCGTTCCTGCTCCGTCACGGTCTCGTCGGCCGCAAACGCATTGGTCAGCGCCGGCCGCGCCACTCCTCCAAACAGTGCCCCGCCCAGAAACGCAGCCAGGACACCCGTACCAATCAGTAGGCGTGTCTTCATGGCTCCCCTTTTCTGACCAGGCTTCAATTACGATGCTGCCGCGCAAGGCCGGGTTTGCTCAGTTTGCGCCTTCGCGCGCTTCCGCGATCTTGAAACCCTCCGGCGGCGTCACGCCCAGCAGGTGCCGCACGAAAAAATCCCACCGCCGCCGCACGAAGTAGGGATCTGTGCCGAAGCCGTGGTTGCGGTTGGGCAGGATGATCAACTCGAAGTCCTTGTTCGCTTTGATGAGCGCATCCACCAGTTTCAGCGTTGCGGCAATTGGCACGTTCTCATCCACGTCGCCGTGCGCCAGCAGCAGCTTGCCTTGCAGCTTCGCCGCCAGCTCCACGTTCGACTGCTCCGCATAGTGTGGCCCCACCGGCGTGCCCATCCATGACTCCACCCACCACGCCTTGTCCATGCGGTGGTCGTGGTTGCCCGCCGACGACACCGCCGCCTTGTAGAACTCCGGCCGCGTCAGCAGCGCGTGTGTCGAATCGTAGCCGCCCGCCGAGTGACCCCACACGCCCACGCGCGTCAAGTCCATCTGCGGAAGTCGCGCCGCCATCTGCTTCATGGCCGCGATGTGATCCTCCAGCCCGCCGTCGCCGAGGTTCTTGTACGACACGCTGTGAAACGCCTTCGACCGCAGTGCCGTCCCCATGCCATCCACGAACACGCAGATAAATCCCAGCTCGGCGATCGCCTGCGCGTGATGCCGGTAAGCGGCAAAGGTCTTGGGCACGAACGCGCTGTGCGGCCCAGTGTAGATGTTCTCCACCACAGGATATTTTTTCTTCGGATCAAAATTCGACGGCCGCCAAATGAGCCCGTAAATCTCCGTCTTTCCATCACGCGCAACGGCCTTGAACGGCTCCGGAAATTTCCATCCGGTTGCCAGGAGCTGCGCGATCTCGGCCTTTTCCAATTCGCGCACCACGCTGCCGTCTTCCGCGCGACGCAGCAGCGACCCGCCCGGCCAATCCACACGCGACGCCGCATCCACGAAGAACTCCCCGTCAGGCGAGAACGAAATCGAGTGGTCCGCATCCTCCGGCGTCAGCAGCGTGAGCCCGCTGCCGTCGAGCCCGATGCGGTACAGATGCCGCAGATACGGGTCGCGTTCCTTTTCTCGCCCGCCGGCGGTGAAGTACACCTGCCGCGCTTTCTCATCCACGTGCTCGATGCGCCGCACCACCCAATCGCCGCGCGTGATCTGGTTCTTCACCTGCCCGGTCTTCAGGTCGTAGAGGTACAAATGGTTCCAGCCGTCGCGTTCCGACGACCAGATCATCTCGCTGCCTTCGCTCATCATGCGTGAAGTGGAAACGCTTACATTCACCGATGTCTCCGCCTTCTCTTCAATCAGCACACGCGTTTCACCGCTGGCCGCTCGCACTTCGCGCACCCGCACCGCCTTGTACCCGCGGTCGATCTCCGAGTAGTGGAGGCGCTCGCTATCCGCGAGCCACCGCAATTGCGGCGCGCCGTAATAGAACTGCTCCACCGGCCGCGCCTGGACGCGCACCTGCGTCCGCCGCTCCACGTCGAACACCACGAGGATCGCCTTCGGCAATTCAAAGTCGCCCGGCAGCGGATAGGCGTAGTGATACCCGCGCGGCCGGAAGCCGTTGGGCGGCGCGGCTTGCGTCATCGTCAGCCGCGGAAAGCCGCGCTGATCCATCACAAACGTCGCAATCGTTTTCGAGTTCGGCGACCAGGAGAGCGCCGCCGTCTGCCGCGGCTCCTCCGTCTCCTGCTCCACCATCAGCCGCACCGACGGCAGCGGCGTGGCGTACTCGAAGAACCGCTCGCCATCCTGGCTGAGTTGAATCTCCTCGCCGGTCGCCGCCATGCGCACCCACAAGTTGTAGCCGCGCACGAACGCCACCAGCTTCCCGTCCGGCGACGGTACGTCGAGCCGCCGCTGCGGCCGCGCCTCCTTTGGCGCGCACTCGTAGGTCGCCAGCTTGCAGTTCCACCGCGCGTTCTCCACTTCGAACTCAATCGCCTCCTGCTTTTCTACGAACTCAAACGTGTTGAAGGGCAGGTCGCTCGCCTTGTGCGCCTTCTTCGTTGCGCTCGCGAGAGCAGCCGCAAGTTTCTCGTGATCAAACGCCGGGCCGCGCGTGTTTGCCGCGGCGTCCACCAGGATGAACTCCTTGCCCGCCGGCGCTTCATTGCGATACCAGAACTTCGCAGTGCGTTCGATCCAGTTCGGGTTCACTTGCCCCTCGAACACCAGCTTGCGCACGTTGGGGGCGAGGAAGCGCTCCGCGCGATTGTAGTCTTCGAGCGTCCCCTGCGCCGCCGCGGTCGCCGCCAACGCCAGCAGCACCACAACACACCAGGTCCGCAGAACTAGATGCCCCGTCGCAACCTTCATTGCCGTCCCCCTTGTGTCTTGCGGAAGTGCGTACCCTATTCCCGCCGCGCGCCCCAGTCAATTGCAACCTCTCGCATCCAATTTGGCCGTTCAATCTAACGCGCAGGCGAGTAGTATTGTGCACTTGTAGCGCCGGGCTTTAACCCGGCATTCTTCACTCTCCGCTGAGTGAAGATGTAGTGGCCGGTCTCAGGCCGGCCCGCGTATCGCTCCGGAGGCACCGCCATGACCGCAGATCCGCGCTACCCCGTCGGCAAATGGGAAAAGAAAACCAGCCTCGACCCAGCCACGCGCCGCCGCTTTATCGAAGAAATCGCCGCCACGCCTGCCGCCATGCGCAAAGCCGTCGCCGGCCTCAACGACCAGCAGCTCGACACCCCCTACCGCGACGGCGGCTGGACCGTCCGCCAGGTCGTCCACCACGTGCCGGACAGCCACCTGAACAGTTATGTCCGCTTCAAGCTCGCGCTCACCGAAGAATCACCGCAGATCAAGACTTACGACGAGCAGAAGTGGGCTGAGACCGGCGAGGTGGCCAAGACGCCCATCGAAGTCTCTCTCTCCCTGCTCGATTCGCTGCACACGCGCTGGGTCACCCTGCTGCGCGCGATGTCCGCCGCCGATTTCGAGCGCCGCTTCAAGCACCCCGAGCTGGGGGAGATGAACCTCGACACCCTGCTCTCGCTCTACGAATGGCACGGCCGCCATCACGTGGCGCACATCACCGCCCTCCGCCAGCGCAACGGCTGGTAGTACACCGCTGTTTGCCACAGCCCGCTGGCCAGAGTTCTTCGAGTAGATCCGTTCGGTGGGACAGTTGTTGGCCCACAGTTCTACCTCAGTGCAAACGTGCAGCTTGCCCCAAGAAACGGCCGCCGCGCGCCGCGAAGCAACCATCCAAAAGGCCATCACGCGCGCGACGGTAGCCACCGCTTCCGGCCGGTTAGGTGAAATTTTCGGCTCTGGCCATGCGTAGAAAGCAGAGACAAAGCAGCCGAAGGGGGAAACGCGAGCATATATTCTATATTCTAGAATATATGTTATAAACCCTCTTCGGGAGGGAGAACATGGAATCGCTCAAACTCGGCGGATTTGAAGAGCTGCTCTTGTTGTGTGTCTATAGCCTGCAGGACGAGGCCTACGGCGCCGCAATCCAGCGCAGGGTGGAACGGGAAAGCCGCCGCCCCACTTCCATTGGCGCCGTCTACGCCACCTTGGACCGTCTCGAACGAAAGCGCTTCATTGACTCCTGGCTCAGCGAGCCTTCCGGGCTGCGCGGAGGCCGTCGCAGGCGCTATTTCCGCATCCGGCCGTTGGGAGTGCGAGCGCTGAAGGCGGTGCGCCGAACCCGCGAGGCGGTGTGGGCTGCAATCGAAAGGGAACAAGCATGAAGGCGCCGGGCACTTCGTCTGCGGGCCGGCCTCCGCGTTTGGCCCGCTGGATTTTACGTACGCTCAGCGCTCCGCGCCACCGGGAAACTTTGGAAGCGGATTTTGAGGAGTTGTTCACCGAACGTGAGTCAATTCTAGGCTGGCGCGCAGCGCGCTGGCGGGCGTTTTGTGATGCGCTCAGCGCAGTGCGTACGCGGTTTTCATCCGTCGCGGGGGATCACGCGCAGGTGGGGCCCCGTGTCGGCGCGGTGTCACGCGAGCCGTTCCTTCGCATGCGTGCCGGCGATTTCCAGGTGGCGGCGCGCGGGTTGCGAGCCAACCCGGGGTTGACGATGGTTTGCATCTTGACCCTGGCGCTGGGCATCGGCATGAACACCGCCATTTTCAGCGCCGTGTATGGCCTGTTGTTGCGCCCGCTGCCCTTTCGCGAAGCCGATAGCATCGTCTCTCTCTCCCGCAGCGACCGGCGTTATGCGGACGCCTACACCAACGTGGCTCCCGCCGACTTTCTCGATTGGCAGGAGCGCGCTCAATCGTTGAGCCAGTTCTCGGTCGTCGAGCCGTGGAGTTTTGAGATGCTGAACGAAGGTGAACCGACCTACGTCCGCGCTTCGCGTGTTTCGGCATCTTTTTTTTCTCTATTGGGCGTTCAACCGCTGCACGGCCGCCTGTTCTTGCCGGAGGAATACCAACTCGGGAATACGGATGTAGTGTTGCTCAGCCACGCCGTCTGGCGGCGACGATTTGGCGCTGACCCCGCCGTGATCGGCCGCACTCTCATTCTGGAAAACCGGGCCCACCAGGTGGCGGGGGTACTTCCTCCCGCAGCCCGCCTGCGCCTGTTCGCGCAAGACGAAGAAATGTGGACACCGCTTTACTTCCACGACGCTCTGCGCCAGCAGCGCGCCGGCGGAAGCTGGCGGGTGCTGGCCCGCTTGAAGCCTGGCGTTACGGTGGCTGCTGCGCAGGCGGAAATGGACACCCTCGCCGCTCAAATCTCCGCCGAGCATCCGCGCACGCATCGCGACGTGGGGATCTCAGTCGTTGCGCTGCACGATTTCCTGGTGGGTCGCGCCCGGCCGGCGCTGCTGCTGCTTCTTGCCGCGGTCACGCTGGTGCTGTTCATCGCCTGCGGGAACATTGCCAATTTGCTGCTGGCACGGGGCAACGAACGCCAGCGGGAATGGTCCATCCGCGCGGCGCTTGGCGCGGGCCGGGGTCGTCTCGCAGCACTTCCCTTGGCCGAATCTATGCTGCTGCCATGCTGGGCGGGGCTACGGGCCTGCTGATGGCGCTTGGCGCGTTGCAAGTTCTTCAAGCGCTGGGGCCGGCGGAGGTCCGCGGCGTGGACGGGCTGGGACTGGATTTGCCGGTGCTGGCTTTTGCCGCGGCGATGTCTTTCCTGGCGGCGCTGGCGGCAGGCACAGGGCCGGCGATGCGTGCCACGCGCGTGGACATCCGGGAAGCGCTGCACGCCGGCAATTCTCCCGGCTCGCTCCGCGGGCGGTTGACGGGCGCGCTGATTGTGGGCCAAGTGGCACTGGCTCTGGTCTTGCTCGCCACCTCGGGACTCCTGCTGCGCAGCTTCGTGGAGTTGCTGAGGGTTCATCCCGGCTTCCGCTCGGACCGGGTGGCCGTGCTGCAAGTATTCATGTGGGGTCACTACCCGCAAGCGCAGGAGCGCATTGAGTACTTTCGCCGGGCACACGAGAAGTTGACGGCAGTGGCCGGAGTAGAAGCGGTCGGCGGTGTTTCGGCGTTGCCTTTTCTCGGCGAGAGCAGTATTGCCATCAGCGTTCCGATTCACATTGAAGGAAGCCCGCCGACGGCCGAGGGAGAGGCGCCCATGGTGCACTCCACGGTCGCCACCACCGACTATTTTCGCAGTATGGCGATTCCGCTGATTCGCGGCCGGGGCTTTGCCTCGAGCGATACACGTGAAGCGCCGCGCATCGCGCTGGTCAACGAAACCATGGCCCGCCGTTTCTGGCCGGGCCAGGACCCGGTTGGCCGGCGCTTCTCCATCCTGGGACGCCAGCCGATGGTGCTTGAGGTGGCTGGCGTGGTCGGCGACGTGCTGCATACCGGGATGGACACCGCCGCCCGCCCGGAGTTTTTCCGGCCGTTCCTGCAAGCTCCCTTTGGCTCCCTTACCTTCGTGGTGCACACCACTCGCGACCCTCGCAGCGAGTTGCCCGCCTTGAAATCCGCACTCTGGGAGATCAATAACCGCATCCCTTTCTGGTCAGCCACGACGATGGAGGACCTGGTATCCGGCACGCTGGCTGAACGCCGCTTCATTGCCATGCTGATCGGCCTGTTTTCCGCCCTTGCGCTCCTGCTGGCGGCGGTGGGGGTCTACGGAATCGTCAGCTATGCCACCAGCCGCCGCACGCGGGAAATGGGCGTTCGCTTGACGCTGGGGGCGGTGCCCCGGGACATCCTTGCTCTGGTGCTGCGCCAAGGACTGCGTCTGCCCGGGTTAGGTACTGGCCTGGGCTTGTTGGCGGCGGTGGGCGTCTCGCGCCTGTTAACCGGCCACTTGTTTGGCGTCCAGCCGTTCGACCCGGTTTCTTATCTTGCCGCAGCCGGCCTGATGGGACTGGCGGCGCTTTGCGCTTGTTACTTTCCGGCGCGCCGCGCCGCCCGGCTCGATCCAGCGGCATCGCTCCGGCATGAATGACATGGAGGAAACTCAAATGAAATCCAATGCTGCCATTGTCACGATACTCGCTGCCGTTCTCACTCTTTCTGCGCCGGGGTTGATAGCTGCCCCGGATGCAAGGAAGGAGCTCATCGACGCCAAACTGGCCCTGGAGAAAGCTGCCTACGTTTTCGATCGTGCGGCAATCCTTGCCGCGCGCGAAAAACTCCGCACCCTCACCGCGGATGCCACGGCTGCCAAGTGGGCTCACTACTACGCGGCGCTGGCAGGGTGGCAGCTCCACGCGTTCGCTGTACCGCGCGATCGCTCGACCATGGGCCGCGATCTTCAGGATTGCGCCGCATCCCTCCGGAACGCAATCGCGCTGGACTCCAAGTTTGCCGAAGCCCACGCGCTCCTCCATCGCTGCCTCGGCGAGCAGATCGAGCTTGACCCGCGCGTGCTCGGCCAGACGCTCGGCCCGGAATCAAGCGCCGCGCTGGAGACGGCGGCGAAGCTCGATCCCACTAACCCGCGCGTAGCCATCCTGCAGGCGATGGCCACCTTCTACACACCCGAAGCCTACGGCGGCAGTCGCACGCGTGGCTTGGCCGCTTGGGAGCGCGCCTTGGCGAACTTCCCCGGCACTGCGCCGGCCGATCCACTGGCGCCAACCTGGGGCTTGGCCGAGGGTTGGGCTTGGCTCGGCCAGATGTACATGCAGATGATGCGCCCGCCCCAGCCGGAGAAGGCCCGCGCCGCTTATGAAAAGGCGCTGGCGACCCGGCCGGACTTTCGCTGGCCCAAGGAGGTAGGGCTGCCCGCCACGGCCTCACCGTAAGTTGCAGTCGCGATTCGCGCAAATCGAGGTTCTTCGCTATACTATGGGCCTGACGTAGTTGGCTTGGCTCGCCTTGGCGAGGACCTTCCGGCAACTGGCGTCTTCCAGATTTCAGGCTGCGGCGCACCGCTGTCCGCGCCCAAAGGCAGGTTCGTTTTGCTGACGATTCGACTCTCTCGTACCGGCAAGAAAAAGCACCCCACCTACCGCGTGGTGGTGATTGAAAGCTCGCGCCGCCGCGACGGCCGCTTTGTGGAGATCGTAGGCCACTACGAGCCGCGCAAGCAGCCCTCGGCCATCTCGCTCAACGCCGAGCGCATCAAGCACTGGCTCGCCTGCGGCGCCCAGCCCAGCGAGACCGTCCGCAGCTTCCTCCGCAAAGAGAAGATTGCCTGATTCCTTCCGCTCCTTCACAATAGAACGGAGGCGGGCTCCTGGCTCAGTCCGCCTGCCGCGGACGGTCCTCGGATTCGTTCGATTCCTGTTCACGTGACTGTCGGTGCTGATACCGGCTGACGGGAGACATCATGAAGGAGCTGGTAGAAGCCATCGCCAAAGCGCTGGTGGATCATCCTGATCAAGTGATGGTGAAGACCGTGGATGGCGAGCAAGTGGTGGTGCTGGAGTTGCGCGTCGCACCTGACGACCTCGGCAAGGTCATCGGCCGCCAGGGACGCACCGCCAAATCTATCCGCACGATCCTCGGCGCCGCCGGCATGAAGTTGCGCAAGCGGTTCACGCTGGAGATTCTCGAGTAGTGCCGCGCCGCACCCGCCCAGCCTCGCGCAGCGCCCCCCAACCCCCGCGTGCCGCCCAACGCTCGAAGTCTGTCTCCTCGCCTTCGCCCGCTAACTCTGTGAAGGCCAAGGGCACAGGCGAGTTCGTGACCCTGGCCCAAATCGTCCGTGTACGCGGGCGCATC
>Ga0187893_10003943_pt1 | contig 29073 bp, 26 predicted proteins | sample MA1701074metaG_FD_139574 | JGI IMG/M metagenome (GOLD analysis project Ga0187893, IMG submission 139574) | White microbial mat communities from a basaltic lava cave in the Kipuka Kanohina Cave System on the Island of Hawaii, USA - MA170107-4 metaG ...
CATGGTTTCTCCTTGCCTCACGGCTTCGGGATCTTGAGCTTCCAGCCGGGCTGGATCAGGTCCGGGTTCTTGATCTGGTCGCGGTTCGCCTCGAAGATACGCTTCCACTGGTTCGCGTCGCCGATTCACGCAGCGATCCGCCGAAGCACATCGTCGAGGTTGAAGGCTACGCGACAGACTAACTGCTCCCAACTCCGATACACACGAACCGAGGCTCCTGAGGGCACAGGAGCGCCAGGGGTGACCCGGAGCTTCTCCCTAAGCGCCCACATTGCATTGTTCATCTTCTTGGAGATCGGGTAGCGATCGAACGTCGGCAACTTCTTCGCATCGAGGAACCCTAGGCCAACGTAGTGATCCAGCCTTCCAAGATTGTCATCCCAGTAGCCACGCTCCTTCTCATTCCTCGGCTTGACCGCACCAAGTTGGTAGTCCTGCCGCCATCGCAAAAAGGACTCGTGGAGCTCTTCGAACAAGGCGGGTGATACAAGGGCGACGTCCAAATCTGATGCACCACCGAAGGGCTCTCCGTATTTCGGCGGAGGCCGGAGCGAAAACCCCAGCCTTGCACTTCCAACCAGCGTGATGTCTTTCGGGTAGACGTCGAGCTGGCTTCCAATCCACGCGCGAACATCTTCGTACACATCTGGGCAGCCGCGGAACGCGTAGGGAGCGCCCTCAGTCAACCAGAGGCGAACGAAGGCTTCGCGGCCCCACGGAGACTTGGAATGAGTGAGTAGCGCAACCTCGTCATGACGCGGATACGGCAGCGGGAGCCGTCGCAGAGACGACTCTGCCTTGAACGGCCTTGCCCGCCCCGGGCTCGGAGAGGTGTTCATACGTTCCATCGCCCCGATGTGTCTCGTAGAGGTTAAGAATGTGAGAGCGGCGCCGCGCGATCTGTCCTCGCCTCTTCGGCGACATCACTCTTGGCTCCGGGTACTTGAGCCGAGCGACTAGTTCCGCAGCCTGATTGAGGGATAGAGACTCGGGAGAGAAGCCAAGGCGTAGACAAGCAGCGCGGAACCCGTTCATCCTCCAACCGTAGTATCCAACGAGCAGGTAGAGCGCCGCTATCTCCCCTTTTTCAAGCACCTCCACCAGCAAGCTAGCGAGAAGGACCTCGCGGCACTTGCGGCGGAAGGTTCGTTCGAAGCGGCCCGTCAGGACTCTAACCAGCTGCTGTTCGATCGTGCTCGCACCCTCTCTTGTCCCCAAGAACAGGCGACGCCACAACGCCCGCGAGATCGCAACCAGATCGAATCCGCTGTGACGCGCGCTTCTATGGTCCTCGCCTGAGACGAGCAATTGCTTCGCGATGAGCGGGGGTTGCCGCTCGCGCGGCAGATCCCGCTTATGAGCTTCGAGGCTGTCCCGGAGTTCGAGCCACGCCTCGGTGAGCGTGAGGTGGGCGATTGTCCGGACTACTCGCGAAAGCAAGCGACTGCTTGGGCTCCTGTTTCTCTACCCCATTGAGGAGAATCGGATCCTGCTCCGCTTACCCCGTTTCCCATGGTGGCGCGCGCCCCACCGTCGGCAAGTGTGGCCTCAGCAGATCCGCGCGCCGTCGGGCACGTCGAGCCTCCCGCCGGGGGGCGCCTCGAGCGTCACGTCTCCCTCGATCACGACGCCGCGGCCGAAGCGCACGTCGCCGCGCACGACGAGCCGGCGGCAGCGGACGAGCGAGGGCGGTCCGTGCGGCGTGCGCTCGTCGAGCTGCGCGACGGTGCGGAAGAAATTTCCGTCGAGCTCGACGTCGATCGCGCCGCCGAGGCCCCCCGGCGCGGGCAGCACGCGCTCCTCGGCGTCGCGGCGATAGGCGTCGGAACGCACGCGCAGCAGGTCGGACGTCGTCTTCACCGGCGCGAAGCGCTCCTCCGAGACGCGCACCGCGCGCGCGCCCTCGAAGAGCGAGATCGCGGCGCCCATCGCGGTCTCGAGCTGGATCACGCGCGGCGAGCCCGGATCCGCGGGATCGACGGGCTTCTCGTTCCGGATCACGGGCAGCGGCAGCACGCCGTGCGCTGCGGCGAGCGCGCGCGCGAGCGCCGGCAGGTCGATCCACAGGTTGTTCGTATTGAAGAAGCGCCAGCGCTTCACGTCCTCGAAGCCCTGGCGCTCCTCGGGCGGGCACTGCGCCGTCTCCCGCAGCACGAGGCGGCCGTCCTTCGTGCGCGCGAGATGGCCGCCCTTCCGGTCGGCCTCGCTGCGCTCCTTCACTTCCATCGCGAAGGGCGCGCCCGACGCCACGAACCAGCCGAGGAGCGCCGGGTCGAGCACGGCGCCGAGGTTGTCGGCGTTCGAGACGAAGGCGGTGCGGTAGCCGCCCGCGAGGAGCGCGGCGAGCAGGCCCGAGCTCTGGAGCGCGGGATAGAGGTCGCCGTGGCCCGGTGGGCACCACTCGTGCTCGGGCTCCCGCGGCCAGGCGACCGGCGTGAGATCCGCCGCCAGGATCCGCGGCACCTTGTGCTGCAGGAAGTCGGGTGGCAGCGAGCCCGAGAGCTTCCCGTACGGCGCGAGCGCGGCTAGCGAGTCGGCGTGGGTCCGGAAGCTGTTCATCAGGACGAGCGGCACGGCCGCTCCGGTGCGCTCGCGGAGCCGCACGATCTGCCGCGCCGTCACGTCGAGGAACGAGTGGCCGTCCTTCACGGGCAGGAGCGACTTCGCGCGCGTCATGCCCATCGAGGTGCCGAGCCCGCCGTTCAGCTTGATCACGACCGTGCGCGCGAGCGCGGCCTCGCCCTCCGCCCGCGCGGCGGGCAGCGCGGTCTGGTCGGGGACGTCGCCGACGGGCGCGAGCTCGGCCTCGGAGAGCGTCGCCTTCTCGCCCGAAACGAGGGTCTGGTAGGCGCGCCGGAAGCTCGCGATCGCGACGTCCGGGAGCCCGGCCGCCCGCATCTTCTGCTCGAAGAGCGCGAAGCGCTCCGTCAACGCGCGTCCAGCGCGAGCGGCACGGCGTGGAACGCCGAGAGGAGCGCGATCATCGGCGCCACGTCGTCGGCGGCCGCGAGCTCGCGGCAGGAGTGCATCGAGAGCATCGGGCTCCCGACGTCGACCGCGCGGATTCCGACCGAGGCGGCCGCGAGCGGGCCGATCGTGGAGCCGCAGGCGAGGTCGCTGCGCGTGACGAAGTGCTGCGGCGTCACACCGAGCGAGCGGCAGAGCGCCGTCACGTGCGCAATGCCGACGGCGTCACTCGCGTAGGACAGGTTCGAGTTCACCTTGAGCACCGGCCCGCCGCCGAGGCGGGGCCGGTGGCCGGGCTCGTGCTTGTCGGGAAAGTTCGGATGCACGGCGTGCGCCATGTCGGCCGAGAGGAGGAGCGAGCGCGACGCGGCGCGCGCCATGCCCTGCGGCGCCCCGCCCTTCACGCCCGCCACGAGCCGTGCGAGGCCGTCCGCGAGGAAGCTGCCCGCGGCGCCCGAGGCGCTCCGGCTCCCGACCTCCTCGTGGTCGTAGAGCACGATGGCGTTCGTCCACGCCGGCAGGGGTGCCTCGCGCGCGGCCGCGAGGGCCGACACCGCAGCGTGACACGATGCGAGGTTGTCGAGGCGCGAGGCGAACAGGAACTCCCCGCGCGCTCCGGCGCGCGCGCCGGGCTCGCGGTCGTAGGCCATCAGGTCGAAGCCGAGCACGTCGCCCGGCGCGAGCGCGCCGCCGAGCTCCGCGCGGAGCTCGGCCGCGAGGAGCTCAGCGAGCGGCGGCGCGCCCTCGAGCCCGACCACCGGCACGAGGTGCGCCTGCGGGTTCAGCTCGAGCCCCTTCGTCGCGATCTCGCGCTGCAGGTGGATCGCGAGGTTCGGCACGCGGAGGAGCGGGCGCCCGAAGTCCACGAGCCGCGTCACCACCCCGCCCGGCGCCGCGAGCGTGACGCGACCGGCGAGCGAGAGGTCGCGGTCGAGCCAGGTGTGGAGCAGCAGGGTGCCGTAGGGCTCGACCGCGAGCTGGCGGTAGCCCTCCTTCACGACGTCGGGGAGCGGCTTCACGCGCAGGTTCGGCGAGTCGGTGTGCGCACCGACCAGGTGGAAGCCGGCCTCCGCCGGCCCGCGCTCCCCCACCACGAACGCGAAGAGCGAGCCGCCGCCGCGCACCACGTAGCGCGCGTCGCCGGGCGAGAGCTCCCAGAGCTCGCCCTCGAGGAGCTCGCTGAAGCCGGCGGCGCGGAGCCGCGCGGAGGCCTCGGCCACCGCGTGATAGGGCGTGGGCGAGCGGTCGATGAAGCGCAGCAGGTCGCCGGCGGCGTCGTTCATCGGCGCCGGAAGATAGGGAGCCCGTTCCCGCGCGCACCGTTCCGTACCGACCCCCCGCTGCCCCCGGCCCTCGTGCGCGCGGCAGGGGCCCGAGGCGCGCAATGTCGGGCCGGTCGAACGGGTCGTACCTTGCTTCGTCCGAGGCTCCGCACGCGAAGCTGTGCGGACCCGAGCGTGAGCCTCCCGGGCCAACCGGCCCGACCCTGAGCACGCGAGGGCCCCTGCCGCGCAGAAAAGCCAGCGCGCCGGCGGCGCCCACGCCCGCCCTCGGCCAGCACACGGACGAGATCCTGCGCGAGCTCGGAGAAGGCGAGCGGATCGCGACCCTGCGCGCGGCCAGGATCGTGGCCTGAGCCACACGTACCGGGGCCGTCCCGGCGTTAGACTCGTCCGGCAGTGATGCTCTCGCGCCCGCTCGCGTTCTCGCTCGTCCTGCTCGGGGCCGCCCCGGCCACTGCCGCGGTGCCCGTGCCGGAGGCCGTCTCCCAGACGGCGGAGCGGGAGGGCCGCGCGCGCGTGCTCGTGCGCCTCGCCGCAGACGCACCGCGGGGGCGCGAGGTGCCCGTGGAGCGCGCCGCGCGCCGGGCCCGGCTCGCGCGCGCCGCGGACGCGGCGCTCGCCCGCCTCGGGCCGTCCCGGCCTGGGATCCGCCGCTACCGCGCGCTCCCGCTGCTGGCGCTCGAGGCGAGCCCGAGCGAGCTCGAGGCGCTCGCGGCGGCCGAGACGGTGGTCGCGCTCGAGCCCGACCGTGCGCTCCTCCCGAGCCTCCTCGACAGCATCCCCCGCGTGGGCGCCACGGTGAGCGCGAGCGCCGGCTTCGACGGGACCGGCAACGCGGTCGTGGTGCTCGACACCGGCGTCCAGGCGAGCCATCCCTTCTTCGGCGGCCGGGTGGTCGCGGAGGCCTGCTTCTCGCTCTCCGATGACTGTCCGAACGGCGAGGACACGCAGTTCGGCCCCGGCTCCGCCGCGCCCTGTACCTACGGCACCCTCTGCTATCACGGCACGCACGTGGCGGGCATCGCGGCCGGCTCCGACGCGACGCGCCACGGCGTGGCACCGGGCGCCGCGCTGATCGCGATCCAGGTGGGCTCGCGGCAGGACAGCGGCTGCGGAACCGTCGGCGATCCCTGCGTCGTGATCTGGGACTCCGACGCGCTCGCCGCGCTCGACTACGTGGCCGACGTGCTCTCCGAGGACTGGAACGTCGCGTCCGTGAACATGAGCTTCGGCTCGAACGAGACCTGGAGCAGCACCGCGAGCTGCGACGCCTCGAACGGCGGGTACAGGGTGGCGTTCGACGCGCTCGCGGCGCTCGGAATCGCCTCGGTCGCGGCCGCCGGCAATGGCTCCGTCACGACGGGGATCTCGGCTCCCGCGTGTGTGTCGAGCGCCGTCGCCGTCGGGGCGACCATCGACACGGGCGAGCAGGTCTGGATCAAGTCGAACTCGGGCCCGCCCCTCGACCTCTGGGCGCCGGGCACGAACATCACGTCGTCGGTGCCCGGCGGCGGCTTCAGCACGGCGACCGGCACCTCGATGGCGACGCCGCACGTCGCGGGAGCCTTCGCGGCGCTCCGCCAGGCCGACGCGGCGGCGAGCCTCGCGGCGCTCCGGCTCGCGCTCGAGAGCACGGGCCTCCCGGTCACCGACACGCGCAACGGCCTGGTGCGCCCGCGCATTCAGGTGGACGACGCGGTGCGCTCGCGCGCGCCCGCCGCCTGCTTCGACGGCCTCGACAACGACGGCGACGGGCGGATCGACGTGGACGGCAACGGCGGGACACCCGACCCGGACTGCACGGACGGCTTCGACACGTCGGAGCAGCAAGCGGCGGCGAGCTGCGGGCTCGGGCCGGAGCTCGCGCTCCTCCTCCCGCTGCTCGGGACGCTTGGCCGCCGCCGGAGCCGAAGGGCCGGCTAGGGGTGCGCCGCGCGCCGGAGCCGGGACAGCGCGAAGGCGAGCGCGAGGGCCCAGAGCCCGAGCAGGAGCGCCGCGGCGAGCGGCGCACCCTCGCCGGCGCCGAAGCCCGTGGCGAGGCCGACGAGCCAGACGTCGAGCTGCCCCTCGGCGACCGCCCGTGCGCTGCCGAGGATCGGGCTCTCGCTCGGCGCGAACAGGAAGGCGAAGTCGGAGCGGAGGGCGGCCTCCAGGTAGCCCATCTCGCGGATCACGGCGCTCCAGCGCGAGAGCACGAGCACGAGCTGCACCGCGAGGCCGGCAACTGCGAGCACGAGGACCGCCCGGCGCTCGCGCGGGCCCGCGCGGTCGAGCCACGGCCCGAGCGGGAGGCAGAGGAGCGGCGTCAGCGCGAACAGGTAGCGCGGGCCCGGCGCCGAGAAGAGCCCGTGCCAGAGGCTGAAGCCGGAGCAGAAGAGGAGCAGCGCGAGCGACATCGCGAGCAGCGTGACGCACTCCGCGCGGCGTGCGCGCCAGAAGCCCGGCAGCGTGCGGACCAGCAGCAGCAGGAGCGGGGAGTAGAGGAAGACGCTCGCGCCGGGGCTCAAGAGGAAGCCCGCGAGACCGACGTGGAGCGGCGTCGTGAAGCCCCGGCGCTGCGCGACCATCGGCGAGTCGAGGAAGGTGCCCCAGAGCGCGTGGTTGTGCGCAACGTGGAGGGCGAGCACCGCGAGGGGCGGGAGCAGCGCGCACGCCACGAGGCGCGCCCGCTCCGGGCCGGCGGCGGCGCGGAGCCTCGGCCACGCCACGAAGAGCCCGTAAGCGGCGAGCGGGAGCAGCGCCACGGTCGCCGGCACGGCCACGAGCAGGGTGAGCGAGGCCATCCCGCTCGCCGCGCCGAGGGCGCGCGCGCGGCCCTCGGCGCGAAACACCACGAGCCCGAGGAAGCCCCCGAGCAGGGTGAGCGCCTCGCTCGTGTGGCGGAGCAGGTAGACCGAGTGCGTCGCGACATAGCTCGTGGCGCCGAGGAGCGCGGCGGCGAGGAGCGCGCTCCGGACGGAGGCGCCGAGCCGGCGCTCGAAGCAGAAGAAGAGCGCCACCAGCAGGGCGCTCGCGAGCGGCGCGTAGAGCGCGACGGCGAACGTCCCCGGGCTCCCGAGCGCGTCGATGCGATCGCCCTCCGGTGGGCGGCCGGCGAGCGCGCGGAGCCAGCCCGCGGGCAGCACGCGCTCGGCCCCGTCGCCGAGCGCGTAGAGCGGGACCAGGAGCAGGGGGAGGGCCGGCGCGAAGTGGGCGTAGGTGCGCCCGTCGCGTCCCTTGAAGCGGTGCGGGCCGGCCCGAACCTCGAAGCCACCCGTCTCGTAGAGGGCGCGCGCCGTGAGATACACGCCCATCTCGTCCGTGCCGGTGAAGTGACCGTGGGCGAGGGGCAGGTACGCGAGGCAGGCCACGAGCCCGAGCCAGCCGGCGATGCGGCGGTCGCGCCGTCGCTCCAGGCTGGCGGCTCCGCTCGTCAATTCACCCCCGCGCGACGCTGGGCAGGCTACCGCCGGGTCCCGGGAAAGCGAGTGAGACTCGGATCTAGACGATCGTCTCGACGTGGGTCAGACTGCCGCCCGTGGCCGCCACCCCCGACACGCTGACCCTCTCGCGTCGCCTCTCCGCAGCCCAGGCCGAGCGCCGGAAGGCCGTGATCGAGGCGGCGCGCTCGCTCGCGCGGGACGGCGGCTACGCAGCGGTGACCATGCAGGCGGTCGCGGACCGCTCCGGCGTCGGGCGCGCCACGCTCTACCGCTACTTCGCCTCGAAGGACCACCTCCTTGCCGAGGTGGTGGTGGCCTGGGGCGCCGACCTGACCGCCGAGCTCCGCGCGCATCCGCCGGCCGACGCGGCCCCGGCCGAGCGCGTCGCCGACGTGCTCGTGCGCGTGCTCGAGGCGGCGCGGGCGGAGCCGCGCCTCACCGCGGCCATCCTCGCGACTGCGACCTCGCCCGATCCCGAGGCGATCAGCGCCGGGCTCCGCTTCGGCTCGCTCATCCAGGGCTACCTCGCCGTCGCCCTCGGCGACGGTGCGAGCGCCGAGCGCGACGAGCTCGCCGCGCTCCTCGGCCACGTCTTCTTCTCGTGCGTGCTGAACATGACGAGCGGCCGCCTCGCGCCCGGCGAGGCCGCCGCCGCCGTCCGCGCGGCCGCGCGCCGTCTGCTTCCCGAAGGAGCCGCCCCGTGAAGTTCGCCCTCTTCTACGAGATCCCCGTCGCGCGCCCCTGGACGAAGACGAAGGAGCACCACGCCTTCAAGAACGTGCTCGAGCAGGCGGTGCTCGGCGAGCAGGCGGGCTTCCACTCGCTCTGGACGGTGGAGCACCACTTCCTCGAGGAGTACTCGCACTGCTCGAACCCCGAGGTCCTCTACGGCGCGATCGCCGCGAAGACCTCGCGGCTCCGCATCGGCTACGGCGTGCGGCTCGGCCCGAAGCCCTACAACCACCCCGTGCGCTCGGCCGAGTCAGCCGCGGTGCTCGACCTCGTCTCCGACGGACGCGTCGAGTTCGGCACCGGCCGCTCCTCGACGCGGATCGAGATGGAGGGCTTCGGAATCCACCCGAACCAGACGCGCGAGATGTGGCACGAGGCCGTGGGCCACATCGTGACGTGCTGGACGGAGGACGAGGCCGAGTTCTCCGGCAAGCACTGGCAGCTTCCGAAGCGCCGCGTGCTGCCGAAGCCGCTCCAGTCCCCGCACCCGCCGGTGTGGGGCGCCACCGGGAGCCCCGACGGCCACCGCATGATGGGCAAGCTCGGGCTCGGCCTCCTCTCGTTCAGCGTGGGCACGCCGCCCGAGGAGCTGAAGCAGCGCGTGGACCTCTACCGCGCCGGCATCGCCGCGTGCGAGAAGCCGCTCGGGAAGTTCGTGAACGACCGCGCGGCCTGCTTCACGATGGTGAACTGCGCGAAGACCCGTGAAGCGAGCTACGCGGTCTCGAAGCGCTCGTTCGAGTGGTACGCGAAGCGCTCGGCGGAGCTCGTGGCCTCCGTGCCGCTCTGGCTGGAGGAGATGAAGGCGAAATCGGACGGCACGTACGACTACCTCGACGCCGCACGCCAGGCGGTCGAGCAGCGCCTCCACGAGCTCGCCTCGCTCGACGCGCTCCTCGCCATGAACGCGGTGATCGCAGGCGACCCGCGCGAGGTGATCGAGCGCTGCGAGAAATACGCCGAGACGGGCGCGGACCTGCTCCTCTGCCTGGTGAACCCCTACGAGATCCCGCACGCTGCGGTGATGGAGACGATCGAGCTGATGGGCGAGCACGTGCTGCCCCACTTCGGGGAGTAGACGTGGGGCGACGCGCCGCGGCAATCGCCGGGCTCGCCGAGTGGGCGCCGCAGCGCGTCTGGCCGCGCCCGATGTTCGCGCTCGAGGCGATGGCCGAGCTGGCCGCCGACGCGCTCGCCGACGCCGGCATCGACAAGCGCGAGGTGGACGGCCTCGTGCTCGGGCACGTGCCGGAGTCGCCCATGTTCGGGCCCTCGGCCGCCGCCGAGTACCTCGCCGTGCGCGCGAACTTCGCCGAGACGGTGGACCTCGGCGGCGCCTCCGCGTGCGGGATGATCTGGCGCGCGGCGGCGGCGATCGAGCTCGGCGTCTGCGAGACTGCGCTTGTCCTCTGCCCGATGGTGCCGGCGCCGCCAGCGTCTGGTGCCGACCCGCGGAAGATGTCGATGCCGATCTACCTCGGCGGAGACGCCTGGGGCTCGCCGCAGGGGCAGTTCGAGATCCCGGCCGGGCTCGTCGCCGCGACGCCGAGCTTCGCGATGGTGGCGAAGCGATACATGGACCGGTACGGGCTCCGCGAGGAGACGCTCGCGAAGATCGCGGTCGACGCGCGTACGAACGCCCAGGCGAACCCGAAGGCCATCTTCCACGGCAAGCCCGTCACGCTCGAGGACGTGATGCGCTCGCCGCGCATCTGCGACCCGCTGAAGCTCCTCGAGATCGTGATGCCCTGCTTCGGCGGCGGCGCGCTCGTCATTACGACGGCGGAGCGCGCGCAGCGCGCTCGACACCGGCCGGTGTACGTCTCGGGCTTCGGTGAGCATCTCACGCACAAGAGCATCACCTACGCACCCGATCTGCTCGACAATCCGATCCGCGTCGCCGCCGAGCGCGCGTTCTCGATGGCGGGTGCCCAACGCGACGCCGTGGACCTCGTGAATCCCTACGACTGCTACACGATCACCGTGCTCGTCACGCTCGAGAACGCCGGCTTCTGCGGCAAGGGTGAGGGCGGCCGCTTCGTCGAGGAGCACGACCTCAGCTTCCGCGGCGACTTCCCCCTGAACACGCACGGCGGCCAGCTCGGCATGGGCCAGGCCGGCCTCGCGGGCGGGCTCTCGCACGCGACCGAGGCCGTGCTCCAGCTCCAGGGCCGCGCGGGCCCGCGCCAGCTCCCGAGGTGTGAGCTCGCCTACGTCAACGGCACGGGCGGGATGATGGCCGAGCAGGTCGCGCTCATCCTCGAGGGTGCCTGAAACGATGGGCGTGAGGCACGGCTCCGACGGCCGGCCGCTGCCGTGGCCGAACCCGACCACCGCGCCGTTCTTCGAGGCCGCCCGGCGCCACGAGCTGGTGCTCCAGCGCTGCCCGCGCGACGGCTTCTTCTTCTACCCGCGGAGCCGCTGCCCCACGTGTCTCGGCGCCGACTGGAGCTGGACGCCGGTCTCCGGGAGCGGCCACGTACACTCTTTCACGATCGACCGCGTCGGGCACGTGCCCGCGCTCCGGAAGCTCGCGCCCTACGCCGTCGCGATCGTCGAGCTCGACGAGGGGCCGCGCCTGACGGCCCGCCTCGTCGACTGTGACCCCGACGCTTTGAAGGTCGGCATGCGCGTCACCGCGAGCTACGAGGACGTCGAGGACGCGACCCTCGTGCACTTCCGACCGGCGTAGGAGGCCGCTGGGCCCACACGGGGAGAGCGTGTGCAGATCGGTGGCGGACCCGGGATCCTTCGCACGACGAAGCGATCCTGACGTCCCTCCGCGGAGCCCCCCCCTTGAGCCCCGAGCCCAGCGAGACGCAGCCGCCCCCGGGTGCCGTGCAGTGGCGCCTGGCGCGTCGCTGCCTGTTCATACTGGGCGCCCTCTGGGCCATCAGCACCCTCGGCCGGGCGTTCTCGCTCTACCTCATCAACCACGCTCCTCTCGTGCTGGTCGCAATGAGCCCGATGGGCTCGCACGTGCTCCTGGCGACCGCGGTGACGAACCCGATCGCGCTCCTCGCGGTGACGACGGCGCGACGCCTCGTCTTCTACACACCGACGTTCTTCCTGGGTCGCGCGCTCGGGCCCTACGCCATCCAATGGGTCGAGGCCCGCGCCCGGCACTTCGGTCGCTTCGTGCGCTTCCTCGAGCGCCTGTTCGCGCGGGCGCCGCGCCTGGTCGTGCTGGGCGCGGCCGGACCGACGGTGAGCGCCCTGGCAGGCATGTCCGGCATGCCCCTGTCCACCTTCCTGACACTGGCCACGGTCGGGCTCGTCGTGCGGCTCTGGATCTGGATCCAGTTCGCCGACCTGTTCCGCGGGCCGATCGAGCAGGTGTTGGTGTGGATCGACGAGTACTGGGTCCCGGGAACGGTCGTGCTCGTCGCGATCCTCGGCGTCACCCAGTGGCGCCGGCTGCGGGCCGCACGCGCCGCACGCGCCGACCTCCACGAGCTGGGAGCCTAGTAGGCCGGCGGACTACTTGTACGCCACCGCAGCGCTCGTCGGCCCGGCCAGCGGGACGATCTCGCAGCGCCCGAAGCCGACCTCGCCGCACCACCGACGGAAATCGGCGCCCGTGTAGTCGAACGCGTCGCCGAACTCGATCAGCATGTTGAGTGACATGAGGAGCCCGAACGCGTTCTGGCGCCGGCCGTCGTCGATGACGTTCTCGATGGCGACGAACATCCCGCCGGCCGGCAGCGCGGCGTACGCCTTCCGGACGAGCATCCGCTTCTTCTCCAGGTTCCAGTCGTGGAGGATGTTGCCCATCGTCACGACGTCCGCGTGCGGGAAGTCGTCGGTGAAGAAGTCGCCGTCGACGATCTCGATGCGATCCGACAGCCCCGCCTCGGCGACGGCGTTGCGCGCGTGCACTCCGACGGCCGGCAGGTCGAAGCTCTTGAAGCGCAGCTGCGGATGGCGGCCGGCAAGCACGCGCGAGAGGAGCGCCAGGCAGCCACCGACGTCGGTGACGGCGCGGTAGCGGGAGAAGTCGAGCTTCTCCGCCAGCGCTGTGAAGTTGGCGGCCTGGAACCCGCTCATGGCGTCGAGGAACTCACGCAGACGCGCCGGATCGGAGTAGAGCTCGTCGAACATCGGCCGGCCGGTGTGCTTCACCTCGTTCTGCGGCTTGCCGGTGCGGAGGCCCTCCTCGAGATCGCCCCAGAACCGGTAGAGGCGCGAGTTCATGATCTTCGCCAGTCCACCGATGTACGTGGGCCTCGACTTCACGAGGAAGACGGCCGTCTCCGGCGTGTTCCGGTAGCGGCCCTCCGTGCCGTTGCCGTCGCGCTCGAGGAAGCCGAGCGCAACGAGCGCGTCGAAGAAGTCGAACGTGCCGCGCGGATGGAGCCCGAGGGCGTCGCCCAGCTCGCGGGCGGTCAAGGCGCGCTGGTCGAGCGTCGAGAAGAGGTCCAGGCCGACGGCGGTGAGGAGGACCTTCGAGGACCAGAAGCCGGTCGCGGTCTGCATGATGTGGGACGGATCGAGCGAGGTGGTCATGGCGACGCTTTCTATCACACCAGGTTCATCGGCGGGCCGGCGCGAAGCGGAAGTATCGGCGCAGCAAGGCTTCCGGGGGATTCACGATCACCTCGTACCGGTGGAGGTCGCGGCGATTCACAAGCGCCACCGGCTCACCGCGCCGCCACGCCGAGTCCACCTGCTCGGCATAAGCCGCCACGCGGTCCAGCGGGTTCCGCCCCCGCGCCACGACCTCGCCTCCGCCCTCGAAGAGCAGCACCCAGTGCAGCATCGGCTCCGTGCTGTACACGTAGCGGACCTTCGCCTCCCGCAGCTCGCGGAGCACTCGGCGCACCTCGTCGCGCCGGACGCCGTCCGCCTGCCGGCCGGCGCCGTGGATCAGCGGATCGCTCAAACCCTGCCAGTGGACCAGCAGCCCCGAGCTCACCAGCAGCACGCCGATGCCAGAGCTGAGCCGCCCGGGCCGCTGCAACGCGAGCGCCAGCACCAGGCACAGCAGGGGAACCATGACCAGCAGGTGTCGAGCCGCGAGGTGGGCGGGGGCGACCAGCAGCACCACGCCGAGATTCGCGAGGGTCAGCAGCACCAGCCCGCGTCGGGTCCGCCAGAGGACGGCGAGGGCCCAGACCGAGGCGGCCAGCCAGACCAGAGCCGGGACGAGGACCCACGGATCGCTCGGCCCGACCGCGGCACTGAGATTGGGGGTGAACAGGGTGGTGGGCAAGCGCGCGGCCGACTGAAGCAGCAGCGAGGGATGGAAGCCCGTGGCGGCCGGATTCCACACCTCCTCGGAGCTCGGCAGCGAGGGCCACAGCAGCCCTTGCAGCGCGGCGGTCGTCACGCCGAGACCCAGCAGGACCTGCCAGCGCGGGCGCGTGTCGAGGACCAGCCAGAGAGCCGCCGCGACCGCGAATGGAATCGCGATGGGGTGAAGGATCGCCGCCGCCGGAATCCACGGCACCATCCAGCGCCAGCTCACACCTCGCAGCTTCAGACACAGCACCAGGAGACACGCGACGACGGCGACCTGGTGCCCGCCGGTGACCTTCAGGCTCCACTGCACCGACGACGGGCAGACCCCGTACAGCGCCGCCGCCACCGCCGCGGCCGGTGCGCCGCCGAGCCGCCGGGCGATGTCGATCAGCAGGAGCAGCCCCGCCGTCCAGAGGCCCAGCCCCACCGCCTTGAGCGCGGTCGCCGACGGACCCGCGACGCCGAAGACCAGGGCCGCGAGGTGAGCCTCGACTCCCGCGCCCGCGCCGTATCGAATGCCATAGGGGTAGATGGGATGCGCCCGACCGGCGAGGACGTCCTGGGCCATCAGCCCGGTAACGGCCTCGTCGCCGTCGACCATCGACTGGCTGGTCAGCAGCTGCGCGGCATTGAGGGCGATCGCCACCAGCACGACGGCGACCGTGGCGAGCTTCCAGCGCAACGCCGCCGAGGTTCCCGACGTCACGCCGCCGCCTGCAGGTCCTCGCGCAGCGTCTTCGCGGCGGCGAAGTAGTGGACGGCCGACCAGAGCGCGCCGACCACGATCGTCGCGAGGAGCGCCCAGCGGATCGACTCGACGCCGAAACGCGGCTCGAGCAGGTCGGAGAGCAGGCCCACGATCTGCGGGCCGAGGCCCATCCCGATCAGGTTCAGGACCAGCAGCAGCACGGCGGCGGCCTGCGCGCGCATGCGCGGCGGCACGAGCGCCTGCGTCATCGCGAAGGTGGGGCCGAGGTAGAGGCCGCCGAGGATCGCGGGCAGCGCCGCGAGCGCGAGGGCCTCGCGTCCCTCGTCCCATAGGTAGAAGAGCAGCACGAAGGGCACCGCGATGACGGAGCCCCAGCCCGGGATCCAGGCATACCAGCGCAGGTCGCGGTGCGAGAGGCGGTCGGTGAGCCAGCCGCCGAGGAAGGTGCCGGCCACGCCGGTGGTGGCCGCGATGGCGCCGAGCCAGGCGCCGATCTCGAGCGGCGCGAGCCCGTGCACGCGCTCGAGGAAGGCGGGGTTGAAGGCGCCCGCGCCGTAGCCGTAGAAGGCGTGGAGCGCGCCCGCGATCGCCATGTGTACGAAGGCGCGCCGCTTCCAGAGCAGCCGCGCCACCTCGCCGAGCGAAGGCGGCGGCTCGCGCTGGCCGCGCCCCCCTTCCCACCAGCCGCGCGTCGGCTCGCGCAGCGTGAGGCGCACGAGCAGCGCGAGCACGAGACCGGGCAGCCCGACCACTACGAGCGCCGTGCGCCAGTCGAAGGCCTCGCGGAGCCAGCCACCGCCCGCGAGCCCGATCGCGCCGCCGATCGGGATGCCGAGCGCGTAGATCGAGAGCGCGGTGGCGCGCCGCTTCGGCTCGAACAGGTCGGCGATCATCGAGTGCGCCGGCGGGCTGCAGCCGGCCTCGCCGATGCCCACCCCGACCCGCGCGAGCACCAGCCAGAAGAAGGTCGGGGCGACGCCCTGGAGCGCCGTCATGCCGCTCCACACGAGGAGCGCGAGCGCGATGATGGAGCGCCGCACACCGCGGTCCGCCCAGCGCGCGAGCGGAATGCCGAGCGTCGAGTAGAGGGCCGCGAAGGCGATGCCGGAGAAGGCGCCGAGCTGCATGTCCGACAGGCCGAGGTCCTGCTTGATCGCCTGGAGCAGGATCGCGACGACCTGACGGTCCAGGAAGTTCACGACGTAGACGACGAGCAGCAGCCCGAGCGCGTAGCGCGTGTACGCCTCGGAGAACTCGGGCGCGCGCCCGGCGGGCTCCGGCGTCGTCCGGGCGGCGGGCGTTCCGAGCGCCATCTCGGCCATCCTGTGCGAAGCTCGGCGCCGAATCAAGGAGCGTGCGAGGACGATGCGACGGATCGCGCTCGGGGTCGGAGCCCTCGTCCTCGCGCTCGGGATCGTGGCGGCCTGGGGGCTCCGCTTCCGCCGTCCGCCCGTCCCCGCGCTCCCGGGCGAGCTCGTGGCGGGTTCGCTCGAGCACGCGGACCGCACGCGCACCTGGCACGCGTACCTGCCGAAGGCGCGCGCGCCGGCGCCCGCGCTCGTGTTCGTGCTCCACGGCTCCGGCGGCGACGGAGGCCAGGCGCGCGGCGGCTACGCCTACGACTTCGACGTGCTCGCGGAGCGCGAGGGCTTCGTGCCGGTCTACCCCGACGGGTTCGAGGAGCACTGGAACGACTGCCGCAAGGCCGCGCCCTACAGCGCGAACACGCTCGACGTGGACGACGTCGGCTTCCTGCGCGCGCTGGTCGAGCGCTTCGCCAACGAGCATGGCGCGGATCGCGGTCGCGTGTTCGCAACCGGCATCTCGAACGGCGGGCAGATGGCGCTCCGTCTCGCGCTCGAGGCACCCGACCTCGTGCGCGCCGTGGCGCCCGTCGCCGCGAGCCTGCCTGCCGAACACAACATGGACTGCCGGCCCGCAGGCCGTCCCGTCTCGGTGCTGATCATGAACGGCACGGCCGACCCGATGAACCCCTTCGAGGGCGGCGACGTCGCGCTCTACGGTCTGCTCGGAAACCGCGGTGCGGTGCTCTCGAGCGCAGACAGCATCGACTACTTCCGCGACCTCGCGGGCTACACCGGACCCCCCGCGGTGAACGCCCTGCCCGACCGCGAGCCCGGCGACGGCAGCACGGTCGAGGTGCGGCGCTGGGACGCGCCGGGCCGCAAGCCCGTCGCGCTCTACGCCGTGCTGAACGGCGGCCACAACGCGCCGCATCCGGCGCTCGAGCTGCCGCGGCTCCTCGGTCCCACGAACCACGACGTCGCCGCGGCCGAGGAGATCTGGCGCTTCTTCCGCGAGAGCCCGAGCGCGGCGAGCACGCGCAGCGGGCCCGAAGCCCGGCCGGCAGCGCGGAGGGCGCCCTGATGGAGGTCGGCCTGCTGATCCTCGGCGACCACCTCGCCGATCCGACGAGCGGCGTCCGCGTGTCCCCGGCCGCGCGCTACCGGCAGATCGTCGAGCTCGGCGTCGCCGCGGAGGCCGCGGGCTTCGCGCTGGTCTGCCTCGGCGAGCACCACCTGTGCGACTACATCCTGTCCGCGCCGCCCGTGGTGCTCGCCGCGATCGGCGAGCGCACGCAGCGCATCCGGCTCGGCACCGGCGTGACGCTGCTCGGCTCGCTCGATCCGGTGCGCGCCGCCGAGGACTACGCGACGGTGGACGTCCTCTCGAACGGGCGCCTCGAGCTCGTCGTCGGGCGCGGGATCCTGCGCCGCACCTACGCGGACTTCGGCTTCGACCCGGGCGACTCGCGCGCGCTCTTCGAGGAGGCGGTCGAGCTCCTGCTCGCGGTCTGGAGCGAGCCCGTCGCCACCTGGCGCGGGCGCTTCCGCGCGCCGCTCGAGGGCGTGACGGTGCAGCCGCGTCCGGTCCAGACGCCGCATCCGCCGGTCTGGATCGGGGGTGGGAGCTCTGCCGAGTCCGTGGACCTCGCTGCGCGGCTCGGGCTCCCGCTGCTGCTTCCGAGCGTGCTCGCGGCGCCGGAGGTGTTCCGCCCGCTCGCGGACCGCTACCGCGCGCGCTTCACGCCGACGGCGCACGGCGCGCAGCCGCGCGTCGGGGCCGTCTCGCACGTGCACGTCGCCCGCGACTCACAGACCGCGCGGGCGCGCTGGCGGCCACACCACCTCCACTACCTCGAGTGGGTCAGCAACGAGCTCGTCCCCTGGGCCGGCGCGAACGTCGGGCCGACGGGCGCCCCGATGCCGCAGCACGTGCGCTTCGACTTCGAGAAGCTCTGCGAGAAGGGGCCCGCGCTCTGCGGGAGCCCGGCCGAGGTCCTGGAGCGCATGGAGGGGATCCGTGAGGCGCTCGCGCTCGACCTCCACCTCGTCATGTTCGACCACGGCGCGCTGCCGGACGCGCTGCTCCGCGACAGCTTCGATCGTTTCGGAGCCGAGGTACTGCCCAGGGTACAATCGAGCCGACGCTGACCGGCATCGCAGCAAGCCGAAGGCGCGCAGTGAGCCGTAGGCGAACGAAGGAGCCAGCATGGGCGTTCATCACATGGCGTTCGCCACGCGCGACGCCGAGGCCACGCACCGCTTCTACACCGAGGCCATGGGCTTCGAGCTCGTGAAGGTCGAGGTCGGCAAGACCGACGGCGGCTGGGCGAAGCACCTCTTCTACGGCACCGGCTCGCCGCGCGACCAGCTGATCGCGTTCTGGGACCTCCACGATCCCACACTGCCCGCGGGCTGGACGGGCGCGATCTCGACCGGCCAGGGGCTCCCGATCTGGGTGAACCACCTGGCCTTCACGGCCGACGACCTCGACGACCTCGCGCGCCACCGCGAGCGCTGGCTCGCGCACGGGCACGACGTGATGGAGATCGACCACGACTGGTGCGTCTCGATCTACACGCAGGATCCGAACGGGATCCTGGTCGAGTTCTGCACGCTGGTGCGCGACTTCACGGCTGCCGACCGCGCGCGCGCGCTCGAGCTGCTGCGCGAGCCGAACCCGCCGGTCGGCGAGGGCGCGAAGGGGAGGCGCTTCCACAAGGCCGCGGAGCACGCGGCGCGAGCGCCGCGCTGAGGCTCAGGCGGCGTCGGGCGGCGCGGTCGGGAAGAGGCGCTCGGCCAGGAGCGCGGCGCCGAGGCCGAGGCCGCCGCCCACCACCATCGCGGCCATCAGGTTCAGCATCGGCTGCGGGCTCACCGGCTGGAGCGGCGCGTAGGCGGGCTGGATCACGCTGATGTTCGCGATCTTCTGGCGGTCCATCTCGGCCGAGGTGCGCGCCTTCTCGAGGCGCTGCTGGATGCGGTCATAGCTGCCTTCCTTGGCGACGACGTTGCGCTGCAGCTCGCGGAAGCGCTGCGAGAGCGCGGGCAGGTCGCGAAGGTCCGACTCGATCTTCTGGAGGCTCTCCTCGAGGCGTTGCTTGCGCGCCCCGAGGATGCCGAGCTCCGCGCCATGGCGGCCCGTGCTGTCCGCCGCGGCGCTGGCGAGGAACTCCTCCACCAGCGCGATCTCGCGGCGCACGTTCTCCACCTGCCGGCTGTCCTCGTTGTGCGTGTTCAGGAGCTTCCGCTCCTGGAGGCGCAGCGTCAGGAGCTGCTCCTGGGCGCCGGGGATGGCCGTGTCGTCGTTCAGGCTGCGCTGGCGCGCCGCCACGATCTGGTTCTCGACGTCGCGCAGCGCCGTCTCGAGCTCTGTGCGCTCGCGCATCAGCAGCGCGTCCTTGTCCTCGAGCGAGAACTGCGGGTGCTCGGCCTGGAACTCGAGCAGCTTCGCCTCGCCGGCTCGAAGCTCCTCGCTCGCCTTGTTGGCCTTCTCCTCGAGGAACGCGGTCGCCTGCGGCTCACCGAAGGCCTCGAGGTGCTTTTCCTTGAAGAGATCCACGAGCAGGTTCACGGCGCGCGCGGTCACCTGGGGGTCCGCGTTGCGGAGGCTCACCTGGATCACGTCGGCGTCCTGCACCTGGCGCACCTGGAGGTTCGCGAGGAAGCGGGCCGCGGCGACCGACTCGACGGGCTGCCCGACCGGCGGCTGCTTCGCGAGCACCGGGTAGAGCGTCTCGACGCCCATCGTCTCGACCACGCCCTTCACCACCTCGGCGCTGCGCAGGATCTGGATCTCGGAGTTGATCAGGGTCTCGCGGCCGCGCGGCACGACGCCGCCGCCACCCACCTCGTCCTGGTACACGTACTCGCGGCCGAACTTGACGAGCAGGAGCGAGGTGGCCTCGTAGACGGGCGTGGCGAAGGCCGTGTAGATGCCGGCCACGAGCACCACCGCGCCGAAGATCGAGACCGCCAGCAGCCGGCGGCGCCAGAGCGCCCGGAGCACCCACTGGAACTCGAGCAGGGAGGGGCTGCCCGTGACTGCGCTGCTCGGCTCGAACGACATCACGTCCGCCTTCCTGGCCACTCTGCCCCCTTGCGCGCGAGCACTGCGCCCTCGCCTCCGAGGGTGGGTTGCGGCGTCGGGACGTCGGGTGACGGGTGGATTCTCCCCCAGAGGTAAAGCAGCGTCGAGGTGCGCCCTGGGGGGCCGCCGGGCCATGCGAGCCGGCTATGCCCGGGCCGCGGAGCCATCCCTCTTCAGCTGCCGCAGCAGGCTCGGCATCTCGTGCGGCTTCACGTCGGCGGCCGAGCCGAGGATCACGTCGTCCGCCGGGTCCCAGGCCATGTTGCCCTCGACGATCACGGGGCCCGCGCGGGTCAACGCCACGTCCCAGCCGATGGTGCGGAGGGGGAGGAAGCGAAGCGCTGCCTCGCGGACGAGCTGGCAGGCCTCCCGCCACCAGGGGAGCTGCGTACCGGCGAACACGCTGCCCGAGGTGGGGTGGCGGTCGTGTCGGACGATGCCCAGCCGGTCCGGGGAGACGCCGACGGCGGCGCCGAGGGTTCCGCGCTCGAGATCCACCGGGCAGGAGATGTTCCCGGTGCGGCCCGAGCAGAAGTTGTCGATCGGGTTGTCGCCCACGATCACCTTGAGAAAGGCGAGGTAGAGCGCGGCTTCGCCCTTCGGGTCCACGTAGGTCACCATGCGGACCGTCTGGACGTAGGGCGTACCGCTGAGCCGCTCCAGCGTCGGGTGGCTCCAGAGCCGCTCCTGGACGACGAACTTGTCGTAGCTCGGATCTCCCCGCAGGCTCCGCAGGATGTCGCCGGCCGTGAATCGCTGCGCGCGGGCGTCGTGGAAGGCGCCGGCGCGTCGGGAATAGAACCTCACGCCCTCGCCGTAGACGCCGCGCGCCGGCTTGATCACGAAGTCCTCGGGCAGCTTCGTGAGCAGGAGCTCCTCCCAGTCCTGCTCGGTGATCAGGTCCCGCCCGCCGGGCTGCCAGCCGCTTGCACCGTCGAGGACGCCGTGGAGCCGCGGGACGGGAAGCCCGGCCCCCGCGCAGTACGCGTAGAAGACGGCCTTGTCCTCGGTCCACCACCAGAGCTGCCTGGGGTTCACTCGGCGCTGGAGGCCCAGCAGCCGACGCTTGCTGATGCAGCCCGCGAAGACCTGCTTTGGCAGATCCGCCTGCGCCAGCCCGCTGAGCAGTGCCTCGTGCGGCCAGTATTCGTGCAGAAGCGCGAGCAGCGACATGCGGACCAGGAGCCGCGGCAACGGGAGCCCGTGGCGCGCGGACGCCTTGCGCAAGTCCCTCCAGAATCTGCTGCCATGCTCGATCGGGCTCATCATCAGGCCTCCGGTGCCCGGGGACGGAGGCGGGCTGGCCAGGCGTCGCCCACGAGCTCGAAGCAGCGGCGCAGGAGCGCCGGCGCGGCGAGGCGGAGGCCGATCCCGTACGCGGCCGCCCCGGCCCCCACCGCGAGCGCGATCCGCACCGGCAGGGCGAGCGGCTCGGCGAGGACCCGCACGGCGAGGGCAGCGCCCGCCGACAGCAGCGCAGCCGCGAGTGGCCGGGCGAACTGCGCCGCGTAGCGACCCGCCCGAATGCCGATCAGGCGCCGCACCGCGAAGAAGCCCACGGGGCAGAGCAGCAGGCTCACCGCCCCGCCCGCGAGCGCGACCGCCGTGATGCCCGAGCGCACCACAGCCAGGATCGCGAGGCTCGTGAACACGGTATCGAGCATGCCGATGCCGAGGCGCCAGGAGGGCTTCCCGACCGCCTTCAGCACGCTGCCGTTGAACTGCATGAGCGACGAGAGGACGCCCACGCACGCCAGCACCTGCATCACGGGCACGCTCGGCCCCCACTGCGCGCCGAAGGCGAAGGGGATCGCGTCGGGCGCGATCGCGGCGGCGCCGAGGAAGGCGGGCAGCGTCACCAGGCTCGTGAGCTGCGTGGCCTCGTAGAAGGCGCGCCGCATGCGCTCGGGGTCGCCCTGCATGCGCGAGAAGACCGGGAAGGCGACCGAGTTCATCACGCCCGTCAGGATCTTCGAGATGGCGTGGAGGATCCGCCCCGCGACCGAGTAGTAGCCGAGCGCGACGGCGCCGAGGAAGGTGCCGATCAGGAACGCGTCCATGCGGCCCGCCAGCACGTTCAGCAGCTTGAAGCCCACGATGTTGGCGCCGAACGACATGAGCTCCCTGAAGTGACTCCAGCGGAAGGCGAAGCCCGGCCGCCAGGCCGAGACGCGCCAGAGCGTCAGCACCCCGAACACGCCGGAGGCGAGCGCCTGGCCGACGAGGCTCCAGACGCCGAAGCCGGAGAGCGCGAGCGTGATGGCGACGACGCCGGCCGCGCACTCCGCGACCAGGGTGCGCATGGCGAGCTGCTGGAAGCGGAGGCTCCGGACCAGGAGCGCCTGCTGCGTGCCCGACAGCCCGCGCACCACGAAGGCCGCCGAGAGCCAGCGCAGCACCGGTGCGAGGTCCGGCTCACCGAACCAGCCCGCGATCGGACCTGCGAGCGCGAGGAGCCCGAGCGCGAGCGTGGAGCCGGTCACGATCCCGGTCCAGAAGGCGGTGTCGAGGTGCTCCTGGTCCACCTCTGCGCGCTGGACGACGGCCTCGGAGAAGCCCTGGTCCACCAGGCGCCGCGCGAAGTCGATCACGACCGTGGCGAGGGCGACGAGTCCGAAGTCCCGCGGATCGAGCTGGCGCGAGAGCACCACGAAGATGCCGAGCCCGAAGAGCTCCGCGCCCCAGCGCTCGACCAACGACCAGGTGAGGCCCTTCGCGGCCCGCTCGCGGAGGCTCACGACGCGCCTGCCACGCCGTGGAGGAGCGAGAGGATGCGGGAGGCGCGTCCCTCGAGGCGATGCGCGCTGGCGCGCGCGAGCCCGGCCGCGCCGAGCGCGGCGCGGAGCGCGGGGCGCGCGACCAGCGCGGCGATCGCCGCGCCGAGGGCGCCCGTGTCCGTCGGCTCCACCAGGAGCGCCATCGACTCGTCCACGACCGCGCGGTTGAACGGGCGGTCCGAGGTCACGAGGGGGAGCCCGCAGGCGAGCGCCTCGAGCAGCGCGTTCGAGCACCCCTCGTCGAGCGTCGGCAGCACGAACACGTCGGCCGCAGAGAGCCACACCGGCACCTCCTCGTGCGGCACCGCGCCGGCGAAGAGCACCTGCTCGCCCTCCGGCCGCTGCGGGCCGCGCCCGAGGAAGACGGCGCCGATCTCGGGCCGCACGCGGATCGCTTCCAGCACGCGAAGCGGGCCCTTGCGCTCGTTCAGGTGGCCCACGAAGGCGACGAGCGGCCGCCCGGCGGGCAGCCCGAGCTGCCGGCGCGCAGCCGCGCGCTCGCGCGGGAAGAACTGGCGCTCGTCGACGCCGTTCGGGAGCACGTGGATCCGCTCCCGCGCCACGCCGTAGCGCTCCACGAGCTGCGCCTCGATCACGGGCGAGTTCGCGACGAGCGCGGCGAAGCGCGCGAGGAGCGCGGCCATCGCCCGGGTGCGGTAGGCGACCTCGTAGCGCCGGAAGCTCGACTCGCCGAGCGAGACCACCGCCGGGACGCGGAGCTCGCGCGCGAGCGCCGCCGCCGCGAAGCCGTGCGGGTAGAGGAAGTGCGCGAAGCACACGTCGAACGGTCCGAGCCCGGCCCCGGCGCGGAGGGCGGCCCGCCGGTAGGCGCGGTCGCTCCACGGCCGCGTGGAGCCGAGGCCCGGGAGCGAGACGGCGGAGAAGCTCGGGAAGCGCGGGCGATGGACGGGGAGCCCCTCGCGGAGCTCGAAGCGGGGCGCGGGCCGGCGCCGCCAGAGCGACTCGGGCGCCAGCACGGTCGTGTCCGCGCCCTGGGCCGCGAGCGCCCGGAGCAGTGCGCGCACGAACGGCTGGTGGGTCGGACGCGGGTCGCTCGGGTAGCCGCAGAGGGCGAGCAGACGCAGTTTCGGGTCGCGCATCTCGAGGGGGTGCCCCTCCGGCATGGGCCACCCGGGCGGCAGCAGGTGACGCACCCGTGCGGCAGCAGGTTCCCGGCGGGAGCCGGCCAGGGTAGCGGCTGGGTTGAAGAAGACCCGGCGCCCGTGGCTCTGCGTGCGCCCCGTCCCTACCCTCGGGCCCGAACGCTCCCGGGGCGCCGTCCCCTTCCCGCGTCCCGCCGGCACCCACAGGCAGGGCCCGAGAGCTTCGGCCGGCGCCCGCTCGGAAGGCTCATGCGCCGCATCGCCCTCTGGCTCTCCTGGCTGCTGCTCTTCATCGTGCCCTGGGAGTACCTGTACGAGAAGGGCACGCTCGGGACCCTGGTCCGCACCGCGGGGATCGGGCTCGCCGGCGTGTGGGCGCTCTCGGTGGTCGCCGCGCTCCGCGTGCGCCAGCCCCACCCGCTCCACCTGCTGATGATCGCCTTCGCGCTCTGGTGCGCGGCGAGCATCCTCTGGTCGCTCGACCCGGAGGCGAGCCGCCTCCAGGTCGAGACCTACGCGCAGCTCGTGCTGCTCGCGCTGATCGTCTGGGATCTCTACGAAGAGCCCGCCCACCTGAACACAGGCCTCCAGGCCTACGTGCTCGGCTGCTGGGTATGCATCGCGGAGCTGCTCGAGGTGTTCCTCGCCGGCGAGATGCAGCGCCGCTTCTCCGTCGGCGCCTTCAACGAGAACACCCTCGGCTTCACGCTCTCGCTCGGGCTCCCGGTGGCGTGGTACCTCGCCACGGTCGCGCGCGCCCACGAGGGCATCGGCGGCCGCCTCGCGCCGGCCCTCCGCATCTCGAACCTGGCCTTCATCCCAGTCGCCCTGTTCGGCATCGCGCTCACCGCCTCGCGCTCCAGCATGGCGTGCGGCCTCCTCGCGGTCGGCTACATGGTGGTGAGCCTGGGCGGCGTGCGCCGCGGTGCGCGCATCCTGCTGTTCGGCGGCGCGGCCGCCCTTGCGATGTACGGCGTGAGCCTGATCCCGAAGACCTCCGCCGACCGGCTCGAGAGCACCACCGTCGAGCTCTCCGACGGCGACTGGAACGGGCGCCTCCCGACCTGGAAGGAGGCGTTCCGCATGATCTCGGAGCGGCCGCTCGCCGGCGTCGGCGTGAAGGCGTTCCAGGTGGGCGCCGTCGAGACGCGCGCGGCGCCGCACAACCTGGTCCTCTCGATCACGGCCGAGCTCGGCGTCGTCGGCCTCGCGCTCTTCTCGAGCATCCTGCTCGGCTGCGCACTCGTCGCGTTCCGCCAGCCGCGTCCGCTCGCCCTCTTCTGGCTGGTCATGCTGGTGAGCTGGACCCTGAACGCGCTCCTCCACAACTTCGAGGACAAGAAGTTCACCTGGCTCATGTTCGGCATGATCGCGGTGAGCGGCGGCCTCTACGAGACCCGGTCCGCCGCGCCGGTGCGCGCCCGCCCCGCCGCGGCGCCGCCGCGGCCCGTCGCGGAAGGACGCGCTCGCTAGAGCGTGAGGCCGAGCGTGTCGAGTAGCCGCGCGGCGATCGCGTCCGGCCGCTCGCGGCTCGTGTCCACGCGGATCGGCTTCGGGCCGCCGGCAGCCGCGAGCTCGCCGAGCAGCGCCTCGTAGCCGGTGCGGTAGCGGGCGAGGAAGCGCTCCGTGTCGGCCGCCGCGCTCCCCTGCATGCGGTGGCGCTCCGCGCGGCCCTCGATCCGGGCGGCGAGGAGCGCGTCGGGCGCGTCGAGCCACACCACGGCGTCGAGGAGCTTCGCCCAGCGCGCGAGCGCCGCCTCCGCCCAGCGCTCGAACGCGGCGCTCGCGACGAGGCGCGGGCCGAAGGCGCGAAGCCGCGCGAGCCGGAAGAGCGGGCCGTGATCGAAGACGGCAAGCGTGCCGTCCGGTGCCCCGGCCTCGAGAGCCTCCGCCCAGCCCACCACGTAGGCGAGCGAGCGGAGCTCCTTCTCGTCGAGCCAGCGGTCGCGCGAGGCGAGCCAGGCCGGCAGGAATCGCACCCCGTGCCGGAGCCCGAGGCGCACGTGGCCGAGGCCGCCGAAGGGAACTCCCGGGTGGACGTGTGGCGAGCGGGCGGCGAGCGCGCGATAGAGCGTGCTCTTGCCCGCCGCGGCCGGCCCCACGAGCTCGATCGCACGCGCGCGTTCGCCTCGCTCCGCCACGGCTAGAGCTCGGCCCAGATCGCGCGCTTCAGCTCGGCAAGCACCTTCTCGAGCGGCTGCTCCGCGTCGAGCGTCGTCATGCGACAGCGCTCGCCCCACTCGAGGGCGGCGACTGCGGCGCGCCGCCGCGCGCACTCCTCGGGCAGCATCTCGGGCTTGCGCTGCACGGCGACCTTCGGCCCGACGTCGAGCTTGATCACGAGGTCGGGCGCGAGCGCACGCGCGCTCTCGTAGACGCCGAGCTCCCAGCGTGCGAGGTGGCGCTGGAGGGCGCGCGGGCTCTCGAGCCAGGGCGTGAGGAGCGGGCCGTCGTTGAAGCCGCGGACGGTGCTCTGCGGGTAGCGGTCGCAGAGGACGACGAGGCCACGCTGCCGCGCGCGCTCGACCGTGCGGAGGCGCGCCGCCTTCTCGCGCGCGAGCACGAGCGCCCAGACCGCGCGCGCGGCGCTCGGCCGGCGCGGGAGGACGCGCGCGAGCGAGGCGGTCGGGCGCTCGGTGCTGACGCGCCGCTGCAGCATCCGCGCGAGCACGAGCGGCCAGCGGACGAGCGAGACCGGGCCGTCGCCGCTCCCGAAGTAGACCGAGAGCACGTCGAGCTTCCAGCCCAGCCAGCGCGTGAGCTCGGCCAGCGCGGTGGACTTGCCCGCCCCGTCGCAGCCGACGAACGCGACGACGCAGCCGCCGGTCGGGTTCTTCCGCCGGAAGGCGCGCGGCGCCTCGACGCCGCGGCGCCGCAGCCGGCGCACCACGCGTTGCACGGCTTCCCGCGTGCTCCTGCGGAGCGCGGACTCGAAGCCGCCCCAGGTCCGGTGGGACGCGAGCGCGCGCGCGACCGCACGGCGCAGCCGGAGCAGCGCGGCGAGGTCGGGCTCGTCGCCGAGGAGCGGGGCCACGCGCCCGGCGACCTCCGCGCCGAGCTCGCGCTCCGCGAGCGCGAGGACCTCGGCGGGGTCGCTCCGCTCGCGCAGCCAGACGTACTCGCGAAGGGCGCCGCCGGAGAAGGCGGGGCGGCGCCCCGTCCAGGTGGTGAGCCGATCGCGCAGGTTCGCCTTGAGCACGTACCGGATCAGCAGCAACAGCAGCTCATGGTGCGGCTCGCTCGTGAAGACGCCCGTCGCAGCGTCGCGCACGCGCGTCGCGAGGAGCGCGTCGGCGAAAGGCAGCCGGTAGCTCTTCAGGTGCAGCTCGCCGACGGGGAGCCGGAAGTGCACGTGGAGGTGGATCAGGCGGCCCGTCGGAGCGTCGAAGCCGAGCCAGTCCTCGACGGCCGGGTAGCCGGTGGCGAAGCCCGCGTCGAAGCGCTTGAAGCCGTGCGCGGCGAGGAGCGCCTGCGCGGTCCGCGCGCCGCTCCGCGCCACGAGCAGATCGAGGTCCGTGTCGCCCGCGAGGGCCGCGCGCAGGTGCTGGTTGCTCTTGAAGTGGCAGTGGGCGACGCCCGCGCGCTCGAGCGCGCCGAGCACGCCGAGCAGCGTGCCGAGCGGCTCCGGCTCCCGGTTCTCGTCGTCCGCGACCTTCGCCAGCGCCACGGGTCCGCTCAAAACCCCGGCATCACGTCGCGCGGCATGATGGGGATGTTCTGGCGGATGTACTGGTCCATCCACTTGTTCACGTCCGCCACGTTGCTCGACGGGACCACCACGAGGTCGTAGGGCGCGAGGAACACGTCGTGCTCGCCAGTCTTCTCCTCGAGGTCGATCTCGATCACCTGCTGGGTGCCGTCGGTCGCACGGCGCAGCACGACGAAACGGTCCTGATTCGCGGTGTCGCGGAAGCCACCGGCGCGCGCGATCGCCTGGAGCGCGGTGATCTGCGGGCTCCAGAGGTACTCGCCGGGGCGCTCGATGTGGCCGTCCACGTAGACGCGCGCCGCCATGCTCCGCACGATCACCGTGATCTCGGGATCGCGGAGCTCCTTCGCGTACGCCTTGCGGAGCTCCTGGCCGAGCTCGGCGGGCGTGTGGCCCTCCGCGAGCACCTCGCCGACCAGCTTGAGCGAGACCCGCCCGTCGGGGCGCACCACGCTGAGCACGTTCAGCTCGGGGTTCAGCGGGAAGCGCACGTCGATCTGGTCGCCCGGCTGGATGCGGTAGTCGCCGAGCACGGGCGCGGCAGGGACGCCGCCCTTCGGCGCCGAGGTGCAGCCGAGCGCGAGCAGCAGGAGCAGCGCGGAGCGGAGGAAGGTTCGCATCGTTCGATCCTCGAATCGGGCCCGGACGGAGCTCAAGGCGCCCACGTCTCGCTCGGCGTCACGTCGCGCGGGGAGAGCGGGATGTTCTTGCGGATGTACTGGTCCATCCACTTGTTCACGTCGGCGACGCTGCTCGACGGCACCATCACCAGGTCGTAGGGCGCGAGGTAGACGTCGCGGTTCTTGCCTTCCTCGCTCGTGGCGTCGTCGATGTCGATCTCGATCGCCTGCTCCGCGCCGCTCTTGTCGCGGCGCACCACGAAGATCCGGCTCGTGTCCGCCGTCTCGCTGAAGCCGCCGGCGCGCGCGATTGCCTGCATCGCCGTGATCTGGCGGCTCCACGCGTACTCCCCCGGCCGCTCGATGTGTCCGCCGACGTAGATGCGCGCGGCCATGCTGCGCACGTTCACGGCGATGTCCGGATCGCGCAGCTCGGTCGAGTAGGCGTTGCGGAGCTGCTCGGTGAGCTCGCCCGGCGTGAGGCCCTCGGCGTGCATGTCGCCGACGAGCTGGAGCGAGATGAGGCCGTCCGGGAGGACGAGGGACTCGGCGTCGAGCTCCGGGTTCAGCGCGAAGCGGATCTCGAGCTCGTCGCCGCGCTGGATCCGGTACTCGCCCGGCGCCGGCTCCTGCGGCGGCGCCACGACGTGCGCGCCGCCGCTGTGCGTACAGCCCAAGAGGAGCCCTGCCACGAAAAGGAAGCCGCCCAGCACCACGCTGCGCATCGTCTCTCCCCCGCTCAGCCACACCGGGGCGGAAGCGGTCCCCGGTGTGTGGCCTGCGGAGCATCCGGGGTGTTTTCCCGGCGCCCTCGCGATCCGAACGGACCTCATTCTAGACCCCAGAGCGCGTTTCGCCGCGTCGAAATAGACCCGAACCGACTCGTGCCCCTCGGGGTGTGTGGCAATAGCGAACACGATTCTTGCTGAGCGCCGCCTGCCTCCGTTCTAGAATCCTCGACCCGGGACGGGAGGCGTGTTCCCATGCGCTTTTGGCGTGTGTATTTCACTTCTGCGCTGCTGTTTACCCTCGCTTCATTCTGCCTGCTCGGAAGACCCCTCTCAGCCGAGCGCCTGCGCCTGGTCCAAGAGGTGGATCGCGAGGCCGAAGCCGGGG
>Ga0187893_10003945_pt1 | contig 29058 bp, 22 predicted proteins | sample MA1701074metaG_FD_139574 | JGI IMG/M metagenome (GOLD analysis project Ga0187893, IMG submission 139574) | White microbial mat communities from a basaltic lava cave in the Kipuka Kanohina Cave System on the Island of Hawaii, USA - MA170107-4 metaG ...
CCAAATAAACGCGACCCATAACATTTAAAGCGCCATTTTGTATGGTAATGACCGCTGCCCCTGTTGCAGAAACCAAATCACCAGTTGCCGCGCCAACGTTCATCGTTCCGTTGGCAATGGTGAGATCGCCATTTAATACAAGCGAGCCGGTGGAACCCCAGTTCGAAACGGCACCGGCATGATTCAATATGTACGCAGCCGTACTGAAAACAATGACGGTTCCCGAAAACGGAGTAATGGTGGAAGCGCTGGATACTTTAAACGTTCCTGTGGTGAGCGTAAGCCCCCCTGATGACATGCTGATGACTGCTGTTGCATCCACCACATTGGCTTTTGCCGATTTATTGATGACCACATTGGCAAAGGGGGTGGTTGAAATTCCGCTGATGGTTACCGAAGCTGCCGATCCGTTGAATGTTACCGTTTGCGATGTGGAGAAAGTTCCGTTGTTCGTCCAGTTGCCGGCAACGGAAAGCGGAGTAGCGAGTGTGAAGGTTGTGCCCGCGCGGTCGAGTGTAAAGTTGTTGAGCTGCTGACCACCTGCAGCGAAAGAAATATTGCCGGTAATTGCTCCGCTGCCGTTGATGGTCATGCTGGATGTTGTATTTCCTGAAAAAGTTCCTGATGTGATGTTGATGGCTCCCCCAAGCGTGAGCGTGCTGCTTGCAGGCATGATCAAAGCACCGTTGGTAAGCGTTAAAATTCCGTTCACGGTCTGCGCAGTGGATGTCACTGAAACTCCGCTGCCGTTATTCACAGTTAAATTGCCTGACAGCGTTGCCGGAAGCCCGTTGCCCGTTGCCTGCGCTGCAAAGCCTGCATAAGTATAGTTTGCGCCTGCATTATAATTTCGTGTGGTTGTCTGTATGTTTCCTGTTGCTCCCGTGGTGATGCCTGCATTGTCGCGGACAATGAGCGTTCCTCCTGCATTGAGGTTAAAAGTTCCGTTGGTGATAAAATTATAGCTCACGGCTGAGCCGCAGTCCAGCGTTGCCCCGCTGTTTACATTGAATGTGCCGCTGAAATTTATATTGCTTCCGAGTTCAAGGGTTGTTCCGGGACCATTCAGGTCAAATGTTCCGGTGCGGGCATATACAGATGTGGAAGGCGACTGGCTTCTGTATGATGCATAAATATTCGGCTCGATGAGGGTGGTTTTGGTCCCTGCACTTGCAACCGTTCCTGTGGCAAGCACCCTGAGGTTATCAATCCTCAGCTCGTTATTGAGCGTTGTGCCCACCCCTGCATATCCGTAAATCCTGATTTTAAGATTGGGGTTATTATCAGCCGCAGCAGAAAGAACTACTCCGTTTTCTCCACTTGCGTTATTTCTAAAATGATACCATGTATTGGTGTTTCCAACGGTAGTAGGAGTTGACACATTTATATACGTTAAGCCATCCGTGCTGTAATTAAAACCCACAAAAGGATAGAACATTCCCACCTGCAGTAAGTCGAAATTAACGAAGATGCCTGTAAAGCCGGTGGTGTTAATGCTGAACTGGTAATAGTAAGTAGCGGCAATTCCCGGATCAACCTGTGACGGATCCCATCCGGACGAAGTCAGGGCTATTCCCGCTGAGCCGCCATAGAAGAAGCTGCCCGCACCAGCCAGTCCGGTTACAGGGTTCGGATCCGGAATTCCGCCCAATGTCTTTCCGTCAAATGTATTGCCGGAATTGATTTGCTGCTCCGCCAAAGTTTGCAATGCTGCCCCATTTTCAAAATCGAAATAGGTAATCGGAATACCGTTTGTTGCAATACCGGAGAACTGCGCAAACAACAAAGCATCGCTCCTCAGGAAAATAAAGAAAACAGGGAGCAGGATGCGGATAATATTTTTTATATCTGTTTTTTTCATCTCAGGATAATTTTCTGTTCAACAGAGAAAGAAGCGGGATTTATTTCAGAGCGTATCATTGTATGGTTATGAATTGAGTAAGCGCGCATCCGTTATTATCGGCAATGGTAATGTAATAAGACCCCGGCTGCATGTTGTGTATGTAAGGCGTATTGCCACCGTTGGCTGCCGGTACAGGCGCGTTCATGTTATCGAACCATTGGAAAACAAAAGGAGGAGCGCTGCCGGAAAGGGCAATGCCTGCAGCACCGGGGTTCAGTTGTGCAGGTCCGCAGTACGGAGCCGTATTGTTTACCCCGTAGGTGTATCGTATCGAAGCTTCCGGCTCATTCACGGTAAAGGAAGCGGAAGCAGTGCATCCGTTTGCATCCGTAATGGTAACGGTATAAGTTCCTGCTGTCAGTCCTGTCCGGTCTTCATCCGTGCTGCCGCCATTCCATAAATAGCCGTAAGGCGAGGTTCCCCCGCCTGCGGTAATGTCAATGGAGCCGTTGCTTAATCCGGAACACCCTGTAACATCCGTAACAGTGCCATTGATAGAGATAGCCATTGGCTGCGAAATCGAGTACATTGCTGATGCAGTGCATCCGAAGGCATCGGTAACGGTTACCGTATAGGTTCCGGCTGCAAGTCCTGAAATATCTCCGGTGGTGGCGGCATTGCTCCAGAGGAAGCTGAAAGGCGAAGCGCTGCCGGTAACAGTCAGATCAATGGAACCATCGCTTCCGCCAAAGCAGGAAACATGGGTGATGATTTCGCTGATGCTGATCACGTTGGGCGCCACCGTAACATTCTGACTGCATGCTGCTGTGCGTCCGCTGATGTCGGTAACGGTCCATTGCACCTCCGTGGTTCCCACTGCGAAGCAGGCGGGCGCATTGCTGCTGACTGAAGCCACTCCGCAGTTATCGGAAGTTACAGGTGTGCCGAGCGGCACGCTGCACGCTTTGCAGTCAGCGGCATTTACACTTACATTCTTATCGGCAGGACAGGTGATGGCTGGATCTTCATTGTCATTCACGGTAACATTAAAGTTACAGGTTGCCGTTCCGCAGGTATTTGTAGCCGATACGGTAATCGCAGTGGTTCCCCCGGAAAAAACTGTTCCTGAATTCTGTGAATACGTAATGCCCGGAGGAGGATTGCCTGATGCTGTTGCAGGAGGATAATTTACCACAGCGCCACAGGTTCCCGGATCATTGTTCACCGTTACGTCTGACGGGCAGGAAGTGATGACCGGGGCTGCATAAACCTGCATGGTGATCGTATTGGAAGTTGCTGGATTGCCCGTAGGGCAGGTTGCATTGGAAGTCAGCACGCACCATACCTGGTCTCCGTTAGCCAGCCCGGCATCCGAATAGGTATTGCTGTTGGTACCTGCATTGCTTCCGTTTTTCTTCCATTGATAGGAAGGACTTGCTCCCCCGTTGACAGGCGTAGCCGTGAAAGTTACATTGGTTCCCGCGCAGATTGACCCGGAGGGGGATGCGGCAATGCTTACGCTTACCGGATTATTGCTGTTGACCGTCATCGTTATCGTGTTTGAAGTGGCGGGGTTGCCGATGGGACAGCTAACGTTGGAAGTAAGCACGCACCAAATCTGATTTCCATTTACCAGTCCTCCGTCCGTATAGGTGCTGCTGTTGGTTCCCACATTGCTTCCGTTTTTCTTCCATTGATAGGATGGTGAAGCTCCTCCGTTGACAGGGGTGGCGGTAAAAGTTACGCTCGTTCCGGCACAGATGGGTCCGGAGGGCGATGCAGCTATGCTCACGCTGACAGGATTGCTTGGATTCACTGTTAAATTAGTATCGTTGGAAGTTGCGCTTCCGCACCCGTTGCTTGCGATGCAGCGGTATTTATATCCGTTATTGCCTGCGGCAACCGAATTGACTCCGAGCGTTACGGTAGTCCAGTTTGCGTAAGTCGGATTGCTGCCTGCGCTGGTGATGTTATTCCAGATGCCCCCGCCATTGGTGCTTACCTGCCATTGATAAGAAGGAGTGCTGCCGCTTGCAGAAATGGAAAATGAAGTATTGGATCCGGCACAGATGGCGGAAGAGGAAGGATGGCTTGTGATGGCAGGTGGTACGCATACAGAGGAGTTAATAACAATATTATCCACAGCGAACGGTGAACCGAAATTAGAACCGCAGGTTGTTTCACTGATCCACCGGAATGCAATGCGGAAGTTTGTAATCCCTTCATAGGTTGCGGGGATGGAAATGGTGCTCGTTTGCGTGCATGAACTGATATTGAAATATTTTGTGGAAAGCCAGGTCCAACTGCTTCCGCCATTATTGCTCAGGCCCACCATGCCATAGTCGTTCGGGGGAGAAGTGCATCCGCCACCCCTCGATTTAAACCAGAATTGCAGGGTCATTCCGCTTTGCCCGACCGTGGAAATATTGGGTGATGCAGCATACCTGTCAGTTCCTGAATTGCAATAAGTATAAGCCCCGGGTGTTCCGCCACATAAGCTGCCGGATGTCTCTGTCACATGCAGCCAGTTTGCAGAGCCGCAACTGGGACCCGATGTGTTTATTACCCAGGTATTATCACCAAAGTCGCCCCACTGACCACCATTGTTATTCAGCGTCCAGCCGGTTTTCGCAGGGTCAAAATTTTCAGTCCAGAACTGCGCCCGTCCATCAAGCCAAAGCAAGGATAACAACACTGCTGTCAATGTTGCCGTTGCACTTGATGAAAGAAATAATTTTTTCATGTATGTATTTTTCACCTCAGCGTTTTATTTTTCGCAGGGAAAGAAGAAGGATATATTTCAGCAATTATCATTGTATCGTAATGAATTGAGTGACCGTGCAGCCGTTATTATCAGTAATCACAACATGATAAGTTCCGGACTGCATGTTAAATATGTTCTGAGTATTTCCACCGTTGGCATTCGGTACGGGTGCATTTGTACTGTCGTACCATTGATAGCTTAATGGGGGGCTGCTGCCAGCGGCTGCAATTCCTGCCGCACCCGCATTCAGCTCAGCCGGTCCGCAATAAGGAGCATTGTGGTTTACATAATAAGAATACCGGATGGTAACAGCCGGCTGATTGACAACAAACGAAGCAGAATCAACACATGCATTATTATCCGATACAGTTACTGTATAAGTTCCTGCTGCGATTCCGGTGCGGTCTTCATTGGTGTTTCCGTCATTCCACAAATACGTGATGGGCGCTGCTCCCCCGCTTACCGAAATGTCAATGGCTCCGTTGCTGTTGCCGGAACATCCGGTTACATGCGTAACTGCTCCGGTGATGCTTAAAACATCTTCCGTGATGGTAACCGACAGCGAGCTTGTAGTTCCGCAATCGTCCGTAACAGTAACGGTGTAAATTCCTGCTGACAAACCCGACAGGTCTTCGGTGGTTGCACCGTTGCTCCAGTTAAAGGTGTATGGCGCTGCTCCCCCGCTTACCGTCAGATCTATGGAACCGTTCCCGCTTCCGGAGCAGGTAACATTCTGATGCGTTTCGCTCAGGAATATTGCATTGGGTGAAACGGTAACATTCTGATTGCATGTCGCAGTATTTCCATTTACATCCGTCACCATCCATTGCACAACCGTTGTTCCCAAAGGGAAACAGGCAGGAGCATTGTTGGAAACAGATGCCACTCCGCAATTATCTCCGGTAACAGGAGTGCCGGGAACAACAGCACATGCCGAACAACTTCCTGCATCGGCATTCACGCTTATATCAGCCGGACAGGTGATAGTTGGATTTTCATTGTCAGTTATGGTAACATTCTGATTGCAGGTGGCTGTATTTCCGGATGAATCTGTCACGGTCCATTGCACTACGGTTGTCCCGACCGGAAAACAGGCAGGCGCATTGTTCACTACCGATGCCACTCCGCAATTATCCCCGGTTACGGGTGTTCCAAGCACAACGCTGCAGGCCGTACAGGTTCCGGCATCGGTGTCAGCATTAATATCAGAAGGACAGGTGATGGTTGGATTTTCATTGTCAGTTATAATAACATTCTGATTGCAGGTGGCGGAATTCCCGTTTACGTCTGTTACGGTCCATTGCACTGCGGTGGTGCCGACCGGGAAGCAGGCGGGAGCATTGTTCACTACCGATGCAACTCCGCAGTTATCCCCGGTTACGGGTGTGCCGAGAATGACAGAGCATGCAATACAGGTGCCTGTATCGGTACTTGAATTTACATCTGACGGACAGGAGATGGCCGGATTCTGATTGTCGGTTACCGTTACATTCTGGATGCAGACGGAAGAATTTCCATTTACATCCGTCACGGTCCATTGCACTGCGGTCGTCCCGACCGGGAAACAGGCAGGCGCATTGTTCACAACCGATGCAACTCCGCAGTTATCACCGGTAACAGGTGTTCCAAGCGCCACAGCACATGCATTGCAACTGTCAGCATCATTATTTACAGTTACATCAGCAGGACAAACGATGCCCGGTTTTTCATTATCATTCACCGTAATGTTAAACGAACAGGTTTCCGAATTGCCGAATGCATCCGTAGCCGTCAGCGTAACCTGGGTGGCGCCAACCGGGAATGTGCTTCCGGAGGGATGGGTGGATGAAACCGTTATGCCATCACACCCCCCTGTTACCGTTGCTGTGTAATTCACAACGGCATTGCAATTTCCGGGGTCGGTTGAAGCAATGATGTTTGCGGGACATATAATTTGAAAAATGCAAGGGGGACAAAATTTGCCGGCTGCGGCATAGCCGTCATAGCTTCCTCCCCTGAAAACATTCAGTGAAGTGCAATTGCTTACCGAAGCCGAAGCGAAACCATCATAAGCCCCACCGAGGAATTTATTAAATGATGTACACCCGCTCAATGAAGCATAGGCGATACCGTCATAGCTTCCACCGGAATATTTATTGGCTGCAGCGCAATTGGAAATTATTGCCGAGGCAATTCCATCATAAGAGCCGCCATTGAATTTCGGGCTGCACACGGTTCCGGACGGCTCGGTTACAGAAGCGCTTTGTGTTTTTGTGCAGTTGTTTGCGTCAGTAACGGTAACTGTATAAGTGCCGGCAGTCAGTCCGCTGATGGCTGCCGTTGTCTGTGCATTGCTCCACAGGAAGGTGTATGGGGCGGAATTGCCGTTTACGACAGCGGTGATGCTTGCATCGGCAGCGCCTGTGCAGGATGCGTTGGTTTGATTGAATGAAAATGAAAATGCACAATCAATGGCGGGACAGCCCAGACCAACCACTCCGAAATAAGCTGCATTGCCGTCACGCATACCGCCTGCATAGATATTTACAGGAACAGAACAGGAAATTTCGGTACGTGTATTGCCATCAAAAGCTCCTCCGGCAAAAATATTCATGGGAGCAGCGCAGGAGCTGTCAGCCCGTGTGCTCCCGTCATAAGCCCCTCCGGCAAATCTGTTCAGTTCGGGCGGACAACTGATGGAATTCTGAGCATATCCGTCATAAGCTCCTCCGGCAAACTTATTCAGGCCGGGCGGGCAACTGATTTCATTTTGAGAATTCCCGTCATAGAATCCACCTGCAAATTTATTCAGCGCTGTGCAAGGGGCTGATACAGCAATGGCATTTCCGTCATATCCTCCCCCTTTGAATTTATCCCCGCACTGAGCCGAGCTTCCGGCAATGGCGCTCACCGTAGCGGTAGCTGTGAGTGAACAGCCGTTATTGTCGGTTACCGTTACGGTGTATGTTCCTGTTGCAAGCCCGGTGGCAGTTGCCGTAGTTTGTCCCCCGCTCCATAAATAGCTGTACGGAGCCGATTTTCCCTTCACACTGGCTGAGGCAGAGCCATCGGAATTGGAAGGACAGCTTACATTGGTGCTGCTTGCGGAAAGTGAAAAAGCGCAGGCGGAAGCCGGGCAGCTCAGGCCCACCACTCCGAAATATGCGCTTCCCCCCTGGTTGATTCCTCCGCCATAAATGTTCAATTGCGTGCAGGCGGAGGAAATTATCCATGCGCTGCCGTCACCGTTTCCGCCTTTGAACTGGGCAGATGCGTTTTGAAAAATGCCAGCAGAAAAGAAAATGAACAAGACAAAGAGCTTAAGAAAATTCCAATTGCAGCTCAATCTTCCAAACCCGCTGCGGATTTTCCGAAAGGGGATTCCGCATGCTTCTGCAGAAAAGCAGCTTTTCAAAATAAATAATTCCGTGTATTTATGCTGTATCAAATGCCTGCATGAATTAGCCATCATTCATTTGCCGATAGTCTTCCGGTGCCGTTACGCTGCAAATTATTTTTCAAATTCAATGATGGAATTAAACAATTAAGTAATATACCTGCTGCTTTCAGCCAGTGGTAATCAATGGGCAGTAAATTGCAGTGGTATTATCTGCCCCCTCTTCCCCCGCGCACATTGAACCGCGAATTGTTAACCGAAGTTCCGTTTAAAGTGCCACCGCTGCGGTATGAGATGTTACATGGCTGATTATTATTATCCGTACAGCCATCGCTCCATGACCCCCCTCTTATGATTACATTGTTATTGGCATTGCCTGAAGCTGCTGAAACGGGCCAGGTGTTGTTATCCGCTTCACCTGGTGTGCCGGTAGTTGTCAATGATCCGTTTCCAAAAGTTATTCCGCTGGCGCATGGCTGCCCGCTCACTCCGCAGATTGACGTGGCATAGTATTCTGAAACATTACCGCTTAATTCCATCACTCCGAAATAGCTTCCTCCTGTCTGAAGCCGGGTGGAGGTGGATGAAGTGGCGTATATTCCCACCCTTAGGGGTCCCGTTGAACCGTCACCTGTTCCTGCATAAGTTGTGCTTCCCCCTGCATTGTTCGCTTCGGGATTTCCAATGGTTTCGGAGCCGTTTTCAGGCCCGAAAATGTAATTGGCATAAACTGTCCCCGAAGGAGAACCCCATGCACGTTCATAAAAATTATTCGCGCTGAATCCCCTTCCAGCTTTTTCATATTGCATTTCCGTCAGAGGACGCAGACAGGACCAGTCGAGATAAGCCGCAACATCCGTCCAGCTCAGAAAATTACAAGCCCTGTCGGGTCTCGAAGCAGCATAAATATTCGGATAAACGCCCCCGCTGGCAATGGTATGCCTGTTGTTTCCGTTTTGCCCGGGGAACCGGTTGGTTGCCTGCGTGCTGCCTAAGGTGTTGAGGAAATCTGCATATTGTCCCTGTGAAATCTCATATTTCATAATATAAAACGGATCGAATCCTTTCGGGAATCCGGCTAAAAGGGCAGAGCTTGACGAAGTCGGGCAAGTGCTTGCATAATTCACCGTCACAGCGCCTTCCGAGGTAATGGACATTGCCGAACAAGAAGAGGAGCAAAATGCAACCGTTGAAAAGGAGCAGCTTGAATTAGTGCTTCCGTTTCCATCACCCAATGCATAAGCGCCTTGTGGAATAAAAACCATCTCAGTTCCGAAAACACGAATGTCGAGGGAGCCGGCTACAAGGTTGGTCACTTTTAATGTTACCGTTCCGGAAACAGTTCCTGTTCCCTGCGAGCTGCGCCTGAGCATGATGCCTGTATTATCCGGAGAGGGGTCTATTGCATTTGCAGTTCCGTTGGCAGTAGTTGCCTGGAACGGGGCCGGAATTGTATGGTCAGTCATTGTAACGCTTAATGCTCCATGCGTGAATTCAAGCGTTGCCGCTGCATTGCAGTCGCGGAATTTAACGAACAGCCAGGCGGCATCCCACTTGTTTGCATCGCGCCAGCTATTATCCCACGAAACGGTGAAGGTAACGGTTTGCGCCACCTGGTTCACCGAAAGGGAGCTGATTTGTAAATTATTTCCGTAAAGCGGACAAAGCGAAAAACAAACTGCAGCGGCAAGGATGATTTTCCTGTAAAACTTTCCGGAAATATTTCTTTTTCCAAAAAAAGAATTTGTGATTTTCATGTTCTTTATTTTTATTGTATTGATTTTTTTACTTGCGATAATTTTTATTCTGGAGCATGCGATTCAGGCAGGTTTTGCAAACCTGAATTTGCAATTTCGATTATCTGCCGCCTCTTCCTCCGTATCTGTTATCTCTGTTTTCGGTGTTAGTAGTAAAAGTTCCAGCGCTGCGGTGAGAAATATTGCACTGCTGATTGCTATTATTTGCACAAGCTTCGCTCCATGATCCGCCCCTTAGTATTACATTTTGAACTGCATCCCCGTTAGAAGCGGAAACGGGCCAGGTAGTATTATTCGCTTCGCCCTGTACGCCCGAAGTGGATAAGCTGCCATCGCCAAAGGTTATTCCGTTAGCACAAGGCTGAGCTGCGATGCCACAAATCGAGGTTGCATAAAATTCATAAACATTACCGCTTAACTCCATTACTCCGAAATAACCAGACCCCGTTTGCAGCCGGGTAGTAGTGGATGAAGTGGCGTAAATTCCTGCTCTTAATGGTCCGGTTCCTCCATCGCCTGTGCCGGAAAAGCCCCCTCCCGAAGAATTGATATTCGCACCGGCATTACCAATGGTTTCCGTGCCATCCTCGGGACCGAAAATATAATTTGCCGTAACCACACCCGTAGGTGAACCCCACGATTTTTCATATTGCGTAGCGCTGCCGAATCCTCTTGCCGCTTTTTCATATTGCATTTCCGTAAGCGGACGCAAAGCAGCCCAGTCGAGATAGGCAGCCACGTCTGTCCAGCTTAGCCAGTTGCATGCTCTATCGGGGCGGGATGCTGAATAGACATTAGGAGCAATTCCCCCTCCGGATATCGTATGCCTGTTGTTCCCGTTCTGTCCCGGGAACCGGTTGGCTGCCTGTGAATTATTCAGTGCATTCAGAAAATCGGCATATTGACCCTGCGATATTTCATACTTCATAATATAAAATGCCGCAAATCCTTTCGGAAATCCAGCTAACAAAGCTGAGCTTGTTGGGCTGGTGGGGCAAAAAGTACTTGTATAATTAACCGTGATTGCTGCTTCGGAACTGATGGTCATGGCTGTGCAATTGCTGCCACATCCGGCACTGCTTGAAAAAGAACAACTGGATGGAGTTCCGTTATTACCATCCCCCAGAAGATATGTTCCCGAAGGAATAAAAACCATTTCAATTCCGAAAATGCGCACATCGAAAGTGCCGGCAGCGGGCAGGTTTGTAATCTTTAAGGTGATTGTACCGGAAACCGTTCCGTTTCCGTCAGCGCTTCTTCTGAGCATAATGCCGGTGTTGTCAGGCGAAGCGTCCATTACGCCCGCTGTTCCGCTGGAATTTGTTGCTTCAAATACGGAGGCAATGGTATGATCGGTTAGGGTGGCGCTGAGCAAGCCATGAGTAAATTCCACCGTTGTCGGCAAGGCGTTGCAATCGCGGAATTTGACAAAGACCCAGGCGGCATCCCAGTTCACCGCATCGCGGAAGCTGTTATTCCACGAAAGCGTAAATGTTACTGTGGAATTTCCCTGATCCACGCTGAATCCTGTAATCTGGAGATTGTTTGCCTGCGCCCGCTGAATAAGCAGAAAGCCGGCAATTGACAGAAAGCAATATTTCAACATTCTCCTGAATGTCGGTTGAATAAAATGCTTCATTTTGTTCATGTTCATTATTAATTTGAATTAGATTTTTTAGAATAAATCATTTGCTTGATTAATTTTAGTCGGGATTAGTTTCCGGGCAGGCGAAATAATCAAGCGATGAACAAATTTACCATGATGCTGAATTTTCCATAAATAAATTTTGTCATATTTATGATACGTCTAAAAGGGTCTTTCAAACATGCCAGATTAGAAAACACTAAATTTATCCGTGAGAACACTCAAGGGGAAACAAATTGCAGAATATTTATTTATTACTCTGGAATATTGAACTCAATGGGCCGAAAATTCCCATGTAAAAAATAAAATAAAAAAAGGAATATATTTTTGGAATCAGAAGATGTTGTGTAACCGGGACAAGAAAATTATGATCTTTCCAAAAGCTATCTAAACTATTATAATCAGCGAAAGCATATAACAATTTACATGTTATTCAGCCAGCTTTGATTTCAAAATTTCAACAAATGGTTTCCGTTGAATTATAGATTCGAGCCAGGAAATAAAATCAAAGTTGAGAAAGAAAACCTTTTCACGGGGGTCTTTCATCCAGGGTGTAAGTTCGGATTTCAGCGATTTGCAGATTCGCACCGTTTCATTCCGGTCGAGAACAACATTATTCAGCTTTTTGAGGGTATTCAATATGATTTTTTCGACATTGTAAAGATTTTGCCTGCTGGTTAAATACCGCGTAGTTGAATTTATGATATATGGCAATATATCGGTGTTGTTCATCTGGAAGTGGCACACAAGCAATAAAATCCGGGCAATGCTCTGAACATCTTCGCGTGCTTCTGCAGCAGTAGAATGAATAATTTTATTAAGCGACTTAATGCATTTATGATAATCCCCTGTGCCGAAATAGATCAGACTACAATTGTAGTTCAGAATATTCTCGCTGGATTTAAAAATCTTTCCACGATAGAATTCCATTTCTTTTTCAAGATTTTGCGCCATGGTCAGACCTTTTTCAAATTCCGTGCGGCTTACCAGGTAATTCAGCTCCTGGAAATTTACCAGCTCAAACAGCATTACCTGCGTATTGGTATCCATCACTTTCTGGAATCTTTTAGGTATTTCGCGGAGCTTCTTTACTACCAGCTCATATTCTTTATACCGTTTCAAATTTAAGCTGGCAACACCGAGTCCCGAAAGTATGCTGATATACCTCGAAATATTTTCTTCAACCATGGCAGGGTTATTTTCCATCAGCTTGAAATTTGCCTGACTGTGTAGGTAATTCATGTGGTCATCCTGGATCATATAAGCATAAAGGCAGTGCGCATGATGAAAATAATATTTCGCACGATCCGAAATTATTTTATTTATCTTATACTGCGTGGCATTTTTTAAAACTGACCGTGCCTCTTGTATATCTTTTTTATTCCGGATGATTCCCTTCGAGTAATGCAGCATGTAAAGCTTGTCGCAAACTTCGAGCAGCTTGTCTGTGATAATTTGCTGTTGATTTATATTGTTTTTTTCCCGGAAAAGTCTGTTTAGTTCTTTATTTAGCTGCCTGCTGTCGGAGGTCTTGAACAGGATATTGCGCTGCAGCCGTATCAACTCCATTATGATCGGGTAGTTCTCAATTTTATAAGCCGATGATTTGGTTTTTTCTATCAGCTTTTCACATTGCCTGAACAACATTTTAGAAGAAAGGATTTCAACCTGGTTGATTTTGTCACGCAATTTTATTTCATTGGATGATGCGGAATGAAATAAATTAAGACTTTTAAGAATGGATTGCTGCAGCTTGTATTTTATTTCAGCAATGTGCCTGACAATGCCGGCTGCCTGAATTTTCTTTTTCAATTTAGCCGCATCGAATTTGTTCAGCCCCGCATAGATATTGAATAGCTTCAGATGCGATATATACCCTTCTTCCTTGTTTCGCTTGAGATATAAATTGAAATACCGTTTTTCCTGCTTGTTCAGCGAATGAACCAAGTCAAAAAGCGTGTCTGGAGACGTCATAATTTGGTATCTTTCAAATTTCTCATTCGCATTCCCCCATAGATTCCCCTCTGGAAATCCAGGGCTTTTGCAAACATTTCAGGGTTTGCAAAATAAATTCATTTTGGATAAATCATAATTTAACCATATTAAATGCTGCTTCCTTTTTATCGTACCTTATCTTTGTATATGAAAAATTGCAGTTTTGGTATGCATAGTAAAATATAAATTGAAATGAATTTCAATAAGATAAGATTTACGGTAATGCAGGTATTATTCCTGATCTTGCCAATTCAAATTTTTGCGCAGGCAACAGGAGACTACCGTTCTGCCGTCAGCGGCAACTGGAGCGCGCTTGCCACATGGCAGCGCTATAACGGAATTACCTGGCTTACTCCCACCATTGCGGAAGGCACCCCGACTAATGCCAGCGGAGCAATTACCATTCTCAGCGGCAACACGGTGACGATTGACTTAACAGTAACGATTGATCAGACAGTAGTTGATCCGGGTGCATTTCTACAGACCAGCGGAGCTTTTGTTTTAACGATTAACGATGGTCCTGGCGTTGACCTTGCAGTGAACGGCACTTTTACTGACGGCTCATCAGGCAGTGTAACAGCGGGAGCAGGTTCTCCCACCTGGTTAATAGGGGCTTCGGGAAAACTGATAAGAACAACGGGTTCTGCCGCCACATTCTGGCAAAGTAATTATTCGGGCGGCATCAGCACCATTCCTGCCAGCGCTGACTGGATATTGCGGAAAACAACAGCCGCCAATCCGGTTATTACCACCGTTGGCGCTTATTATCCAAACCTGATTATCGAAAATAATGTAGCAGGAATGTGGACTACTGTAACAACTTCAACTTTCCAGGGCAACTCCGGATTCCCCACGATTAAAGGAAATTTTGATGTGGGCGGAGCCGGATCCAGCACAGTGGACTTTTTAAACCAACATACTTTCGGAACCGCCACACTTGTTTTAGGCAATACCAATGTAAGGGCAGGAAGCATTCTTAGCAACTATGGAACCGGGATAGAATTGCAGGGAAATTTGTCTGTTGACGGAACTGTACAATACGATGCCAGCGATCCCCGGAGAATAATTTTTTCCGGGGGCAATGCTCAAACCATCAGCGGATCAGGAACCATTAATATATGGGATCTGACCATGAGCAAATCCGCCAACAACGTAACGCTGAATAAGCCCATTACCATTGATAACCTGGTTACATTTACCACAGGCAACATTATCAGCTCTTCAGCGAATTTGCTGATTCTGGCAGGCACAGCATCGCTGAGCGGAGTTTCCAACAGCAGCTTTGCGGATGGCCCCGTCAGAAAATTAGGAAATACACCTTTTACTTATCCTGTAGGCAAAAACGGAAGATACCGTATGATAGGTCAGGGTATCGGTGGACCGGGAAGCAATGTGACATTCTGGACAGAAGCATTTCAGAACGGATGTTCACGATATTGTCTTGCTTCATCTTATTCCGGACCTAACGGAGCATGGAGCATTGCCAGTGCCGGTTCCAACGGAACGTATGCCAATACATGGTATGTAAGCGGAATGGAATGCGGTAATGCTGCGGGCGTATGCGGTTCGGGATGTGGGACAACTGATCCTTCTTTACATGTGGGAAATATTGCAAACAGCCCATGTGCTTGTTTCTGGTGCCCAACCGGAGACTGCGGTGCTGCGTATGATGCCTGCGGTGCTGATTATTGCGGAACTGCCGGAGGGGGAACAGCAGTTACAAATAAAAGAGCCATCTCCCCGACCATTAATTGCAGCGGGTATTCCACCATAACCATTGCATTTAATTATATTGAACGCGGTCAGCCTAATACAAATGGCAGTCTTACAAATACCGATGGCTGCTGGCTGGAGTACAGCACGGACAATGGTGCTTCGTGGCTTACTTTACATAATCTGGGTAAAACAATTATATGTTCCGGACAGGGAATGTGGACTGCATTTTCTGCAGCTTTACCTTCAACCTGCGATAACAATCCAAATGTAAGAATTGCATTTCACTGGCAAAATAACGGAGATGATGTAGGCACGGACCCTTCATTCGCTGTGGATGATATTACCTTAACTGCTCCGGGTTCATCCGATATTTTCACTGCTGAATATTTTCCTGCAAACCCTGTTACGACTTTTGGCGCAGCAAAAGATCCCTCTTTAAATTACATCAGCACCTGCGAATACTGGATATTGGACAGGCAGGCAGGAAGCGCAGGAAGAACCGTAACGCTGAGCTGGGATGCCAACAGTTGCCCGATGACAGCACTGGCAGATATCCGCGTTGCCCGCTGGAACGGAGCGATGTGGAAAGATCACGGCAACGGGGGAACCACAGGAGCTGTGCCGCCTGCTTCGGGAACAGTAGTTTCGGGAGGAACTATCAATACTTACAGCCCTTTTACTCTTGCTACAATTACCCCTCCACCTTTGCCGATAAGCTTAGTCCGGTTTGATGCGTATTACAACAGCAGGAAAACGGTGGACCTGAACTGGATTACATTGAGCGAAGAGAACAACGATTTTTTTACAGTAGAACGGACTGTTGACGGAAAGAGTTTTACAGAGATTGCCCGGATTGATGGAGCTGGAAACAGCACCAATATACTGCATTATCGTACAGAAGACTTATATCCTGTAAACGGACTTTCCTACTATCGTTTGCGCCAGACTGATTTTGACGGAAAATCTTTTTATAGCAAGCTTGTTGCAGTAAAATCAGATACTGATGAATTGGAAATTCTAAATATCTATGGCAGTTATTCGCTAAACGAAATTTATTTTCAGCTTGCCAATGCTGATGGAGCAGCCGTACGTGCGGAAATATTTGATGCAGCCGGAAGGGTGGTTTTCTCGCAGGAAGCAAAGCCGTTGGCTGACGGAACGCTATATACGCTTAATGTTCCTGCATTGCAGCACAACATGTACAGCTTGCGGATTTATGCAGACGAAAATATTCTGAGCAGGAAATTCTTTTATTAATCATCAAACTTTTTTCGGCATTGTTTTTCCGACATGGCGCTAACCCCGGTATTTTCCCTCTCCGCCTTAATTCAAACGGATTAAAAATATTTTTTTCGGCTGCAGTTATTTTTATGATTCCCGACTACGCTTTAAGCCAGACGGTATTCTGGACGGAAGATTTCGGAACGGCTACCTGCGCCAACCGCTTAACGGCTGCCAGCTCATACAGCGGTGTAAATGGTGCGTGGACCATCACCTCCATTGGAAGCAATGGCATTGCAGCGAACCAATGGTATGTTTCGCCCACCGAAGCTGGTATGGGCGTTGGAAATTGCGGTGACGGGTGCCTCGGAACGAATCCGCTTTTAAATAATATGACATTGCATGTTGGAAATGTGCCTCAGTCCCCCAATTTTCCCCTTTGTCCCGGAGGTGATTGCGGGGCTGCTTATGATGCAGGTGACGGAATCGGAAATATTGTAACCACTAATAAAAGGGCTGAATCCCCGCTTATCAACTGTTCGTTCAGGTACACCATTTCTGTAAACTTCAACTATATTGAAAACGGAGAAGGCGCTGCCGATGACGGATTATTTTGTTACAGCTTAAATGGCGGATCCACATGGACGGAGATTAATACTTCCAAGTCCGCTCTTTGTGCCGGGGGTCCTTTCGGATCGCAGGGGCGTTGGACCAATGTCACTTATGCTTTGCCGGCAGGAGCCAATAATAATCCGAATGTAAAAGTGGGATTCCGGTGGATTAACAATGACAGCGGATCCGGCTTTGATCCCTCCTACGGCATTGATGATGTAAAAGTGCGTTTCCTGACTTCTACCCTGCCGGTGGAATTGCTGAGCTTCACCGGACGGTATAACGGACAGTCCGTTGAGCTGCGCTGGATGACCGCTTCGGAAAAGAACAATGCTTATTTCACCATTGAAAAAAGCAGTGATGCCCGGATATGGGAAAAGGCGCTTACTCATGCCGGTTCCGGAACCAGCACACAAACCAATAGCTATTTTGACGAAGACCATCATCCGTTTGCCGGTTTGTCCTATTACCGGCTGTCTCAAACCGATTTTGACGGAACCCGCACAGATTACAAAATAATTGCGGTAACCGCTGATACTGATTCTGAATTCCGCATATTATCCATAAAAAATAATTTCAGCTCAAGCCCGATTGAAGCCGTATTAATGATTCCCTCGGCAGGAAATGTTTATTTGGAAATAGTAAATGCGCTGGGGCGGACGATTCATTCTGAACAGCGGTTTGCCGGTGCCGGGTTAAATCATTTTACGGTTCGCGCTGAATTATCGCAGCGAAGTATTTACATTCTACGGGTGCGAACCCACCATGAAGCGATTGCCGGAAAATTTGTCCATTGAATTTATTTTACATCCATTCCCAAAATTTAATTCCAGATTCCCTATGAAAAAAATCCTCCTTACTGCGGTGTGCATTTTGACGGCAGCTTGCTTGCATGCCCAATCATCAGTGCAATTAAATGCCGCTGTAATAAAAAGCACTCCCGGAAAATTTCCCCCCGGATTAACAAGCGTCCTTTCCATTGACACGATTTGGACCTATGTGATCCGTGCAACCAATTTTTACCTGTATGCCCATACTCCCCCCAACAAAGGATACATTACCGGGACCGGATATTTATTTTTCGGGGGCAATTATTTTTATATCTCCGATGCCACGGCATCCCATTACGATGGAATAGGAAATGCATCTGTAACAGAATTACTGGTTATTTGCGGAGCAAAGAAAATTGCAGGCACTGCTGATAACCTAACTGCTAATGTTTACAGCATTGATCAGGATACAATACCGGTTTCAACGCTCGGCACGGCTGCAATTTCCACCAATGATCTGGATACCACAGGTACGAATTTTACAAGCATCCCCATCAGCGCATCTATTACTTCATCGTTTCTGGTATCACTGGAATATGCTGGGATTGACGATACGTTCGGGCTTATAACTTCAGATGCAGCGACAGGTGATGGCAATAATGAAAACAGAATCCGTCAGAGGTTCAATCCTGCGCTTGGAGGGGGAACATGGAATGCAGCCAGTCCAATTTACAGAGGTCAGCTTAACTGTGATGTGATGATTATTCCCGTGGTGGACATTGCCATAGGGATGGAGGAATTTGACAATGGAAAATTTACATTAAAACCGGTTTATCCTTCTCCTGCCGCTGATCATATCATCCTCGATTATTCGCTGAAAAGATCCGCTGATGTTTCTTACCGGATTTTTGATAAAAGCGGAAAAATATTTCTTTCGGAAAAATCCGTCAACGCGAATGAAGGAAGAAATATCCGCACTGTGAATATTTCGAATCTTGCCGGGGGAAATTACTTCCTGACTTTCAGGCAGGGGAAAGTTACGATTACACAAAAATTTACAGTTGCCAGGTAACTTTTCAGCATCCGGGGCGAAATGCAACTAACCGGCACTGCCGCCTCTGTAAATTGTAACTCACATGGATAAAGAATAGCTGCAAAAAAAATGTTTCTGTCCAGGTGTCTTGAATAATCATTAAGACGCTAAATTTTAAAACCTTATTACCTTACTTTAGCTGTGATAAGGTAATAAGGTTATGAGATAGAAAAATGGCATGGTCAATAAAGGTGTCCGGTTAATTTATTAGTGCCTGAGAAGTATCAAAAAAATAATAGACCTCTTAAATAATATTTAGTTTTTTCTATTAAACAATTATGGTTATGCATTTAAAATCATCGCTGTTCCTTGCTTCCGTACTTTTATAATCCGCAGCACCACAGGTGCAGTGGTCGGCTGGCGGCATTCAATTATCATCAACTCCCACAAGCAGCTACAGCCACCAGATTGCAATAAATAATTCCAATTCATTCTGGAAAGTGTGGCGTGCCGAAGAAACCGGTTCGCCATACAATGGCTTGATTTATCTCAAAGGAATTGACCAGCATGGTACACCTCTGACTGGCTTCGGTGCAGGCGCTGTCCTCATTGCCGACAGCGGTGATTATTATCTGCCGCAGATTATGCTGAGCGATTACGACAACATCATTGCACCTGGTACGGATACGTGGATACCAGCTCTGCGTTCAGCCATATTTATATTCAAAAGCTTTCGCCAGCCGGTGCCTCATTGTGGAGTAGCCGAAACCCGGTAAAGGTTCATTGATTGCCAAATCAGGAGGCAAATCTTTCGCAGAAGTCATTCTCCCTAAATTTCCCATCGCTTCTCCCCCTTGTGCAGACCGTTCTCCGAGATATCTTTTCGGGTCTTTCAATAATTTCGACTTCCAGAACCCTGCTACGCAATGGGCTTTGAATGCTGCCATTCCGAACATCGCTCCTTTGTATTCAAAGCTTGGCATTCCCCATTTGATGGTTTCGGTTACGTCAGGACATGCTTTATGCACCAGCACCCGCAGCTTTTTCATGATGGGCTGAGCAAAGGGCTGTGCTTTGGAAATGTATTGGTCAATGCGTTTGTCTTTGGCTTGCATTTAATATATATTTAATCATAAAACGTAAAAATAAATTATGTTTGTTAATTATGGCCAATTAACCATCACTTTGCGAATACAAATGTTTCAAATGAAACCGAACATTATTTTCACCATCGGACACTCCAATCACACGGCTGATTTTTTTCTTGAATTGCTGAATCATTTCAGCATTGACTGCATTGTGGATGTGCGCAGTATGGCGGCAAGCAGATATTCACCTCAGTTCAATAAAGAAAATCTGGAACCGTTTTTAAATAGAAATGAAATTGCTTATCTTCATTTTGCAAAAGAATTCGGTGCGCGCATAGATAACACAGCTTTGCACGACACCAGCGGAAAAGTGGATTTCGAAAAAGTGCAGCAGTCACCAAAATTTAAGAAGGGGGTGAAGCGGTTAGGCGAGCTGGCATCAGAACAAAAAAAAGTAGCGCTTATGTGCAGTGAAGCCGACCCGTTTGATTGTCATCGTTTTTCCATGATTGCTGTTTATCTCGAAAAAAACGGATTTGAAGTACATCATATTCTGAAAGACAGAACCATCATAACCAATGCAGCGCTAGAAAAAAAAATGATGGAGAAATATGAAAAGAAACTTCCGCTTCCTGATTTGTTTAACCCGGATGTGAATGAGGGGGAGCGGCTAAGAGCAGCGTATCGCTTGCGGAATAAGGATGTGGCTTACGAAGGGCAGTGACCGGACTGCAAAAAGAGAGATGATGAAAAAAATAGAATTATTTACCATTGGCTTTACAGAAAAAAATGCTGAGAAATTTTTTTCATTGCTTAAAAATTCAGGAGTTAAAAAAGTAGTGGATGTCCGCATCAGCAATACATCGCAACTGGCAGGATTTGCGCGCAAAGATGATTTGCCTTTTTTTCTGAATACCATCGGCAATATCGGTTACGAGCATGTTCTTGAATTTGCCCCGGAGCTTGAAATGATGAAAGCATACCGGAATAAAAAATTTTCGTGGAATGAATACGAAAAGAAATATCTTGCCCTGATGAAGAAAAGGAATGTGGACAAAATTTTTCCTGCTGATTATTATGACGGAAGCTGCTTCCTGTGCAGCGAGCACGAACCGGAGTTCTGTCACCGGAGGGTTCTGGCTGAATTTCTGAAAATGGAAATTCCCGGAATAGAGATAATTCATCTGATGTGAAAAGCGGAATGGTGGAACGATGGAGTAATGGAAGGATGATAAAAATCCCAAAAATGGACCGCTTAATTATTTTAAGTATTAATTAATTTCAAATTCTCATTCTTCCAATCTTCCACCATTCCATTATTCCATTATTCCACATGTTTACCCATTTCATCTGCTTTGCCAATTCCCGAAAATACGGAGAGCGATGCGTTGCCGGAATTGAAGTTTCGTTGAATGGTGAAAAGGGTTTGAATTTCGTTCGCAAAGACGGAAAACCCAAGTGGATTCGTCCGGTTACGATTCGTGAGCACGGGCAGATTGATGAACGGCTGGTAAAAAATATTTCCCTGCTCGATTTGGTAAAAGTAAAAATTGCCGGTGCGATGAATGAAACTTACCAGGTGGAAAATGTTCTTGTTGATAAATATTCGTTTGAAAAAATCCGTCATCTCCCCCTCACCGAAAAACATCTTGATGCATTATGTTCCGATGATGCAACCCTTTTCGGCAACACGCTGAATCATATCACCAAAAAGGAAAGCGCCAGCATACATCATTCGCTTATGCTGATAAAAGTTCAGCAGTTGGATGTTTTGATTACAAGCACACCGCTGAAAACAGGCATCAAAGCAAATTTTATTTACAACCGGGCGAAGTATGAGCTGCCTGTTACCGATGTATGCTTTTGCGACCGGCTGATGGCAAACAGGGATTTTTATAAATCAGCCAATGCTTTTTACCTGACGGTTTCCCTCGGTGTGCTGTATGAGGAAAAGCATTTTAAGCTGGCGGCAGGAGTGATTGCAAGATAAATTATGTTTGATGCAGGATTGATGGAAAATAAGAAAATCATGGAACCATGCTTTTGACCGGACATTATATTATGCGGTTTTTAATTCCTGCAATTCCCCCAGAAATTCCAGATGCGCCATCACCATGCGGATTTCATCGTAAGAATAATTTTCACCCACAATGTTTTTGAGTTCACTGAGACGGATGGGATGGTATTTTAAAATTTCTTCTTTCAGAAAATCACATTTGCTTTTTTCCATCAGCTTCACCGGGGAAACCTCACCGCGCCTGATGAAATAAGTGAGGTGCGACATAATTGTTCCGGGCGCAAGACTTCGGACGGATGCAATTTCTGCAACTGATTTTCCTTCGTTGAGCAAACGGAGAGAAAGCATTTTGCTGGACGATTCTTTATCCAAACGGTTTTTTTTTCTTCTCCGTTTGGGAATTTTTTGGTCAATACGCGAAGCAATATTTTTTTCCGAGCAATAAAAGCCAATCAAATCCGAAAACGCCTTACCGTATTTTTTCACTTTATATTCGCCAAAGCCGGAGATTTTTTCAATCTCTTCCACCTTCTGAGGGAAAAAAGTTGCAAGCTCCTGCAAGGTATTGTCGCCTAGAATTATGTAAGCCGGCACACGCTCGCGATGCGCAATTTGCTGACGCAGGTTTTTCAGAAGCTGTAATAATTCTGCATCATAGCGCTCCTCCTGTTCAAGAATGGATTTTCTTTCGATGTGCTTGACCAGTTCCACTTTTACATTCCCCCTCAGTACATCCTGGCTCTTGTCCGTTAGCTTCAAAACAGGGTACGTCCCTTCATCTTTGGCAAGCAATCCTTTATGAAGCAGCGACCGGAAGTAAAGCTGCCATTGCTCTGCCGTAATATCCTTGCCGGCACCATACGTTTTTAATCCGCGCATGTCGGGGGTGATGCGTTTACTGTCGGAGCCGCGAAGGAAATCAATGACCATTGTCATTCCAAATTTTTCTTTCAGCCGCGCTACTGCCGAGAGCGCTTTTTGCGCCACCACCGTTCCGTCAAACAGCTCATAGTTTGTCAGGCAGACATCGCAACTGCCGCAGTATTCCGGAGAACTTTCCCCGAAATAATCCAGAATGTAATTTCTGCGGCAACGGGAGCTTTCTGCAAAATGCGCCATTTGCCGGAGCTTTTTAAGCATGATTTCAGATTGCTGCTTATTATCGTCTATCTCTACAAATCTTTTCAGCTTGATTATGTCCCCGCTGCTGTAATATAAAATGGCATCGCTTCGCAAGCCGTCTCTTCCCGCTCTTCCGGTTTCCTGGTAATAGCTTTCCATGTTTTTCGGCACATCGGTATGAATCACAAACCGCACATTCGATTTGTCAATCCCCATTCCGAAAGCGATGGTAGCTACAATGATTTTCACTTCATCGCGCTGAAATTTTTCCTGCGCTTCATTGCGGGCTTTGGTTTCCATTCCGGCATGATATGCAACCGCATGGAATCCATTCATGCGAAGCTCTTCCGCCAGCGCTTCGGTGGATGCGCGTGTGAAGCAATAAATAATTCCCGACTCCTCTTTGTGCCGATGCAAATAATTCAACAGATGATTTGCATAATTTTTTTTAGCTTCAATGAAGTAAAAAATATTCGGGCGGTTGAAGCTCGAAATAAAAATCCCGGCATCTTTCAATTGCAGCTTTTCAATAATGTCATTGCGTGTGATTGCATCAGCGCTGGCAGTAAGCGCCATGACAGGAATGTGAGGAAACATTTCTTTCAATGCCCCCAACTGCAAATATTCTTCGCGGAAATCATGACCCCAATGGCTGATGCAATGCGCTTCGTCCACGGCATACAAGGATATTTTCAACCCGCTCAGAAACTGAATAAAAGATTTGTAGCTGTACATCAGCCGCTCAGGAGCAAGGTACAGCAGTTTGTATTTATTGGTTCTGAGATTTTCAATTACCTTTTCCTGCTGCGGTTTTGAAAGTGATGAATTAAGATAAGCGGCACTTATGCCATTCGCCTTCAATGCATCCACCTGGTCTTTCATCAACGCCATCAATGGCGAAATCACTACCACCAGCCCATCCGACATCAATGCCGGCAACTGAAAGCAAAGTGACTTCCCCCCTCCCGTTGGCATCAGGACAAGCGAATCACGATTGGATAATGCACAATGTATTATTTCCTCCTGCAACGGACGGAATGATTCATATCCAAAGTGTTTTTTCAGATATTCAATTTGTGCCGGCATATAAAAGCAAACATAATAAAGCGGATTCTAAACGTATATTGAACTGTAAATGCTGTTTTCAGGCAATGCTGAAATTTTTGAGATTTGCTCCGAGTTATTTCACACGCTTCCAAAGGCAATATTTCAATGTGCGAAAAATAAAAAACCCCGCAGGTAAAAATCCTGCGGGGTTTTCATTTGAAAACTGTCATCAGCTTTTTTTGCCGAGCATCAGCATTTCATTTACAACAATTTCGGTGATGTATTTTTTCTCACCTGCTTTGGAAGTATAGCTGCGCGAAGTGAGCTTGCCTTCAATGGCGACTTCGCTGCCTTTCTGCAAATACTTTTCTGCAATATCGGCAGTTTTGCCCCATGCTACCAGGTTATGCCAGCAGGTTTCAGTTACCTTTTCGCCTTTTGCATTGGTGTAGGTTTCGTTGGTAGCAAGGTTCAGGCGCGCTACTTTTTTGCCTTTGTCGAATTCTTTCACTTCGGGATTCGTTCCGAGATTTCCGATTAACCGGACGCTGTTTCTGATTGTGTTCATGATAATTTAAATTTAATTGTTTGACTTAATTTATTTTTTGTTTTGTCTGAATTGACGGCACAAAGGTGTGGGCAACGATTTCCTGCACCCGGAATTTTTCCGCTTACTTCTGATAATAGCCGGATGCAACCGTTTGTAATCGGATATAATTTGCCTATCTTTATCGCGGTTTTCTCTCTTATGATTACCATTTCAGATGCCCGAAAATTGGCATTGTCTTTTCCGGAGGTCATCGAGCTTCCGCATTTTCACCTGGCATCGTTCCGGGCGAATGAAAAAATATTCGCAACGCTGTGGGAAAAGGAAAAACGGATGATGGTGAAATTATCACCGGTGGACCAAAGCGTGTTTTGCGATTTAAACAAAGGAGTGATTTATCCGGTGCCGAACAAATGGGGATTGCAGGGAGCCACGTTTGTCGAATTGCAGAAAGTGAAAAAAGGCGTTTTAAAGGATGCCATTGAATGTGCATATTGTCTTGCAGTCAAAAAACCAAACAAAAAGAAAGATGAGAAATAAACCGGAAGAGAAAACTTGCTTCGAATGCGGTGAGCCGCTCAAAGGCAGAGCCGATAAAAAATTCTGCGATGACCAGTGTCGCAGTAATTACAACAATAAAATGAACAGCGATGTTACGGCTGAAATGCGAAACATCAACAACATTTTAAGAAAGAACAGGCGGATTCTTGAATCGGTGGTGAACAAGGAGGGCTGGGGAATTATTTCAAAAGTAAAGCTACATGAGTCGGGATTCAGCTTCAAATATTATACTCAGATGCATGAAACAAAGAGTGGGAAAATTTACAAATTATGCTATGATTTCGGTTATGCACCCCATGAGAATGATTATTTGAAAGTCATCAAATGGGGGGCGTTTGCAGGAAAGGATAATTAGGAGGGTCGTTAAATTTCACTGCACAATTTTAATATTGCCGCGAATTTCTCCAATCAACACGATTATTTAATAAACAGTTTGCGATAATTCGGATAATTGGCGGCAAAGTATTTTTTCGGCATTCCTTTAAAACACGCTCCAAGTCAGAGAAGATGTGCTTACAAACCACTATTACATGCCCATTTTCGTATTATTTTCCAGTGAAACGTAAAATATAGCGGTATATTTGCGGATTGAACCGAAAATATGACGATTTCAAGGTTTCTGGAAAAGGAAATACAAAGAAAGCTTCATCAGAAAAAAGCCATCATTTTGCTTGGAGGGCGCCAGGTGGGTAAAACCACATTGCTTGAAAAAATCACTAAAAGCAGAACGGATACTTTATGGCTTAATGCTGACGAACCCGACATAAAATCATTGCTTGAACAGGCAACCAGCACCCGCCTGAAAAGCTATTTCGGAAAAAAGAAAATAATCATCATTGATGAAGCGCAGCAGGTAACAGACATTGGAAAAAAAATAAAGCTGATTACCGATTCACTTAAAGACATACAGGTGATTGCAACCGGCTCATCGGCATTTGAAATCAAGAACAAAGCAAATGAACCCCTCACCGGAAGAAAATGGGAATATCATTTATTTCCATTGAGCTTTTCAGAAATGTCAAGTCATCACGGACTGATTGAAGAAAAGCGGCTCATTCCTCATCGTTTGATTTATGGTTATTATCCGGAAGTGGTTTCAAATCCGGGAGAAGAGCGGGAGCGGCTGCGGCTACTCTCCGATAGTTTTCTTTATAAGGATATTCTGATGTATCAGGGGCTAAAAAAACCTGAAAAACTGATTCATCTCCTGAAAATGCTTGCGGCAAATCTGGGGCATGAAATTAATTACAACCAGCTGAGCCGCCAGCTGCAAGTGAACAACGAAACCGTAGAAAAGTATATTCAGCTGCTTGAACAATGCTATGTGATTTTCCGTTTGCCTGCTTATTCAACTAATCTGGTTAAAGAATTGAAAAAAGGCAGAAAAGTTTATTTTTCGGATAACGGAATTATCAATTCATTAACCGGCAACTTTTCAGTATTTGAAAGCAGAAGCGACAAGGGGGCGCTTTGGGAAAATTTTGTCATCAGTGAAATGTACAAGCTGAATGAATATAAGAAAATTTACGGAAGCTTCTACTTCTGGCGGACACACGACCAGCAGGAAATTGATTTAATCATCAGCGGGAATAATATCCTTGAAGCGTATGAAGTTAAATGGAGCGGAAAAAAAATTCCCAAGCCCAGTAAAACTTTTACATCCAATTATCCCAATCATAAATTCCGCTTTATCCATTACCAAAATGCGGAAGATTTTTTATTATAGGATTTATTTCAAAATTTAGTTTGCAGAAGTTATTAATTTTGATGTTTATTATGATCGGATAATGAAAAGGAAAATCATCATCATTTCAGGAATTTCTTTGCTGCTTTTCATTGCATATTTTTTCTGGCAGGCGAATCGAGCAGGGGGAATTGACGAAATAGTCAAATCCGTTTGTGCAGAAAACTGTCATTATTATGGAACGGATTACAGCGGGGAAAAGGATTTGACAATGCAGCCGGGAGCACAGATTGGAAATTTTACCTTATGCCCGGTCAGCAAAGTGGTCATTAAAGTAAATGAAGCAAGCTTGTTTATTGAAAATAAAAAGGGCAAATATTATGTGTGCTGCAATATATGCTGGCAGCTTGCGGAAAATAATCCTGAAAAATATTTTTAGCTTTCAAATGCTCAGTTTATGATGCTGCCGGCTCCGCTGCTTTTCCTTCCGGCTTTTCGGCAAACCTTTCGACATAATCCACCCGCTGCATTTCACTCACGGTAATGCTGCAAAATCCGAATTCCTCATCCACCCTTCCTTTAATTTCATAGCACCCTCTTCCGCGAAAAGGGAACCGCGCAACCACTTTCGGGAAATGTGTGGTGTCGAAAAAAAATCCTTTGCGGTCCAGGAACGTTCCGAACATCATCGGCTCCCCGTGTTTCGTCCGCGTGGGCTTGGTGGCTACAAGGTAACCGGTGATGGAAATTTCCTTGCCGGTGTTATTTTTTAAATCTGCTGCGAGAATGCAGTCCGCTGGACTCCTCCGGATGGGCGAGGCAATTAATTTAAACGCTGAACACAGCGGAAAACCGAGGATTTCGATTTCATCCCATGCATCATCCAGCCACACATGATGCAGCGGGGGCAATTGAAAATTTTTTCGTTCCGTTTCAAACAATTCTTTTTCCGCATGGGTTTTTTTCTCAGCGCCAATGATGGCGTGAACATCCCACAGCAATTGCTTTTTGGTACGCTCCGTAAACCGGAATGTACCGGTGCGGACGAGAATGCGCAGCTGCTCCACCTAAATTTCAACACGCTTCATGAAATCAGCCAGCGAAGAGAATGCGCCATTTGCTTCGCGCTCCGCCAGAATTTTATCCGCCACATTTTTTTCAAGGTCTGCGATATGAACAAAGCCGAGATAAATATCCTTACCGGAAATATTCGAGAGGTAATCGCTCCGGTTGATGTCGGGAGCATGAATATTCGCCCCGAGCATGCGCGCTTCGTGCACATAAAATTCAGTCCTGTAAAATCCCCCGAAATTGTTGATGACCCCCACCATGTGTTCGAGGGGGAAATGGGTTTTCAGATACAAGCTCTGGTAGCTTTCCACTGCATACGATGCCGAATGTCCTTTTGAAAAAGCATATCCGGCAAAGCTTTCAATCTGCCGCCACACTTCCCTGGTAACCCCATCGGGATATTTTTTCTCTTTGCAGTTGGAAAAAAACTTTTCGCGCACCTTTTCAAATTCCGCCCTGCCGCGGTATTTGCCGCTCATCCCCCTGCGCAGCATATCGGCTTCACCAAGGGTTAATCCTGCAAAAAAGTGCGCCACTTTAATCACATCCTCCTGGTAAACCATCACCCCATACGTTTCTTTCAGTATTTCATAAATCTCTTTTGGGGTTTCATACGAAGGTTTCAATCCGCGGAAGCGCAAAATATATTCACGCATCATGCCCGATGAAGCCACACCCGGGCGGATGATGGAGCTGGCGGCTACCAGGCCGAGGTACGTTTCCACCTGCAATTTTTTCAGCAGCCCCCGCATGGCGGGCGATTCAATGTAAAAGCATCCCATGCACTGCGCATCGCGCAGCCGCGCTTTCACTTTTTCATCTTCTTTGAATTTTTTCACATCGTGGATATCCACATCCACCCCTTGATTTTTTTTCACAATTTCAATCGTGTCCTTGATATGCCCCAGCCCGCGCTGCGAAAGGATATCGAATTTGTACAGCCCTATGTCTTCCGCTTCCAGCATGCTGAACTGCGTGAGCGGAAATCCCTTGGGGGAATTTCAGTGGAAGTATAATAATGGATGGGCAGCTCCGAAATCAGGATGCCTCCTGCATGAATGCTGAGGTGGTTCGGCAAATCAATCAATCGTTTTCCATAGCTGAAAATGGCTTTGGCAATGCGGTCGCTGGTGCCGGTGTGTTTTTTATTTTCACCCAGCGCACCAATTTCCGCTTTCGGCAAACCGAA
>Ga0187893_10003946_pt1 | contig 29057 bp, 32 predicted proteins | sample MA1701074metaG_FD_139574 | JGI IMG/M metagenome (GOLD analysis project Ga0187893, IMG submission 139574) | White microbial mat communities from a basaltic lava cave in the Kipuka Kanohina Cave System on the Island of Hawaii, USA - MA170107-4 metaG ...
AGCAACTTTGAAATCACAGCCCATTGTTCGTCAGTAATTTTCATAGTATCTGCAAAAAATTTGGTAACAGATACTCAAATATAACTCCCTCCAATTCTGTCTAATAACTCAATTCCCTATTTTTGAGATGGCTTCTAGTTCTTAATCGCAACAATTTCAATCTCAATGAGGTAGTCGGGATTAGCCAGGCCCTGTACGCTCACCAATGTGCTTGCCGGAGGATGCTCTTTGTTCAGGTAATTCCCGCGCACCTCGCGGATAACCACCAAATCCTCCGGTTTCATGTTCACAACGAAGGTATTCATTTTCACCACCTGGCTGAACGTCACCCCAGCTGATTTAAGGCACGTAGAAAGATTCTCAAAGACGCGAGTTGTCTGTGCCCGGAGGTCACCCTTGCCGATCACCTCACCCTTTTCGTTGTTTGAAACCTGGCCGGAGATGTAAATGGTGTTGCCAGCCACAACCACGTGCGTGTAACTGGTGGGCTTGCTTAATCCTTCAGGTTGAATGAACTGCTGCGCTTTTGCCGTGAACGCCAGAACCGCGAGGAAAATGGTGAGGCTTTTCATAAGAGAATGGTGTTAGGTGTTCGGTATTGCGTGTTGGGAACCCGGTTAATTGTCATTTCTTGATTCCGAAGCTGTTTGTTCGACTAAATGTAAGATCGAATATCCAATAACGAACACCGAATATCCAATGTCCAAGGTTTGAACTCCTTCGGCTTGGATTTGAGCGTTCGAGGTTCATTCTTCAAACTCGAACTCCCAACACCTAAAGCCTAATGCCTGAAGCCTAAGCCCACCCAACCCGAAAGGCACTAGTCATGATAGACATCTACGTGATTGATGGGGATCAAGTTGACTTTAAACTTCTCCACGATCATGTTCATGATCGGGTCATTCTTCACTTTCATGATGATCCTGTTCGTCTGCTCCTTATCGTAGCCCATACACATCTGATCCGTCAGTGCAAGGTGCTTAACGGCATAGTAGAATCCCGCGATTACATAGGGGCCGAAAGGTGTGCTGGGAATATCAAATGAACTGCCTGACATGTTGAAGACGGTGTTGGGCATATACTGCCCGCTGCTCTTGATACCTTTCAGTTTCATGTAATACTCAGCCGCATGAAGCCTTGACGACTTGCGGGGATCTGTCATGCAGAGCAAGCCTGCCAGGGGTTTTTGCTTTTGGGATTGTGTAATCAGCAACTCTTTCTTGGTCCGCTCATTTTCCGAATGCTCACGTACATATTTCTGTACATCGTCCCAGAATGGAGCAGCAGGGTCGCCGTCATCCACGCGGATCATGCCATGAATGGAGTAGTCCATAATACCGCAGGTGATCTTCAGGTTCAACACCTTCAGTTCCGGATCTCCGGCAATAGACTTTTCCAGCAAAGTGCGCTGGTGGCGGGGATGAGTGCGCAGCATGTCGATGCTGAAAATCCAGTCCCCAGCCAGGTACCCGTCATACGCATAGTAGTGGTGTAAGAGGTCTTTGATCCGGGTGTCATTGTCTATGGTCACCTTCTTGCCGCCGAGCTCGATCACCGGCTTCTCCTCGACGATCATCTGTTCGATCTCCACACCGACGCCCGAGGCGCCAAGCATGCCGCAGTTGAGCGGCGAGTTGGGAACAATGTGCAGGTCGTGCACGTGACTGATGTAACCATCATTCGAGTCCTCTGTAAGGTGCGCGTGGGTCTGAATATGGATGAAATAACTCAATGGGGTCAGGTCTGTGACGTTTCGCTCGGCCTGTTCAATGGTCCGCTTGATATCCATCACCACGTCGGGAGTGACGAAGGAGCCGGCCGCGCGAATCACGTGGTACTCGATTTCAATTCCTTTTTTCCCATATAGTTCAGTGACAGCGCGAATGGCGTCGAGCTGGACCTGGCTTAGGTCCCGGGCGTCAGCGCAGCCGATGAGGATGTGGACTTGTTTTTCTTTGAGCATACGCTGGGAGTTAAATGTTAGGTGTTGGTTGCCCCGGTTAATTGGGAATTCCCGGATGCGAAGCTAAAAGTACGATCGAATATCCAATAGCGAATGTAGAATATCCAATGGTCAATTTTGACTCTTAAGTAGGAAGAACCCAATACCCAAAACCTAACACAATACCAAACGGAATTGAGCCGAAAAGTGGCAACTTCGTGCAAATGTCAGCACATCATCAAGAGCTCGTAAAGGAGATGGAAAAAGTGGCAGGCAAGCCTGTACGCGATCCCTTCCTTGAGAACTACCTGGGTCATCAACATCCCCTTTACAGAATCAACTCTGCGTCATTGAAGAAAATGGCCCGGGCCTGGATGAGTGCGAACAAGGAAATGCCTGCCGAGGAGTTCGTTTTGGTTATCAAGCGACTCGTAACCGGCAAGACATTCACGGAGAAAATACTCGCGGGGCTATTGCTGAATGTTGCCCGCCCTCTTCAACGCTCCTTCGATCCAGTCTGGCTCGACCGGTGGCTCATGCACCTGGTCGGCTGGTGTGAGGTGGATACACTTTGCACTGGTAGATACCCTGAAATAGAAGTTCCAAGGCAGTGGACCGCATGGAAGAAGCTTCTGGCCAAATTCTCCCGCAGCGAATACATTCAAAAGCGAAGGGCATCAATAGTGCTGCTTTGTTCACCCCTGCGCCGGAATCCAGACCCGCGTCTCCTGCAACAGGCTCTCAAAAATGTCGATCGCCTCTGTCATGAAAAAGAGGTTTTGATCACCAAGGCGGTCTCATGGGTGTTGCGCAGCGCCAGCGTTCATTACCCGCGAGAGATTAAAAAGTATGTAACTTCAAACGAGAAAAGACTCCCCCGGATCGCCGTCCGGGAGACGCTGACCAAAATCACAACCGGCACAAAAACAAAACGAAAGGCGAAATGAAAAAACTGTTTGGTATTCTGTTCGCCATGGCGATTCTATTAGCCTGCTCAACCAAAAAAACCGAGACTGTCAGTACCTCGGTTGATACCACGGCTGTCGACAGTGTGATTGCAACAACACCCGCCCAATCCGCGTTGGCTTTCAGCAGCCTTAATGGATTCTCAGTCAAAGCTGGTACACCCCTTCCTGACTCCACCAATTACTTTCTCCTGGGCAGCCAGGAACAGCTCAACCAGTATTTTTCATCCGGGTCTGACTCACCCGATTTCATCATCAACTACATCGTGGCAGCCGTCCTCGCCCCAACACAGCGAACGACGTCCATAAGCATCGATAAGGCGGTTACCGGCGACAGCAGCCTTGACATTTACTTAACGGTCACCCGTGGGGCCGACGACGGCAAAAAAGTCAGCCCCGTCCAAATGTTTGCCATCGAAAGACGCGAAGGGTACCCGGTGATGCAATTCTATGTTAACGGGAAGAAGGATAAGGCGCTTGTGCTTGTTGGAAATCCCTAACTGGGCACTGGGCACCAGGTACTGGGCAGCAGGTACTGGGTACTGGGCACTAGGCACTAGGCACTAGGTACTGGGCACTTGGGATTTGTGATTTCGCAAAATGAGAATTGTTCTCCACGTATGTCTCTGTCTATTGGCCGCGATCGGTGCATCCGGGCAGGCCTTGAACCCATTGAAGGAGGCGCTGCGGGTGGAGAAGTGGCTGCGGGCTAACCGGATTGTTCGGCCTGAAGGTGTTGTCTGGCCTGTTGTTCCAGGCGACACGTCGGTAGTCACCAACTTGTATTCCGGCACCGGAGGTGTAGTCCTTTTTTACCTCGAACTGTACCAGGCAACCAGGAACGAGTCTTACCTGGCAGAGGCACGCAGCGGCGCCGACTACATCATGACGGTTGCCGATCAACGCAATGCATCCTTTGAAGAAGCAGGGCTTTACACTGGCGAAGCAGGCAACCTGTATGTGTTCAAAAAGGTTTTCGAAGTCAACCACTTTAAGAAGTACAACGAGGCTGCGGACCGCTCCTTTCAACGCCTGTCGTCCAAGGCAAAAATCAGCGGCAAGCTGGCAGACTGGAGATACAACGATATTGTTTACGGAGGCGCCGGGATCGGGTTGATGCTCCTTCAGTTGGAGAACCGGCAGGGGTTGCCGCTTGCAGTACAAACCGGGTACGGTCTGATTGACCATGCGCTTCCTGCCGCAGGCGGGAATAAATGGTACATGGACACGGCTATGGTCAGGAGAAAGTACTACATGCCCAACTTCTCTCATGGCACAGCAGGTGTCGGATATTTCCTTGCCAGGCTTTACCAGGAAACCGGCCGGCAGGAGTTTCTCGACGGTGCTTTGAATGCAGCCAACCATTTGAAAACCATTTCCAACGAGGACGGCTGGATTTGTCACCATGATGCTGAAGATGGCAAGGACCTTTTTTACATTTCATGGTGCCACGGTCCGGCGGGAACCGTTAGGCTCTACTATCAACTCTACCAGATTACCAAGGAGGAAAGTTGGAAGGAGTTAATCATCAAGTCTGCCGCGGCCCTGATGAAGTGCGGGATACCGGAAAAAAGACTACCGGGTTATTGGGACAACGTCTCCGTTTGCTGCGGCACTGCAGGCGTAGCTGCCTTCTTCCTTGACCTGTACCAGGTGTTTGGCAACAAGGAGTACCTGGACTTTTCCTATGAAATGACTGCGGACGTGCTGAAGCGGGGAACACCTGATGGGCAAGGAGTAAAGTGGACGCAGGCCGAGCACAGGCGCCGCCCCGAGCTACAGCAGGCGCAGACAGGCATGATGCAGGGTGCCTCGGGCATCGGACTTTGGATGCTCCGGCTGCACGCCATTGAGAAAAAGAAAAACCGCTTGGTTAGGATGCCGGATGATCCGTTTAAATAATAGCAATCCATCTTGAAAGAGGGACAACGACATTGGTCACGGGATGAATTGGTATTAGCAATGAATCTCTATTGCAAACTACCATTTGGGCGGCTACATCAGCGGAACCCCGAAATAATTCGCCTAGCGAAACTCATAGACAGAACTCCAGGATCAGTCGCGTACAAATTGGTCAACTTCGCAAGCCTTGATCCCAGTCTCAAGAAGAGAGGAATCAAGGGTGCTTCAAATGCCAGTAAACTTGACAAGGAAGTCTGGGCAGAATTCTATAACAACTGGGGCGACATGCCATTTGAAAGTGAGAAACTAAGGGCCAAGTATGAGCAAGTATCCTTAGAGGAGTTGAATCAAATAGCTGAAGATGTCGTACCAGCATTTGGCAGAACCAGAGAAGTTACTGTTAAGGCAAGGGTTAACCAATCCTTTTTTCGGTCCACTATACTGGCTGCATATAACAACAGATGCTGTGTCACGGGTTTACAAAAGGCCGAATTGCTGGTGGCCGGACACATTAAACCTTGGAGCGTAGATGAAGCCAACCGGCTAAATCCAAGAAATGGCATCTGCATCAATGCGCTACATGACAAAGCTTTTGAGGCTGGGTTCATCACGATTACTGAAGAACTGAAACTTAGGGTATCCTCCCTGCTTTTCAAGGACGATTCAAATATCAATTCAACTCTATTCTTGAAGTATGACGGGAAGCCAATCCACCTTCCAACCAGGTTTTTACCAGATCCATTGTTCTTGAGGTATCACAACAAGAGTCGGTTTAAGAAGTAGCGGGACCGTCAAGGATTTGGCCATCTTAGGTCGGATCAAACCCAAACCTGCTCGCTTTTCGGCTGCAGCTTCAATGGTTTCCCATTCATCACAATTTCGAGTGACTCGCCTGACTCAAGAATTGTCTCCGTTTTCTCCTTGGAAACTTTTACCCTCACCACGTGATCACGGAACTCCAGGCGGAATGAATAAGACTTCCAGTGATCGGGGATAAACGGCGCAAAATGCAGTTTGCCGTCGCGAGCACGCATGCCGCCGAAGCCCTTCACCACGCTCATCCATGTGCCGGCCATTGAGGTAATGTGACACCCGTCGTCTGTGTCATTGTTGTAGTCGTCCAGGTCGAGACGGGAAGTGCGGAGGTACATCTCGTATGCCTTCTCCTTGTAGCCCAGCCGGCTGGCCAATATAACGTGCACACAAGGTGAGAGCGAAGACTCATGTACGGTCATGGGCTCGTAGAAGTCATAGTTTCTCCGGATCGTCTCCAGGTCAAATTCATCCTCAAAAAAGTATAAGCCCTGGAGCACATCGGCTTGCTTGATGAAACATGACCTTAGGATTCGGTCCCACGACCATTTTTCATTCAACGGGCGATCTTCCGGCCCGAGCGAGTTTACAGCTATCAGTTCCTTGTCAAGAAAACCGTCTTGTTGCAGGAACACACCCCTTGTCTTGTCCTCAGGAAAGTACATCTTGCCGATAATCTCGTTCCACCGCTTGCGTTCTTCGGTTTCGCGAAAACGGGTCGCCGACAGGATCTTTTCAAGTGCCGCAGGGTCACGGCGCTTTACCCAGTCAGTGACTTGTTGGGTATATCGAAGCGTCCACACAGCCAATCGGTTGGTGTACCAGTTGTTGTTAACGTTATTCTCGTACTCATTGGGCCCCGTCACCCCGAGCATCACATACTGCTGCTTCTCTTCCGACCAGTTGACGCGCTGCGACCAGAAGCGGGCGATGGCGATCAACACCTCAAGTCCATGCTGAACAAGGTAGTCCTCGTCGCCGGTGTAGCGGACGTAATCAAAGATGGCATAAGCGATGGCGCCGTTGCGGTGAATCTCTTCGAAAGTGATTTCCCATTCATTGTGACATTCCTCTCCGTTCATGGTCACCATGGGATACAATGCCGCGCCATCCGTGAAGCCGAGCTTTGAAGCATTCTCGATGGCTTTGGGCAGGTGCTTGTATCGATAAACCAGCAGGTTGCGAGCAACGCCCGGATCGGTGGTCCCAATGTAGAATGGCAGGCAGTAAGCCTCTGTGTCCCAGTAGGTGCTGCCCCCGTACTTTTCGCCGGTGAACCCTTTCGGGCCGATGTTCAGGCGGGAATCCTTTCCGGTGTATGTCTGCATCAACTGGAAAATATTGAAGCGGATCCCTTGTTGCGCAGCCACGTCTCCTTCGATAGTGATGTCACAAAGATCCCAGGTGTGCGCCCACACCGCAGAATGCTGCTTCAGCAGGTTGTCAAATCCTGATGTTCGCAATTCTTCCAATTGCCTGGCACAGACTTTCGTCAGCCTGTCTTTGGGGTGAATCTCGGAAGAAAGCAGAACGGCGTACTTGTAAACCACCAGTTCCTCTCCCTGCGACAACGATACGTTCACTATGTTGTCAGCGTATTTCGAACGAACATTCGCAGTAACCTTGCCAATCGCAGGTTTGCCCCCGGATACCAGTTTGTAAATCATCCCGGTACACACATGGAAATGCGTCTTCCGGGTTTGTGCCGTTACGATGGCAGTGCCTTCGTCCGCTGATTGACTCACCTCTTCCCAGAATTTCTCCTGGTAGTTGGAGTCCTGGTTGACCACGTCAGCATCGACATCAAGGCGGATGAGTGCGTAATCAGAAAAATTCAATGCCGTTATAGCATACCTGATAACCCCCACCTCGCCGGCAGCCATCGAGCAGAAGCGCTCAGCTTTAACACTTACCTTCTTTCCGTCCTTGAATGTAACCGTGAACGATCGTTGAAGGATGCCCTGCTTCATATCGAGGACCCTGGTGAAACTCTCCACCTTGCACCTGGCCAGATCAAGCACCTGTTCTCCGATTGTAATGTGTACGCCGATCCAGCTGGGTGCATTCAGAACCTTGGCAAAGTATTCGGGGTAACCGTTTTTCCACCAGCCTACACGTGTCTTGTCTGGGTAATAGACGCCGGCCACGTAGCTTCCCTGGTGCATGTCGCCGGTGTAATCTTCCTCAAATGTTCCCCGCTGGCCCATTTGCCCGTTGCCAAGGCTGAACAGGCTTTCGGAAATGCGGTTCAGGGCCGGGTCGAATCCTTCCTCAATTATATTCCACGCGTCGTGCTTGATATATTGCTTCATTTGTCGTTGATCGTTGTTCGTTAATCCGTTATTGGTTAATCGTTAATCGTTATTCGCGTGGTGCCATTCACCAGTTTTCCAATTGCCCGGGTTTGAAATCACCGGTTCGAGCCAGAACAAGGTTGGCCTTGCGCAACAACGCATGTGAACCAATTCCCACGCACTTCATGCCGGCCCGGAGCGCAGCCTCCACGCCAGCCTCCGCATCTTCAAAGACCACGCATTGCGCCGGCGCTATGCTGAGCTTTGAGGCGGCAAGGAGGAAGATTTCGGGATCCGGCTTTGTGTTTGTGATCATGGTACCATCCACCACGCAATCGAATAACGACGCGATTCCGAGTCGTTCGAGTACAGCACCGGCATTCTTGCTGCTCGATGCGAGTCCCAGCTTGCAGGCTGGTTTCAATTTGTTCAACAATTCCGTCACCCCAGGATAAATCTCATCCGGTCTAAGAGTGTGAATGTATTCTACAAACCAGCGGTTCTTACGGGCCGCAAGCTCATCCTTCGTTTTCTGGTCAACCTCCCTTTTGCCCAAACTCAGCAGGATGTCCAAGGACTCCATACGACTGATCCCTTTCAGCCTCTCGTTGTCGTGCTCGGTAAAGAGGATACTGAGTTCTTTTGCCAGTCGCTTCCAGGCGAGAAAGTGGAATTTGGCTGTGTCCACGATTACGCCATCGAGGTCGAAGATGCAGGCTTTGATCACTGTAATAGGTTCAGTACTGACAATTTAATTGCGAAATTGTGTTAGTTGCTCCATTCTGACCGGCTTTTATACCGCAAACGATTTATAGCGACCGGGAACGCGGTCGAGCATCGGCGGATTCTGACTGGATTTGTCTCAAAGATGGATTTTCTTGAACTTAGTTTAACCGCTCTTTTCGACTGACCCGAATCGTAAAACCCAAACCAATACTATATGAAGACGCTCATTTCATTCCTGGTGATTTCGATGACGCTCAGTGCGTGCCAGAAAAAACAGTTTTTTGCATCCGGTCCTGAAATAGACATTGCAAAGAAAGTAGACGCTCTTTACCACAGTCGTGACTGGGAAGGGCTGCGCGCAATGTATGCCGACACGGCAAAAATCGTTGTGAATGAATGGAGCATGACCGGAATGCCTGTTAACGATTTTATCGAAAGTCTCAAGGCCAGCGTTTCGGACTATACGTCCACCAGGCAGGGCAATTCTTATTACGAAGCCGTAATAGATGACAACGGTGAGGTGTTCACGCATTCCTGGCAGGAATGGATTGGTCAGCACAAGAGCGGAAATGAAATCAACGTCCTGGTCAACATTACGCTCCACATCAAGAATGAGAAAGTTGTTTGGTCTGGATTCGTTTATGACACCCACAAGCTTGTTATGGCTGGTGAACTGACGGACAGTACGTTGATGAAGTGACTTCGCTGGAACCATTTTTGCCGTACATTTGTCTCTGGAACGGCTTGCTAGTCACTATTCGCTAGTCATACCTGCCTAAAAGTGTCTTCACGAAGGCAGGCCATTGGCCACTTTTGGGGCTGACCGGTTTTGACAGGATGTGTGAGGGTGTATGCCAGCATGCAGGCTCATGAGGGTAGAGCCTTAACCACTGCTCTCGAACCATACGTGGCGAGAATTCCTACGCCATGGCTGCGTAATCTGACCTAAGGTTGGATTTGCTTACCCCGATTAAGAATCGGGGGGCCATCATCGCCAGGTCCTTCTGTTTTGCGGGGGCCGGAACGCGGTGTCGTTCAGCAGAACTGGGCTGTTGCACGTTGCACGCAACCGTCGAGACAAACGCAACTAAGGAGATGTTCAGGCTGCTGCCTGCCTTGCGCCTCCCGACAATCAAAGGCTGCTAAGCATGTAGAACGTACACGTTCATCTTCTCTGGACCAGGGTTCGATTCCCTGCAGCTCCACCTTCGCCCGCCGTAGTCCCTCGTCTCGAGGGCGAAGGCGGGCTTCGCCCAGAAACATCTTCCTTCGAAGCAAACCTGCGGCGGGACTTCGGTGGAGGCTGTTTATATTTTTGTCAGTTTTTTCCGGCAGAATGGCATTGCACAAGGGAAATTCCAAAGTAAGACTATTGTCTTGGCTCACTGTATCCGGCCATAAAGCTACTCGAATCATCGTCTTGGTCACCTCGGCTGAAGCCGAGGGGCTACCTCGCCTCATACTTTGTCAACAAATCTTGAACGCGCTTCTGTTTCAGCATTTCTTTCAGGTCGCGGTCGCCGCGGATCATCTCTACATCGGCGCCCTTATCGAGTGACTTTTCAAAGTGATCAAAGAAGGCGGCCGTGTCACCCTTCATCAGGCTGACGCCTGCAATGTCGTAGTAAATGATCCAGTCGTTCTTGTCTAGTTCAAGGGCCATATGCATGTAGTGCAGGGCCGAATCGAGTTGACCGAGGTAGGCAAATGATATCCCGGCGTTGATGTATAGCGTAGTGCGTCTGTAGACGGTTAACTCATCTGGTGTGGCCACCGCAAAGAAATGCTTGAATTTTTCAATTGCCTCTTCGTTGCGCCCCATCGCCGCCAGTATATTGCCCCAGGTATTGAAAAAGCGATGCTCATCAGGAAAGAGGCTTAACCCTTCCCTGACTTTTGCCTCCGCTTCCTCAAGTTTATCCTCATACAAAAGCCCCCAAGCCCAACTGTCGTATGCATTACCAGCCTGCTCCTTATTGTCGCCAGCCATTTCGAGAAGGTACTTCGCCATCCGTACGGTGTTTGGCCCGTCGTGCTTGATGTTGGCGTAGTAAAGCTCAAGCATCCTGGGATCAGTGAATTTGAGAACTCCCCTGGCAGCCTCATCAACCACCTCCCTCACTGCCGCCTTCAGGTTATCGATGCTTTCTGTCGTCTCAAACCACTCTGCAGGCTGACCGGCTACGCGGAGTACAATCGTGATTTTTTTGTCAGATGTAAAAACATCGGCATTGATCTTCTTTCTAGCAGATATCCCAAAGGCTTCACCGACCAGGGATACAGCTCCCCGGATTGGTACGCCGAGTCCCACCATATCCACTTCGATGTCAACGCGTTCGGCAGCATTAATGTACTGGCTCGCTTCGTCATGCTTGCGCAGTATTTCAATTATTTCTGTCAACCTCTCCTTGATCATGTTAGCAACAACTGCACCTGAAAGGCCGGCTTCCTCAAAAGCAACCGGGACATTCACGTGGTCGATATGGTAACTCTCGTCAGATAACTCCCGGAAGACAAACACGGAAACAACCAATATGGCACTGATAACGAAAAGCTTGGACAGAATTGAGAAAATCGCCGACACTCGCTTCTCCAACCTTACCACACGAAGTTTACGTCTGTTTGTGCCCGGAATACCGACCGGCCTGGACTCAGGTACTCCTTGTCCGGGGTCCGTGTGTGTCTCTTCCATGGCGATCTGTCTTTACAAAGAGTCGATTACGCGGTGACCCTGTCTACATTCATTCCGACACGATCTGTCACCAGGTACTCCTTCTTAGAAATAGACTGTCTCGCGATCAACTCAGCAAGGAATCCCGTCAGAAACAGCTGAACGCCAATGATAAGCGCCACCAGCGCCAGGTAAAAGATCGGCTGTTGTGTTACTTCGCGCTTCAACGGGATCTTCGAGATGTAAATCGAATCAAGTTTGTCCCAAAGGATCTTCGCGGTAAAGAAAAAGCCAACCACAAACGAAACAATCCCCCAGGCGCCGAAAAAGTGCATGGGTCGGCGGGCAAACCGGCCCACGAAAGTGATCGTAAGCAGGTCGAGAAAGCCGCGAACAAATCGTTCAAAGCCAAACTTGCTCGATCCGTACTTTCGCTCGTGGTGGTCCACAACCTTCTCCCCGATCTTCGTGAACCCTGCCCACTTTGCCAAAACAGGAATGTACCGGTGCATTTCTCCGTATACCGTGACGCTTTTCACCACCACCCGCGCATAGGCTTTCAGCCCGCAGTTGAAGTCATGAAGCTTGATCCCGGAAATCCACCGGGTAACAGTGTTAAAGAACTTTGACGGTACCGTCTTGGTGATCGGATCATGTCTTTTCCTCTTCCACCCCGAAACCATCTGGTAGCCTTCCTGTCTTACCATCCTGTACAGTTCCGGAATCTCGTCAGGGCTATCCTGCAGGTCGGCGTCCATGGTAATGACCACTTCGCCCTGCGCCGCCCGGAAGCCCGTGTGCAAGGCAGCAGACTTGCCGAAGTTGCGGTTGAAACGGATCGCCTTGAATGCAGGATTTGCATCGTTCAAAGCCACCATTGCATCCCATGTGCGATCTGAACTGCCGTCGTCAATGAAGATAACTTCGTATGACAGGTTGTTCGCCTGCATGACACGGCTGATCCACGCTCCCAGTTCGGGAATGGATTGCTCCTCGTCTTTGGCCGGTATGATGACGGATATGTCGGGGGCGCTGTTCAAACGTTCTGTTAGATCTCCACCGGTTCGTTCTTCCGCACAAACAGTGACGTGATCAGGGCAATGATAGCGTACCAGATCAGGGCCATTAAATAGCTCTTGATCAGGCCAAAGACACCAAAATTGTTCACCATCTCAGTTCGCATGGTTGCTATCTGCTGGTCAATGGTATCTTGTGGCGCTCCAAAACTCGCCATCATCTCTTCAGTATTTGCAATAATTGCATCGGTGAGTTTCTGCGGCATGTCTGGGTCGATAACGTTGTAAAGGAGCAGGTTGAATATGGTGCTGACCAGGCCGGATATTGCCAGAACCAGGAACCCATGCTGCAGCGCCTTGCCGTAGGGCATGTACCCGCCGATTTCCCCGCGATAATTGATGCCGGAATAAATGACATAACCAAGGCCAACCAGCAGTATAAAGATCAGGAACTTGAAAGTGGCTAGCATCGAGAGGTCCACCACGTAGCAAAGTACTACGATGACAATGGAAATAACGCCAAGGATGACCCCGTGCTTGACGGCATGGCTCACCAGTGACGGTGCGGGCTGGGTATTTTGCTCTTCCATAGTGTTTTTGGGTTTAGTTGCAAGTAATGAGTAGGCGGTTAAAATATAAAATTACGCAGTTGTGAGGGAATATGCTAGTCGCTAGTCGCTGGTCGCTGGTCGCTGGCCGTTGGCAGAAGGAGCCGCTGTTTTGCGCAGCACCACTGTTATAATGACGCTGACAAAAAAGCTGATGATGAATGTCTGGAAGAAATACCGGCCTGCCATGAAAAACTTGTCCGCCTTCTGCAGTTCGGCGAGGCTTTGATCGAATGTCGTTTTGCCAATTCGCTGGATGTCTTCTTGTGAAAAGGACCGGGTTTGCTGGGTAGCCTGTTGAATAAAAGACTTTACAAAATTCTCGTCAATGGAGGCCAACAGAAGAATGGCCATGTAGCAAATCGCGGCGCAGATGACCGTTGTCAGGAAAGCCGTAACCATTCCCTGTGCAAAGTAAAGAGTGCCTGACTGGTAGTAGTCGCGCAGCTCCTTAAGTCCGAAGTACAGCATGAATCCCAATGCGGCAATGCGCGGATCCAGGAACGGATTCACAAGAAAGGGGTGTTTGTCCATGTAGAACAAAGACACCACAAAAACCATCACCAACAACCCGCAGATGGCACCGTAACGAAGCGCCACACGTGCCATGGGCGAGGAGAGGATTTTATTCAGCATGCATTTTGCCGTTGTTGAACACGGCGACCACCTTTCCAGTCACTGCCGTTCCCCACCATGGGGAGTTCACAGACTTCGAACGGTTGGTTTTTTCGTCCAGCATCCAGACCTGGGATGGATCGAGTAATGTCAGGTTGGCCGGTTGATCCACATCAAGGACAGGCACCGGGAGGCCCAACACCCTGCGCGGCGCAGTGGTCACCTTCTCGATAAGCACCTCCCAATCAACCTTCCCCGAGAGTGAGACAAGATTGGAAGCAAAAGTCTGGAGGTTCGTCATCCCGAAGTCCGCTTGGTCAAACTCAAGGCTTTTCGACTCAGGATCCTGTGGAACATGCCCTGAACAAATCACATCGATGGTTCCGTCTTCGAGACCTTTGACCAGTGCATTGTTGTCAGCCTTTGCACGCAGCGGCGGATTCACTTTGTAGCGGGTATCGAATTCCGACATGACGCTGTCGTCCAGTATCGGCTGGTAAGCGGTGATGTCGCAGGTAACATTCAATCCCCGCTTCTTGGCGCTCCGCAGCAACTTGATGCTCCTGGCAGTGGAAAGTCTCGCCGCATGGAGTCGGCCGCCTGTATACCTCAAAAGGTCGAGGTTGCGGTTCAATGTCAGGCTTTCAGCAATTGCAGGCATGCCTTTCAGTCCAAGCATGGTGCTGTTCACACCTTCGTGCATCTGGCCAAACAGATTCAGCCAGTTATCCTCCGGGTGGTCGATCACGACACCGTCAAATTTCTGAGCGTATTGCAATGCCTTCAAAAAGATGTCGGTATGCCAGATGGTCTTCAGCCCGTCGGTAAACCCGGCTGCGCCAGCATGGTGCAAGTCGATCATCTCAGTTAGCTCTTCGCCTTTGTTATTGCGCGTAACCGAAGCCAGGGGGTGAATCTGGACCAGCCGGTCCGCATTGCCCGAAACAAGGTAGCTTACTTCATTCTTGGTTTGAACACTGGGATTTGTGTTGGGCATGACAGCCAGTCCGGTGAACCCACCCGATTCAGCAGCCCGGGTAACGGACTCCAGGTCTTCCTTGTGTTCGTAGCCCGGGTCTCCAACAAAAGTGCCCAGGTCAAACCAGCCGATGGAAAGGATCATTCCCCTGGCATCAATCACGCGGTCGGCGCTGTAGTTCTTGTCACCGATCCCGGCAATGCGGCCGTTTTGGATAAGTATGTTCTTGATTTTCTTGTGAAAAGGCGAATCCGCAGCGAGGATCTTTGCGGATTGGAGGAGAATCTTCATTCCGGTCGCGGTGGCGTTATTTCATGAACCGTATGAACAGCACTTCCGCCAGCAGGAAGACAAGGGCGGCCAGCAGCGCATACCTCCACAATTGCCGGCCCAAATATCTTTCTTTTATTTCGTTGGTGAAAGAGCCGCGCGCCTCAGGCTGGAAAATAGAGATGTTTTTCCCGCCACCGAGCATCGACTTTACCTCTTCGGGGGTCCATTGATCCAGCATCGATTCCCGCTTGTCCATGTCAAAGGCGATGAGCCCCAGGGTATCAGACTGGATGCGGGCCGTGTAGAATCCCGCGTCGATTGAAAACCTTGGTATCTCCATAATCACCCGGTCACCGTTGCGCCGCTGGGCCGGAACAATCTCTTGTTTCCCGGAAAGGGTCACAGGAGCATCGCCGGCCAGGCTGTCCATCTGGATGGTCGCGAGACGTTCACTCAACAAGTAATAAGGTTTTTGGCTGATTCGGTGCCCGGATGCAGCTATCCTGTACATCACCGGTACAAACAGCGCATGGGTCTGAAAGTCTGACCAGGCTTGGTCTAGCGGTGCAGCCATGACGTACGTGTTGCCGATCCTGGAAAGAAATGGTGCGCCGTCCTTGAATTTGAGCAGTGCCGACCGGTCGCTTCCCCATGACCATGCCTGCCTGGCCCTTGGCATAGAAAGCGACGGTGATTGTTCCTCAAAAACATTTTCGAAGAAGGGATTCTGATAGTCGGGCTTGTCCAGTTCCTGCATTCCGGCGTTCTCCATTCGCATCAATGGCAGGCCGCCTGCCAATTGTCGTGGCACGCTTGTTCCGTTGGCGGCAGGTATGATCAGCACCGATCCGGAGCCCTGTTGATAGACACGAACGGCAGAAAGCAGTCCGGCGTCCGGTTGATCTGTGCCATTAAGGATAACAAGGTCAGCCTGGGAAAGAATGCCAAGATCAACGTTATCTGAGGAAAAGGAGCGGAAGGAAAAGAGTGCCGTGTTTCCGAACACTTTTGCCACAAATGGCGAGCCCCGTCCCGCTTCCACAATGCGTATCCTGTTTGAGAAGTTGAGGGTCAGGTAAAAGAGGTTGTCAAAGCTGACGGGGAAATCCGTGAAACTGAGTTCCATCCGGTTCATGCCACGCAGCCCCTGGGCAAGGTCAAACTTCAGCACCGAAGTGGCATGCGGGTCAAGATCAACGGAGGCTGTACCGGATTGAATCTCATTGATGGTAAGTTTCACCACCAGCCCCTGCCGCGCCTTCGTGCCTGCGTTCCTGACTCGAACATGCAGCGTGTTTGGCTGTCCGCCGACAATGAAAGGGTCTTCGAGGAAAGCGGAGTCAATAAAAATATTGGAAGCCTCCTGCAAGGGCAGCGCCACCAAATGGATTGGATTGGCGCTGTCGACCGGGACGCCTTCCATTTCGAGGGTAGATTTCTGGAAGTCAGAAATCCAGAAGAGCTCATTGTTCTGGGCAATGGCTCGTTCACGGATTTCATTGTAGTTGCGCGACACGGGACTAAGCCTCACCTGGGTTAGCAGGTCAATAAGTTCAGTCTTCGTTTTGTACGCATTCGAGAAAGGGGCGAAATCGTTGGTGATCAGTTTGTAGCGGGTATCTGGCGGAAAAAGCGACACAACGTCGCGCGCAAAGTTAAGACCGGCATCGAGCGCACGTGTTTGTTCGCCGGCGGCAGCGGTCATGCTGTACGAGTTATCCAGGTAGAGTGTGACTTCGCGGCCCGGCGTAATCTGCTCGGTGGCTGGTAGAAAGGGTTGGGCAAAAGTCAGAACCAGGAATAGCAGGAAGAGCAGCCGCGAGGCAAGGATGAGATACTGCTTGAGTTTCCGCTTTTGGGTGGTTTCCTGTTTAACCTGCTGGAGCAGCCGCGTGTTGGAAAAGAGAATGCGAACGGTCCTTCGGAAGTTGAAGAGGTGGATGATGATTGGGATTGCCAGGGCTGCCAGGGCCCACAGGAAGAGCGGATAGGCGAAACTCACGGGGGCAATCTAATTTGCCTGCCCGCCATTCCAAAGGGAAAGTTCTGTTTCAACATCATAAGGTCGGCCGGCGGTTGACTTTGTTCCATTGAAGGCAGGCGGGAGGATTTGGCTGCCCGCCCTACGAACGGAAAATATATGTTTCAAGTTGTCGAAACTCATTGCTGAATAGATGCTTATTATAGCGGCAGGCCGGAAGATTTGAAAAAAAGAGCGATGTCTGGCTTATTGACTTGCTTATACCGTTAAATGGGGAATCAGGTTCGAGCTCATTTAAAGTACTTCTCCACCTTGAGGAAGCGGGCCTGATGCTTGGGAAGTCTTTCAAATTGGCCACAGCGCTTTACCCCACAGATGACTTCAAGAGTTATTTGGTGATTTGGTGATTTGGTGATTGGAGATCGCCAAATCACCAAATCACCAAATAATCAGCCTTTCGGTCTGCCACCAAGCATCAGCATGTCGTTGACATTGACCTCGGTAAAATACTTCTTCTCCCCTTTGCTTGACTCGTAGGCACGGTGGATAAGCTTCCCCTCCACGCAGATTTCGTTCCCTTTTTTGAGGTACTTGGCTGCGACGTCTGCCAGCTTGCCCCAAATCACCACATTGTGCCACTGCGTGTCCTCCACCTTGTCACCCTTGGCGTTTTTGTAGGCGTCAGTGGTGGCAATCGAGAAGCTCGCCTTCTTCGATTTATCAAACACCTTGACCTCCGGGTCCTTGCCCAGGCGGCCGATCAGCGTAACGCTGTTTCTCAAACTTTTCATAGAATTTTATGATTTGTTTTTCTCAGCGGGTCACTTGCCCGCCGGGACAAACGTGCAAAAGGCCTCGCCGTCAAGCCGTTTATAAGCGCTTACTTTCGAAAATTGTCATGTTTTCCTTCAAGGCCAGATGCGCGCGCCGAAGGGGAGCACGTTTATATTCGAAGCATGATCCAGCGCAACTGCCAGGAATGCGGTACAAACATTGTAGGAAGGAGCGATAAACGATTCTGCTCTGACCAATGCAGGAATACATTCAACAACAGGCGAAATGCCGAACCCAGCAAGGTCGTTCGTGAGGTGAATGCGGTGTTGCGGAAAAACCGCCGCATACTCGACAGCCTCAATCCCGGCGGCAGGATCAAAGTGCCAGCTTCGCGTCTGAAAGATCAGGGATTTGACTTCCGGTATCACACTTCAGTGGCACACGTGCGGGAAGCGGGTGAAGGTTACTTCTGCTATGACCAGGGATATGTCCCGGTTGAAAAGAACTACTACCTCCTGATACTTCGCGGAGGGCATGATGATACCGTTTGAAGTCGCCTCCATTGTTTAACTTTCCCTTCCCATGAGTGCCTGGACTTTAAACGGAAAGAAGGCCATAATCACCGGCGGAACCAAAGGCATTGGCAAAGCCATCGTGGACGAGTTTATTCAGCTGGGCGCCGAGGTGATTGCGGTCGCACGTGACGTTTCGGTTGCAAACAAAAACCCGGCCGCCCAATATCTGGAAGGTGACATCACCGATCCGGTCTTCAGGCAGGAGTTGCTATACAATGCTTCGAGACGCTGGGGTATGGTGCATACCCTGGTCAACAACGTGGGGACGAACATTCGAAAGAAGTTTTCCGAGTACAGTGAAGAAGAATATCGAAAACTATTCGAGACCAACCTCTTTGCCATGACGGCGCTCACGCAGGCTGCGCACGAATTGTTGCTAAAATCAGGAAACGCGAGTATCATCAACATCGCCTCCGTCGCCGGTTCCGTTGACGTGCAAAGCGGGCCACCGTACGGGATGACCAAAGCTGCCATTGCACAATTGGGACGTCACCTCGCTGTCGAGTGGGCACCCAACGTCCGCGTAAATACAATTTCACCCTGGTACATTGAAACACCGTTGACCAGGTCGGTACTCTCCCAGCCCGCCCGGCTTGAGAAGATACTGGCGCGAACCCCATTGGGCCGCGTCGGGAAACCGGAAGAAGTGGCAGGGCTTGTCGCTTTCCTTGCGATGGACCAGGCGGGGTTCATCACCGGGCAGAACATCACTGTGGACGGTGGAATGACATCAAAGGGTCTGTAAAAGGTTTGTTAAACTGAGAAACCCGCGGATGGGAATCTCGTTACCATAGAATACACAAACCTCCTACTCACCTTAAAAGGGTTACTCTTATGAAAAAACTGTTCGTTATACTCCTCGTCCTTGTCTCATTACAGACGCAAGCGCAGGAATCCCTCTTGATTACGCCACAGTGGCTCAACGAACACAAAGCAGACAAAGACATCGTGATCGTTCAGCCCAACTATTTGAAGTTCGATTACGATAACGAACACATTGAAGGGGCGCGCTACCTGTGGCCGTCGCTGTTGTCTCCCGACTCACCGCAGGGAAGTTTGAATGCGCCTGACCTGAAGGCTGCGGGCGAATTGCTGGGATCGCTTGGCATTTCACGAAACAGCCGCGTCGTCATTTGTCATGTCCGGAACGAGGTGAGTCAATCTGCACGCGTTTTCCTGGTCCTTGAACAGGTCGGCCTGCGGGGGAAGGTAATGTTCCTAAACGGCGGACTTGAGGCATGGAAAAAAGCGGGCTTCCCGGTGACGAAAGACGTTCCCAAAGTGACGAAAATGAAATTTGAACCGGCACTGACGACATTGCTCGTTGACAAGGAGTACGTGAGCAAAAATCTAAGCTCCACCGAAATCCTCATCGTTGATGCAAGAGCAAAAAACTTCTACGACGGCGATCCTACCGGTAACCCGCGTGATGGTCACATTGCCGGCGCGAAAAACATACCCTACCAGGAAATGCTGGACCAGGCAACATACACCTTTAAACCATCAGATCAGCTTCAGACTTACTTCACTCCAGTCGCCTCACCAGACAAGGAACTTGTTGCGTACTGCTTCATCGGCCAGACTGCCAGCGTGGTGTACATGGCCGGAAGGATACTCGGCTACAACATGAAGTTGTATGACGGTTCGATGCAGGAGTGGAGCCGCATCAGCGAACTGCCGATGGAGAAGACGGAGAAAAAGTAGTTCTTCTGATTCTTGCTGGATAACCATTCTTAACATTTCAATTGCAACTTGTTTACCGTTAATTGCGTTATTTGAGCATTGTTGTTGTCTTTGGGCCGTTACTTTTTAAACACAACAAATAGTCGACGGCAACTGGATGAAGGCGCCGAATAATATGGTGCCTGCCGGGAGAGAAACATCAGATTATTCTGTGAACCAAATGAGTTGGACTACTATATATATTTCCGGCAAACCGGATTTCAGGCAGGACGTGCGCAGGAAGCTGGAGCATTCCTCCATCCCACATATGCCTGGGTACGTTGAATCGCACCCAGGACAAGATCCTTGCGACCTGTATTGGCTTGACGGTACAGTTTCGCTGCGTCGCGTCAAAGAGGCCCTTGGCGCTAAAGTGATCTGGAAATTCAGGCTGCGTTTTTACACTACACTTGAAGAGTTTATTGCTTCACGGCAATCGACATCTGATAACGGGCTTACGTCCCGGGAACGGGAAATGATCTCGGAGATGCGGGCAGCGTCTTAGTTATCTTCAGAGAATTCAAGGCCTTCATAGGACTCCCACGCCCTTTGCCCCTAAATGGGGACAACCATTCGCATATATCGGGGTTTGAATATCGACAACGCCATGCCGAGCGAAGACGACACACAAACAACCGAAAGTCCAATATCTGACATGTCCCCTTCTACATTCACCATTCAAATGCTCGAATGCCGGATGTTCAATAGTAAAGCTTGAGAACCAGTTATCCCATTTGGCGCAAGGGGTTAAGGGCAACGAGTGAGTGAACCTGCACCTCAAAAATGGAAGATTCTAGTATCTTCCCTTTCTTTTCAATGGACATCCAACAAAGTATCCTGCGGGCACTGGCTGCCGAAGGGCGCTCAGAAGCCATGGTGAATGCTGTCAAAATAGCCGGCCCCGGCTTTTCCTTCGAGGAAGTTTTCTCCATCATCATGGACATGGAAAACCGGAACCTGGTCAAATTGCTATATTGTCAGCACCCCGCTATTATCAACGTGCAGGGCACCCTTGTGGGACTGGCGTCAGCAAAATCTGAACCGGAATGAGAATAATCCTGCTCATTTGCTTACTCCCTCCTGTTGTCTGGGCACAGTCACGTGGCAATGCCAGCCGTATGGAACAACGGATACTCGCGCTCGGAAAATTCGGCGCCAACCCTCAGGGCGGAGTGAGCCGGGTTGCCTACAGTGAAGCTGACATTGCCGGACGGAACTATGTTATGTCGTTGATGAAAGGAGCAGGACTGGACGTATCGATCGATGCGGCCGGGAATATTATCGGAAGGCGTGCAGGCACCGAACCGTCTCTACCCGCGATCGCTTTCGGTTCGCACATCGACAGTGTTCCCGGCGGCGGCAATTACGACGGTGACGTTGGCTCGCTGGGTGCCATTGAGTGTATCGAGTTGATGAAGGAGAACAAGATCACAACCCGCCATCCCCTGGAGGTGATCATCTTTCAAAACGAAGAAGGAGGCTTGATCGGCAGCGAAGCGCTTTGCGGTTTGCTGACCCCAGCGACCCTTGACTTGGTTAGCAACAGCGGCAAGTCTATACGCGACGGCATCGCACTGCTTGGAGGCGATGTCGGCAAAATTCCCGCAGGCGTTCGCAAAAAAGGATACTACCATGCCTTCCTGGAACTCCACATCGAGCAGGGGGGATTCCTGGACCGTGGCAAAGTGAACATCGGTGTGGTTGAAGGGATTGTGGGAATCAACCAGTGGCAAGTCGTTATACAGGGCAAAGCCAATCATGCCGGAACCACGCCCATGGACCAGCGCCAGGATGCCATGCTTGCGGCCGCAAAACTCACAATTGCCATCAACCAGGTTGTTACAAGCGTTGCGGGCCGGCAAGTGGCTACGGTCGGACAAATCCGGGCTGAACCTGGAGCGCCAAATGTCATCCCCGGACGTGTGGTGATGTCGTTGGAGATCCGCGACCTGTCACACGAAAAAGTAATGACACTTTTCACGGCCATTCAGGAAAAAGGGAGGACCATTGAAACAGAATCTCACGTTACTATTTCATATACGGGTACGAACGAAAATCTGCCTGCGCTAACCGACCCGCGCATCCAGGATCAAATTGCTGCGGCCGCCAAGTCACTGGGCCTGACATACCAGGTGATGCCAAGCGGCGCCGGCCACGACACACAGGACATGGCCACGATCGCTCCGTCCGGCATGATCTTCGTTCCCAGCAAGAATGGTATCAGCCACGCACCCGATGAGTATACCTCACCCCAGGACATGGCCAACGGCGTAAGCGTTTTACTGCAGACAATCCTCCAACTAGACAAGCTTAGACTGAACTAGGTCGTATGATAAAACTTACACACACTGCTCTTGCAATTCTCTTTGCATTGCAAGTGGATGCACAAGCGCTGCCGCCGGGAAAACCCGCCGAAAACGGTTTCTCCGCTGAACGACTCTCACGAATCGATCAACTGGTCAACGAGCATGTGGAAAAACAGTGGGTAAACGGTGCCGTCGTGATGATCGTCCGGAATGGTAAAGTGATCCATCACAAAGCCTATGGCTGCAGTGGCACAGAAAAAAAAGTCGTCATGAGGAAAGATGACATTTTCAGGATTGCTTCTCAAACAAAAGCCATCACCTCCCTTGCCGTGATGATGTTGTGGGAAGAAGGCAAGTTCTTCCTCGACGACCCGGTCTCCAGATATATCCCTGAATTCAAGAATCCAAAAGTGCTAGGCACGGTCAACTGGTCAGACACAACGTTCTCATCACGACCGGCAATAAGCGAAATAACCATACGGCAATTGCTGACGCATACTTCGGGTATTGACTATTCCGCTATCGGGAGCCAGGAATTCAAGGCCATCTATAAGAAGGCCGGCATTCCCAGCGGCATTGGTACGCCCAAGGATTTGCTTGCGGACAAAATGAAGAAACTTGGCGAGATGCCCCTTAGACATAATCCAGGGGAAGCATTTACCTACGGATTGAATACTGACGTCCTGGGATACCTGGTGGAGGTCATTTCCGGAATGTCTCTTGACCAGTTTTTCCGAACAAGGATTTTCCAGCCCCTGGGCATGCAGGACACCTGGTTCTATTTGCCAAAGGAAAAACGGTCACGGCTCGTGCCCCTTTATGAGGTTAGCAATGGCAAATTGAAGCGTGTCACCGGAAAGTCCTTTGACTCCACTGATCCTGACTACCCGGCCAATGAGGGAAGGTATTTCTCAGGCGGTGCAGGATTGAGTTCAACCACCGAAGACTATGCCCGTTTTATGCAGATGTTCCTGAACAAGGGAGAATTCAATGGCGCACGTCTGTTGAGCAGAAAGACTGTCGAGTTGATGCTCACAAACCAGACGCAGCCGCCAATCACCAGCCAGTTCGGACTTGGATTCGGATTGGAAACTGACAAGAATGATCACGAGTCTATTGTCTCCCTTGGCACTTTCAGCTGGGGCGGGGCGTTCAGCACTTCGTATTGGGCCGATCCGAAGGAAAAGCTCATTGGCCTCATTTATACGAATGTGACTACGTCTCCGTACCGTAGCATGAATGAGAAGGTGAGGACATTGATTTATCAGGCCATCGTTGATTAGGTGTTTACGTGTTTAGGTGTTTGCGGCATTAAGTGCCTCGTGCCGGTGCTTGTTTAAGTATCAGCGTGAACTCGCAGCAGGAGGCAAGCAGCCATAGGGCCATGGACCGGCGACCCGGGACCGACAGCCGGCGACAAGGTAATCTGCAATTCAGGGTTTAACTTCGCACCATGGGTCGTGTGCACGATCAGGGGCTCTTATTTCCCACATCCAATGTCAGGTCAGCTTTTGCTGTGGGGATCGGGATCAATCTGTCTTTTGTCCTCATTGAGGCATTCATTGGACTCGCGGTTCAATCGATGTCGCTGCTCTCCGATGCGGCCCACAACCTGGCCGATGTGGGTACGCTGGCGATCTCCCTTTTTGCGTACAGGCTGCTAAAGGTGAAAGCAACCGAGGAATTCACGTATGGGTACAAGAAAACATCGATTCTGGCCGCTTTGTTTAATTCTGTAGTATTGCTCGTCTCCATTGGTGCCATAGCGTACGAATCCATCAACCGATTCTTTAATCCCGCTCCCATTCAAGGTGGCGCCGTAGCCGTTGTAGCCGGTATCGGAATAGTGATTAACACCACGTCAGCCTTCCTCTTCTTCAAGGAGAAAGAACGCGACATCAATTTGAAAAGTGCGTACCTCCATTTGCTAAGCGATGCGCTGGTCTCCGCCGCGGTGGTCGTGGGCGGTGTTGCTATGATGTTTACGAGTTGGTTCTGGATTGACGGAATTCTCAGCCTGTTTATTGCAGGGGTGATCCTGGCCAGCACGTGGAAACTGCTTCGTGAGAGCCTGAAGCTGTCCATTGACGGGGTTCCGGCCAATGTTTCTGTAAAGGAAATTACCGACAGGGCACTGCAGCAGGAGGGTGTTGCGGGCTTGCATCACGTTCACATCTGGGCGCTGAGTTCAACAGAAAATGCGATGACCGCCCATCTCGTTCTGAGAAACGATGTTGCCCGCGAAAAGGAACTCGTCATAAAGGAGCAGTTCCGTCACGAACTGCTTCACCACCACATCCAGCATATCACGCTGGAAACTGAAAAGGAGAATGAACAGTGTGTGGATGCAGATTGTGACGAGACAAAATCCATGAAGAAACAGCACTAGGTATAGCCTGCATCATGAAATCAGGGGTTCGACTCCGCTCGGTATGTCATGGTGAGCGGAGCCGAACCATGACCACCAAAACCCGAGGCCGTCAACCTGAGCCGATGCCGGAGGATGGCGCTAGATGTCCGACTTTTTCAACTTCAGGTAAGCAAAGTAATTGAACAACACCGTCCACATGAGGGCAATCAAAACCGATTCAACCGTCACATAGTCGCGGATTTCCTGCAGGGCGTAACGCGCAAACGGCATTGGTACCAGGTTCATGATCGATTCGAGGGGGAAGAAAGGAATAATGTTCGGAAGATACTGGTCGATGTTTTCCTTGATGATAAGTTCAATAAGGTAGGAATTCAAGAGTACGATGATGGTTAAACCTGAGCGCTGGATGAAAACTCCAAGCATGAGGGCAAACGACAGGAAGGCAAAGACCTCCAGGAAGTAAGCCGGGTAGAAACCGATTCCGGTGAAGCCATACGGAAACTCGAGTTGTGGAGAGTAGATAAGGCCGGTTACCCCTGCAATAAGGAACACCATGACCATGCTGAGCGCCGCCAACACAAGATTGGTCATCACCTTGGAAATCAGGAATTCACTGCGGCTAAGTCCATCAATGATGTTCTGACGCACGGTGCGATAAGTATACTCGTTGGTGATGGAAATGACTGTCATGACCGCCAGGCCCATCTTTAGCAGGCCGCCGCTCCATGCCAGGTTTTGCCAAACGTCTGGAAAGTGGTAGAGCGGTACGCGATTAATCTTGATGCTCTGACCAAATCCATCAATAACACGTGCGAGCCACTTGAGAAACTCCATGCCTGATGCGGCGCCCATGCAGAGCATGAAGAAATAGAGCCCCACAATAATCCAGAATGTGCGATAGTCGAGGAGCTTCTTAAGGTCAATTCTTAACAGGTGCAGCATTGTCGGCTTCAGCTAAGATTTCCAGGAATTGTTTTTCAAGACTCTTCTTTTGGGTCAAGAGGTGGCTGGCCACGATTCCCTTTTCAAAGAGGTAGCGGTTGAGCTCCAGGCTGTGGAATCCAACCTTCATCTTCACAACAAAACTCAATCCATCCTTTTTCACGCTCGCTGCGCCCGGGAATGCTTCCAGGATGATCTCCAGATCGTCGTGAAAGGCACGGACCTCGACTGTCTCCTCACCTCTGCCCACCTCGTCGACCGGGCCGGTATACACCAGGTTTCCTTTTCGCAGGATTGCAAAATGCGAGCAGACCTTTTGTACTTCGTCCAGCAGGTGACTGGCGAGAATGATGGTCTTGCCGTCATTGGCGATGCGTTTGATTATTTCGCGGATCTCTGCGATCCCCATCGGGTCCAGGCCGTTGGTGGGTTCATCCAGGATGAGCACGACAGGGTCGTTGATCAGAGCCGAAGCTATGGCCAGGCGCTGCTTCATCCCAAGGGAGTAGGTCCGGTATTTGTCAAAACGGCGCGGCGTGAGTTCTACCAGGTCGAGCACCTTAGGGATATTCTGGACAGGCGCATCCTTGATCATGGCCATCAACTCCAGGTTCTTTTGCCCGGACAGGTATGGATAAAAGATCGGGTGTTCGAGTACTGCCCCGATCTTTTTGCGCAACCGGTCCGTGGGCACCTGACCAAACCAGCCGAATGTCCCCGATGTTGCGTGTGTTACACCCATCAGCATACCGAGTGTAGTTGTCTTTCCGCTTCCGTTTGGGCCCAGCAGCCCGAATACCTGTCCGCGTTTTACTTCAAGGTCGAGTTTGTTGACAGCGCAAAGCCTGCCAAAGTTCTTGGTCAGCTGGTTGATGGATAGAACGGTTTCCAAGGGCGCCGTAGTTTTAGTGAGGGCTGCTTCTCCGTCTGCGGCGAGTTGTGTCGGATTCCGGATCTACGAACCTCCGGATACGTGTACTTACATCTTCGTTTACTCCCAGCTTGTTGAACAAGGATCCGACTTTACTAATGTCGATAGTCCCCACGATGTCCAGGATATAAAGATTGGAAGAATCACTAACCAGTACAACAGTGCCGGGTTTGGAGCCCTTTGCGTCGCGGAGGAATACGTCGAAGTTACGCCCCTCGATGCGGCTCGTAACGATCGACTCAAACCGCTCTTTCTGATATTCACCGATCAATTCCTTGTATTCGGCCTTGCCGAAATTGCTTTTATTCCTGTCGACGAGGATAAATTCCATTTTTTCAATGTTCTGAATCATCTCGTCGAATTCCTTGTTCTCCTGCTGGTTGATCATCCGAAGCGTATTCTTGTAAAAGAACAGCGTCATCGTTTCATCGTACTTTTTCTGTAGGTCATTTGTTGTGTTGCTCTGGCCGATTGCTGGCTGCATGGCCGCAAGGAAAAAAAACATTAAAAATCCGTACTTCATGGATAAGATGGTGACTTGATAAACGAAACTCCCCGCGAAACGTTTCCTTTTCGCGAGGAGTTATAAAATGCAGATTACTCGTCGTCTTTCTTCCCGCCCTTCTCCATTTTGTGGAGTTGCTCCAGGCCGTCGATGTTCATCTTGCTGCCGATCCGGCTGATCTTCTTCAGGTCGATATCACCGAACAGGCTCAACATCTGGAAATCGTCGTTGCCCGCCGCTATCATCAATAACTCGCTGATCTTGCCACCGGCTTCCTTGATGAGGAATTTCATATCCTTGTCCTTGTCCCGGACGAACATGAGTTCCTCATAGTCCTTCGGTATAATCGAGAGAGCTTCCTTGTACAGCTCACGCGAGTCGCGCGCATCATCCTTGGCAATGACGCGCAGTCCTTTGATTTTGCTTATGGCCTCCAGAATCTCCTTGTCCTCGGGTTTCTCTACATCCATGTTCGTGAACAAGCCAAACATCTTGCTGCTCACAGTCACCTGAGTGAAGTCGGGATTGTCCTGGTACTTGGTGAAGAATTTTGTGATCGCATCGCCCTGAGCATGTGCTGCAATCGAGAACACCACCATCACCATACCGATCATTAACTTTTTCATACGCTTTGTTTTATCAGTTCCTGGAACCGTTTTTCAATTAGTCGTTCTGTATTACAGGTTTATTTTATCTCCTTCCTTCTTCGCCTGAATTTTCTTTTCTGCCTCGTTCAGCAATTGTACTTTGCTGGCCTCTTTCTTGGCCTTGTCAAATGAGTCAGAGATCATCTGCAAAGCCCGTTTGGTCTCCTCAAATGCAAGTTGTGGATCTGTAAAGGTGTCCTGCATTTCCGCAGGGTATCGTTTGCGAATCTCCTGCCGGATCAGGAAAGTGGAGGCTACCACTACAACAATGCCTGCCGCTATCCTCGCCATGTTGCCAAATCCGATCATGGAAATCAACTTTCCACGATGACGTGACTTGAGCTTGTTTGTTACAGTAGATTCAAAATTCTGTTCGAGTCCTTTCGACTTTTCCTTCTGAAAAAAAGCAAACAGCGCTGCGGCGTCCTTCAATGAATCAGGCACCTGTCCGGACGTGAAGAACGCCCGGAGCTGTTGCTCCTCCTCCAGGGTCGTTTCGGTCTGCCAGTATTTCTCCAGCAGCCTTTCCACTTCATGCAAGTCCATACGCGTCCGTTTTAAGTAGTTTCTCCCGCACCGCATTACGCGCGCGGAAGAGATATACCTTTACCTGGCTCATGTCGAGTTCCAGGATTTCGCAAATCTCATTGTAGCTATATCCCTCAATGTCCCGGAGGTGCATCACCTGTCGCTGCTTTTCGGGAAGTTCTGCCATCCATTTACTGATTCTCTCCATACGTTCGCCTAATTCTGCCGCGTCCGCCGGTGTCAGGCTGTGATGAACTACGTGCATCCCTTGATCCAACGAGTCCGTGGGCCGGCGCTGCTGTTGCCGCAGCCGGTCCAACGAAAGGTTCTTCGTAATCCGCATGCACCAGGCCTCCAGATTATGTACCCGGCCCAGCTGCTCGCGGCCACTCCAGACCTTTATCATCACTTCCTGCACGACATCCCTGGCCTCTTCATTATTCCCCAAAAGCCTGAAAGCAAACCGGTAAAGCTTGTTTTTCACAGGGAACACCATGTTTTGGAAAGCTTCCAAGGTCATCGGCTTCAGGGACAAGACGGCGGTGGGTTTGGAATGTTACAGGGGGCGAAAGTACCATTCCGCGGCCAATTTCGGGCTACGAGAATGCCGGTTCCCAGAATAAGGCTCTGGGCACTGGGCACTGGGTACTCGGCACTGGGTACTTGGAACTCGGCACTTCGGCACTCGGAACTCAGTTCCCGGTAGGTTGGGCCAGTGGCCAAGCACCCCGTACGTGCGGTGAACGTTTTCCCCCGCCCCTGGCCCCTAAAGGGGGCATACCAGTTCCCCGAAATGGGTACTGGGTGCTGGTCATGCTGAGCGAAGTCGAAGCATGGGATTTGGAGTAATTTGGAGTTTGGAATTTCCGCCCCGCTATCTTTGATGGTGATGGCCAGTCTTCAAGACCTGAGCAAGCTTTCAGATTCTTTCCTGCAACGGGGCGTACAGATGCCTGCTTTTTTCATTGGCC
>Ga0187893_10003947_pt1 | contig 29051 bp, 10 predicted proteins | sample MA1701074metaG_FD_139574 | JGI IMG/M metagenome (GOLD analysis project Ga0187893, IMG submission 139574) | White microbial mat communities from a basaltic lava cave in the Kipuka Kanohina Cave System on the Island of Hawaii, USA - MA170107-4 metaG ...
CAGCTCCTTAACCGGCCGCTCGGAAGGCTTCGGCATTCCCAACGGCTCCTCCGATCTTGCATTCACGCGTCCGATTTACCGTGGCCATGATATGTACCCATTGTTTAATGAAACGTCAGTAGAAGAAGACAGGATACCTAGAACGGAAGCCGAGTGGAAAGCTTTCCTCCCGCCAGGGCTTGTGTGGGAAGATGTTTTATGGGTTTATTTCAAAAAGGCTTTATCCCGCTCCGAAGTGCGTGCGGATATTGAAAACGATTTTAAAATTACGGTAACGGTAGAGGTTATTTCAGGTGAGGAAGGGCAGAATTTAGAGGATCGTTATCTTTATCTTCACGTCCGCCGCTTCATCCCTTCGATAGAAGACGTAAAGGCAACTTTTCCAGGTCTTAGTAGCGAAGAGCTCAATGAGTACTTAAAAATTCTAGAAGGTCCGCAGGATGAATATGCCCCTGCTCGTAGAAGAGTGCATGTTCGCAAAGTGTATAAGCCTGATTCAACCGGATCCTCTTTGGCGTTTATCTCTGTTGAGGAGGCATTTGATCCGCTTTGGAGTGAAGGCTTTGTGAGCTGGCTGCTGTTGGCAAAAACGGAGATTGAGCTTCCCGATAATATTGCTAGTGAGGAAGTCGGAAGGCACGTGCTTTTAGCGACTCGGAACAATGAATTCCGTAACGGCCGAACGAATGGGTATTATTCTGATTTTTTAAGTACTTTAGTAACAAAATTCATAACCCACGAAGCTGAAATCATGAAAGCGAATCTGGAACTTCAATCAGCCGCAAGAATTGTAGTGCAGCATTTAGCTGATTTTGCTCCAGAAGTTAAAGTTGATAAAAAAGGCAACCAGGTGAAAATTTTAGCAAAAAATCCCGTTGCTGCAGATGATAAAGCAAAAGATATAAGGATCTCAATCGAAAGAGCACAAACTACAATTTCGAAAATAGGATATTATGTGACGCTGGGAACGGAGATTGCTTCAATTTCAAATCTAACGAATTTAAACCTTCTTGTTCTCGAAATGCTTGATCTCGGCAGCAGAGCAATTCAAACTTCGTGGATTCCGACACCTGTGAGAGAGCGTCAAACCATATCGATTGCCTCTCAGAAGTTGGGGCCAGCGGTGGCGGTGGAACTTGAGCTTTCTGAACCATTGGCATCGGCTCTGCAAGAGATGAACCCAGCGGCATTGGATGATCAACAAACACTTGAGGCTGTACGTTCTCGTCTTAAAGCGGCCCGACAAGCCCCAGACCTTTTAGCCAAAGCTATATCACCGGATCGTACAATTTTTGAGAGGATTTCCGGCGACCAGCAAGAGTCCGATTTTAAAAGACTTTTCCTTTGGGTTATCGAAAATTTTTCTTCTCAACCTTTCACGGACTCTGAAAGGGCCGCTTTGCGGGAACATATTTTAAGATATCTCAGAGAAAATTTATCTCGTGATGATGATTTGCTTCTCTCTGTTTTTTTAAGCAATCAATTGGGGACAGGTTTTGAATTTTGGTGGTATTTGACGGTTCATTTTATTTTAATTGAACATTCGCTAGAAACTCAATCTTCAACGCCTTCTATCCAAGGGCATATCGCCTTGATAAAGAAAGCTTCTGATGTTGTAAGTTACAAACTTGCCGCTGTCAATAATCAGAAAGTCGATTGGTTTAAATACCCCAACCGAAGATTCCCAATCGATCCCCATTCCCGGATGGATATTTACTATACACAGCTCCTTTCCGATCTTGCTCAAAAATACCCTCCACTTGCAAAGCAAGTAAATGAGCGCCTTATTGCTTACAAGGAGCGAGTTGACAAGGACGTCGCAAAGTGGATACAGTCCGTGGGCCTCCGCTCCGAAGTGCGTTCGACAAGCTCAGGGCCAGGGCCAACGCAGCATATTAGTCAAGAAATAAACAAAACCGCACCTCTTGTACAGAAGCGATTACTGCACCGCGATCCACAATTTCAAGAAAGGTTTATTAAAATCCGGGACCTTTTGCGAGCCAAGACTTCCTATCCTGGAGCCGCGGCTCAGGAAGATACAATCCTTGAATTTACCGAGGAAGTCTACCGACCCTGGATACCTCTTGCCCAGGACATTATGGCTTTTGAAATGGCGCAGTTTCGAATTGAACCGGCTCGTGGCGATCGTTTTCGATTTGGTTTTCCTGGGGCAGAAGATAAAAAATATAGAACTTACATGCGGCCAGAAGGATTACGACAATTTTTCATTGCTGTGGAGCCTGAGCTCTTTGAGAAGAGCAGCGCGGACAATATTCCTTCAGCGTTTGTTTCGGAAATAGGGCATGCCGCCGATCACTTGCTGCTCAATATTTTTGGATACCTTAATGTCGAATTAATTACGGAGCAGCTTATGGTAGAAGATATAAGAACAATTGACCCATTAATTCGGCATAAAATTGTAGAAGTTTCAGATTATCTTAGGCTATCGGATTATGGTTTTTTGTCTTCTGAAGAACAACCAATCAGAATAAATAAACTTTTTCCCCGTTCTACAACGTATAGTGAAGCAGCGCCGGTCGTCTATTTTCTCAGGCAACTGGTGAAAGATTTAAAATCCGATCCACAGCTTCAAGAGCAGGTTTCTACCCTTCTGCTTGTGTTGATCGATGTGGCTATGACTAAGAGTTATGAATGGGCCTCTGAAGAATACGGACTTTCTAAAATGCTTTCTAGAAATTATGCGATAAGCAAAAAAATCGCGAGTCGTATTAAAACAAAAGAAGATTGGGAAAATGAAAAAAGTCAACTTATTGACTCGCTAAAAGGATATTTAGCAGAAATTGAGAAAGCGTACCAAGCAGCAGTTTTAAAGGAACGTTTGCTATTCCTCAAGGATCCAGCACAAGAGCCGGCTGTCCAACAGGCACTTCGCGAAACTCTTGAGAATTTGAATAATACAGTAATGGGCGTGGAAGACGCTGCTAATTTCGAAGAATTTCAAGACATGGGCCCTTTGCTTGATTATCTAAGTGAAAGAGCCCTTCGGGAACAGTTTGCAAAGAATCTCATCGAAGAGGAATTTCGGCAATCGGGGAATCTTTTGAGCCTGGCTGACTCATTGCTGGCTGCATGGGAGGAGTTTACCCGGCCTCCACTGTCCGTAATCATAAAAAATTCGGCAGACCCTCGTCCAAAAGTGTCAATCATAGAAAAGCCGGTAGACCCTCGTGCAAAAGAGTTACAGGAAAAACTCTTGGAAGATATTCAGCAGACCAGAAATGCATTGTTGTCCCGCCGCTCCGAAGTGCGGAATGAAATCGATAGATGGGTAGAACAATTAACAAGTACGCAAGGCCAAGACAGCGTTATTATCAAGGGCGAACAAATGGGGGACCTTGCGACGCTTTTGCATAGGCTCTCGGTTGCTAAACCGCGCGAAGTGGCCTTGACTTATAAACTGCCTGTTTTGATGAATCAAAATGGTGTGCGTTTTGTATTGGATAAAAAGGGTTTTTGGGAACGGATTGATGATGCCGAACTTCCAGAACTTCTAAAAACGCTCAATCCGAACCTGAAAATAATGAAAGAAGGAACCAGGATTCCGTTGGATCCGGTTTCGATTCGATGGTCTAATGATAATGAGCATGATCAGATTCTTCTCAGTTTTCCGGGCACACCCGGAACAAAGGACCTTGCTCAAACTTTGGGATGGGGAGACTCATTGGATAGAATTCGACGACCTCTTTCTCTTTGGGGATTTGAGATTCAATATCTTGGTTCAAGAGACCAATATCGGTTGCAGGTTTATCCTTTGAAGTATCCTGAGCCTCCGTCACTTAATCTTGGTCTCGATCTCCCAAAATTTAAGCAGGCCATTAGGAGGTCGATTCTTGAAAAAGGGGGTGTAGCGGTTGATTTGACGCCTGAACTTACAGTTCATGTCGATGCAGACTCTGCCAAGTTGCAAGAGAACCAAAGCATTTTAATAGAGGGTATACGACAAATTTTTGAGGCATTGAGTAAGGATTCAGCATCAAAAAGTTTGGATCCGAAATCTTATTGGCATGAAGGGAAAATTCCATTGTGGGGATGGGATTTAATCCCTCTTTCCATGGATGAAAAGTTGTGGCTTGCCGCAATTGGTGCAGTCCTTGGCTTTTGGGATGCGAAGGTGGATCAATTCGGGATTCCGCCTGTTTGGCTTGAAAATATCAAGTTCTCCAAACTTGGACTAGCCGCCCGCTCCGAAGTGCGAATGTCTGAATTAAGACCTCAAATTGATCTTGAAATATGGGATAACGATCACCGAGTCCATCCTTTAGATATGGTCGCAAATGTACAAGCTGAAGCTTTAGATAGTGAGGAGGAGAATTTAATCAGAAGGCGACTCGATGCAATTAAGCTTATGGCAGAAGCTCTCCAAGATCAAGAGATGGTCAAATATCTTGACGGACTTCAAATTGGAAACACGATTAAAAAAGGAGATTTAGAAAATCACTACGGTGTTGCTGGATTGGATGGACATGTGGTTTTGCATAATCAATTGTTAAATAGAGCCTTGGAAGCGGAAAAATATTTGACGGACACTACGGTTAGTCCCGCCCGGCGGGCTCATTACGAAGCTGCATTGCATCATCTCGATGAAACACTTCTTCACGAATTCCGGCACCAAATTGATTTTAAAAATCCGCATCGATTTGAAAACCTCTCTGATAGAGAATTAAATGATGCCTATGAGAGGTCCGCCATTATCAATACATCTGCTTATTTTCAAGGTGAAGTCTTAACCAAAGGAAGAAAATTTGCAGCAATCTACCGATATTCTTTTTCGAATGAAGCAAAACCAAGAATAACAAGTTATTCTACCGCCTTATCAAACTTGATTCCTCGCGAAAAAGATTATGGCAAGACACCCCAAACCTTACGTCTTTTTGACTATTACGCCGCATTAAGTTATTTGCGTTCCGAAGTCCGCGCTTCTCAATTAGGTTTCCCGATTCAGGATATTGAAAATACCAGCGATATAGCGGCCTCTTATTTGTCCCAAACAGAATACGATGAGTATACGCGAAGTTCCGATGCCTTTCGCTGGCTTCGTGCGCTGAACGTCAATCCGTGGGAATTTGAATGGCTTAAAAGCACCGGCATTCAAGCCAGTGTTGTTGCGGTTGCCATTGCAAAACCTTATAAATTTGATGTTCCCTATGGCATGAAAAAAATAGTGGAATATCGGCACCCCGTAACAGGTCGTATAGAAAGACTGGAAATTACAGATCCAAAGCCTTTTTATTTTCTGCCTACGTATGTGGATCGCCGTGTTCAAGTAAGAAAAGACCAAGTGCGGCCACTTGTCAGGCAAATTCTTCAATGGCGAAAAAATATGGTCGATCAATTTCAAGCGCAGTACGGAACATACCGAGACGCCTTCACTATAGTTGAGATGGATGCATCGGGTCGTGCTTTTGGTGTGGCCCAAATTAATGACCAAAAGCGGATTAAAGAGCTTCTTGCTCAAGGAATAATCATTTTTAGTAACGGTTCTTTGGTTCTTGCTGGAGTTCCTTCTGATGAATTTAGAAAGTATTGGATGCCTCAATCTTCCGGACAAGGTCGTTCGGAAATGAGAACAAAAGAACAACAAGCTTTGGTAGATGAGGTTAGAAAAATTTGGCTGGATATAGCGGGCTCCAGAGAGAATGTCATGACTCAAATGGCTGAAGTCGGTGATGCTCGAAGCACAGATGCTCGACGGAGAATTCTTGAAGCTTTAAGAGGTGCACAAACCGCTAACGTCGATATTAACTCGATTGATGATGCTTGGTTTCAATTTGCTGCGCTGGATGCTTCGATTGTTGGCGAAGGTGATTATAAATCAGTTCTGAATTTTTTTAATTGGGTCAAGACAAATGCAGCGCCGGAATTGCAGGCGACATTTATGAGAGATCCTGGTTTTATCTATTTTTATTTTGCCGCCAGAACTCTTGATTCGGAAAGCGTGCGCAATGCCGAAAGTCAGAGAAAAACGCTATTTCAATATGCAGAGGACGAACTTGGGGTCAGCGTTGCAGATATGTTTGGGGGAGAAACCGTAACAGCAATGGGGCAAGATATTGCTCAACTCGCTCTTTTTCATATTTCACGAAACATTGAAAATAAAAATTATGATGAAGCGCTGAGAATCATTGAAAATTTAGAAACGGTTTATTCTCAAGATAAACAGCTTCAAATACTTCTGGGAACCTTGTGGCGCAGTGTTCAATCCAGCCGCTCCGAAGTGCGGAATCACTCCAGTGAGGCGCGAGTCGCTGAAGTCAATTTGGACATGAGTTTTGGTTCAGCAGGAAAAGAATTGGAATGGGTCATTCTTAATGTTGCGGATAAAAAGTTTGCAGTAAAGATCAAAGACTGGATGGGGACAATCGTTCCTCCCGGATTAGGAAGCCGCTTTTTGGGCAGCCCTACGATTTACAAAGTCACAAATCCCGATCAATATGACCCCGTAACAGACGCGCAAGTCTCTCAATTTGTTCAACTCGCCTTTTCTGTCCTTTACAAATTTTATATTTATTCTCAATCGAGCCAAGGCCGAAGAACCGAATTTGATCCAACCCATACACCCCAAGTGACATTGCCAATGAAAGTTACTTACGATGCCGAACGTATTCTAGTGCAATCCCCAGTGATCGGCGATTTTGAGATGGATTTGCGAACAGGAAATGGGCGGCATAGTAATCAGAAACTTAGGGCAGAGCCGGGCTTTTATCAGCAGTGGAGCGAGGTAGGATATTACTTACCAATTTATATAAATGAACTAGCCCTCTCAAATTTTCGTGCTCAAATGCAGAGGGCCCCTACATCGATAGACAATTTACTTCAAGCCCTTCGTCAGGCTCATCAAGATTTATCCCGCTCTGAAATGAGAAGCCAAACAGCGGTAAAATTGGAACCCGAAGACTTATCCGAAGTGCGTCAGCATGAGGTTGTATTTGAATTTCCGGGAAAAATGTCGGAGGACGGAATGCCGGAACGGGTGAAAAAAGAAGGGCTTGCCGCCGGCGCGATTTTTTTTAAAGAGCTGTTTGCCGAAGGTTTTTTTGATCTCCCGCTTGATGTCACGCCCAGTAATCTTAATGCAGAAGATGCAATAGGCATGGTTGTAGCTATTTTCCTTGAGCTTGCGGTTTCGGCAGTTCAGGAACACGAGGCTTCCGATGCGAATGCTCCTTTAGGCCGTCTTTCCTTTTCATCGAGCGTTAAGAATCAGAAGCTTGAGATTCGTCTTGAGCATAACGGCATCCCAGCATCGAGAAGGCGAAGGTTATCTGCGAATGGAGCCTTGTTGATTTATTTAAAAAGGAATGTCCCATTCTTTGGTTGGGCGCTTCATTTTGAAGAGAAAGAAGATCTCATTGCCAATGCGTTCACTCTCACCATGCCGCTGTCAAAACAAGCGCAAAAAAGGGGTGAAGCCAGTGTTCCCCCCCGTCCTTTTGGAGTCAACGATAAAAAACAGCTTTTTGACCCAAACCAGAAAGTTTTATCTGAAACCATAAAGCAGCGTAACAAAATCATGTCACAAATCTCCGCAGCATTGAAAATGCATACTGGAATGGAAAAGAGTGAGTTTATCGCAGCGCTTGCAGAGTTGAAAGGTATGTTGCGAGGCGATTTTCCGGTGACCGTGGCCGTGGCGCAGCGCGATGCTGAAAATACGCAAGGACTCAAGGCTTTGCAAGAACTCCGTGAAATTTATGGAAGAGGATGGCCGTCCCCACACTCAAGGGTCACTTCAGAGCCGGCTTATTTGAGCATTATTGATGATGTGATCTGGCATTTACAAAATGAACCGGAATATTGGGACTCCATTATTGCCGGAAATCGGCTTGACGTATCCCTGGAAGTTATTTTGAGCAAAATTCTGGATAATTATATTTTTCAACACTTAGTTTTTTTATCGGCAAGGATTGCGGAAGATCCGGAAAAGAATGTGCCCGCGCTTCAAGAACTTTTGGGGCAGTTACAAAGTGGCGATGGCTGGAGCGGTCAAATGTTTGCGGAAGATATCGCCGATTTAATCGTCTTGCTGAGTTCTCTTTTCAGTCAAAATGAAGGGGAATATATTGTTATCGCTAAACAGATGTTTTTATGGTTAAAAAATTACGCCGATAAAAATGCGCGTCATTTATCGCGTCATTTGAGATTTGTTAATTACCCCTCGGAGGATGAGTTTTATGGTGGAAATAAAAAGGTAAATTCCTTGGATTATAGTGAGCTGGTGCTGAGCATGTCGGATTCATTTAGAAAATATGCGGCTTTAAATAAACAGGGACTTGATAACACAGAAAAACGCAGGGTGATTGAAGGCTTGTTCCACGGATTTACAGCGGATCCTGAAACTTTAACAGACCTTAAGGAGATTTTGAAAATGAGATTTCTGCCCTTAAGAGTCTTAGGACAGCAACAGGTCTTTCCTTCGGATTTAACCAGACAGGACATCACTCAGTTTTTCGAGCTTTTAGCGACCCACTTGGCTGCTTTGGTAAACGATGTGAAGCTCATGGGATTAAGGCCGGAAGAAGGGCAATTCTCTCCGCTGGGTTTGCGTGTTCTTTTTGCTGCACCTTTAATGAAGTACGGCGTTGTTTTAAATTCCATTCTTCATCCGGGGATGGAAGAATATTCTTTGGATAGTTATGTCTCGGTCCACTCCGATAGTCCTCAAGAAAAAGCGAAAAAATTAAACTGGGTTCAGCAAGGAGGCAGGCTCATGGAGCTGGCGCAAAAGCGTTATTCGCTTGAGGCGAAAGACCAGCCGGCTGATGTGGGTGAAAATTATTATTCTGCTTATAGCCGTCGCGAAGGCATCTTTGTTTATGACAGGACGCTTTCTGTCATGGAAAAAACCGTGCATGCCTTTCCCCGCTCCGAAGTGCGGGCGACAGATAACTTCCTTAGATTGCCTGATGAAGCCCAGAAAATGGATTTGGACGAGTTAGAAAAAAAACTGCAGGAAGTCGGACTGAATCAAGCGATTGCATTGAATAAAGACCAAACATTAACTCTCGAAGAATGGATTGCTTCCTTAAGAAAAGCAGAAGCGTGGATCCGCGGTACAAAGAGGACCATCCGAACCGGATTTGTCTTTGTTCCAAACCCCGCTCGTGTGATTGTGCATGCTTGGCCAAGCCAGGTTGTCGAGGGAGCCTATCCTGCGGATGGAGATTACATAAGGCATGGGGGATTGCCCGAATATTTTATTTATAAACAGGAAGGAAATATTCTTAAAAGACTTAATCACATTACCTTTGATTTAGCGGGTCGTCCAACATACAACACCGCGGGCCCTGAAGATGACCCAGCCGCCGTTGAATCCGCTTATCATTCTCAATTGGTCGTTCACAAGTTAAGCACCGATCAGTATCGTGTCGTAACCATTTTAACGCATGACCCTGCGCCAGATGCGCCTCCTTACCGAAATTGGATCTCGATGCATGATTTGGATAGTGGAGAACTAATTCCTATTGATGGAAAAGTAGAGTATGCGAAAACAGCGGATCGCTATCTTCCCGTATTCGGTACGAGCAGTTACCAGGATTATTATAAACTTGATCGAAAACACGACTTTATTGTCTGGGAAGAGGCACGCACAATTCCCAATAGTTGGGACAGTGTCTCATCTGGTGGCATTGTGAGTATTGATATGCAAAATGGAGAAGTGCATAAAGCAAAACAGGGACAACGCTCTGAAGTGCGAGCGCAAGGACAGAATGAAGAAGCTACAAGAGCCGAGGTCCGCTCTTTTGTGCAAGGATTGCTAGAAGACGGAGATTTGTTTAAAGATCTTACAGGACACGGGCCGGAATATTTTCCTGCCCCCACCGGTTTTTATGACGCGATTGCGATTATCGGTACAATCCAAGACGGATTAACAAGGCGTGATGAAGAAAAAAGAATAAGAGATTTGTTTTCCAAATCAGCGGTACCCGATGTGATCGAGCAATTGTTAGCTGGGCAGGATTTGAAAAGTTTATTGTCCCGTAAACGTTCTGAGGTGCGCCAGGTCGCCGTTGAAACCGTTGGTGCTTTGAAAACCAATGTACAGACGGTTGATTTCAGGTATGTTGCAGAAACAATTATTAGTGGCCCAGATGTATTTGCTTCACAGCTAGTTGATGCAGCCAATGAAGAAGCGACAAAAGATGATGTCACCATTGGCATCATCACAAAGACCGATCTCGATAATATTTTAACACTTGATCAACGTACGGAGCGGTCTATTCTGATTCAGGATCGCATCCTTCCCGTGGAAATTACAAAAATGGGTGGAGAAGAAGATGCGGCTGAAATTATCAGTAATGAAGTCATGGCTGCTTATAACCTTGTGGGGATTCAAAGTCGGCTTCAAGCTGAAATCATTATTCCTATTTCTATGGAGAGAAAAATTAAATTGAAGGGACTCAATCGGAATGATGGAATTAAAATCAGATTTCGCAAAGATGAAATCCAAGGAGAAGAAGTCTACAGAATCACCATCCAGACTGATGAGAAGGGCGATTTGAATAATACGCCGGATATGAGAATCGGATATTCGATACAAGGACAGATTGAAACGTTATTAACGAAACACTATGTCGAAAACAATCAAGAAGTTACTTATGAAGGGCCTGAAGGTAAAAAGCGGCGCGCTAATTTCTTTTTAGGCGCTGCCGCCTACAAAGCCCAGCCGATTGAAAATCGAACCTTCAGGCTGATTCAGGAAGGTAATGGCCGCCTTTTTTGGAATCAGGATGAGGCTGATGCTCTGGCTGCCTTGGTCGATTTGGTCAATCGATATCGCGCTGAACTGCGTACCAAGGTTGCTGCCTAAGCATATTACCAAAGAGTTACCTAACTTGCCGCTTCAAATAATCTTGGACAGTTCTTCGTTAGAGACTTTCCTTGCCGCTTATCATTTTGAACACAATTTTGGTTAACTATGAAAACAATGGAGCGTTTTCATCACGCCAAAACTTTGAGAAAACTTGCTGAATGATCGAGCAAGAGTATTCATTTTTATGTCCTTATTGCGGTGTCACGCTTTCAATTCCTCTCGATGTCACCGGCGGGATGAAGCAGGCGTTCGTGTATGATTGTGAAACCTGCTGCCGGCCCATCCAGATTCAGTTTGAAATTAAAGGGGGAGAGGTCACCGGCTTCTCCGCCGAACCTGAAAATAAATAAGGTTTTGAGCCTCGGCCTCCGTTAAAAAAAACCGGAATTTTGACGTTAACATTAGACTAAAACGGCCGGTGTGCCGGATTCCATGCGAAAAGTCCTTCTTTTTGGCTTGCTTGTTTTAGCGGGGTGCAGCGGGGGGTCGGAGTACCGGCGGGCCGCACCCGGGGCGCTCCCTCCCGACCTGCCGAATCTGGACATTCAAAACAGCCCTTATTTTGCGTCGCTGAAGCGCGATTACGGGAAGGGGCTCGCTTACGAGCAGGCCAAGATCAGATATCTCTTTGGGCTTACGCTCGAATCCAAATATCTGTTCGACCGGAACGGGCAGGTTTACAATAGCGAGAAAACGGTCCGGCATTTGAGAAGGAAATACACTCACAGAATAAACCGTATCCTCACCGCGCAGGAGTTCATTGACGAGGTGGCCAGTATTTCCAACACTTCCGGGAAGCCTTACCTCGTGGTCCCGGGCGACGGCCTTGCTTACCAGTCTCGTGACGTCCTGAATTACGAATTGAAGCGTCTCGAAGCCTTTATGGACAACTACATGAAAAATAAGGGAAGCGGGTCCGCCGTGAAAGAAACTCCGCCCGGAAAAATCGAAATTTATAATTCGAAAAAGGGGAAGACGGAAAAAGTCGAGCCCGTGATTAAATCCGACGCCGAATGGAAAAAAATCCTGACGCGCGAGCAGTATGGAATCATGCGGCGGAAGGGGACGGAGGTCCCTTTTACCAAAACTTGCGCGATCCCCAAGTCGGGAAAGGGCATTTATCAATGCGCGGCCTGCGGGACGGACCTTTTCGCTTACGGCACGAAATACGAATCGCGGACCGGGTGGCCCAGTTTTTTCGAGCCGGTTTCGGCCCTCAATGTGAAACTCGAGGAGGACTCGACTTTTGGTATGCGCCGGACCGAAGTTTCCTGCGCCCGCTGCGGGTCGCACCTGGGCCACGTCTTCGACGACGGCCCCCCGCCCACGGGCAAGCGCTACTGCATCAATACAGTGTCATTGAAATTAAGTGAATACTGAATCCCTGAAAGACTGCGACATTCTTCTTTACAAAGGCGAGGCTTTCACAAGCCGTCTCATTCAGTGGCGGACCAAGAGCCTTTATAGCCACGTGGCCGTGGTGGTGGAGCCCGGGATTTCGCTCGGGATCGAGTCCAATACCGGCCACCAATCCGGCGTGCGCGCCTTTGACCTTCGCAAACTCGATCCCACCGCAGTGGACGTCTTCCGGGTAAAGGACGGGCTTTCCTTTGACCGGGAAGCGGTGATTTCCTTTCTCGTGGGGCGCCTGGGCGCCCCTTATGATTTGGGGGGCGTGGTTTGGCTGGGGACGCTCAAACTCTTCGGCCTCCGGGCCCAGGCCAACCGCTTTCAGAAGGAAAAGGACTATTTCTGCAGTGAACTGGTCTACGAAGCTTTCAACGCCGCCGGGCTCGACATCGTTCCGCAGGTGGACCAGGCGGATATCACCTCTCCGGGCGACATTGCCGAAAGCCCGAATCTTGGCAAGTTTCGGTGACAAAAGGGGTTATAGAAAGAATTAGCGATTTATAGCATTCCCGTCAATCCTCTCAAATCCTTCCTCTGACCCCTTCCGACTTCCTTGCCATTTTCCCGATCTATAGGGTAGAGTTCAAGCTATGGATACGATCAGTATTGCTATAGAGCGTAAGACGCCGGTCCGAACAGGGCTGATTATCGGACTTCTCTTCGGAGTAGTCCTGGCAGCTAGTGGAATGACTCAATTGCCTTGGGTGAGGAGCGAGCTCCTCCCGCAAACCGAGACGGCAAAGCTGCTTTATCTTATGCAACGCTACCAGCATAAGGGCTTTCAAATCATTCTGGACGGCAACTCCTATGATTCCCGGGTCGCTTTCGAGAAAGCCCGAAGGGCCCTCATCGGGTATTATCAGGGGGAAGAGGCCAAGGTCTGGATCGGGAAGTACCTTTATCGCTCACCGGAGAAGAGAAAGATCATCTACCTTTCCTTTCCGAACGGCGTAAGGCGCCCCTTGAGAGACGTGCTCTTGGAAGACCTTTTCAGGCTCCAGGAACGGCTTTCCCAATTCCGGAAATAGTTCTCTCCTTATTCTTAGCCCGCAAAAACTCGTCGCTTCCTTGCGCGATTCACGATAAAATAGACCGCCAAGGAGGCAACTATGAAAAGACAAATTCTTCTCGGAACAATCGCTTTGGGAATCATGACTCTCGCTTTCAGCGCGTGTGCCCGTAAGCAAAAAACCGTGGCCCCTGTGCAGCCCATTTACGCCCAGCAGCCCGGCGCTTACCAACAGCAGCAAGCACCCGTGCCGCAGCCCTACTATCCGGCTCAGCAGGGCAAAAAGCAGTACGTAAGCAAGTAAATTTCTACCGCCACCCCCAGTGGATTATTTTGATTACGAATATCGTGTGCGTTATTCCGACACCGATAAGATGGGGGTGAGCTATTACCTTGTGGCCCGCCCGCACCCCCGACGAAATCAAATCCATTGTGAAGGAAGCGGAAGTTAAGTAGAATTTGGGTTCATGAGACCGGTAGGCGCTTTTTTTCTCCTCACTATTTTGATTTTTTCCACAACTTCAGAAGCGGAGAAAGCGGAAGTCAAAGAAGCGCCCAGTCATCAGGAATTTATTTCACCCGTCAAGGAGTCCAATGCCTATAAACGCTACCTCCACCGCACCAAAAACGAACAGTCTAAGATCCTTTATCTTTTGGACCGCTTTCTCAATTCCCCATTAAAGGTGGTCTATGATGGGACCACTTATGATTCAAATACAGCAATCAACTTTGCCCGGAGTTATGTGGCGAGAAATTATCGCAACGAAAATGCCGCGAGCTGGATCAAAATTCACGCTTACCGCTCCAATCCCAAAAGAAAAATTATTTACATGAAACTCCCCAACGGGAAAACGAAACCCTTTCGGGACGCCCTCCTTGAGGAATTGGAGGCGCTTGAAAAAGCCTATAATTCCATAAAGTAAAATTGAAACGTTCCGGTTGGCTTGGCTTCTTTTTGGTTTTGGCCCTCGCCGCCTGTGCGGAGGAGGCCCCCCGTCTCGAACCCCTCCTTCCGGGGGCGAAAATCCTGGCCTTCGGCGACAGCCTCACGGCGGGGACGGGCGCGGAGCAGGGAAGCGATTATCCCTCGCTTTTGGCGAAAAAGATCCAGCGTCTGGTGATCAACGGGGGAGTGCCCGGCGAGTTGAGCGACGAGGGCCTCATCCGGCTTCCCCAGTGGCTCGATCGGTACCATCCCGCGCTTCTGATTCTCTGCCACGGCGGCAATGACATTTTGATGCAGAAGGACCACGTCCGGATCGCAAACAATATCCGCCGGATGATTCAGCTGGCCCGGGACCGGGGGACTCAAGTCGTCCTGATCGGCGTCCCCCAGCCGGGGATCACCCTTTCCCCCCTCCCTTTTTACCGGGAGATCGCCCGTGATTTTTCCATTCCTTATGAAGGAAAGATCTTGAGCCGGCTTCTTTCCACCCCCGCTCTTAAGTCCGATCATCTCCATGCCAATGAGGAAGGTTATCAGGCCCTGGCCGAGGCCCTCGCCAAACTTTTAAAAGACCGGGGCGCCCTCGCGGAAAGTACGTTATAATAAGCGCGCCGTGAAAAAATTTTTCCTTCTTTTTGCGATCCTTCTGATTTTCCTTGTCATCGGGCTGGTCCTTTTTATCGCCACCTTCGATCTCAACCGCTACAAACCTTTCGTGATCGAGCAAATCGAAAGGGTCGTGGGCCGCCCCGTGACAATCGAGAAGCTGTCGGTCAGTTTCCGGGCGGGCATCGGACTTGAGATCGAGAAACTCGCCGTTTATCCAGGCAAAGAGTCCATGAAAAAACCCGTGATCACCCTCGATGAAGCGGAGACTGTTCTTAAATTTGCTCCTCTTCTTCAGCGGAAATTCGAATGGGCGGCCATCCGGCTCGTCCATCCCAAATTCCACTTGGTCCGCGACAAACAGGGGAAGATCGGGATCGAGGGTTTTCGCCGCGAGGTAAAGAAAACGGACATCACGTCTTCGGCCCCCAAGCCGTCGGCCGCGGCCGCCGCTCTTCCCGTTTTAGTCGACAGCATCCGGATTGACCAGGGAGAAATCCGCATCAGCGACCGGAGCGGCACGCCCATGGATTTCACCGCGCGCGACATTTCGGCGGGCGTCGAAAATCTTTCCCTTCTCCAGCCTTCGCAATTTCGGGTCCGTTTTGCCTTCTTGAGCGACTCACCGAATTTAAGTTTGAGCGGCACGTCCCATTTACCCGCTCCGGGGCGGGACGGCTTTTTGAAGGATGTCGAAATGGACCTTGATTTGGGTACGGTGAAGATGGCGGAACTCATCCGGACTTTTCCCGCGTTGAGCGAAATGGGACTCAAGGAGGGTTTTACGGGGAAACTCTCGGTCAGAGTGCCGGATGTCGTCCTTTCACGGGAGGGGGTCCGCGAGTGGAAGGCCAATCTCAATTTGACGGACGGAAGTCTGGTGTTTTCCGAATTGAAAGGCCGGCTTCAGGGGATTATTTTAAAGGCCGCTTTAGACCCGAGGCGGCTCACCCTTCAAAGTCTTTACCTTACCGTGGCGGGAGGCCAGGCCAATATTTCCGGGGCGGTGGGTTATTCCGCCCAGCCCGTGACTTCGGAATTTAGCGCCGATCTCCGCGGGCTCGTGCTGGATGAACTTTTGCCGGCCCCCTCCCGGCCCGAGGCGGTGAGTCTCGAAGGCGTTTTGTCCCTGTCCCTTCAAGGAGGGGCGAGGGGCACGTCCTGGCCGCTCATTTCACAAAGCCTGGGCGGGCAGGGGACCTTGGACCTTGCGGAGGGGAGGGCGAAGAATCTCAACGTCCTGCGCGGCGTCTTCCAAAAAATTTCGGTGATTCCGGGACTTTTGGAGAAGCTCGAGAGCCGCCTTCCCGAATCCTATGCGGAGAAACTGACGGCCCGCGATACGGTTTTTGAGCCCATTAATCTGCCTTTTGTGGTGCAGGGCGGCGCCGTTTTCTTTAAGGAACTCCACGTGGTGGCGGATTCTTTTGAGCTCCACGGCTCGGGCCGCTTGGGCCTCGACGGCTCGCTCGCCTGCCAGGCGGACCTCGTGATCGACCCCAATCTTTCACTCGCTCTCATCAAAACCGTCAACGAGCTGGAATACCTCTTGATCGACGGGAAGCGCATTGCCATTCCCATAACGATCCGAGGCAAGCCGGACGAACTGCGCATCCTCCCCGATTTGCGTTACATTGCCAAGCGCGTGGCCGTTGTCAAAACCACCGAGGTCGTCACCGGCCTCGTCCAAAAAGCCCTCGAGAAAAAAGGCCTCATTCAAAAACAGCAGTAGCAAGTGCAAGTCTTGACTCAAGCTGCGGATCACCCTAGATTAATTAATTGACAGCTTATGTGGAACAGAGAAACCCTAATACTCGATGACGATACAGGATCATTTTGAAACTACAGGGAAATGGCTCTTCCGGTATCGCGGCTCATTGCCGATGATCGCTCTAAGCCCTTTTTTATTGATTGCCTTACCGCAGTCTGAGTATTTTGAACGGGTTTGGGGTCATGATGCGCAGACAATCTGGGAAATTGTCTGTATCGTAATCTCGTTTATAGGGCTAGCTATTCGTTGTGGCACACTGGGCTGGATTTATGAGGGGACATCCGGACGAAATACCAAGGAACAAAGAGCGGATCAACTCAATACGGATGGGATGTACTCAGTCATACGGCACCCGCTTTACATGGGAAATTTTTTTATCACTCTTGGATTTGCCATCTTTGTGCAGGTATGGTGGTTTGTCGTGATCACTGTTCTATTTTTTTCGCTCTTTTATGAGCGCATTATTTTTTCAGAAGAAGCATTTTTGTTAAAGGAGTTTAAAGGCGTATTTTCAGAGTGGGCAAATAACACACCTGCTTTTATTCCTTCTTTCCGAGTATGGGTAAAACCATCCCGATCATTTTCATTTCGAAGAGTGCTGAAAAGAGAATATTCGACCTTCTTTGGAATTATCGCGGCATTCATCTTATTGAAAATCCTGGCAAATCTTGTCGGTGAACAGGAAATATTATTTAGACCAATTTGGCTTCTGCCCTTATTAACGGGTGTTGGAATTTATCTTTTACTACGTTATTTGCATAAAAAAACAAATATTTTGTCCACTGCTTTTTAGGTGGTTTCGTAGAGGATTGGGAGTTTTGGGACTCATAGGAGTGGGATATTTGCATCTTTGAGCACTGTTAAGCATGTCCTCGCAATTGCCATATTGAAGTAGCAGTATCCAGCCAGAAGTCATCTTTTTAAAGATAAAAATCAGCCCCAAATTTCACAGGCGGCTATCCGTGTGGCATATTTATAGTAATCATTTACAAAGTATTTATCTATTAAGCATTGACAATGGCCGCCCGAGACGGCCAATTTTTTGATCCCGAATTCGTGATTGCCTGAAATATTCGTGATTCCTATGACTGACAGACGAAAAGACAACACCGAAAAAGTGATGACGGTTCAGGAGGTCAGCGCCTATCTCAAGATTCCTGTCTCCACCCTTTATGAACTTACGCGAAAGGGCAAACTAAAGGGCGTAAAGGTGGGAAGGCAGTGGCGTTATCTTGAAGCGGACATTCGGGCATTCCTTCACGGAGAGACCCCCTGGTCCAGACCCCTGAACCAGTCCACTGAAAGAAGGGCAGACCACCGCGTCAGGACAAATATTCCGGCACGGATTGCGTTAGGGTTAGCTGGAGGTGAGCATTCCGGGGCGTCTGGCATGATCGGGAACCTGAGCGAGGGCGGGGTGCTTTTTGTCTGCGAGAATGAAAATGGTTCCGGCAGTCATGATTCGGATGTCAAAAAGCTTGAAACGGGAAAACCCGTCAGGATGGTCTTCGAAATTCCAGAAAATGGCTCAACAAGAAAAATTGAGGTTACAGGCCATGTCGTTCACCTTGTCACGGATTCGGAAGTAAAAACCGGGATTCAATTCCAAAATCTTTCCTCAGAAGACAGGGAGGTCATCCGGGATTATGTGGGGTAAGCAAAGAGTTTATCTTCGACTGACCGCTCTCATCACAGCGATTGTCTTCTCCTGCCCGATGCCCGGCTGGGCCCAAGCCGTCACACCACGCACAGGTGAGTCGGTTTCTTCGGCCGTATCAAAATTATCTTTTGATCAAATTACGCTTCCCGAAGAATTGGGAAGTATCGAAGGGATGCACCGGGGCAAGAGCAGTAAAACAGTTGTTCTCATTCAGGACGCCCACGCCATTCCCGATGCCCAGAGAAGTATACAGAAACTTATTGAATATTTTCAGGAGCAATATGGAGTGAATCTGGTTGCTCTTGAAGGCGCCTCATCCGCATTAGATCCTCAGATTTTCCGCAGTTTCCCGGATCAGAGGCTTCTCACAAAAGTTTTTGAACAATACATGCAGGATGGAGAACTCGCCGGTGGTCCGGCAGCTGCCATCTTCAGCGACCGTGACGCATCTTATTATGGAATAGAAGACTGGGACTTGTATGAGCAGGGGATCCGCTACTACCTTAAGGCCATGGCTGTTGAAGATTCGGTCATGGACAAAATCAACGCTCTAAAAACGAATCTCAAGGATCAGAAAGAAAAGGCTTATTCAAAAGAACTCTTCCAATTGGATCAATCGCTGGAAGAATTCTACGAGAACCATGTTAATTTACCAGAAATCCTGAAGCAGCTTGGCGAGATAAAAGCCCCGCAGGCAAACAGTGAGCTTGCCGTGCTTCTCGAAGAAACCAGACGGCAGAAAGATGAAGATTCGCTCTCTACAGAAGTCAGCCGGCTTGCGGAAAATATTCATCAATATCTAAAGAAGAATGCTTTTTCAAAGGAAGCCCGCGATCTTCTCATGGAATTCAATCAGAAACACCAGGAGTTCAGCACTTCAAGACTGGCTCCCCAGGCATTTGCGCTCTATTTAAAGAAGGTCGCCGCTGATCACCAGCTTCCTGTACGGGTTTCCAAAGCACTTCACACCCGCACCCAAAAGCAGCAGAAGCTGGAAAATATTAAAGGAACAAGGTTGTTTGATGATTTTGAGCATTATGCCAATGAGGTCAAAGGATCGCTTTTAAAGTCTGAAAGGGCAAAAAAACTTAATGGCCTCGGTGAACGCCTTCGGCTGATTGAAACCTTCGCGAGGCTTGAACTAAGTCATGACCAGTGGAATGAGATAAAACAGCTTACCGGCGACAACAAGCAATATATCCGCAACGGTGTTTATCTTGGAAATGCAGAAGTTTCAAAGGATGAAATGGAAATCCTTCAAATGCTTGATCCGCATTTCAAATTTTATCAGGCAGCCCATGAACGTGACGAAAAATTCCTGAATAATCTTCGTAGCCTGATGCAAAAAGAAGACACGGAGCAGCTTGTCATGGTGAGCGGCGGTTTTCACGCCCGCAACATGGCCCGGATCCTGGAAGACAGCGGTTTTTCCTACCTTCTGCTGATGCCCAAAATCAATTCCATTCCCGATGATGTGCCCTATCGCCAGCAAATGCAGGGTGAGGTTTCATGGAAAGAGTACTTTGAAGTCGAAAACGGAAAAATTAATTTATACAAAGCCTTTGTCAGAGCGGCAAGAGACAGGCTTCTAAAAGAAAGCGATAGTGGGCTGACAAAAGCATGGCGGGATCAGATCATAAGAGACCTTGCCGAACAAAACAGGATTACCGAAAGCGGTCGCTATACCGTCTACATTGATGAAGTATCGGGTCGAGAAATAAAAACTTATGAAACTGGCAGCAAGGTAATTGCAGAGGCCATCAAATTTGCAGACGGTCTCCGCAAGCTGCATTCATCCGGAAAACTAAGCCAGGATAATATCCTTCAGCTTCTCCGGCCCGCGACGACAGAGCCATTAGTTGGCGCGGCTGTAACTTCACTTGATCCGACTGCCATTGCAAGTGCAGATTTGGTCCGACCCGGTGTCAGCCAACGGCAGCGTTTAGAAATACGTACCACTGCCCGGGAGCGGCGGTCCGAAGTGCGGGTTGATCCGGTTCAGGCATTGAAGGATACCGGTTTCTTTGATGAGACGTTAAATAATGCTTCCGGCCAGGGATTTGAAAAGGCGATCCGGGCTATCAGTGCACTGGGAAGTGAAGAGAGCGAGATTACCCCGCCGACGATTCAGCGCATTATTGAAGAACATCTGAATGAATTAGGCGCTAATCCGATCGAAGGTATTCAGATCATTGCGGGTTTGGCGATATCAAAGAATGATCCGGAGACCCGGGCAAGCATTCAACCGGGAGTATACACGGATTGGGGGCTGGCAACAGCCTTCAGAACATGGGCTATTTTTCAAAGAGGCGGCGCGGGTGATCTTACAAATGCCCAGCTTATTGCGCTGGCGAAATCCTATCAATCAGAAACAAATCGCTCAGAAGTCCGCAGTATTGAAGGCGTGCATCAATGGCAGGCTCTTCCCGGATATGAAATTCGGGTGGAGATGACAGCGCGGGATCAGATGCGCGTTCGAATCCAAAGTCCTTCCACCCATTTCGGCGGTAGAATCGACGAAACTTATGAAGTCAACGCCTATCAATTTTCACGAGGTATTACGCCAACTTCTTATATCGCACAAGCATTGCAGACCCTGAATGTGAGTGCTCAAATTGATTCTGTCCCCCTAATCAGCGGCCTGATCCGTATGGCCACTGGAAGCGAAAAATTTGACCGTAACTTTCAAGCATTTTATTTGATCTTTGATGACTTATTTGGTGTGCAAAGTACCCCAGTTTCCCGGCCAACTGAACAGCGGGCCGGAACGCCACCCGCACGGACAGCAGTAGACCGGACGGTTCAGCGTATCATTCAGTCAGAGCGCAGCACGGACTATGGATATCCTTTTCAGGACGATCCGGTTCAGCGTGAGGCCCTTATCGAAGGAATTCACCGTGAAGTTGGTGATGAAGTTTTCAGAGATGCCCTTGTGAAGATGATCGAGGACAATTATGGCGCGAGAAGGGCAGGTGAACCTTCCATTATTATGGGGATCCTGAACAATGTTCATCTGATACCGCTCTTAAAAAATCGTCCCGAACTTCTGGATGACAAAACCAAGGTCGTGTTTTTGGCAAAATGGCTGGAATCATTTGACCTCGATTTTTTTAATGCCGGTGAAGCAATTTTTGACAGATTGCCCGGCAATCTTGGAGCGGAAATCAAATCTCTCTGGGAAACTTTTAAAGCAGATAATCCTCTGGCCGGAGAGATCCCATCCTATAACATGGCAGACGGCGCTACGACAGTTAAACGGGTGCCGACCGGTGAACAGACAAAGAGTTTCGTGAATTTGGTCATCCAGAAATATCCTCAGCTTGAAGGCCGGGTTCGTTCCGAATTACGAATAGCGCAAGATAATCCTGCTGATCGTCTAGCGCAGGTTTTGGTTGACCGCATACAGCCGAATGTTTTATCTCGATTTGCAGATATGCATGTGGCAATTCAGCAAGCTGTCGATTCACAATTGGAAAATCCCGAAATGGATACAGTGACAAGCATCCTTTACAACATGACCAATATGTTTGCGCGTCATAATGGCATCACTTTTGAAAAAATACCAAGCCAAGAATATGCAGATTTTATTTATAACGTGGGCGTTGCATTGGTTAATCGCGGCATCCGTTCGGAAATGCGACTCGAATCTATCAGTGGTCGGCCGCTTCGGGCCCATCCCGAAAAACCGCTTGTCGTGTTTTCCGATGCCCACAGTACATTGCTCTATGAGGCGTGGCTGAAGGAAGCCGAAGTAGCGTATCAGAGGATCCAAGCTGCCCATGGTAATCCAGGCGTTACCGATTTGGCAGCTGCCGAATGGGTTCAAAGCAATGTTCTATTCACTTCAAGGGAAGACGTGGTTTCGAAATTAAAAGCTTCGGTTCCGGGTGGAACAGATCAAGAGGCAAGGGGGTATTTGAGCGAGGCCAAAACAGCAGTGGAAAATCCGCAAAACAGCGGCGTGTTGCTTAAACCGATACCCGGCGCTCTTGAGTTTTTGCAGGGTTTAAAAGCAAGCGGTGTGCCCATCGTCATCATGAGCGGAGAAAGTCGCGAATCAATCGTTAACCAGCTGCGGGCCACCGGACTTATCCAGTTTCTCGATGAGAAGATGATATTTGGCAGAGGCGAAATGACGCAGATGATGCCATCAGGCCAGCCGTATGACCGAGACTTGGCGTTGGAAACGATTTATAGAAACAACTTTGATGGCTCTGAGGCGGTTCACTTCAACGATTGGCGTGGCGGACAAGCGGGTGTTCGGAAGATTGGCGGTATCAACGTTGGGTTGCTGCAAGGGGGCGCACAGGCAAAAGACAGATTCCGTGAAGTACTCACTAACGAAGTGAAGGTTGACTTCATTTTGGACGGAGGATATCCCACTGATTTCATCCAGCAGTTGCTCCCGAAAAGGTCAGAAACGCGTACTACGCCTGAAAAACTGCAAGAGCTTACCCAGCAATTAAAGGATGAGCTCAAAAAGCCCGAAGCTTCCAGAAGCCTCACCTTAATCAGCCAGCTCACAGCTCAAAGGAAAAGTTTAACCCTCCAATACATCAGCGAGCGATTAGGAGAGAAGGTCAGGGACGGACGGGTCACCGGAAATAATGAAATTGTGGTCGCCCTTGAAGGGTACATTAACAGTGACGTTTATTCCGGTATGCAGCCGCTTCTTTTAGAGGGTGAGTTTACCGATCGAACGATAGCATTCTTTCAAAGAATTTCAGAGGTTGGGTCGCAAACTTTAGCAGAAGGCTTGGATACCGGAGATGTGGAGCGCCAAATACGCGGCTCCCGCGAAGATGTTGAAGGGCTAACGCCTTCACTCAAGGCGAATTCACGGTTTTATTCAGAGGAAGAAGTAACGGCTTATAAAGATTGGAATAATTACATGAAGCCCCAAATGGATTGGGCTGCTCGACGGGGCAAAGATAAGGCTGGAAAAGTGACGGACAGCCGATGGCAGAAACCACTCAAGTCCGATGGAACCCTTGATCACAAGACTGAGGAGGAGAATGCGAAGTCTGTGTTGGAGGGCGCGAAATCTCTTATGGGACTTCTCAATGAGATCATAAATGCGGTTATTCAGGAAAGTAATCTCGGAAACTCTGTTTTGACTGTTCAATCGCGTGTCAAAGAACTGGAAAGTACTTTGAATAAATTGAAAGCCCTTCGTGCGAGAGGTATTGATGCGTCGCTGGGAGGTATGACGGATCTTCTTGGCGCAAGAATCATTGTAGAGGATCTTCAATCACTTGAGAAGATCATGATGGCTGTGGAGGGATTTATTCAGACGCATCAAAATGATCCGCGCTTTGGAGGGATGCAGATTCTGCGGAAGGAAAATAAGTTTATTGCCAATGACGGAAAAGATGATCCCTACCGTGCGATTCAATATACCATCACGATGCCGGGGAAAAACGGCGAGCTTTACACCTTTGAGCTTCAGTTGAACGATTTTTATTCCGCGCTTGTTGCCGAATTTACCGAGCAGGTGAATTACAAAACCATCATACAGTTGCCCGGGGAATTGCGCGAAATGGTCAAAGCCGTACATTGGCGTCAAACCACGGAAAACTATAAGAATTATCTGACGGCCAAAGGTCGCAAGGTTCCTGTATCACAATTAAGTCTCGAACAGCAGATTCAAATTGCGATCGAAGCCAGAGATTTTAATGCGTTCTATGATCTTGTATTGTCGAAGATAACACCCGAAACATTTGCGAGCAAGGCCAAGTGGATTCAAATGTATGATTGGGTCAACGCAATGCTGAAAAAGGAGGTCGAATTTTTAGAAGAATTGAGACAGACCAGGCCGGAAGTTGTTGAAGCCTTGATAGCGGCCACCCATGACAAGGGGTATTGGGAAGCGAAAGATGATAAAGGAATAAGCATGAAAGACAGGGTCGATAATCCTGCGGATGCCTCCTGGATTGTTCCAGAACTACCGCAAAGTGCTTACGAACTTTTGCCGCCCGAAGGTAAAAAAGCTTATGACAACCGGTATGAGAATTTCAATGGAAGCAATAATAAACTCACAGTAGGCATGCTCGGCCTTCATCGATTGAGTGCTGATGACTTGGAAAAGTTTTTTAGTGCGGTAGGAAAAGATGTCAAGGCGGAGGGTGTGATTGCCTTGATGGCAGAAATCTCAAACTTGCGCGGGAAAAGCGATCAAGAAATTATGGCTGACGCAAACCTTAAGAAAGTTTTCAAACGGGCTGTATTGAATCTCTACCACATGCCATTTGCCGCGATGAAGCAAAAAGCCGCCCAGATCAAAGATGCGAAAGCGAAGCAGATATTCCTCGACACGATCAGAATAAATAATATCAAGGCTGCCGCCCTTACCGCAATGTTAACCGAGATCGGCGGAGTGGACGCGCAGGGTAATCCTAGGGATTTGAACCGGTTTGTCCCAGGCGTTGCAGATGAAAATGGAGTGCGGTACACCATTAAAGAAAAACTGACGCATGAGGGATGGGCTTTCGCCGTCCAATCCGGTGGAGAATATGCTTATGATGGGACGGATAGGAAAGGTCGGTCAGACCCGGAAGGTTGGAGGGGCGCCAACGATCTTACGCAGCAAGGTTATCCGGATTTTATTAACACCAAAAAGCATGCGTGGGCGCGTGCGCTCGATAAATCAATAGATGATGCGAACATGAAAGAGCTTACGACGCAGCAGCTTTTGCAGATAGCCCAAATCATCCGCGGCACTGTAAGTCCGGTTCGATTGCAGCGGTTGCAAAGGGCGAAATCTTTGTTGATGGGAAAGTATCTGAAAAGTCTTGTTAGGGATCGGTCGCTTGCAGAGCAGCTCACGACGGCTATTGATCAGCGATACAATCGTGACAGCGACATTCTGCTTCGCGGGAATGGCGGCGCAGCGGAGTTGCAATCTTCCATCGTGACAAATGCCCAAAAGACGGACCGTGGCATGGACTTTATGGGGGCGAAGGCTTTTCCAAACGGAATTCTCGAAACGGCGGAGCTTTTGAACTCCCTCATCGCCAATTCTGATTTGAATGATGCCGACATCCAGACGCTTCGCGGAGTGCTTTCCCGATCCGAATCGAGGGGCGTTGAGGAAGCTCAAGCTATCTTAGACGTGGATACGGTTTTGGAATTAGAAAATGCAAAAATAGCCTTATCCCGCTCGGAGTTACGGCCAAAGACGCAGGCAGAATTAGATGAACAGGTGGCAACGGCCGTGGAGGCGATCAACCGAGGGGAAGAGCCGACGAATGCAAGTAAGTATATCAAAATCGCACCGACTGGGATTTTATTGGCAGATGCATCTCATGCTCAGCCGAGGTATTGGCCTGGGAGTGTGTTGAAGACTTATGTCGTTGAAGAGAATGGAAATCTGAAAGATGAGACATGGGGAAGTCCCGAAGTAAAGGAAGGAACCGTTATCTTGAGTAATGGGCCAGTGAAATATCATGGGTCGCATCCTTTGGCCGGTCAGGAAGTCCGAGGCCGATACAATCCAGATGGGACCTTCACGATTGATCAGGCAAATGGGCCGGATATTTTACAAAACGAGTATCTGACGGATGTCGAGTTTGTCACAAACCCCGCCAATTACGGAATAACCCCCACAACGAGTTGGCAACAGAGAAGCAAGACCGTACCGAACTATGTGATTCAGATTGATCCGGAAGCGGAAGGTGATTTTGTCGTAACGACGAAGAGCGGGACGAAAATCAATATTACGGGTGGCGATTATGTGGTGATCAACACGAAAAAAGGGAAAGCGGACGGGCAGCAGGGAGTGCAGGCGGCGCAGTTTAATGCGACCTATGTGGATTACGCGGGATATATGGCGAGCCTCAAGCGCTCGGAGGTGCGGAATGATGTCGAGTTAGTCTACGTAAAGCCCGGTTATTATAATGACGGTGATGGAAGTCTAACCATAACAATTAATAAGGGGGAGCCCGTAAGAATTCGTTTGACTAGCCAGTACTTTGGAGCTGAAGACCTTGATAACATAAAGGGTTTGCTTGGAAAAGCAGAAAATCCGGACGAAATTAACAGAATTATTGAAAAAATAATGTTAAATATCGGTCGTGCGCTGGTTGACCTTGAAGGCTATGTTCAAAAGCTACGCTCGGAGACGCGGACAGTGCCAGAAGTGTCCGAGGCGCTTAAGCATCGGCCGGGATATAGCGGCTCTATCTATCAAATTCCAGAAGCGGGAACCGACAGGGTGGGGCAGGAAGGAAAAGCAACGCTTCGTATCTTTGAGATTTTTAATCTGGTTTTGACTCCTTCTGAAGAAGCGGAGGTTATCCGGCAGATACAACAGAATCCGAATAAACATATCCTCTTATTGAAAAAGGATGTCGTAGAACGAGCAAAGCCTGGAAAAGTGGATATAGTTCTTACTAAGGATATGGGAATTATTCCTTCAGGTATTGTGGGGAAAAAGGTCACGATTGGAGACAATGCACCTGCGATCTTAGAAGATGCCGTATCGAATAATCCCGATGATGTAACAAATGTCGCTCAAGTTCGACTCAGTCCAGCCGGCTTATTCCGTGTAAAGGTTGGAGATTATTATCTGCTTTCCCTCAATAAGAACCGGCTAAAGAAGGGTAAGTATGTCGCAACCCCTATCGGTGGCGCTTATGATTTTACGAGCGAACAGGGAAAAGCTATTTACGAGCAGCAGGGAATTGTCATGACGCCGGACGATGAAAAGAAGCCTCTTGAAATGAGACAGACCATTAATGGAAATCAGGTTCCCGCATTTCTTGACTTGTTCAATCAAGGGCAAGGTCGCGAAACCTCAGCTATAAGAGAGCTCCAGGAAGAACTAGTTGGTGAGGGGAGTGAAGAAGACGTATTTCGCTCTCTTCCTCAGAACGCCCGTCTTATGACCTATCTTTCCTTCGACCAATTCCCAAGCGAAACGGAAGTTTACCAGGATTTCCGCCAAGTGGTTGAAAAGAAAGCAAAAGCGTCTGGAGTTTCTATAGACTTCGGAATGCTTGACCGCGCTTTCGAATTGGCCTCTCAATATCATAGAGAAATTCGAGATGACGGCAGAGTATATATCTTACATCCGCTTGAAATCGCGCATTTTCTTGTCAGCGGTCTCGACAATGTCGATCAAAACACCCTTCTGGCAGCTATGCTCCACGATTTGCCTGAAGATACTCCTGTCACCTTCGAACAAATCCGGACCGAGTTCGGAGAAGAAGTGGAAACCGTTGTGCGGGATCTTACTGAAAATACGGAATACCGGCAAAATACTGATTTGGTGTATCAAAGCACTGATGGCCAGGAATACAGTGGCAGGCTGGCTACAAAGATTGAGCATCTTGACCGCGTGGAAGCGGGCAATCGACCTTCAAGCATTGTCCTCAAGGTCGTAGATCGGCTCCATAACCTTCTGACCAATGAATCGCCCAAGAATGTGAAACAGAGACGCATGGAACTGCCCGAGATCGAAAGGTGGTTTAAATTTCTTGAGCACCCTGTAATACCGGAGACCTTAAAAGATCAGATCATTCCTTTATTGAACCGGGAAAAGCAAATAATCGAGGCTTCACGTTCCGAGGTACGCAGATTAGCTGGCTTCGATGCGTCTTATCCCGGGATGCGCACTTTGGCGAAAGCTGCCGCAACAGTCTTCGCTGATTTTGTCGCCGGAGAACTGAAAATCGATGATGCCCGACTGGAAGATTTCTCTATCGGGGTTTACAAGGGCGCCAATGAAAATATCGATGAATTCCTGTATTATTTTATGCAGTCCATTGATCAGTTGAATGCCGCGGCAGATCAACAACGATTAAATGATATAAAAACCATATTCCGTGATTTGGCGAATTTTTTACGCACAAAATACAAGGACCAGGGAGGAGCTTTTATTTTGGCGGGTGGGAATACTGACGCGTCAGAGCGGGCAGCTGCGTATCAAGAAGCTCTTAGCCGGGCAGCGCCCTTTATTCAAAGATTATATGTTGAGAGATCCAAAGATGGGGATGGGAACGTGGCTATTGCTGGCGCGATTACTGATTCTGGTGTATCTGTGAGACCAGAGTTTATAACTTCGGCCACGAAGACGAGCAAGGTGCTTTATGAATTTCTGCCTGTTTTGCGGATGGATAAAATTGAAGATGTAAAAGAAGTTATAGGTGATCGTAGCGATCTTTTGCCGTTTGGAATTGATACGGAAGGATATAAAGAAAATAATGTCACGCAATATGAAAAAGGCCTTGCTGTTTTTGTGCAGTTTGTACTCGGTTATATTGCTCTTCAGGAACTTGAAGCAGACGATGTTGCGTTGCTCATCGATAAAATGAAAATGGCTGGACGTGAGATTAAAGAAATAAAGGACAAAGCGCTGCAGGCCAAAATCGATCAGGTATTTTTTACTTTAAAAGAACAATTTCCGGATTTGGAGAACGCAATTAATCGTTTTAAGAATGGTTCCCCCAATATCCTGCTCAGCCAGATCCAGAATTTTGTCACCCAATACCGCTCCGAAGCGCGCATCAAAGCTGCCGCTTAAGATTCCACCGGACAACGGCCCGGTGGTTGCCGTATATAGTGGCCCCGGAAAACTGGACCAATAACCGGGGCTGAATTAGATGTATAATCGGCCCCTCTAGGAGGTCCGAAAATGCGTAAACGATTCTCGAACGAATTCAAGGCAAAGGTCGGAATGAGCCGGCATTGCTGCGCGGGGTCGTGAGTTCTGATGTCGGGGGCTTAGAGGAAAGGTGACCCTCGCATTCCCCCTGCTCCTCGTCGTGGTGGCATTCGTTGCGGCGGCCCGCTTCCGGACAGGGATTCCGACGCGCGTGA